>OGPR01001257.1_pt1 | contig 21857 bp, 18 predicted proteins | sample 1552981 | NCBI WGS metagenome assembly OGPR01 (sample SAMEA2580260, study PRJEB22360) | human gut metagenome | biome: human gut; feature: human-associated habitat; material: faeces | place: Denmark | collected 2008/2010 | reverse complement strand
CGCTGATTTCCGCGGAAACCGTCTGACGCACCAGATTCGGCTCATTGCTCTCAACAACGGCTCCTGTGCTGTCCGTGATCGTCTTCATCACATGCGGCTGGTAATAATTGCCTCCGTTGATCAGGGAGGAAAACGCAGCTGCCTGCTGTACCATCGTCACGGTGTAGCCCTGTCCGAATGTACTCGTTGCAAGCTCGGTCGGTCCCATGGTATCCTCCGTGTGAACCAGGCCGTACGCCTCACCCGGCAGGTCAATTCCCGTCAGACTGCCGAAACCGAAAATATCCTGATAGCGGAGAAATTCCGCTGCTCCCATCTTCTGTCCGATCTGCATCATACCAGCGTTGCAGGAGTTTTTCAGTACATCGGCCGGTGTCTGTACGCCATGTGTTCCCGGATAAGCTCCGCAGCGGATCATCTGCCCTGCAATCGTCTCAAACCCCTCACAGTCAAACAGGGTATCATCATCGATTACATCGAGGGAATATGCCGCCGCCACGTTCATCGGTTTTGCCGTGGAACCTGGCTCGTATGCATCGGAAATACAGTAGTTTTTCCAGATGGCACTCAAAGCCTCCATTGTCTCGTTATCGTTCATCGCATCAATTTCTTCCTGCGAATAGAACGGTGTCAGATCTCTTGGATTGTTCAGGTCATACCAGTCGGAAGAATCCATACCAAGAATCTCTCCATTGTTCGGATCCATCACGACAACGCCGATATTCTTTGCTGCTTTTGTCTGACGGTTCGTCCCAGTGTCCGATTCGTCCGCGCCGTTCTGGACATGAATCCGCTCATTGTAATTCTCGATCGCCGTGCGGATGATCTTCTGAATATTTACATCAATCGTCGTAACCACGTTTTTGCCCGGCTGCGCCTCGATGATCGTCTGTTCCATATCCGCATCTTCGTTGTAATAGCCGAACTGGCGGCCATTCACGCCATTTAAGATACTGGAATAATACCCTTCGATTCCCCAGTCTGCCATGTCTCCTGAATACGTAAAGCCGATCAGATCGCAGGCAAGTGAATTTAACGGATACGTTCTGTGGTAGGATTCCTCAAACCAGACGCCGCGGATGTTGGCACGGTATGCTTTTTCCGCCTGCTCGTTCTCATCGAGCTCCTTGTTCTTTTTGTCCGCGTACTCGTCCACATAGGTCTCAAACGCTTTTTTCGCGTCCATCGAGACCTCTCTGGCGAGAACCTGGTACTGGCTTTCTTTTGTCGTTTCGCCGGTCAGACGATCCCGGATATCCGTCTCATCGAGTCCGAAGTATTCGACCAGTGCTGCTACGGTCGGATCGACGTACGGATGGGTATCGTTCTTTTCTTCATCTTTTACCGTCGTATTGGCAAGTTTACAGTCGAGAATAACGTTGTAAACCTTCTCACTCGTTGCCAGAATCGTTCCGTTCCGGTCGGTGATACTTCCCCGCTGGAATGGAATTGTCCTGCTGCCGTAGGACTGCTGCGTCTGGCTTAAAACCTGTCTTTCGTATTTTTCTCCCTTTGTGGCATTCACATACGTAATGTCAATCGCTAAAGCAACAAAAACCAGCATCACTCCCAAAAAGAGTGCTACCAGTTTTCTACTCATACGCCCACTTGTCTTCCGTCTCCGGAATGCCCCGCTTCGTTTTTTATTCTGTTTCTGTTTACTCACGTTTTCACCTATTTCGCATCCGGAACATCCTGATACTGTCTCACATAGCTGTTTTCTGAATCATTGAAATAAATTACCTGGGACTCATCTGCATATTTCATGCCGAGCCGGTTCTGTGCTGCTTCTTTGACTGCCTCAAGATCTTCGGAGGCAACCGTTGTATTGTAATAGGCGTCATTATCCGCCTTCAGATCGCTCAATTCTTTTTCTTTGCTGGTAATGTCTTCCGCCTGCGTGGTAACCACGGTCTGCAACTTGACATACGCAACACACGCCGCGATACACAGTGTGCAGACAATGGCAAGAAAAACAGCGTAACCCGCGCTGATCTGTGTCGCCCGTGCCCGGTTTCTTCTTGTCTGGCTGCTCACACCCGATTTCAGAGGCCGTGCTTCTTTTGGTGCTTCCTGCGGCTGTGCTGCAAGACGCCGTACCGCACTTCCGTCCTCAAACGTATCTGGCGTATAACGTTTCGTTCTATCTGTCGAATTTACCCTTCCATCTGCCCGTCTGGCCATAACTTCTCTGTCTCCTTCGTGCCGAGCCGTCACACTTTTCGTTCAAAGACGCGCAGTTTTGCGCTCTTGGAACGGGGATTTGTTTCCATTTCCTCTTCTCCCGGCAAGATCGGTTTCCGAGTTACTACGGTTCCCTTGGACTTCTTTCCGCATACACAGACCGGAAATTCCGGCGGACACGTACATGGATGCTCGTTTTTTCTGAAAATGTTTTTTACGATACGGTCTTCCAGAGAATGAAAGGTGATGACACAAAGTCTTCCACCGTCATTTAAGAGATCAATCATGCCGTCCAGTGACTCCGACAGAACGGTAAGTTCCTGGTTCACTTCGATACGGATTGCCTGAAAGGTTCTCTTGGCCGGATGGCCGCCCGTCGCCCTTATTTTTGCCGGAATCGAGCGCTTGATGATTTCGATTAACTCCCCAGTTGTTCGAATCGGCGCCTGCTGCCGGCTTACGCATATATTGTGTGCAATTTTTCTTGCAAAACGCTCTTCTCCATATTCATGGAGAATACGCGAAAGATTCTCTTCACTGTAATCGTTCACGACTTCGTACGCGGAAAGAGCATTTCTCTGATCCATCCGCATATCCAGTGGAACATCCTCACGGTATGTGAATCCACGCTCTGCATTATCCAGCTGATAGGATGAAACTCCAAGATCCAGCAGGATTCCGTCTACCCCGGTGACTCCGATTTCGGCAAGACGCGGAACCATATCGCAATAATTGCTGCGGATAATCGTGACCTGGTTCTGAAATGGTTCCAGGCGTTTACCCGCAGCAGCTATCGCAGCTTCGTCCTGATCTATGCCTATTAATCTCCCCGTGGCAGATAAGCGCTCACATATATGACTGGAATGTCCAGCGCCTCCCAACGTCCCGTCCACGTAGATTCCGTCCGGTTTTATCTTAAGGTTTTCAATGGTTTCATTCAGTAATACTGATGTATGCGAAAATTCCATGGTCATCTCCTGTATCCCAACGAAACAGATCAGATCACAATGCCCATCTCTTCCATTGATTCGGCGATGGCATCCATATCATCATAATTGCTGTTTTCGTTCCATTTTTCCTTGCTCCAGATTTCAATCCGGTTGATATTTCCGGTAAGGACTACATCTTTTTCCAGACCAGCAAATTCCCGCAGCGTTGCCGGTACGAGAATCCTCCCCTGCTTGTCCAGTTCACATGACGTAGCACCTGCTACAAAGAAACGGGAAAAAGTTCTGGCGTTTTTGTTTGTAAGTGGTAAGGCTCTCAGCTTCTCTTCAAAGGCAGCCCATTCGTCGTTTGGGTAAATGGAAAGGCATCCGTCCAATCCCTTCGTCAGTACAAACTCTTCTCCCAGCTGTTCTCTGAACTTGGACGGTATGATCAATCTTCCCTTCGCGTCAATCGTATGACTGTACTCTCCCATGAACATAATGAAAACCCTCTTATCACCTGAAATGGCGGTCTCCCCACGCACCACTTCATGTATCGCGCCGCAGCCAGACTGCCACATCCGCTCCACAACGCACCACTTTTCACCACTTTCTACCACTTATATTTTTATTCTATATCAACTCAGGGAAAATAGCAAGGTCTTTTTTCTATTTCATTTTTAAGATTTTCCCCAAAATGCAACATTTTTATGCGCATTTTCCGCCTTTTTTATACCAATTTTGTATCAAAAAAGAGAAAACCTTTTTTGCCGGTTTTCCCCTTTTCTGTATTTTTATTCTGTTTTTTTCACTGGTTTTATCCTTAAGAATGGGCTGTCTCCCCACCGGATGATAATTTTTTTCGTTTCCATACCACCAAGATGGTACATCCCACCACAAGGCACCCCGAAAGGAGCTGGGAAACCGGAAGTCCCACCACCGGAAGCAGAAGCTGGTCGGTGCGGAGTCCCTCGATCCAGATTCTTCCAAGGCCATATCCTATCAGATACATCAGGAACACTTCGCCGTTAAATTTTTTTCTTTTCCGAAACCAGAAAAGAAAAAGCAGGACACCCACATTCCATAAACTTTCATATAAAAAGGTGGGATGCACCTGAATATACTCGACGCCGTTTACCGTCACCACATGATCCCACATTTTCTGTGTGATTTCATTGGCACGGACCGCGGAAACCGGAAGCTGCATCGCAAACAGGTTGTTAGTGTAGTCACCGAATGCCTCACGGTTAAAGAAGTTTCCCCACCGTCCCATAATCTGACCGAACACGATGCTCATGCTCGCGGTATCCATCAGAAGGCTGAAGTTCTGTTTCTTCTTTCTGCTGTAAATCACCACCGCAATGCAGGCACCGATGATGCCGCCGTAGATGGCAAGTCCGCCCTGGCGGATGTTGAAAATACTCAAAAGATCATCCTTATAATAGTCCCAGGCAAATATAACGTAGTAAATCCGTGCCCCGAGAATACCGGCTGCGATGCCGATCATCGCAAGATCGAGGTACTGCTCCGGGTTCTGCCCCGTCCGCTTTGCCTCTCTTTGGGCAATCCAGATCGCAATCATCATACCGGTTACGATCACGATGCCGTAATAGGCAATGGAAAATCCGAAAATACTGATGTTTTTTCCCACATGATCGAGATAAATCCCGAGATTGGGAAAATTAATTTCCATATCCATAACTTATATTCTCTCTTATTATTACTTATCAAACGTTGAAACGGAACAGGATGACATCGCCGTCGCGGACAATGTAATCTTTTCCTTCCATACGCACAAGGCCTTTCTCTCTTGCTCCTGCGTAGGAACCGCAGTCGAGCAGATCCTGATAATTGACAACCTCGGCTTTGATGAATCCTCGCTCGAAATCGGTGTGGATTTTTCCGGCTGCCTGCGGTGCTTTTGTTCCGACTTTGATGGTCCATGCACGGGTCTCATCCTCTCCTGCTGTAAGGAAGCTCATGAGGCCGAGCAGACGGTAGCTTGCTGCGATCAGTTTTTCCAGGCCGGACTCGGTAAGACCAAGATCCTCGAGGAACATTTTTTTCTCATCCTCTTCGAGTTCGGAAATTTCTGCCTCGATCTCGGCGCAGATGACGAACACTTCGCTGTTGTGCTCTTTTGCATACTCACGGACAGACTGTACATAAGAGTTGTTTGCGCCGTCGTCTGCGAGATCATCCTCTGCTACGTTCGCTGCGTAGATGACCGGTTTGCTGGTCAGAAGGTTGTACTCTGCGATCCATTTTTCCTCGTCCTCGTTCTGCAGCTCCATCAGGATGGCATCTTTTCCGTCTTCCAGCAGTTTTTTCAGACGCTCCTGGAATTCGAGCTCTTTTGCCGCCTCTTTGTCCATTCTTGCAGATTTTGCAGTTTTGGAAATACGGCGCTCGAGTACTTCAAGGTCGGCGAAGATCAGCTCAAGGTCGATGGTCTCGATATCACGGAGCGGATCAATGCTGCCGTCTACGTGGATAACGTTTGGATCCTCAAAGCATCTGACAACGTGAACGATAGCATCTACCTCACGGATATTGGCAAGGAACTGGTTTCCAAGTCCCTCTCCTTTGGATGCACCTTTTACAAGACCTGCGATGTCAACGAACTCGATGACAGCCGGTGTTACTTTCTTGGACTGATAGAAATCTCCGAGCTGCTGCAGACGCTTGTCCGGAACCGGCACGATGCCGACATTCGGGTCAATGGTACAGAACGGATAGTTTGCGCTCTCTGCTCCTGCTTTGGTCAGGGAATTGAAAAGTGTACTTTTTCCGACGTTCGGAAGGCCCACGATACCTAATTTCATAGTAATCTATATCTCCTTTGTTTTTATTTTTCGCTTCTTTTTCTGTTCGGGTTCTTTTTATGCACAAAAAGAGCCCAATGCAACTATAAATTATAGCACACGGGCTCTTTGATTTCAATGGATTTTAATCTCTTGACTGTACCATCAGAAGAATGCCGCCCTCGTACGATACATGCGCGGTCTCCTCGACGATCTCATTGCTCACGCACAGACCACCCGAAGTATTCGGCAGATAGTGATGGTCGAGCGGGTAGGCGAAGCCCTCCAGGGTGATGGATGCGACTTCCTTTTCCAGCGGGAAGAACGAAACGTACTTTCCGAACTGCTCTTCTTTCCGGATTTCAAACGAAGTTTCCACCGGAATCGTAATCAGATTGCGGCTGTCCACGATGTAAGCCGGAATTTTCTTCTCCCATGCCGTTTTCAGGTTCTGCACAATACTTAAGAAATGGTCAAGTCTTCCTCCTGTTGCTCCGAGGATCGTGATTTCACTGCTTCCCAGAACAATCGCCTGCTGAAATGCGATGTCCGTGTCCGTATTGTCCTTCATGGGATTAAATTCCCGGATCGGTGCGACATGGTTCTCCTTGTAATAATTTAAAATCTCCGGAGATAAACTGTCAAAATCTCCCAGAATATACGTCGGCATAATCTGGTAATGGTAGCAGAACTCCAGTCCCCGGTCTGCTGCCAGGATAATATCAAACTGCTGTTTCTGAAGATATGGGAAGGCAAAATCCGGTTCGATCATCCCTCCCGAAATAATACATGTTCTCACGTTTCCCTGCCTCTTTTTTCTGTCTTTTTGTATCTTATTCTGCCTTTTTGCTGTATGAAGAAATTTTTTCCTGCAGCTCGCGCACGTTCTGCTCGATGTTGCTGCCAAATACAGCAGAGCCTGCCACGATGATGTTGGCACCTGCCGCAAGGACTTCATCGATGGTCTCGCGGTTGATGCCGCCATCGACCTGAATGTGCACATGCTCCAGTCCCTTTTCATCCAGCATTCTGCGGAGCGTACGGATCCTCTCCGTCGACTCCGGGATATACTTCTGGCCGCCGAAGCCAGGATAAACGCTCATAATCAGAATCATTTCTACCTGATCCATCACGTCCGTAACCGCAGAAAGCGGCGTATCTGGATTTACGGCAACTCCGGCATCTGCGCCTGTTTCATGAATCTTTTTCACGGTTTCTGCCAGATCGCGGCATGCCTCCGCGTGAACCGTGATCATATCCGCCCCGCAGCTTTGAAATTCTTCTACGTACCGCTCCGGGTCCTTTACCATCATATGAACATCAAAATACAGACTGCTTTCTTTTCGGATCGACTTTACCACCGGCATTCCAAACGAAATGGATGGTACAAACATTCCATCCATAATATCGATATGAAGCCACCGGCACTCTGCTTTCTCTACCCTTTGGATCTGTTCTCCGAGACGGTTGAAGTCTGCGGATAAAATAGAAGGTGCCAACTGATATACTCGGCTCATGCTAGTATCTCCTCTTTTCCTGTTCTTTCAGTTCTTCATAGAACATGGTATAGTTTTCAAATCTTTCTTTGCTGATATTTCCCTGTTCCAGTGCCTCTTTGACGGCACAGCCCGGCTCTTTTCCGTGGATGCAGCCGAGGAAACGGCATTTTCCTTCGTACGGATGAAATTCCGGGAAAAAGTTTTTCAGCTCCTCTTTTTCCATATCGGTTGTATAAAGCGAGCTGAACCCCGGCGTATCGCACAGATACGTCTCATGGTCGATCGGGATCATCTGGGAATGGCGCGTCGTGTGTTTTCCTTTTTTCAGCTTTTTGCTGATCTCTCCGGTCTCCATCTGGATTTCTTTCTGCATCCGGTTTGTGATCGAAGATTTTCCGACGCCGGACGGACCGGCTACCACCGTTGTTTTCCCTTTCAGGTATGCTTCCACTTCCTGCATGCCCTGCTCTTTCGCTGCACTCACCGTAAAGACACGGTAACCGCAGTTCTCATAGACGCTTCGCAGATGGTCTGTGTAATCTTCCCCCGCAAGATCTCTTTTATTGAAACAGATTGCCGTCGGAACGTTCTGCTGTTCCATCATCACAAGAAAACGGTCCAGAAGCGTCAGGTTCGGGGTCGGATTTTCCAACGCAAAAATCACAAGCGCCTGATCGATATTGGCCACTGCCGGACGGATCAGTTCATTTTTTCGCGGCAGAATCCGGGTCATATTTCCTGTTTTTTCCACTTCATCCAGAATCTCGATTTCCACAAGATCTCCGACGAGCGGTTTCTGGCCTTCCTTTCGGAAAATTCCTTTTGCTTTGCACTCATAAATGCCGGATTCTTCCACGTCTACGTAGTAGAATCCGGCAATTCCTTTCATAATCTTTCCTGTCATACTCAACCTTCACTCAACGGAACCGATGGGTACTGTGCAATTGCCTGATAACTTCCGCTCGAATCCATCTCATAGAAGACGATTCTTCCGGTAGAAGAAGCAGACGATGAAGCACTCCAGTTGGTGTTGACAGAATACGGCCAGCTCGTAATGGCCTGTCCGTCCATGATGGTGATGGAGGTCTCGTTTCCGTTTCCATCATCCTGGATCAGCTCAATTTTTGCAATACCACCCTGATACTGATCCGGCGCACTTAAGGTCTGGCTGCAGGACCAGGTAACATCCGTAGCGGTATTTGCGCCCGGCTCTGCCGGTGTCGGGGTCGGTGTATTCTCATCCGGCGTCGTTGGCTGTGCACTCGGGCTATTGACATAAATCGTAACGTCAGAACCTTTCTTTACTTTGGTTCCGATTGCCGGGTCAACCTCCATGACTTCGCCCTCGGCCACCTTGCTGCTGGTTCCTGTTTTCACAATAATATTGAAATCGCTCAGGATTGATTTTGCTGTCTCCTCATCCAGGCCGATTACATCACGGATTGCAATTTCTTCCGCGTCCTTGGATCCCTTGCTGATCACCAGCGTAACGGTAGATTCCGGCGCAACCTGACTTCCCTCTGACGGGTCAACGGAAATAACCAAGCCTTCTGCAACGGTATCGCTGAAATCCTCTGTTGTGGAAACCTGCAGTCCCAGCTGAGTCAGTGCAGCACTTGCAGCGTCTTTCTGTGTTCCAACAATGCCGGTCGGAATGGTTACGGTTTCTTTTCCGGAGCTTACATAATACGTAATCGTTGCATTTTTATCGACTTTCGTTCCCGGTTTCAGATCCTGGCGGCAGATCTTTCCTGCCTCAATGACATCCGATGCCTCGGTTCCGCCGTTGACTACACCAAGGTTCAGGCTGTTTGCCAGATCGACGGCATCTGCCTCGGTTTTGTTGGTCAGATCCGGAACGGTTACTTTTTCGTCTTTGCTTTCGGAAGAAGTAACGGAGGTGCTGCTTGCGGAGGATGCACTGGAAGCATCCGCGGTCGGTCCTTTGCCTCCGACAATACCGGCTGCCTGTGCGATAAAGTAGATCAGCATACAGATGATGATCGCTGCAATCGCAAAACCACCGATGGTGATGATTTTCTCGAGTTTGTTTCCGGCTTTCTCATCGTCATCGTCATCGTCGTAGTAGGAATCGTCTTCTTCCATATCAAAGGCGTTCTCGTCAAAGAAGATCACTGTACCGCAGTGCGGGCACTCGTACTCGATCAGGCCGTCGCCGTCCTCATCGTCGTCCTCGTCTTCCTCATCATCTTCTTCGTCTTCCTCGTCTTCAGGCTCTTCGTCCTCTTCCTCATCCTCGATCTTGCTGTAGCGCTTGCGGGCCGGCTCCTCTGCCGTCTGCGCATTTGCCTTTGCTGCTGCGCCGGAACGGATCTGGCTTAACTCCTCTGCGGATACCATAACAGTCTCGGCGTGAGAACTTAACGGAGTTACTTTTACGAAATTGCCCTGCGGCTCCATCAGCGAATGCTTCAAGTCGTCGATCAGCTCCGCCATGTTATTGTAACGGCGGGTACATTTTAAGATAATCTGCTCCAGTGCGAACGGAAGGTTCGGGGTATATTTGGATGGAGATTCAATCTCCTCCTGCAGATGCTTGATTGCGATGGCAACGGTGGTGTCGCCGTCGAACGGCACTCTTCCGGTTACCATCTCGTACATGGTGATACCAAGGGAATAGATATCACTCTTATAGTCCGAATATCCGCCGCGCACCTGCTCCGGAGAGCTGTAATGTACGCTTCCCATAACGTTCGAACTGATCGTATTGGAAGAAGTTGCCTTTGCAATACCAAAGTCGGAAAGTTTTACTTTTCCGTCTGTGGAAATGATGATGTTCTGCGGTTTGACATCGCGGTGTACAATATTGCGGTTGTGTGCTGCTTCAAGACCAAGGGAAACCTGAATGGCGATGCTGGTTGCCTCTTTTACGCTCAGTTTTCCTTTGCGGTCAATGTAATCCTTCAGAGTAATTCCCTCGACAAGCTCCATGACGATATAGTAAACGCCGCGGTCCTCCCCGACATCGTACACGTTTACAATATTCGGATGGGACAGTCCTGCTGCGGCCTGTGCCTCCGTGCGGAACTTGCGGATAAAGGTTTTATCCTCCCGGAATTCCGGTTTTAAAACCTTGACGGCCACCATGCGGTTCAGCTTGTGGTCTTTTGCTTTGTAGACATCAGCCATACCGCCGGAACCGATCCGGCTTATGATCTCATATCGTTCTCCTAAAATAACGCCCTCTTTTAACATTCTTTCACCTCGTTTGTAAATGGTTCAACGACAATGACTGCGATATTGTCTCTGCCGCCATTTGCATTTGCTTTATCAATTAAACGTTTCGCCTTGTCCTCACCGTCTTCTCGGCAGATGAGTTCGAAAATCTCCTCATCCGTTACCATGTTGGAAAGGCCGTCCGAGCACATCACCAATTGATTGCCCTCTTCAAGCTGAATGTCAAAGAAATCAATCTTTACGGTATCCTGTGTGCCTACTGCTCTGGTAATAATGTTTTTGTCCGGGTGATTCCGCGCCTGCTCGGGAGTGAGTTCTCCAAGGCGCACCATCTCTGCGATCAGGGAATGGTCCTGCGTCACCTGGTCAAACGTGCCATCTGCTGCCAGATACAGCCTGCTGTCTCCTACGTTTGCAACGTAGGCATAGTTGCCGACAACCGTAGCTACTACCATCGTCGTACCCATGCCTTCCATGGATATATCTCGTTTTGCCTGCTCAAAAATCTGGCTGTTTGCTGCTTCAATTCCATGCCGAATGATCCGCACCGGGTTGAAATTCGTATCTCTTTTTACAGATTCCACCAGTACAGAAACACCGTAACGCGAAGCAAAATCGCCCGCGTTATGGCCTCCCATGCCGTCTGCAACGACAAAGAGGTTCGGAAGGTTTCCGACCGGAGAGGCGGAGGCAAACACAAAATCCTGGTTCATCGTCCGTTTCTGTCCGATATCGGTTGCAGAAAATACCTTCATGCTTTTTTCTCCTGTATTGACAGCCGCTTTTTACGGCTGTTCGTTTGATTTATCGATAAAACTTTTTCTTAACTGTCCACAGGCTCCGTCAATATCGGCGCCCATTTCCCTTCTAATAGTAACATTAATTCCGTATTTTTCAAGTTTATTTTTGAAATTCTCTACGACTTTTTTCGTTGATTTCACGTAATCGCGCTCTTTGATCGGGTTGACCGGGATCAGATTTACATGACAGTTGATATCCGAAATCCGCGCGGAAAGCTCTTTTGCATCGGCTTCGCTGTCATTTTTCCCGCCAACGAGAGAGTACTCAAATGTAATCCGACGGCCTGTTTTTGCAAAGTAATTGCGGCATGCATCGAGAATTTCATCAATGGAATATTTATTGGCAATCGGCATCAGCTCGCGGCGCTTTTCATCGTTCGGCGCATGAAGGGAAAGTGCCAGAGTGATCTGGAGTCCCTCATCTGCCAATTTGTACATATTCGGCACGATTCCGCAGGTGGAAACGGTGATGTTTCTCTGGCTGATGTTGAGTCCTTCCTGGCTCGAAAGCAGCCGCACGAAGCGCACCAGATTGTCGTAGTTGTCCATCGGCTCACCCGTTCCCATGACAACCAGATTGGAGACCCGCTCCCCGGTGTCCTCCCAAATCCGGTAAATCTGGTCGAGCATCTCCGACGGAGTCAGGCACCGCACGAGTCCGCCGATTGTGGACGCGCAGAAGCGGCAGCCCATCCGGCAGCCGACCTGGGATGAGATGCAGACGGAATTTCCGTGGTGGTACTTCATCCAGACGCTCTCGATCACGTTGCCGTCGCTAAGGCGGAACAGGTATTTTCTCGTTCCGTCGATTTTGGACTCCTGCACCTGCACTTTTTCGAGACAGGTAAGCGGATACTGTTCCTTTAATTTTTCCCGGAAGGCAAGCGAGAGATTCGTCATCTCATCGTAGCTGCCCGCCAGACGATGATGCATCCAGTCGTATAACTGTTTGGCACGGAACGGCTTTTCTCCCATCTGCTGGCAGGCGTCCTTTAATTCGTCTAAGGTCATTGATTTAATATCCATCTGTTACGCCCGTCCTTCCTCTGTTTTCCGGAATTTTGCAAGGAAAAATCCGTCTGTCTTGTGTACCCCCGGGATCAGCTGCAGCTGTCCTTTGGCCGTTTCTCCGCTTTTCAGCTCATCCGGCAGCAGTTCATCCAGACTGACTGCTTCAAACGGGAACTGTTCCAGAAACCATGCGGCATTCTCGCTGTTTTCTTTTCTGTTGACGGTACATGTGCTGTACAGCAGTGTGCCGCCCGGCTTTACGTACGATGCGGCATTTGCAAGGATTGCCCGCTGAATCCGTACCAGCTCCTCTTCTTTTTCTTTTGAAGCGTAATATTTGATATCCGGCTTTCTGCCGATGACGCCGTATCCGGTGCACGGCAGGTCTGCAATCACAACGTCCGCTTTTCCGATCCATTCCGCATCGAGCTGTTCCGCATCTTTTACCTTCGGCACGACGCAGGAAACACCTGCTCTCTGCACATTTTCCCGGATCAGATCGACCTTGTATTCGGTGAGATCACGCGCTTCCACGCATCCCTGATTTCTCATTTTATCTGCTGCATGGAGGCTCTTTCCGCCCGGTGCCGCGCAGAGATCCAGCACCTGGTCACCCGGCTTTGGATCCGCCAGATGCGACGCCATCATGGAGCTCACATCCTGAATCTGGAACCGGCCTTCCTGGAAGGCATTCAGTGATGCGATCGTCTCAAAGTTTTTCAAATAGAACGCCTCGCCAAGATACGGCGCTTTTTCCAGCTCTGCCCCCTGGCTTTCCAGGCTTTTCTTCGTCTCCTCGATCGTATTGTTCCAGCGGTTGATACGGATCGTCACCTGTTTTTCTTTCAGGAAATCCGCCATCATCGTTTCTGCCGTTTCTTTTCCGTACTGGGATACGAACTCCTCAACCAGAAATTCCGGCATGGAGTATTTCACGGAAAGATACTGCGTAGTATTGTTCTCCTTCGGTATCGGCAGATGATCCTTCTCCCGCACAATCGTGCGCAGAACACCGTTGACAAAGCCCTTTAAGTTGTAAAAATGCTTCTTTTCCGCCAGTTTCACCGCCTCATTGACGACTGCCGAATCCGGTACTGCGTCAAGAAAACGGATCTGGTACACCGACATCCGTAAGATCGCACGAATCACCGGCTTGCATTTGTTGATCTTGATTTTGGAATATTGATGATGTAGTCAGTCTGGATACCGTATTCCACGGTTCCCTCGCAGACCCGCTTGATAAACGCACGGTCCTGCCGCGGCAGGAACTGGTATTTATCGAGGGCGTCCCTTACAGCAAGATGGCAGGGCGTTTTCTCCCTGTCCATCTCAAGCAGAATGTTCATAATCAGCTCTCTTGTATTGATTGTATCAGTCATCGTTTCTCCTAAATGCTCCGGATAAAACCAGCAGCCGGAGCAGCTGCAGCAAGGAACCGATTACGGCTGCCCCGTATGTCATGGCTGCAGCCCAGAGTACTTTCTTGACCCCGTCGTGTTCCGTCTCTGTCACCATACCGCCCTCACTGAGCATTTTTAATGCTCTTCTCGACGCATCGAACTCGACCGGAAGTGTTACCACCTGGAATGCCAGTGCCAGCACAAACAGCCAGATACCGGCTTTCACCAGCATCGGAAGGCTGAAAATCAGTCCGATCAGGAACAGCGGCCAGAAAAGCTGGGATCCAAGGTTCGCTGCCGGAACAATGGCGCTTCTTACTTTCAGCGGCACGTAATCCGTATTGTGCTGTACGGCATGGCCGCACTCATGCGCTGCGACGCCGATCGCTGCGACCGAGGTTGAATCGTAAACCGCATCCGATAAATTCACGGTTTTTGTCCGCGGATCATAGTGGTCGGTCAGTTTACCGGATACGTGGCGGACGGTCACATCGTAGATGCCGGCCTGATGCAGAATGCGCATCGCCGCCTCGCGTCCCGTCATGCCGCTGTACGAGCGGACGGTCTGATATTTGCTGAAAATCGTGTTCATGCGGGCGGATACCGCCATGGAAATCAGTGCGGCAAGAATCACCAGCAGATACGTACTGTCATAAAAAAGTCCCATATCGTTTTTCTCCTTTTTTCTCAGGCACAGCAGCCATCACACCGCTGTGCAGTTCCCCGCCTTAACTTCAGGTTGCTTTTTCTCTTTTATTCGCCAAGTCTGGTACCCGGCTCGATCGCATAGCCGCGCAGGAAATCGGCGGTTTTCATCCGTTTCTTTCCTTCGAGCTGCAGCTCCTCGATCACCAGAATGCCGTCTCCCGTCTTTACATGGAGACCTGTCTCATCTGCCACCCAGACTTTTCCGGCACTCTTCGTCGGATTCTGTCCCGGAATTTTCGAAAACAGATCGCCGCCGAACATGGCAATGACTTTGGCATCCCAGATTTTCAGGTTCTTTCCGTTTACTTTTGTAAAAGCACTCGGCCACGGGCTCATCGCACGGATCTGACGTTCGATCTCAACGGCACTCTTCGTCCAGTCGATCTTTCCGTCTTCTTTTTTGATCATCCGCGCATACTCTGTAGTGCTTATCTCCGGCTGTTTTTCCGGTGTCACTTCGCCTTTTTCAAGTTTTGGAAGTGTCTCCACCAGAAGTTTTGCTCCGGCTGCGGCGAGCTTGTCAAAGAGACTGCCGCCGGTCTCATCTGCTGCAAGCGGAACTTCCACTTTCGTCAGCATATCGCCTGTGTCGAGGCCTTCATCCATCTTCATAATGGTTACGCCGCTCACTTCATCGCCGTTCATGACAGCCCACTGGATCGGCGCTGCTCCGCGGTAAGCCGGAAGCAGGGAGGCATGAACGTTGATTCATCCGTATTTCGGCATGTCCAAAATCTCTTTTGGAATAATCTGGCCGAATGCAACGACAACGATCACATCCGGCTCCATTTTCCGGATCTCCTCGATCGCCTCTGCATCCCGCACGCGGCGCGGCTGATAGACCGGAAGGCCGTGTTTTTCGGCTGCCTCTTTCACCGGTGTCGGCATCATCTGTTTTCCGCGGCCCTTCGGTTTGTCCGGCTGGGTCACAACGCCTGTGATCTCATAACCGGCCTCCACGAGTGCCTCAAGTGTTCCCACGGAGAAATCCGGGGTTCCCATAAATACCACTTTCATCTGAAGTCATCTCCTTTATTTTAAGACTTACTCTTCGTCCTCGTACTCCTCATACTCATCGTACGTGTTGTCCCAGAGTTCGCCTTCTACTTTTTCTGTATACATATGTCCGTCGAGGTGATCACACTCGTGGCAGATGCAGCGGGCAAGAAGTTCTGTTCCCTCCAGTTCAAACGGCTGCATGTCGCGGTCCAGTGCTCTTACCTTTACGTAATTCGGACGGGTTACTGTACCGGATTTTCCCGGAAGGCTTAAGCATCCTTCTGCTCCTGTCTGGCTTCCAGAAGTCTCCAGGATTTCCGGATTGATCAGAAGATGTGGGGTTCCATCCACATCCATGACTACGATTCTCTTTAAGATGCCGACCTGCGGTGCGGCAAGGCCGACACCGTTTGCCTCATACATGGTGTCAAACATGTCGTCGATCAGCTCGCTGATTCTTGGTGTCATCTTCTCCACCGGTCTGCATTTTTTCGTTAATACGCGGTCGCCTACGACTCTGATTTCTCTGATTGCCATAATTCTTTTCCTTTCTTTTGCTCTTCTATTATAAATAATCTATGTGTAAACAGTATGAAAAAACTAATACTTTCTGCTGAAGTCAAACTGTAAATAAACGGTACGGAAGCCTTTGTTAATCTCGATATACCGCTCCAGTTTTTCCCGCAGCCCTGCCAGCACCTCTTCCTGCGGCGCGCGTACATACACGGCCATGCGGTACAGGTCATTGATTTTCGACACTGCCTCACTTGCCGGGCCGATGATCTGGACTTCGCGGTTTCCCCGGATGCGGATGAGATATCTGCGAATGTATTCCATCGCCTGCGTCAGATGCGCTTCATCCTCCCCGGCTCCGTGGATCGCCAGAAGCTCCGCCGCCGGGGGATATCCCATCAGACGGCGGTAGTCCATTTCTTTCTCGTAAAATGTCCCGTAATCCTGCTCTGCCGCCGTCTGAATGCTGTAATGTTCGGGATGGTACGTCTGAATGACTGCCATTCCCGGCTTTTCGCCTCTTCCGGCGCGGCCGACTGCCTGCGTCAGCAGCTGGAACGTACGCTCCCCGGCACGGTAATCGACTGCATTCAGGGAGAGATCCGCCGCCAGCGCTCCCACCAGCGTGACATTCGGGAAATCGTGGCCTTTTACGATCATCTGGGTTCCAATCAGGATATCGGCCTTCCCCGCCGCAAATGAGGACAGGATTTCTTCATAACTGTTTTTCGTTTTTGTCGTGTCGCCGTCCATCCTAAGAACGCGTGCCTTTGGAAACAGCTTTTTCACGTTTTGCTCGATCTGCTGTGTGCCGGCACGGAAGCCGCCGATGTACGGGGAACCGCACGACGGGCACGCATGTACCTGCGGTGTTTCATAACCGCAGTAATGGCAGACGAGCTTTCCGTTATTGTGTGCTGTCAGTGATACATCGCAGTGCGGGCATTTCATCACATGGCCGCATGCACGGCACGAGACGAAGCCCGCATAGCCTCTGCGGTTCAGAAACAGTACAACCTGTTCCTTTTTTTCAAGCCGTTTTTCGATCTCTTCCCGCAGTTTTCCGGACAGAATCGAACGGTTTCCCATCTGTAATTCTTCCCGCATATCCGCGATCCATACGGACGGAAGTGCTGCATTTCCGTACCGCGCATCCATCCGGAACAGCGCGTACGCTCCCGTCTCGCAGGCGTAAGAAGCATCCACCGACGGCGTTGCCGAACCCATCACCACATGGGCATGCTCCAGCCCGGCGCGGCGCACGGCGGTCTCCCTTGCATGGTAGCGCGGCGTCACTTCACTTTTATAGGAGGTTTCATGCTCCTCATCGATTACGATCAGCCCCAGATCCGGAAACGGTGCAAAGAGTGCGGAACGCGGACCGATCATAATACTGACCTCCCCGCGCCGCGCGCGCTCCATCTGGTCGGCGCGCTCGGACGGTGTCATCCGCGAGTTGACCACCGTGACCCTTGTTCCAAACCGTGCGCAGAACCGCTCCACGTTCTGATACGTCAGCGCAATCTCCGGGATCAACACGATCACCTGTTTTCCTTCTGAGAGCACTCGCTCCATCAGCTCCATATAGACGAGCGTTTTGCCGCTTCCCGTCACACCGCGGATCAGGCAGGGGCGGTTCTGTCCTTCCCATTCCTTTCGAATGCCGTCCACCACGGCCTGCTGCTGTTCGTTTGGTTTTCCCGCAGTTGTTCTTCCTGCCGCATCAGATACCGGATTTCTCCAGGTGCTCGTACGGCGGATTTCCAACACGCCCTGCTCTTCCATCACGTGCAGCGTATCTGCCGTGATTTTCAGTTTCTTGCTCACAACCGGCCCTGGAAGAACCGGCTGGGCCAGCAGCGCGTTTAAGAGACGGATTCTCGCTTTATAATTTTTCTTTCTGTAGTTTTCCAGCAGCTCCTCACATCTCGCAGGATCTGCAAGAAGCGCAATTTCGCGGGTTTCTTTCCCGCGCGCCTTTACTTTGACTGGAAGCACCGTCTTTAACGCCTGGATCATCGTCGATCCGTACGTATGACGCATCCACGCGGCGAGCGCGATGAGCTTCGTCTCTACGGTCGCCGCATCCTTTTGTACCGCGAGGATGGCCTTCATCCGGTCCTGCGGATATTTCGGCTCGTTTCCGACGGAAAGCACATAGCCGGTGATCGTGCGGTTTCCGTTTCCAAACGGAATCTGTACCGCCGTTCCCGGACTGATCTCCCCTGTCAGTTCCGGCGGAACCTTGTACTGAAAGGTCCGGTCCAGTTTTTCATTTGTGATGTCTACGATTACATCAGCGTAAACGCTGCTCATACATTCCCCTTACTTTCTTCCAGTATTTCCCGGATCAGCACGCGCTCATCCATCTCGTACCGTTTCCCCTTCCGGATCTGATACGTTTCGTGGCCTTTTCCCGCGAGCACCACGAGATCGCCCGGCTGCCGGTTTTCGATCACATACCGGATCGCCTCCTTACGGTCTGCAATCTCAACGAAAGCGCCTTCTGTTTTCCCGATTCCCGTCCGGATATCGTCCAGAATCGCCTGTGGTTCCTCATCCCGCGGATTGTCCGAGGTGATGACGGTCAGATCCGCCAGACGCCCCGACACCTCTCCCATCTGGAATCTCCGGTCCCGCGCGCGGTTTCCGCCGCAGCCGAAGAGACAGATCAGGCGCTTCGGATGGTACTTCCGCAGTGTCTTTAACAGGCTTTCGAGGCTCATCGCATTGTGTGCGTAGTCAATGAGAAGCGTCATTTCCGGATACACCGGAACTGCCTCACACCGCCCACGGACGCGGACTGCGGAAAGTGCCTCCTGCATCGCCTTTTCCGGGATTCCCATCTGCGCGCAGACCGCAATGGCGGCAAGCGAGTTGGAAACGGAAAACAGACCCGGCAGATCTACCCGTACCGGAAAATCCGCTGCGCCCTGCACCCGGTATGAGACACCGAGCACGCCGGGCGCCTGATCGAGTGCTGCATCTGCTGCCATAAAATCAGCTTTTTCCCTGCATCCGAATGTCACCAGACGGCAGGTGCTCTGCCTTATGATCTCCGGAAACCTTTTGTCATCCCGGTTTACAATTCCGGTTCTGCAGGTGCGAAGCAGCTTCTTTTTGCAGGACAGATATTCTGCAAACGATGCATGCTCCCCGGCGCCGATGTGGTCGTTTCCAATGTTGGTGAACACACCGTAATCAAACGTAATTCCATCACACCGGTGCTGTTTTTCCGCCTGCGAGGAAACCTCCATCACAACATGGGTGCAGCCCTCCCGCATCATTTCAGAAAACAGCTTCTGCAGCACAACAGGCTCCGGCGTTGTATTTTCTGACGGAATGCTTTTTTCCCCGATCCTCGTCTCGATCGTTCCGATGAGTCCTGCGCGTATCCCTGCTTTTCGCAGGATTTCGTAAATCATATATGCAGTCGTCGTCTTTCCCTTCGTGCCGGTCACTCCGATTGTCACAAGGTGCTGCGCCGGATCGTCCTCCCAGGCACAGGAAAGCTGTGCGAGTGCTTCTCTGCTGTCCTTTACTACGAGTACGGTTACCTTTTCCGGAATCCCTTCCAGTTCCCGCTCCGCAACCAGAACAGCAGCGCCCCTCTCGACTGCTTCTTCTGCATATACGTGCCCGTCCATCCTGTTTCCGCGGATGCAGACAAACACGTTCTGCGGCTGTACTTTTCTGCTGTCGCATGTGATTCCTGTAACTTCCGCATCCAGACTGCCCTGCTGGAGCTGATATGCGATCCGTTTTTGTAACGTGCGCATGTTTTTCATGCCGGGACCTCCCTTTCACGTTTCAAATCCCTACGACTCAGATACTTTTATAGAATACCATAGTCCGAAAAACATTTCAATGTGCGCAATGTCGGTTTCTTCTTGATTTTTGCCTCCATAAACTTTATAATAGTTCTATATTGATGCCTGGTTTTTTCGTATCAAAATCTATGAACTGCAAAGAGAGGTATCTTCCAATGAAAAGAAAAAAAATAGTTGTTGCACTGGGACACAAAGCTCTTGGAACGACGCTGCCGGAACAGAAAGCAGCCGTAAAACGTTCCGCAAAAGTAATCGCAGATCTCGTTGCTGCCGGCGCTGATGTTGTCATCACCCACAGCAATGCGCCGCAGGTCGGCATGATCCACATGGCGATGAATGAATTCGGCAAAATGCACACCGACTACAGCGCAGCCCCGATGTCTGTCTGCTCCGCTATGAGCGAAGGCTACATCGGCTACGACCTGCAGAACGCCATCCGTGCTGAGCTTCTCCGCAGGGGAATCTTCAAAACCACATCCACGATTCTTACACAGGTTGAAGTAGATCCGTACGACGATGCCTTCAACAATCCGGTCAAACTGATCGGCCGTACGCTTACCAAAGAGGAGGCTGACGCAGAGGAAGAAAAAGGAAACGACGTAACGAAAACCGGTGTGCATAAACTACGGACCGAAACCCGGGGACGGCTACCGCCGAATCGTTGCTGCTCCGAAGCCGCAGGATATCGTAGAGATCGACTCCATCCGTCTTCTTCTCGATGCCGGACAGGTTGTCATCGCAGCAGGCGGCGGCGGAATCCCGGTTCTCCCACAGAATGAAGAGTTAAAGGGTGCATCCGCAGTCATCGAAAAAGACCTCACCAGCGGCCTGATGGCAGAAATGCTGAACGCAGACATGCTGATGATCCTGACCAGCGTGGAAAACGTTTCCATCAACTACGGTACCCCGGACGAAAAACCGCTGGAGCACATCACCGTTGCTGACGCGAAGAAATACATCGCAGAAGGCCAGTTCGGAGAAAACTCCATGCTGCCGAAGATGGAAGCAGCTGTTTCTTTCCTCGAGAAAGGCATCGGCCGTACCGCAGTCATCACTTCCATTGATTCCGCACTCGCCGGATTCCAGGGAAAAACAGGTACGATTATTGAGTAATACAAAGTATACAAAAAAGGATTCCCTCGAGTGGGAATCCTTTTTTTCTACTCTTTTTCCGGACTAAAAAGCCAGATTAGAAAGTAAATTTATCTGCAAAGTAAGCATCGAGATCCTCAATTTTAATTCTCTCCTGCTCCATGGTGTCACGGTCACGGACGGTAACAGCACCATCGGTCTCGGAATCGAAGTCGTAGGTGATGCAGTACGGAGTACCGATCTCATCCTGACGGCGATACCGTTTTCCGATATTTCCACGGTCATCAAACTCGCAGTTGTATTTCTTGGACAGCTCTGCAAAGACTTTCTCAGCGCCCTCGTTCAGCTTCTTGGAAAGCGGAAGCACACCGATTTTTACCGGTGCCAGTGCCGGATGGAAATGCATCACGGTACGAACATCATTCTTCTCTGCGTCGAGAACTTCCTCGTCATAAGCGCTGCACAGGAATGCCAGAACGACACGGTCAGCACCAAGAGACGGCTCGATAACATACGGGATGTATTTCTCGTTCTTCTCTGGATCGAAATAGGTCATATCCTGTCCGGATACATTCTGATGCTGAGTCAGGTCGTAATCGGTACGGTCTGCGATTCCCCACAGCTCGCCCCATCCGAACGGGAACAGGAACTCGATATCGGTTGTTCCCTTGCTGTAGAAGCACAGCTCTTCCGGAGAATGGTCTCTTGCACGCATCTCTTCGTCTTTCATGCCGAGGCTCTTCAGCCAGTTGATGCAGAAGCCTCTCCAGTACTGGAACCAGTCAAGATCGGTGCCAGGCTCGCAGAAGAACTCCAGCTCCATCTGCTCGAACTCACGGGTACGGAAGGGGAAGTTGCCCGGGGTAATCTCGTTACGGGAGTCCCAGGAA
>OGPR01001252.1_pt1 | contig 21902 bp, 19 predicted proteins | sample 1552981 | NCBI WGS metagenome assembly OGPR01 (sample SAMEA2580260, study PRJEB22360) | human gut metagenome | biome: human gut; feature: human-associated habitat; material: faeces | place: Denmark | collected 2008/2010 | reverse complement strand
AAGCGCACCCATGACTGCACCGCACATTTTATCCGCACCGACCTTTTGACTGCGGGCGTTCTCTCCAATCTACGGAAAGTGACGAGCTATGCGGCAAAGCATGAAGCCCGGTTTATGAAGCTGCTGATCGAGCAGAACGAGGACGGCGGCAAACGCCGGAACGCCGCCAAGAAAAAGGAACTGGAAGCTGCCGAAAAGCGTATCGGTGAACTTTCCGCTATTTTCAAGCGGCTGTATGAGGACAGCGTAAGCGGTCGCATTTCTGACGAGCGTTTCACGGAGCTTTCGGCAGACTATGAAGCCGAACAGCAGGAATTGAAAGAGCGTGTTGCCAGAATACAGGCGGAGCTTTCCAAAGCACAGGAAGCTACCGTAAACGCAGAAAAGTTTATGAACATTGTCCGCAAGCACATGAACTTTGAAGAACTGACCCACACCCTCTTGCGTGAGTTTGTAGAGAAAATCGTTGTGCATGAGTGCAGCTACGATGAAAACGGCACACGCAGACAGGATATTGAGATTTACTATTCTTTCGTCGGCAAAGTGGACTTGCCCGAATGACCGCCCGCCCTATCCGATATCAAAAGCAAGTATCGGATAGGAAAGGCAAAATTTTTTACACTTCTATTACTTCTTTATCACACATAAGCAAAGTCGCAGGGCATGAAGCAGCTGATGTCCGGCGGCGGTGTCATTCTCATCGGCACCCAGCTGATCCCGCTGCTTTCTGGTCTGTTCGGCTAATCAACAAGCGATAGGAGGAAAACCCGCCATTGTTCGATAATATTTTCGCAGCAATCGAAAAATGGATGAGGGAACTTCTTTCCGGCATGGTGGAGTCCAACCTGAGTACGATGTTCACAGCGGTCAACCAACAGACCAGTGAAATCGCTGCTCAGGTCGGGCAGACACCGCAAGGGTGGAACAGCAGTATTTTCAGCATGATCCGTAACATTTCGGATTCGGTGGTGATCCCCATTGCGGGAATCATCATCACGCTGATTCTCTGCTACGAACTGATTTCGATGCTGACAGAGCGGAACAATCTGCACGATGTAGACACTTGGATGTTCTTCAAGTATTTCGTGAAGATGTGGATCGCGGTTTATCTCGTCAGCCATACGTTCGATATTGCAATGGCGGTATTTGACATTGGACAGTCGGTGGTAAAATCTTCCTCCGGCATTATCCGTGGCAATACCGCCATTGATATTAGTTCCCTTTCCATGCAGATGCAGGCGGCAATGGCGACAATGGCGATTGGCGAACTGGTGACGCTGGCATTGGAAACCCTTGTTGTAAGCTGGTGCCTGAAAATTCTGTCGGTGGTTATCACGGTAATTATGTACGGCAGAATGATAGAAATATACCTCTACACTTCGCTTGCTCCGATTCCATTTGCAACCATGAGTAACCGTGAATGGGGTCATGTGGGTACGAACTACTTCCGAGGGCTGTTCGCGCTGGCATTTCAGGCGTTCCTGATGATGGTCTGCGTGGCGATCTATGCAGCTCTCATCGGCAGCATCCGGGTATCTTCGGATATTCACTCGGCGCTGTTCGGCACGATGGCCTACACGGTGATTCTTTGTTTCTCACTGCTCAAAACGGGAAGTCTGTCCAAACAGATCTTCGGCAGTCACTAAAACCGGGAAAATCCAATGAAAGGAAAAACAGCAGACAACGCCGTTTCCCGGCGGCGGTCTGGCTGTTCTGGTGATCAATGGCCTATGTAACGATTCCCAAAGACCTTTCCAAAGTGAAGAATAAGGTCTTTCTGAACCTGACGAAACGCCAGCTAGTGTGTATGGGGTTTGCAGCAGGCATTGGCGTTCCGTTCTATTTTCTTATGCGCGACACGCTGGGAACCAGCAATGCAGCGGCAGGCATGGTGCTCCTGATGCTGCCGGAATTTTTCTTTGCTTTGTACGAGAAAAACGGGATGCACCTTGAGACCATCCTGACGAATTTTATCAGTGTCCGATTCAAACGTCCTGCGGTACGCCGCTATGAAATCGAAAATCTGTATGAGCGGGAACTGGAAACCGCAGCACCGATCCAGAAGAAAGGAGGCTTCCTTGGTAAAAAGTGAACCGAAGAAGAAACCGCAGCCGGGCGGCTTCTTCCAAAAGTTCTTCCGTAAACCCGAAAGGAACGAAAAGGAACAGCGGCTCACCGTGCAGCGTTCCATTCCGTATTTGGAAATGGGGCGCGACGGTATCTGCCGGGTGGAGGAACATCTGTATTCCAAAACCGTCCGATTCTACGACATCAACTATCAGTTGGCACAGAACGAGGATAAAAACACCATCTTTGAAAGCTGGTGCGATTTCCTCAACTACTTCGATTCCCGGTTTGATAACTTCGATAAGGTGTTCCGTTTGTCCATCAAGGGCGCATGGAACTATTCGACGGAAGTCGGCAAAGACCCGCTGGGTAATATCCTGCGCGTTACCAATGCACTGGCAGGTATCGAAAGAGCATTGCCGCAGGTGGAACGCAGACTGGAAACCTTGGAACAGCAGTTGGCGCAGGCAAGGGAAGAAGCCAAACGTCCTTTTGCGCAGGAAGCGGAACTGGCCGAAAAATCTGCGCGTCTTGCGGAGCTGAACGCTCTGCTCAACATGGATGAAAAGGGTAGTGAGGATGCGCTTGGTGTGGACGAGGATGCAGCCGAAACCGAAGTGGCGGATAAGCCACGCCAGCCTGTGAACTACGCAGGCCGCGTTGCAGAGCGCACTGCAGACAATGCGCGGAAACCCTCTGTGCTGGCACAGCTTCATGCAAAGCAGGCAGAGCGCACGGCAGAACCGCAGAAATCCCAGAAGCGGAAAAGTCACGATATGGAACTGTAAATAGGATAACCCCGTTAGATCTCTGCAAGGAATCTAACGGGGTATTTTTGAAAAAGGAGGGCATTTGCTGACATTAACACCGATCAATCTGAAAACGGCAAACGCATTTGTGCAGCAGTATCACCGTCACCATAAGCCGACGCGGGGGCATAAATTCTCCATCGGCGTATCGGAAGATGGTGCTCTGGTGGGCGTTGCCATCTGCGGCAGACCCGTGGCACGGCGGCTGGACGATGGCTACACGCTGGAAGTCAACCGTCTATGTACGAATGGAACGCCGAATGCTTGCAGTATTTTGTATGCGGCGGCATACCGTGCAGCACGGGCCATGGGCTACAACAAAGTTATTACCTACATTCTGGACACGGAGAATGGCAGCTCTCTGAAAGCTGCCGGCTACACCTGTGAGGGCAGAGCCGGAGGCTTGGAATGGAACGGCGCGAAGGCACCGAAACAGGCTGACCAATATCCGCGCCAGATGAAAACACGATGGGTCAAGAAAAAGGAGGGTTTGCATGGCAGTTGACCGCAAACAGCAGATGAAAGAAATCACGGAACGGCTGGAGCAGGGTGTAAAGGACATTTTTACATCGGAAATGTACACGACGTATCTGCGCACGATGGCAAAATTCCACAATTACAGCTTCAACAATACACTGCTGATTGCGATGCAGCGGCCTGATGCCACACTGGTGGCAGGGTTCAACGCATGGAAGAATAAGTTCAACCGTTACGTCAAAAAAGGCGAAAAGGGCATCCAGATCATTGCCCCGGCTCCCATCAAGGAAGTGGAAGAACGTGAGAAAATCGACAAGGATACGGGTCTGGCTGTGCTAAACGAAAACGGTGAACCAGAAATGGAACGTGTGGAGTATGTGGTTCCGCGTTTCCGCGTGACGACAGTCTTCGATGTTTCACAGACTGATGGGGAACCGATTCCGTCGCTGGAAGTGAACGAACTGACGGCCAGCGTCAAAGACTATGCGCTGCTTACGGCGGCAATCGAGCAGGTATCACCTGTGCCGATGCGGTTCGATGAAATCGAAGGGGATGCCAAAGGCTATTACAGTGATGCAGACAAAGAAATCTGCATTCAGGTCGGCATGGGCGAGAGCCAGACCATAAAAACGATGATCCACGAGGTTGCTCATGCGATGCTGCATAACAGCGATTTCATGAAGCAGCGCGGCGAGGAAAAAGACCGGCTTACAAAGGAAACCGAAGCCGAAAGCATTGCATTTACGGTCTGCTCGGCTCTGGGCATTGACACATCCGATTATTCATTTCCGTATGTGGCAAGCTGGGCCAGCGGCAAGGAGATGAAGGAACTGAAATATTCGATGGATACGATTCGATTGACCGCAGCCGACTTTCTGGAAAAGCTGGAAGCGGCAGTCGCGGAAAGGAGCACAGAGCGCATGACCGCGATGCAGTATGCGGAAAAGCTGATTGCAGACAGGGAGCAGGAGAAAACGATTTTCGATGATGAGCAGCGAAACCTCATCGTGAATTTTGCTTTCAAGCTGGATGACCGGGCTGCAACGGAAGAATTGGTGAACGGTCTGGCGGCGGCACTGGCCGAGGATGACAAAGAAGAAGTCAACCGCTTGATGTACGATGCGCAGGAGAAAATCGAAAATCTCCCGGATGGGATGATTGGACTTTCCGAAATGCACGACTACGGCTATCTGAAAGATGATGTGCTGCCGCTGACGAAAGAAGGTGCGAGGGAATGGCATCGGCTGGGTGAGAGGATTTATCCGTTGTTCCGTGATGGAACGGCAGGTGATTATGTAAGCCAAGAAGAAATCGAGCAGCACGATGGCATTTTCGGCATTAAGGCTGACGTATGGGATGCGATTTTGTTAGAACAACGGGAAGATTATGCTGAGGACGAGTACGCGCGTCCAGACTTTCAGCTGACAATAATAAACCGTGAACAGGCTCTACGGCTGTATGACGAGGGAAAGCAGATTTATCTCGTCCGCGTCAGCCCGTGGCCGATTCTTGTCACAGCACGAGAGGAAATTGAGCGCGGAAGTGATACCTTCCAGATTGCAATAGCAGATTTGGAACAGGAGCGGAACATGACAGAACAGGAAAATGTGCTGCTGTATGGCAGCGAAAAGCAGTTCGGCATTTATCAGATTACAGAGCGTGACCCGGAACATAACTATCGTTTCATGGGGCTGGACTATGTGCAGAAGAAAGGCATGACAGTTTCCCGTGCAGATTATGACCTGATCTATACCACGCCGCTTACGGAAAAGGACACGCTGGATGGCATTTATGAACGGTTCAATATCCAGCGTCCGGCAGACTTTACGGGACATTCGTTGTCGGTCAGCGATGTGGTGGTACTCAATGATGGCAGTACAGTCAAAGCCTACTATGTGGACAGCATCGGCTTTGCTGAACTGCCGGGATTTTTCAAGGAAAGGAATATGAATTTGCAGAAAGAAAACCTTTTGAACGAGGAATTGCAGGAAATCGAAATCTTTGATAAGCCCGGTCTTTTCAGCAATGGCCGACTGCGGGATGAAGATGTGCCGGAGGGCTTATATCGCTATGATCTGCGCGGCTCAGACTATGACCCAGGCCAGCCCATTACAGTGGAGAAGACTGTGGTAGTGAACCACGCAGCCTCTGTTCTGATGGCCGAAGAACTTGACCTTGGTGCAGAGGGGCGGCTGGAGCTTGGCGAGGAAGGGCTGAACTTCACAGGCGCGGAGTTGACCGTGCGAGAGTTCATGGAGGAACAGCAGCAGAAAAGGAACGGACTGATCCACGGCGATTCCGACCACATCGCAGTCGAGGGGCATATCGGCACATGGTACGCTATTGATGAAACGGAAATTGGTGGCGAGAAGTTCTTCCTGATGGAGCATGAGGAACACGGCGATATGGCGGCCTGTGTTGCAGTCAATGAGCAGGGCAAGCTGGTGGCAGAGGATTTGTGGAACGGCTTCGATGAAGATTTTCAGGAGGCCGTGCAGAAATATCTCTCTGAAAAATGGAATATGCCGAAAAAAGAAGATGTGGTATCAGAGATCATTGAAAAGGCTGCGCCTGTGCCGGGCAACAGCGCACAGGACTATTCGGATGTGCCTGTTTACTACGAGCCGTTCAGCTATGCCAAAGAAAATGATGAGGTGGATTTATACCGCTCATCCTATCGGCTGAACAGTGAGTGCAAGCAGGCAATCCATGAAGCGATTGCGGACAACTATGATGGAATGCACTTTGGCGATGGTGCAGTCGATCAGGTGGTGCGGCAGTACGGCATGGAGCGTGTGGGCTACATTCTGGCGAACACTCTGCATCATAAAAGTTACGATGGCCGCTTTTCTCCCGGCAATAAGGAATGGGCAGAGCAGGTCAGCACCCCGGAGCATAATGCAGACCGCATGACCTTCCGCACAGACTGGGTGGTTGACAGCCATTCGGCTATTCTGGATGGCTTTGTGACGATGTACCGAGAAAAACTGGAAAAGCAGAAAGAGTTGGAACAGCCATTTGTAAAGCGATTCTATGTGGTCGAGAACCGGCAGGCTGTTCCGCTTGAAATTAAGCGGTTTGGCAATCTCAACGATGCAATGTCGCAGTATCAGGCACTTCCGAACCATTATATGAAAGCCTTGGGTGTGGAGAAAAATCCTGATCCGCTGCCGGGTTCACTGGATATTTTGCAGTGCAGGAACGGCCTTGACACCATCGTAGAGGACTATAAAACGGTTCCGGGCTGGGATAACCCGTATATCCAGAATCATGTTGTCCAGCCGTTACAGGGGGCCTTAGCCGTGCAGGATGTGGAGCTGTCCTATGAATTGCCGGATGCCTATTTTCACATCCAGACCTGTGAGGATGGTTTCGACTATACCTTATATAATAAGGACTTCACGGAACGGGATGGCGGTATTCTCGAAACGGACGGAGATAAGCCTGTGCAGGAGGCTATGACGGAGCTGCTGGCAGAGTTCGGCTGCGATGCGGCAGAGGGTAAAGTCATGGACGCGGCGGAACTGCGGGAACAAGCCGATACGGTAGCTGAACAGCAGGCAGAAGGTTTGAAAGAAAAACTCGCGGCAGAAAGACCTGCGCCGGAAGAAACGCTCAGCTTTTATGTTGCGGAGTGTTTGGAGTTTACGTTTGCGGGAGAGCTCCACGACCATCTGACAATGGAAGAAGCTTTGGAAGCCTATGACAAGATTCCGTCCGAACGGATGAACGCCGACAAGTGCATTGGATTCTGCATCGAGGAAGATGGCGGCTTTGTTGGAATGTATGAGTTGGTCGTGAACGATAAAGTGCAGCGCGAGAACATCAATTCAATCAACTATTTCAGAGATGATAAGCTGGTGCAGCAGGCGATCTCTGACATGGAAAAGCTGATGGCGGCACGACAGCAGAGTAAGGAGCAGGAACGCAGCAGTACGAAAAAGTCTGTTCTGGATGCCCTGCGCAGTCTGAAAGCCAAGAAACAGGATCAGCCTGCACAGGAACAGGATAAGCCGAAGAAAGCGAAAAAGAAAGGGATGGAGTTATGAGCAATGCACGCTTTGATGAACTGGAATTGATGCTGATGGCGATGTTTGAGCAGCCGACACTCAAAGATACGATTCAGGTGTTGACGGAGGTTCAGCCGCTTGTGGCAGAGGATGCAGAGATGTCTGCGCTTGTCCAGCAGACCATCCCGAAGATGCAGCGGTTGACTGAGCCACAGTTCAAGGGGCTGGAGCTGGAATGGTATAAGCCGGAAGAAGCAAACAAGAAAACAGGGGTGGCAGAGAAATAATGGCAACAGATATGTTTGTGATCTACCAGATCAATGATGCTGAGAAAAATCGGGAATACCGCTGCCGCAGTTATGCGTATCAGATCGAACACGGCTTTATGATAACAACGGACAATTATGAAATCAGCTATTGCGCTAAAGCATCGCAAGGTCTGTTCCCGGCGAAAATTCGTGAAAACATGGAAAGCCTGAATCCAGACAAATTCAAAATCAGAAAATTTGGTGTCAGTGACGTTATTGCAATCACAGCGGCAGGAAAGACCGCATTTTACTATGTGGACAAAGAAACACTGGTAAAGTTCAACGGCTTTCTGGCACCAAAAGCTGAGGGCAGCTACCTGATTTTGAATGAGGGTGGCTATCAGATAGAAGGCCAAACAGATACATGGAAAGTCATTGACGAAAAGAATGTGCAGGAGCAAAGATTTGTACAGCTTGTCTGTGAACAGACAAAAAAGCAAAAACCGGACATTGTTCTCCACGACAGCGGAGTTTTGGTGGCGCAGACGATTTACGGATTTGACAGTTTGGTTATGAAGAAAATCGAAAAGTTTCTTCGAGAACAAAAGCCGGAACTGCTGCATCATCAGAAGTTTTTGGAGAATGGCACCGCAGAACGTGCCAAAGAATCCGGCACAGAGCAGAATTACAACATGATTGATGGCTGCGTCAACAATAATCCGAAGAAACCGCGTATCATCGGAAATCGGATTTCAGTCCTTGACCGCCTGCACATCAAACTGGAAGAGCGAAAACAGAAAAGTCAGCCCCAACAGCAACAGCAGCAGGAAAGAAGCCGGAAAAATTAAAAATCCGATGCAGTGCAGAGTGGTGGTTCCATAAAAAGAGCCACCACTCTTATTTTGTAACCGAAACGGAAACAAAATATTATGAAACTAAAAAATAGTTTCCAAATGATTGATATTCTTGGCGAGAGAGCGTATAATATAAGTACAAGAATAGGAGGCGATTATATGCTGGATGTAAATATGATAATTGCAAACAACATTCAGGCTGAACTGAAAAAAGAAAACAAAAAGCAAGTTGATCTGGCAGAAGGAATTGGAGTCTCCAAGCAGACAATGAGCAAAATCATGAATGGTGCAAGAGCAATCAACGCGATTGAACTTCATAAAATTTCTGAATACCTTCATGTGTCGATGGATTCTCTGATGAAGATGCCGGAAAAGCCGATGGACACGAATGTGATTCATGCGTTTATGGGGCGTGTTAAAACTGAGGAAGCAAGAAAGGGAATCCGGCTTGCGGATGAACTGTCCGATATGATTCTGTTCCATACTAGGGTGTGCGAGAATGGAAAAAAGATGGAGCAGCCATGGGAGGATAAGTGATGAGCAATGTTCTGGAAGATAGCCTCTTTGTAAGCCAAAACAAGAAATTTGATGAAATCCAATCCATCGTCAGACAGTTCTCGGCAGAGTATGTCGGCAATTCCATTATCAAGGACAATATCTTTGCTGTTATACAGAACTATGCCAGAAAGAAAGAAATCGCGCTGGAAATGCTTCGTTACCCGATCCATGATGATGAATTATGGGCGTTGACCTTTTTGAAGCAGGATACGATTTTTGTGTGCGTAAATACAGCACTTCCGCTTTGTAAGCAGTTTTTTGCTGCGGCGCATGAGCTGTATCATATCTACTGCTATGTGGAAAATGCAGACCAGAGCTATATAAAAAATGGTTCTATGCTGGATTCGGCAACAGGGGATGAAACAGGAAGAACGCAGGAGGACTTGGAAGCGAACGCCTTTGCAGGGCTGCTTCTGATGCCGGATCAACTGCTCCATGAGCAGATTCTGCTGTATGGGCTTGATAAAGATTTGGTTACAGTAGATTCTGTCCTGATGCTTATGGATATGTTTGCTATGCCCTATAAGGCAGTTGTACTGCGTTTGTTTGAAAGCGGAAACATATCTCATCAGCAGGCTGAAAAGCTGCTGGAGGTAGGCTCTGCGGACGTAATGGAAAGAGTATCGCTGACAGGTAAAGCAAAACGCTGGCAGCTCGATGGCAAAGGAACAGAATCTTTTGGCACACTCCTTGAGAAAGTTGAGTATAACAGACAGCATGAGTATCTGACGGAATCCAGAGAAAAAGAAGATGTGGCCTACCTTACTCAACTGAAAAAAGAGTACGGCTTGGATTGAGGGAGGTCAGATCGAAGTGAAAAGATACGCACTGCTGGATACTGACTTCATTTCCAAAACGCACTCTGTTCAAGATGATGGCGGCAATCATTTGATTGATCGGGTCATGGAATTGCCGGGGTATGAGTTCTTTTGTCATGCGCAAATCGTAACGGAACTCAATCGGTATAATGCTGATGCGCCAATCTGGTTGAGCGAGAAGATTGGTGCGCAAAAGATAAAAAGCTACACAGATCAGGAAATCCTTGAAAGCCTGTCACTTGTACGAGGGCCGCTGGCGTGTGCGACTTATACGCAGATGTTAAAATTGGCCTGCGATGCCTTTTCTAAGGATTACTTTTCGGAACATTATCGGGCATTGGAAGAGGCTGATTACGCGGCAATATCGAGAGAGGACTATTTGAAAGAGCTGGAACGACTCGATATAGAAGTTGGTAAGAAAAATAGTCTTGGAGAAATCAAGTCGTTTGTGCTATTACAGGTTTTGTCGGTGATGCTTGGCGAGCAGATCTATGTGTTCTGCTCCGATGACAAAAATGCTCGGAATGGAGCCACAAATTTTGAAGATGTTCGGTGCATCAGTCTGGTATCAGTATTCTCACGCTTAAAAGAAGAATCAAACTGGACGCTTGCCGATGCCGAGCCGTACATTGAATCACTTATTGCATTTTATCAGGATCATCACCAAACCACTTTCCGCGTAATGGAAGCGTCTGAGGTCAGAAGATTGCAACGGATACCATGCAGGCAGGTGTTGCAGGAAATCTTTGATGGGAAATTTATTGAACTAAAAAATGGTATGCTGCGGTACAAGCAGTAAGTGAAACGAATAGCCAGCGTATTGTGTGGATCACATGATACGCTGGCTATTTTTGTTTCTAGGGGACTTTGAAAACTGGTTAGAGGGACGGTTCGTATTTTCGCGTGTGCTGCTGTTCGTGCTGCCGCACTTCTTGTTCTGCGCCGAGGATGCTGTCTACATTGGCACACACGGTCTGGAGTTCTTTGTGATAATCCTTGAAATAACGGTAAGTATTGTATTGGGCGTCCTTCTGAATCGTAAGCTGCTCTTTTTCTGCTCGAAGGTCTTTCATGGTAGGAAACTTCCCATCAGGCGAGTGCTGCTTCAGAATTTGAAGTGCTTCTTCATATTGGGCAAGTTCATCCGAGTGGGCTTGACGAAAGATTTTCTTATTCGGAGCTTTTAGAAATTCTCCGTAAATGGATTTTGTGGAGAGATACTGACCAAGGTAATGAATCTGCTCGTTTGTTTTTCGCAGCTTGCTTTCAGTGAGCTTGGCATCGCCGCGCGCTTTTGCCATTTTGGTATAGATGACATCCGCAGTTTCGGAAAGTTTCTCACGAGAATCATATCCATGCTCCTGCACATAGGCAACAGTCCGGGCCATCTGCTGCAGATTGGAAATTTTTACTTTCTGTGCATAAGCGCGGCTCTGCTGGGCTTTTACACAGGTCTGCAAGTCAACCACAAGGCGCAGATCGGACTTGATGAACAAGATAGCCATAGGATCATCTACTGCCCAATGAGGATTGTTCTGCTCTGCAGTTCTTGCATTTTCTGCAAAAATTCGGAGAAGTTTGTCGCGGTCATAATTGGAACCAAGCGCACGGGCAGAGATATACTTCTGTCGGTCAGCAGGAAGATAGCTGAATCGTCCACGATGGTCTTTTACTGAAATCCCGTATTCTGCTTTCAGCAGTCTTTGAAATTCTTCAAAAGACGTAGCACGTTCCGCAATGTCCGAAATGGCGTTGCGGATTTTTTCTTTGCCCGTTTCAAAAGTGGTGTGCATGGGAGTGATGCCCTCAATCATAAGCTCCATGTTGGCAATGTCCAGATTTTGCTGACCGCGCTGTTTGGCGTAATACTCCTGCGGCGAAATTCTGTTAGGGGCAGGGGAGAGCAGATCGACCTGACGCAGTCCCTCCCGTCGGCAAATATCCATCAAGGATTTCTGCAGGTGCTTCAAATAGTCTTTGGTAAGGTGGTGCTTGTAGCCAGCCCTGCAGTCGATAGGACGTTCGGTGAATGGCTGCGGGTCAACATCAAATTTGCGCAGACTGTTGATTATAATATGGGTGTGAATGTTGCCTGTGCCGTTTTTACCATCGGTGTGAGTACAGACCAAAGCCTGATGCCCCGGAAAATTGGCCTTTGCATATTCCATGCCGATGGCCTGCGCCCACTCACCTGTCAGATTGTGGTCTGTGTTGTCTTTCGGATCGTGGCTGATAATGTAGTGGTGGCTTTTGATTTCATCGTAAGTGTTGTTCTTGTTATACTCCTGGTTCAACAGTTCGCATTCAAGGTCGAATGTTTCAGGATCACAGTTCAATCCCTCAAGGTAAAATTCATCCCGGAGCATCATGTTCCCGTTTTCATCAAGAACGGGAACCAGATGAAACTCATCATGCTGGTATTTCAGATAGTCGATGGCACTCCCATAATTGGCATTTTTACTTGCGATGTGTTTTAGAATTGCCACGATACACACCTCCAAGCTGAACGATTTCCTGCCGCAATTCACGGATTTCCGCAATGCATTTCTTTAGTTCTTCCAACATTCCGCGTGATGCCAGACCGCCGCCGTGGAAATAGCGGGCAATCTGGTTGAGGTTATTCCCGATGCCAGCGGCCTGAGCAGTCAACTTCTGAATTTCACCAATATCGGCAACGATGTTGTAGTTGACAGTCACTTTTTCAGATAAAGCCTGCTTGCGCACAAAAGTAGAGATGGGATAACCAGCATCTTTTGCATATCCGGCCACCAGTTCATATTCAATGCTGCTGAAACGAACCATTACGTTACTTGTGCGTCTGATGCTTTCTTCCTTTTTTGGTCGTGCCATAGTGTGATCCTCCTGCGTTTTTATAGTTGCGAAGCAACTTCCGATAAGCCGTAGGCGTTCGGCTGCGAACACATTCATGTGGAGCTAGACAGCAAAAATCTGAGATTTTGTGCGTACCGTGGGAATGGGGAACGGAATCCCCATCAAGATTGCCGGGAACGAAAAATCACGAAAGTGAGTTTTGAGTTACTATGGGCGAATCTTGCGCTAAGAGAGAAAAGCCCCAGCGTTTTACCGTATTCCGCAGGCCCATCAAAAAAGCTGCTTCTATAAATATGAATCCAAAACCCCGATGCAGGATACACTTTTCAAAATTTTTTGTAATTTTTTCAAACACTGTATCCCCCAATGCCTTTCTGAATTCATATTAGTAAAGGGGGATTGATTTCCATGAAGCAGAAAGAACGATTTGACGAAAAGCCCAAGCAGGAGCATACGGAGCCTAAGCATCACAAAAAAGCCGTCATCAAGGGCATTACTGTATATGAATCATTTCGGTCAGAAGGCAGCGAACTGTGGGATTGTCTGTTGCAGAGCATGGGAAAGCACTGAACAAGAACAATTTTTGAAATTCTGAAAAAATGTGCGCAGCAGCTTGATTTTTGCGCGGCAGCTTGGTAAAATACAGACGGGTTAAGTGAATAGTGCAATCAAAAGCCATTAACTTTCTGGATTTTACCATGCAATATGCGTGGAGACGGGAGGTTTAATGGCTTTGTTTTTTTACAAGGAAAAGAATAAAGACATACGGGCAGCGGCCTATCTGAGATTGTCCATCGAGGATGGCGACAAGGCTGAGAGTAACAGCATCGGCAATCAGAGAGAACTGATTCTGGATTTTGCTGCAGAACGGCCAGGACTGCATTTGGTCGAAGAGTACGCTGATGATGGCTACACAGGAACCAACTTTGAACGTCCGGGCTTTAAGCGGATGATGGAGGATATTAAATCTGGCAAAATCAACTGCATCATCGTCAAGGACTTATCCCGACTTGGCCGTAACTACATCGAGATGGGAAAGTATCTGGAACAGATTTTTCCCATGATGGGGATTCGCTTCATCGCCATCAACGACAACTATGACAATGCGAACACCGAGAGCAGCGATTCAGACAGTATAGTAGTTCCGTTCAAGAATCTTCTGAACGATTCCTACTGCCGGGATATTTCCATCAAGGTGCGCAGCCAGCTGGACATGAAACGGCGCAAAGGTGAGTTCATCGGCGGTTATGCAATCTACGGCTACTGCAAAGACAAACGGAACAAAAACCGTCTGGTGGTAGACGAGTATGCAGCAGATATTGTCCGCTCTATCTACCGCAGAAAACTGGAAGGCATGAGCGCACAGGCGATTGCCGAACAGCTGAACAGTGAGAATGTGCTGGCCCCCAGCGAGTACAAACGGCTGTGCGGTTTGAATTACCATAGTGGGTTCAAAGCTGGCACTCATGCAAAGTGGCAGGCAATTCAGGTGCTTCGGATTCTGAAAAATGAAGTCTACACTGGGACGATGGTGCAGGGCAGACGGCAGAAGATCAATTACAAAATCAAAAAGATTCGGGACGTGGAAGAATCCGGCTGGATCAGAGTTCCTAATATGCACGAAGCAATAATTCCGCAAAAGCTGTTCGATACGGTGCAGGAAGTTTTGAAGTTGGACACCTGTGCATCGAAAGGACAGCAGGCTGTCAATCTATTTTCGGGCATCGTTCGCTGCGGTGGTTGTGGGCAGAACATGGTGCGGCGCACGGTGTCGAAAAACGGAAAGAAATATATTTATCTGCACTGCGTCACAAACCACAATGGTCTGGGCTGTTCCTCACATCTTATCAGCGAAAGTAAGCTGGCCGAAGTTGTGCTGGCCGCATTGCAGGGAAAAGTTCAGCAGATCAGCGGACTGGAACATCGGCTTGATGAAATCAATGAGATCCCCAAGAATGAACGCAGACTGAAATCTGTGGAAGAACATCTGAAAATGTTGGAGCAGGAAGAACAGAAATACCAGACCTTGCGCCGCCAGCTCTATGAAGATATGAGCAGCGGTATTGTCAGCAAGGAAGAGTACAAAGAGTTCAGCCATTCCTTTAATGAAAAGGTTGAAGCTATCCGTAAGGCCAAAGCAGAAATGAACCGCCAGAGGGATTGCCTGAACAATCTGGATGTAGAACATCTGCCGTGGATCGAAGATTTCAAGTCCTACCAAAACCTGACAAGTTTGAACCGCCGCGTTCTAGTGGAACTGGTAGAGAGCATCACAGTCTATGACAAAGAACACATTCATATCCAATACCGCTTCGATCAGGAAATTCGCAATGTTCTGGAATATTGCAGTAGTGTTCCGGCAGAAGAAACGGAGGAAAGTGCAGTATGAAGTGTGTAAGCTATACCCGGACACTTCCTTGGAAGAACCATCAAGGAGAACTGACGATTGCCGAGCAGAATCAGCGCATTGCGGCATATCTGGCGGAACATAAAGAACTGGATTTGCAGAAAAAGTATTCTGACCGCAAGAACGATGAAAAGGCGCGCACCGCGTTCGACCAAATGACCAATGATGGCGTAGAGCGAAAATTTGACTGCATCATTGTGGCATCCATGTACTACTGCGGGCCTGATTTCCCGGCGGCACGGCAGGCAATCGAGGAAACGCTCTATGCAGCGGGCATCGACCTGATCGTGCTGGAGGAGAGTTTGGATACCAGAGCCGTCAGCCGAAAAGAAGTTGAGGACTATTTTGAAGCAAAACGTTGTGAGATGCACGCGGAAATCATGTTTGCGTGGAGAAGGAAACAAGGCGCAGGATTCCGGCTGACAAACTCCGTGCCGTTCGGTTACATCCGCAGAAACGGCGAAAGCAATATGGTAAAGGATGAAGAAGTTGCTCCATATTTGAGCGAGGCTTTTTTCAGATATGCGTCCGGCCAGAAAATGCGTGATATTGCAAAGTGGTTGAACGAGCAAGGCGTGGAACCCCCAATGAAACACAAAAAGAGAATTCTGGGAAAGCCTTATGATGCAGAGCCCGACCAGTGGACAACGGATATGCTTCGTTGCTTGTTCCGAAATCCGACTTATACAGGTGCGACGGCAAATGGAAGCCGCCAGATCATTGCAGAAAACTGCCACGAACCATACATAACCAAAGAACAGTTCTATGCTTTCCCTTGCAATATGAGGGAGGGGGAGAACAAAATCTCCATTCGGAAAAGCTACAAAAAACCGAACCCGCTGGCAAAACACATTGTCTGCACTTGCGGCCACGCACTCTGCTGGCACAAGGATAAGAGAACAGGGGAAGAACTTTTCTATTGCCGTTACTGCCGCGCACACAAGGAAAACGGAAAGAATCTGAAAGTCCCGGCAGCTACCATTTATAAAAAGGTGATGGATTCTCTGGAACTGGAACATCTGGAAGAAGAAAAGCTGGCTGTAGCGATTCAGCAGGGAGCAGGCAAGAAAGCAATCGAGGTAGTTCGAGCCGAAAAGTCGTTGCAGATGAAGTCCGTTCTGGCTGAACTGAATATGGAACAGTTTCGCCGTGTGCCGCTGTATGAGAGTTATATGGCCGATGAAATCACCGAAGAACAATATCGTGCCGAACTGCTGGACTACGAAGAAGCACATCGGAAATTGAATGAACAGCTTACAGCAATTATGGAAGATACGCTGGTATGGGAACGGGCATTGAGCCTGCGCAATCCATGGATTCAGCAGATGGCACAGTATAAGACCCCGGAGGAACTTGACCGTAATTTTGTCAAAAAGTATATCGAGCAGGTCACGGTTACATTACTGGACGATGGACAGGCAGAAATCAGCCTGACCATGAAAACGGATGAATGGAAACAGATGCTTAGTCGGATAGAAGTGGAGGGTACAGACAGTGGCACGAAAGAGTAGAAAAAATCTCCAGCAGCCGGAACAGGCGGCAGCTTCCGTGCTGCTCCCGGAACTGGAAGAAGCAAAGATACCAGCGGCAATCTATGGGCGGCTTTCTGTTGAGGATGATGAAAAAGAAGAAAGCATGGAAACACAGATTGCGCTGGTGCAGGATTATATCAACCGCAGCAGGGAACTGAGCTATGTGGATACCTACTTCGACAATGGATTTACGGGAACAAATTTCAAGCGGCCTGCATTTACCCGCCTAATGAACGATGTGCGGCAGAAGAAAATCAAGTGCATCGTGGTGAAAGACCTCTCACGCTTTGGCCGAAACTATCTGGAAGCAGGATACTATATCGAAACGGTGTTCCCATTTTTGGGGATTCGATTGATTGCTGTTACAGATAATTTTGACAGTACGCGCACAGAGGACATGGAAAGTCTGGCTCTCCCGATTCGGAATATGGTCAACGCAATGTACGCGAAAGACATATCCAAAAAGATATGGACTTCTTTGCAGCGTAAGAAAGAAGCAGGCTATGCAGTCGGAAACGATGCTCCGTATGGCTATATTCGGAACCCCGTGACAAAGCGCAATGAAATTGACCCGGAAGCTGCATTTTATGTGCAGTTGATTTTCCAGTGGGAACTGATGGGCGTACCAATTTTTGAAATCGCCCGACGAATGACATTGCTGCAGGTTCCGACTCCACGGGAGTGGCATAGAAAAATGGTTGAGGGAAAAGAAGTGCTTACCTGTAAAAAGTGGGGCGTAACCACGATTCGGCACATTCTGGAAAATCAAACCTATGTGGGCGATACAATCAACAATAAGAGTACACAGAAGTTATTCGCAGGACAGGACAGGCACGACCTTCCCAAAGAACAGTGGTATGTGGCAAAGAACACACATCCGGCCATCATTGCAAGGGATGATTTTGAAAAGGTGCAAAAAATCTTGAAGAGGAATCAAAAGGTGTTCCATACAATAAGAGCAAAGTCGGAGCAGATTCGGGCAGAATATCAGAATGACCTTGCCGGAATGGTATTTTGTGCAGACTGCGGCAGACCGATGGAGTTTGAACGACTGCCGCATGGAGCGGAAGAAAGTAAAAAGGTCTGCTATTACATCTGCAAGGCAAGACAGGCTGACGATAAGTGCATCGGCCATCAGATTCCGGAAAAACTGCTGAAAGCCCTGATAATGGATCAGCTGCATTTGTTCATTGTCCAGCTGAGCGATAAACGGAAGGTGCTGGAAGAATTGCAGAAATTCGAGGATGTGCAGAATCCCGTCTACCGGGCAAAGGGTGAAATTATGAGCCTGACCGATAAAGTCAGCCAGATGGCCAAGAAGCGGGAACAGCTTTATGCGGACTATGTGGCTGGTGTGGTGGATTCCGAAGATTACCAACTGATTCGGGAAGATTATTCCAGACAATACGATGGCTTGCGAGCTGCGCTGCAGGAAGCGGAAAGCAAAAAAACGGAAGTGGAACGGCAAATCGAAGAATACCTGAATATGACTTCTCATTTGGAAGAACATCTGGACAACTTTGAATTTGACATTCAGTTGGTAAAATCCCTTGTGCAGAAAATCGAAGTGAGTGCGGACAAGCGGATTCGGATTGTTTTTGGATTTCGGGATGTGTTTACAGAACTTGGAAAGGAGAGTGCAGAAACATGATTGCAGCGTATCAGCGCATTTCAAGGGCTGATGGCGATCTGGGCAAAGATGGCAAAGATAAGAGCAACAGCATTGAAAACCAGAAAGAACTGATCCTGCGGTATATCTCCTGCAAAGAAAGCCTGCAAAATGTGCCTGTGATGGATTTTGTGGATGACGGCTACACAGGCAGCAATTTTGACAGACCTGGATCTAAAGCAACCGAAAGGCGAGTCTGTTATGACGGTGACTTCAAACAGCCTGAAATTCAATAAGGCAACAGCTGTAGAGTTAAACTACGCGCCTTACATCAAGGTGCTGCTCAACGCAAAGACCAGGCAGATTGCGATTCAGCCTTGTTCAGAAAAAGATCCGAATGCGATCAAGTTCAGTAATGAGGAAAGCAAGCAGACTTATGCAATCAGCATTAAGGTGCCGGCTATCCAGGTAGAGTTTCGGAGAATGCTCCCTTTCGAGGATGACAACGGTGGTAAACTTAGCTATACCTTGAATGGAACCTTGTACCCGGATGAGCAAGTTGTAATTTATGATATTGGGGATGTGAAACCGGAAACAGAAAAGAAACGTCGGGGCAGAAGAAAAAAATCTGAAATTGAAGCAGAACAAAAAGAGAACTAAGAATAATATTTGAAGATTTGGTAGTGGCTCCCACTTGTGATTCAAAGGAAACTTTGAGTTGCAGGTGGGAGATTTTTTATTGCGAAAAAGGCTATCTTCCTGACAAACCAGATGAATCTTTGCCGGGCTTTTAACGAATGTTTATTTTTTAACAAAGAACATGATGGAGAGGGAAAAGTGTATCGCTTGCTCGAAAATTTAAAATCTTAGTCTTTTTTAACAAAAATCTCAGGGCATTTTTGACACCTATCTTTTCGGGCTGTTGATGGCATGTTGGATCGAATTTCTGCTTTTGATGGAAAAACCAGAGATAAGCAGGATTTTTGGAAAAGATTGATATGGAATCCTGTAAAGATATGGCGCAGCACAGAAAAAGATTAAACGAGGAATCTTTTATGATTGAAAAAGGTGAAGAACCTAGATCATCAGCGGTAAAAATGAAGATTAGGGCAAAAAAATAGACCGCCAAAGAGAAAAACGGCGGAATATCAAGGAAAATCAAGGATTTGCGGCGGGGTGTGGAAGCACTTCTAAAATAGAAATTTGTGAAAAATGTTGTCCAAGACTTGACATCGGGCGGTGTCAACGGATATGTATGCAATACGGCTGAAGAATATGCGGAACGCATAAAGGTAGCAATGAAAGACTTTTCTCGGTTGGTATTACAATGCTCTCCGTGAGCGCAACGGAGATAACGAACCTGCCCGTATTGTTATCGGCAAGGATACGCGCCGCTCAAGCTATATGTTCGAGTACAGCTTGGTTGCTGGCCTGACCGCTTCCGGTGCAGATGCCTATTTGCTCCATGTTACCACCACCCCGTCTGTAGCTTATATCGCTCGTGTCGATGACTTCGACTGCGGCATTATGATCTCTGCCAGCCACAACCCCTACTATGATAATGGCATCAAGCTGATCGATTGCTACGGCGAGAAGATGCCGGAGGAAACTCTGCTGCTAGTAGAAGATTACATCGACGGCAAGCTCCATGTCTTTGATAAGGACTGGCCAGAGCTGCCCTTTGCTCATCGTGAGCACATCGGCTGCACTGTGGACTATGTGGCAGGTCGCAACCGCTACATGGGCTACCTGATCTCGCTGGGTATCTACTCCTTTAAGGGTGTCAAGGTCGGATTGGATTGCGCCAATGGTAGCTCCTGGAATATCGCAAAGTCCGTGTTCGATGCGCTTGGCGCAGATACCTATGTCATCAATAATAATCCGAATGGTCTGAACATCAATAACAATGCAGGTTCAACCCATATTGAGGGCCTTCAGAAGTTTGTTGTGGAGAAGGGCTTGGATATTGGTTTTGCTTACGATGGTGATGCCGACCGCTGCCTGTGCGTGGACGAAAAGGGCAATGTTATCACTGGCGACCACATTCTGTATATCTACGGTTGCTATATGAAGGAACGTGGTAAGCTGTTAAATAATACCGTTGTCACCACAGTTATGTCCAACTTTGGTCTGTATAAGGCTTTTGACGAAAAGGGCATCGGCTATGCTAAGACCGCCGTGGGCGACAAGTATGTTTACGAGTACATGGCAAAGAACGGCTGTCGTATCGGCGGCGAGCAGAGCGGACATATTATCTTCTCCAAGTATGCCAGCACGGGTGATGGTATCCTGACGAGTTTGAAAATGATGGAAGTCATGCTGGCTAAAAAGAAGCCGATGAGCGAATTGGCAGCACCACTGAAGATTTATCCGCAGGTACTGGAGAATGTTCGCGTAACGGATAAAAAGGCGGCACAGAACGATGAGACGGTGCAGGCAGCAGTAAAGAATGTGGCTGAAGCACTGGGAGATACTGGCCGTATTCTGGTTCGTGAATCCGGCACGGAGCCTGTGGTGCGTGTGATGGTGGAAGCCCCTGATCACGATACTTGTCAGAAATATGTTTCCGAAGTTGTCGATGTGATTCGTGATAGAGGATATAGTCTGTAAATTGAAAATAGCCTACCAGAAAATAAGCATTTATTAAGCGTAATATTGAAACAGCCTTATCAGAGTGCTATACTAAAATTACTATAATTTTCTGGAGGTTTTTATTATGCCCAGAACAAAAGGTAGCAAGAATAAGCCAAAGATGGTGACTGCCGATTTTGCAACACAGATTGCAGAAAAGCAGTCCGCAAAGGAAGTACTCTCTGCCGAGATCGCATCTATCGCTGCCAATATTGACACTTTGAAAGTTGACCTGAAAGAGAAGAAAGTATCACTAAAAGCCATTGACAGGGATATTGTCAAGTTGGAGGCAAAAAAGGCGAAGGCAGACGCCAAAGCTGCAGAAGAAACAAAAAAGGCTGAAGCAGAGTCCGTTTTGAAAAAGCTGCTTGCTGAAGGCATGAGTGCCGATGAAATCCTCGCAAAACTGAAATAACACGAAAAACCCGTGATGGACAGGCATAACGCACCGTTCATTACGGGTTTTAGGGTTATAAGAACATAAGTTCATCCGGCGGCTACATCAAACTGAAAATGTGCCGGAAGGTTGAACTGTTTGATAAACGCATGGTGCTGGGCGTGATAGTGCCTTAGATCATATCCCAGATGATGCAGCTCAAGAAGTTTCACCATCACTAGGTTGAGGTGAATCCGTTTCGCTGCGGAAATTTGCGCCGCGTCCAACCCACGCTTCGTCATCTGATAGACTTCCTCACTGTCCAGCATCAGGTGGGATGTGAAAGCGTTATGCTCGTAAAGAAGGATGTGCTTATCCTCAATGGTCAGAAACTTGTTCAGGGTATGCAAGTCCATGAGCAGCTGATGCTCCAGATAATGTCCTAGCGCATAGCCGCACACCATCTGCTTTGTCTGTTTGTCCAGCTGGCGATTGATAAGGATCAAAGGCTTATCAAAATAGAGTGAAAGCAAACCCAACACATCTTTAATGCGGGATGTTTCACTGATGTCCAGACTGCAACTGCGCGCGATCTGTTTGATGTTGCGAGTTCCGGCAGTTTGGACAAGTTCGTTGGCAGCTTGGTGAATAAACGCAGAATCCATAATGTGATC
>OGPR01001227.1_pt1 | contig 22154 bp, 18 predicted proteins | sample 1552981 | NCBI WGS metagenome assembly OGPR01 (sample SAMEA2580260, study PRJEB22360) | human gut metagenome | biome: human gut; feature: human-associated habitat; material: faeces | place: Denmark | collected 2008/2010 | reverse complement strand
CGATTTTTACGCATGTTACTAAATAAATTGTGTCAACTTATTTAGTACACTACAGCCTTTTTCGCGGACCTTAAAATGAAGACTTTTGAAGACTTTATTTTCTATTTCAAGCGGAAATAGAAAAATTTTTAAAGTGACTAAATGATGTTTGTTTTAATTATTTATCCCTTTTTGCTTATAAAATATCTTTGTTAGTTTCTTCTGTCTTTTCTTTTATAATATCCTGTTTCTTCTTGATTTTTCTAAACTCATTCTCTTTCGCAGGATACACACAAGGATAAGACCGAGGGTTGAATTTTCTTTCCTGGAGAAGAAAAAATGAACAAAATGACAGATGCGTTTCTATGGAGAAATATTGTGGGAGCTCCAGGGTTTATCTATATATTCGAATTTAAACTGGATGGAGCAGTTCGAAAATGCCTGGTGTCAGATAAAGAAAAAGGCCGGATTCTCAAAGTTGAGACCGGCCTTTTAGTTTTAGGTATATAGGAACTAATACCTTTGGTAAAATATGATTATTTCAGCATTTTCTGAGCTTGTTTCAGCATCTTTTCTGCTTGTTTTACGGCATCTTTCAGTTCCTTGCTTTCTGCACCGTCAGCTTTCTTCTGAGTCTTTTCCAACTGATCAGAAAGTTGTTTTACGCGTGCTTCAGCTTCTTCTTTTGATACTTCAGCTTTCTTTGATTTTGCCAACCATTCTTTCATACCCTGTGCTTTGAGTGAAAGGGTAGCAGTTTCAGCAGCCAGTTCGGCAGCAGCTTCATCCTCCGGAGTAGCAAATGCATGACGGAAGCCTTTCACGTCGTTCCAGTGTCCGCGAGTAAAGTCAGGGAATGCTACAGCTGCACATCCGTTGTCCATAGAGATGGCTCCCAGTTCGGCCAGTGCACACCATTCAGCCAAGTCGTATACGTCCATATCCAATGGGAGACCGTTCTGCAGACAGTATACCATACGGCTGTCCATGATGAAGTCCATACCACCGTGTCCGCCTACTTCTTTTGCCATTTCACCGTATTTCTTCAAGATAGGATGCTGGTATTTGTTGACCAGTGCTTCCATTTCTTTTTCCGGAAGGAATGAGTGAGAACTCAGGTTGTCTACTTTCGGCTGTACGCCAGAAGCTTTCATCTGATCTGCGTCTACGGCATATCCTTCTACCGGGTATTTGTTAGCGAATCCTTTTGTTCCGGTCAGCTGATACAGACGGTTGTAAGGCTGAGGATTCATGACATCATGCTGGATTTCGATTACTTTACCGTTTTCTGTGCGGATAAGTGTAGTAGTGTGGTCACCGTTACGGAATTCATCGCAAGGTTCGCCGGTTGCTTTTTCTACCAATGCTTTTCCGTGTACGGATTTTGTATCCATTGCTACCAAGGTAGTCATACGGTCACCACGGTGAATATTCAATGCCTGAGCTACAGGGCCAAGGCCGTGAGTAGCGTATACGTCGCCACGGTTTTCTTTGTTGTAACGCAAGCGCCATCCCAGTTTGTCTTCTTTTCCGTTTTTCCAGTAGTAAGGCCAGAAATCATCCAGGTTGTGGATGTAAGCTCCTTGTGCGCGGAGTACTTCTCCGAATACTCCCTGCTGTGCCATGTTCAGGGTGTTCATTTCGAACCAGTCATAGCAGCAGTTTTCCAGAATCATGCAGTGCTTGCGAGTAGTTTCAGACAGATTGATAAGTTCCCAGCACTGTTCCAGATTCATAGCCGATGGAACTTCGATGGCTACGTTCTTTCCATGCTCCATGGCATACTTGGCAATCGGGAAGTGGTGATCCCAGTCGGCTGCAATGTATACCAGGTCAATGTCTTCGCGTTCGCAGAGTGCTTTGTATCCTTCTGCACCTGAATACACAGCAGCTTCAGGCAGACAAGCTTTCTGCAGGTATTTCTGGCATTTTTCTGCACGTTCTTTTTCATAGTCACACAAAGCTACGATTTTAGTTCCGGCAATGTGAGTGAAACGTTCCACAGCTCCCGGACCACGCATTCCCAGTCCTACGAAACCTACGCGTACGACATTCATTTTAGGTACAGTCAGACCGATTACGGATTCCTGACCAGCAGGACGTTCCGGAGATTTTATGACGATGGTACCTTTGTTCCATTCCCACTGAGTGGAAGGTGAAAGGCTTTGAGCAAGCAATTGCGCAGGTGTACAAGTTAAGGTTAAAACGGTGCAAGCACCAACAATCATTTTTCCAAAATGTTTCATAGCTTTAGTAGTTTTTTAAGTTGGATTTTAATTGGTGGCAAAGATATAAAAAAACATCAATATCCAAATGTTTTTTCTAAAAAACGCGTAGATATTAAAAAAGAATAAGAATTAGATTCTAAAAATGAAATAAAATAATGTATATCAGGATGCGTTCTTAAATAAATAAATCTTGAAAATGCATTATAACTGAGGAAGGAAGGGGGAGAGGGGTTGGGGTGTGATAAGTATAATAATAAGGTGGACGTGTGATATATGAAAATAAGGGAGGTGATAAACTGACAACAAAAAATGCAGACTTTCTTACGAATAATAATTTATTTGAAAAAAAAGTGTCATTTTATTTGCATGTTACAAAAAACCCTTTACCTTTGCATCTGTAAACAAAAAACGAGAGAAGACAGATATGATTACACTGAATACATTGGTAAACCTGGCAGTCCTGCATATTATTCGCGTCGTGGTCGTGGCACCAAGAGGTGAGAAGGTTTCGTGTATGTAATCATGCAGTTGTGATAATATGGAAAGCCTTTCTCACCAGACGATGAGAGAGGCTTTTTAATTAAAGAGTGAGGAAAATGAAACATCAGTTACGTAGTTCGATGAGCACGGAAGGTCGCCGCATGGCAGGTGCCAGAGCATTGTGGGTGGCCAATGGAATGAAAAAGGAAATGATGGGAAAACCGATTATCGCCATCGTGAATTCTTTTACACAATTTGTACCGGGGCATACTCACCTGCATGAAATCGGTCAGCAGGTCAAGGCAGAAATTGAGAAGCTGGGATGCTTTGCGGCAGAATTTAATACCATTGCCATCGACGACGGAATCGCGATGGGGCATGACGGGATGTTGTATTCTTTGCCTTCGCGCGACATCATCGCCGACAGCATAGAATATATGGTGAATGCACACAAGGCGGATGCGATGGTGTGTATCTCCAACTGTGATAAGATTACCCCGGGGATGCTGATGGCGTCCATGCGTCTGAATATTCCGACTGTGTTCGTGTCTGGCGGACCGATGGAGGCCGGAGAGTGGGGCGGACAGCATCTGGATTTGATTGATGCCATGATTAAGTCGGCCGATTCGACGGTAAGCGATGAAGACGTAGCTGAAATTGAACGTCATGCTTGTCCGGGATGCGGAAGCTGCTCGGGTATGTTTACTGCCAACTCTATGAACTGCCTGAATGAGGCTATCGGTTTGGCACTTCCGGGAAATGGTACCATCTTGGCAACTCATGCCAACCGTAAGCAGTTGTTTAAGGATGCAGCCGCATTGATTGTAAAGAATGCGTATAAATATTATGAGGAAGGAGACGACAGTGTGCTGCCACGCAGTATCGCCACTCGTCAGGCTTTCCTGAACGCCATGACGCTCGACATTGCCATGGGTGGTTCTACCAATACAGTGCTTCACCTGCTGGCCGTGGCTCACGAAGCGGAGGTGGATTTCAAGATGGACGACATTGATATGTTGTCACGCCGGGTGCCTTGTCTTTGCAAGGTGGCTCCCAATACACAGAAGTACCATATTCAGGATGTGAACCGTGCCGGAGGTATCCTGAACATTCTGGGTGAGCTGGCCAAAGGCGGACTGCTGGATACTACGGTTCGCCGTGTAGACGGTACGACACTGGCAGAAGCTATTGCAAAATATGCTGTTTGTGTACCGGAAGTCGATGCAGAGGCACAGCGCATTTATTCAAGTGCACCGGGCGGTAAGTTCTGTATTCAGTTAGGCGCACAGAATGCTACTTATAAGGAACTGGATACTGACCGTGCTAACGGATGCATCCGCGACTTGCAGCATGCGTACAGCAAGGATGGTGGCTTGGCTGTATTGAAAGGAAACATCGCACAGGATGGCTGTGTGGTAAAAACAGCCGGAGTGGATGAAAGCATCTGGAAGTTCTCCGGACCGGCCAAGGTTTTTGATTCGCAGGAAGCTGCCTGCGAGGGAATCTTGGGAGGTAAGGTTGTAAGCGGCGATGTAGTAGTCATTACTCATGAAGGTCCGAAAGGTGGTCCGGGCATGCAGGAGATGCTGTATCCTACCTCTTATATTAAATCCAAACATTTAGGTAAAGAATGTGCGCTGATTACCGACGGACGTTTCAGTGGAGGAACTTCCGGACTGAGTATCGGACATATTTCTCCGGAGGCAGCTGCCGGAGGTAACATCGGTAAGATTGTAGATGGTGACATCATTGAAATAGATATTCCTAACCGCTCTATCAATGTGAAGCTCTCGGATGAAGAACTGGCTCAGCGCCCGATGACACCGGTGACACGCGACCGGAAAGTTTCGAAGGCACTGAAGGCATACGCCAGCATGGTGAGCTCAGCAGATAAAGGTGGAGTGAGAATCGTAGAATAAAGAGAGGCTTATGAGTAAAGAAAAAATATCAGGTTCGGAAGCATTGATGCGCTCTTTGGAGCATGAAGGCGTGAAGACGCTTTTCGGCTATCCGGGAGGGGCTATCATGCCGGTATTTGATGCGTTGTATGACCATCGCGACAGATTGAATCACATTCTGGTTCGTCATGAACAAGGGGCTGCACATGCGGCTCAAGGTTTTGCCCGTGTATCGGGAGAAGTGGGTGTTTGCCTGGTGACAAGTGGTCCGGGGGCTACCAATACCATTACAGGAATAGCCGATGCCATGATTGACAGTACACCGATTGTGGTGATTGCCGGTCAGGTGGGAGCCGGATTGCTGGGTACGGATGCCTTTCAGGAAGTTGACTTGGTGGGCGTGACGCAGCCGATTTCCAAATGGAGCTACCAGATTCGCCGTGCGGAGGATGTGGCTTGGGCTGTGGCTCGTGCGTTCTATATCGCACGCAGTGGACGTCCGGGACCGGTGGTGCTCGATTTTGCCAAGAATGCACAGGTGGACATGACGGATTATGAACCGGTAAACGTTGATTTCATTCGTAGTTATGATCCGGATCCTGAAACTGATTCTACAGCAGTGGCTGAGGCGGTTGCTTTAATCAATGCAGCTAAACGTCCGTTGGTGCTGGTTGGCCAGGGAGTAGAATTGGGTAATGCCCAGAAAGAGTTGCAGAACTTTGTAGAAAAGGCAGACATCCCGTGTGGATGTACCTTGTTAGGTTTGTCGGCTTTGCCAAGCAATCATCGCCTGAATAAAGGTATGCTGGGTATGCATGGTAATTTAGGCCCGAATGTAAAGACCAACGAATGTGATGTGCTGATTGCCGTAGGTATGCGTTTCGATGACCGTGTGACGGGAAAATTGGAAACATACGCCAAACAGGCCAAAATAATTCATTTAGATGTGGACCCTTCGGAAATCGGAAAGAATGTGGCGGTAGATGTACCGGTGCTCGGAAACTGCAAACGCACCTTGTCTTTACTTACTGAATTGATTCAGCCGCAGAAACACGAGGAATGGATTGCAAGCTTCAAACCATACGAGGAGAAGGAATTCAATCAGGTAATCGAAAAAGAAGTATTCCCGAAAGAAGGACCGATTAATATGGGTGAAGTGGTGAATGCAGTCAGCGAAGCTACCCATAATGAAGCGATTCTGGTGACCGATGTAGGTCAGAACCAGATGATGGCTTGCCGTTATTTTAAATTCACTAAACCTCGCAGCATCGTTACTTCCGGTGGTATGGGAACCATGGGTTTCTGTCTTCCGGCTGCCATTGGGGCAACATTCGGTCGCCCAGACCGTACGGTGTGTGCCTTTATGGGTGACGGAGGTTTGCAGATGACCATGCAGGAACTGGGCACGGTGATGGAACAGAAGTCTCCGGTCAAGATTATATTGATGAACAACAATTACCTGGGTAATGTACGTCAGTGGCAGGCTATGTTCTTCAATCGCCGTTATTCCTTTACTCCGATGATGAATCCGGATTACATGCAGATTGCTTCGGCTTATGGAATTGCTTCACGAAGAGTGATGAGCCGTGAGGAACTGAACGACGGCATTCAGGAAATGTTGTCGACCGACGGTCCTTTCCTGTTGGAGGTTTGTGTGGTAGAAGAAGGAAACGTGTTGCCGATGACTCCTCCGGGAAGTTCGGTCAACTATATGTTAATGGAATGTTGAGAGGAGAAGGAGGTGAATTATGAATAGCAACAAGACTTTATATACAATCATCGTTCATTCGGAAAACATTGCCGGTATATTGAATCAGATTACGGCTGTGTTTACCCGTCGTCAGATAAACATTGAAAGTCTGAATGTGTCGGCTTCTTCCATAAAGGGAGTGCACAAATACACCATTACTTGCTGGACTACTCCAGATGTGATAGATAAGGTGGTGACACAAATCGAGAAGAAGATAGATGTGATTCAGGCGCATTATTTCACGGATAAGGAGATTTTCCAGCGTGAAGTAGCCATGTACAAGGTTGCTACTCCGGAGTTTCAGGCCAATCCGGAAGCTTCGAAGGTGATTCGTCGTTACAGCGCCCATATCGTAGAGGTAAATCCTACTTTTTCAATTGTGGAAATGGTGGGAATGAGCGATGACATCACGTCGTTGTATCAGGAACTGAAACAGCTAAACTGTGTGTTGCAGTTTGTGCGCTCCGGACGTATTGCCGTTTCGACAAGTTGCTTTGAACGGGTGAATGAGTACCTGGCACACCGCGAAGAACGGTATCAGAATCAAAAAGATTGAGATATGACAGAGGACAGTAAAGTTGGAACTTACCGGTTTGTAGCCGAACCGTTTCATGTGGATTTTATGGAACGGCTGACCATGGGCGTATTGGGCAACCATTTGCTGAACTGCGCCGGGTTTCATGCAGCCGACAGAGGATTTGGTATTGCCACGCTGAATGAGAATCATTACACATGGGTACTTTCCCGACTGGCAATAGAACTGGAGGATATGCCTCGCGCATACGAACGTTTCTCCATAAATACATGGGTGGAAAATGTGTACCGTTTGTTTACGGACCGAAATTTTGCTATCCTGGATAAAGATGGAAGAGCCATCGGTTATGCTCGTTCGATATGGGCCATGATCAGTATGGAAACCCGCAAGCCGGCCGATTTGCTGACACTGCACGGCGGTTCGATAGTAGACTATGTGCTCGTGAAGGACTGTCCGATTGACAAACCCGGACGCATCAAGGTGAATCATCCGGAGCTGGTGGGCGAATGTCAGGTGAAATACAGTGACATTGACTTGAACGGCCACGTGAACAGCATCAAGTACATCGAGCATATTCTGGATTTGTTCCCTATGGAAATGTTCCGTGAAAAGCGTATCCGTCGGTTTGAGATGGCTTATGTGGCCGAAAGCTATTACGGAGATACCTTGAGTTTCTATCGGGAGCAGACGGGCGAAAACGAATACGATGTAGAGGTGAAGAAAAACGGCTCGGAGGTCGTTGTCCGGAGTAAAGTGATTTTTAGAGATTAACATTATACTAACAACTAGCAGCTTCAGGCTGCGTAAAAAGATTGTAAGAAAATTATGGCACAAATGAATTTTGGCGGAGTTATTGAAAATGTAATGACCCGCGAAGAGTTTCCATTGGAAAAAGCACGTGAAGTATTGAAAGACGAAACCATTGCTGTTATCGGTTACGGTGTACAGGGACCAGGCCAGTCTTTGAACCTGCGTGACAACGGTTTCAACGTCATTGTCGGACAGCGTCAGGGTAAGACCTACGACAAAGCTGTGGCTGACGGATGGGTACCGGGAGAAACTTTGTTCAGCATTGAAGAAGCTTGCCAGAAAGCTACTATAATTATGTGTTTGTTGTCGGATGCAGCTGTGATTTCTGTATGGCCTACTATCAAGCCTTGTCTGACTGCAGGAAAAGCACTGTATTTCTCTCATGGTTTCGCCATCACTTGGAATGACCGTACAGGCGTAGTTCCTCCGACAGATGTAGATGTAATCATGGTGGCTCCGAAGGGTTCAGGTACTTCTTTGCGTACTATGTTCCTGGAAGGCCGTGGCTTGAACTCTTCTTATGCTATCTACCAGGATGCTACGGGTAAGGCATACGAACGTACCATCGCATTGGGTATCGGTATCGGTTCAGGTTATTTGTTTGAAACTACTTTCCAGCGTGAAGCTACTTCTGACTTGACTGGCGAACGTGGTTCTTTGATGGGAGCTATCCAGGGATTGCTGCTGGCACAGTATGAAGTACTTCGTGAAAACGGACATACTCCGTCGGAAGCATTCAATGAAACAGTTGAAGAGCTGACTCAGTCATTGATGCCGCTGTTTGCTAAGAACGGTATGGACTGGATGTATGCTAACTGCTCTACTACTGCACAGCGCGGTGCACTTGACTGGATGGGCCCGTTCCACGATGCTATCAAACCGGTTGTACAGAAATTGTATCAGAGCGTGAAGTCAGGAAACGAAGCTCAGATTTCTATCGACAGCAACTCTCAGCCTGATTATCGTGAAAAACTGAATGCAGAATTGAAAGCATTGCGTGAAAGCGAAATGTGGCAGACTGCAGTAACCGTACGTAAACTTCGTCCGGAAAACAACTGATAAAAGTCAGTCGAAAATAAACGCATTGGCCGTCCGGTATCCGAAAGATGCCGGACGGCTTTTTTTATTTGGATGAACAAGAATCTGTGATATTTTGTACCTTTGTGGCAACCCTATAAAATGTATATGAATAAATTTGCTATTTTGCTGTCAGGCTTTCTTTGCCTGGCAGGGGCGGTGTCCGGACAAAGTCTGGAACAGACCACAGAGCAACGTCTGAAAGATTTTTTTACCAGTTATGAGACTTCGTATGCCCGTATCGGTAAGTGCAAGCTGGAACGTTTTGAGGTGGAGCACGAGAAGAAGGTATTGCGTGTGTATGCCAATCCGGCTTTTGGCTATCAGCCGTTTACGGAAGAAAATGTATCGGCCATCTACCGTTTGTTGAAGCAGTCGCTACCGGGACCGGTGAATTATTATACCTTGCAGGTGTATGCCGACGGCAAGCTCATTGAAGACCTGGTGCCTAATGCGTACCGCAAGAAACAGGACAAGACGCGTCTGTATGGCAAGCTGGAGGCGAAGGGAAATCCGTGGGTGACAAATGTGTCACGTCCGTATGAAATCAGCCGGGGACTGGAGGGACGGCATATAGCCTTGTGGCAAAGCCATGGAAAGGTGTACCGGAACGAGCGGAATGAGTGGCGCTGGCAGCGGCCCAGATTGTTCTGTACTACGGAAGACCTGTTTACGCAGTCGTTCGTGGTGCCTTACCTGATTCCGATGCTGGAGAATGCCGGGGCTGTGGTCTTTACGCCACGTGAGCGCGACTGGCAGCGTCATGAAGTGATTGTGGACAACAATACCTGCACAAAAGGCAGTCATTATCTGGAAGTGGAAGATAAAAAATACCGCTGGCAGGATACCGATAAACCGGGCTTTGCCCAGAAATACCAGCAGTATCCCGACAACTATAACCCGTTTACAGACGGTACCGCCCGCTTTATTCCTACGCAGGGACAGCCTGAAAAAGCCTTTGCCGAGTGGATTCCTGATATTCCCGAGAAAGGAAAATACGCAGTGTACGTAAGTTATCAGACCCTGCCGGAGAGTGTGTCGGATGCCAAGTACCTGGTGTTCCATAACGGCGGGGTGACGGAATTTAAGGTCAACCAGCAGATGGGAGGAGGAACCTGGGTATATCTGGGTACCTTTGAATTCGATAAAGGACGGAACGACTACGGCATGGTGGTGCTGAGTAACGAAAGTTCCCAAAAAGGAGTAGTTTGTGCCGATGCGGTCCGTTTTGGTGGCGGTATGGGAAACATTGTGAGGGGCGGACAAGTGAGCGGAGTACCCCGTTACTTGGAAGGAGCGCGCTACTGGGCACAGTGGGCCGGAATGCCTTATCCGGTATACAGCAAGAGTGAAGGAAAGAATGATTATACGGATGACATCAATGCCCGCTCGTTGACGGTGAATTACCTGAGTGGCGGTTCGGTATACAATCCGACAGAAGAAGGATTGAAGGTGCCGTTTGAAATGACATTAGGTCTGCATAGTGATGCGGGATTCAAGACTGATGATGAACTGGTAGGTTCGCTGGGTATCTATACCACAGATTTCAATGACGGAAAGTTGAACAGTGGGGTATCCCGTTATGCTTCGCGCGACCTGACCGACATGGTACTGACCGGATTGCAGCGTGACATCTCTTCCCGTTTTGGCGTGCAGTGGGCCCGACGAAGCATGTGGAACCGGAACTACAGTGAAACCCGTCTGCCGGCTGTGCCTTCCATGATTCTGGAACTGCTCTCACACCAGAATTTTGCCGATATGAAGTGGGGACATAATCCGGATTTCAAGTTTACGGTGGGACGCTCCGTGTATAAGTCCGTGCTGAAGTTTCTCTCTACCATGCACGGTACGGACTATGTGGTGCAGCCGCTTCCGGTGAATCATTTTGCCATCCGTGAAGGAAAGAAGAAAAATACCTTTACGCTGAACTGGAATCCAGTGGAGGATGTGATGGAACCCACTGCCAAGCCTCAGGGATACATCGTCTATACTCGTATCGGTTATGGCGGATTCGATAACGGGGTATATGTGCGCAAGCCGGAATATACAGTGAAAGTGGAGCCGGGACTGACCTACAGTTTCAAGGTGACGGCCGTGAACCGGGGAGGAGAGAGTTTCCCTTCCGAAATTCTGTCTGCCTATAAGGCCAAGAGAAGCAAAGGTACCCTGCTTATCGTCAACGGATTCGATGCTACATCGGGACCGGCAGAAGTCAACTCTGCTTTGTTGCAAGGGTTCGACCTGAAAGCCGATCCGGGAATTCCCGACGGACAGACACCTGCTTATTGCGGATACCAGCAGGGATTTAGCCGCGATAAAGCCGGACTGGAAACGGGCGACGGACTGGGAGTAAGTGATGATGTCTTGGAAGGAAGACTGATTGCAGGCAATACCCGTGATTATGTATTCGTACATGGCAAGGCCATTCAGCGTGCCGGACGCTATTCGTTCGTGTCATGCAGCGATGAAACCCTGGAAAGTGGAAGTACCGATTTAACTCACTATGACATGGTCGATTTGATTTGTGGTGCCGATGCCAAGACCTTTTCTGCTTCCATGCGAGAAGCACTGGCCGGTTATTGCCGTCAGGGAGGCCGTTTGCTGGTCAGCGGTTCGAAATGGGGAGCGAATTTGCAGAAAGACGATTTCGGCAAGAATGTGTTGAAATGCACGTACGGAGGTCGTTTCAGTAATCTTTCTTCCGCTCCGGTGAAGGGAGCCGGTACAAGTTTCCGTATTCAGGGCGGAGCTAATGAAAGCATTTACGCTGTTCCATCCATGGAGTGTGTGATGCCGGTGGAAGGAGCTTACTCTGCGTTTGCCTATACCAATGGAAATTACGGTAGCGGTACGGTTTATCGTGGAGAAGATTATCGTACTTTTGTGTTGGGATTCCCTTTGGAATGTGTGGAGAATACAGACGTTCGCACTTACCTTATGCAGACTATTGTACAAACCCTGTTGTCCAAAAAACGGCGGTAGAGCAGATTATAAAAAAGGAATGTAATATTAAGAATAAAAACAAGAGTGACAATATGGAAAATGATTTTTTGAAAGTAATTGAAACACGCCGTAGCTGCCGCAAGTATAAACCGGAGCAGATTACGGATGAAGAGTTGAAAGCCGTACTCGAAGCCGGTACTTATGCGCCGACCTCACGCGGCATGCAGTCGCCCTACATTGTGGCAGTGCAGAAGAAAGAAGTGCTTGCCCGGCTGGCAAAAATGAATGCCGAGATTATGGGAGTGACTTCGAACCCTTATTACGATGCGCCTACCTACGTGCTGGTGTTTGCGCCCTCGCTGGCCAACAATCCGGTGCAAGACGGCAGTTGCGTACTCGAAAATATGATGCTGGCCGCTCATGCTTTAGGACTGGGCAGCTGCTGGATTCACCGAGAACGGGAAATGTTTGCTACGGAAGAAGGCAAGCAGTTGATGGAAGAGTGGGGCCTTCCGGAAGGATTGATGGGAATCGGTGCCCTTTCTTTGGGTTATCCAGACGGAGAGTTGGCTCCGGCAAAACCCCGCAAACCGGAATATTTCCGGGTAATAAAATAAGGCATAAAAAAACGCAAGGACGTTTCACTCAAAATGTCCTTGCGTTTGCTTTTAAACGTCCTTGCGTTTGGTTTCAAACGTCGAAGCGTTTTGGAGAAAACGTAAAGGCGTTTTTTTATGCCTGTTTTTTTAATTAGTCAATCGCCACAATTTCAAACACTTCCGCAGCTCCCTCCAGGCGAATCTTGGCTACGTTCTTGTTGGCCAGTTCGATTCTTGCAAAAGGAGTTTCAATCATGGTTTCTGATACGACCTTACCCTTCTTGTCCAGCTGGATGCACTTCAACGGGGCAGACAGGCGGTTCATGAGCAGGGTATATGCCTTGACATTTTCCTTTACTCCGAAAGTCAGTACCTTAGTGCTCTTGTAAGAAGTCGCCAGGTTGTTGTCGAAAGCATAGATGGCCTTGTCCAGGCTGTCCGCTTCAAGTGAGAATCCCATGTTTTCCGGACGCAACGGGTTGACGTCGAACGAACGGACAGACGCATAGTTGGTGCGTTTGGAATCCAGTCGTTTCAGGCGTACGTAGCGTGCTTTTTCCGGAGCCCCCTGCCAGTGGATGATGTATTGCTTGTCGAGTTCTCCGGTCAGTGCCTTCCAGGTTCTTCCATCTGCCGAGCATTCCACGATGGCATGGTCGAAATAGTCCACATCATCCTTGGAATTTCTTCCCTGAAGAATCGAGATTTCTGTTACGTCACGCACGTCGCGCAGGTCTACACCAATCCAATCGTTTGCTTTCTGAGCAATTCCCGAAGTATAGAAGGTCGTAGAATCATTGTCGAACATCAGCTTGGTTTGTACGGTATGCGCACTGCTGAAAGAACCGATACCTCTGTAGTCAGTCGGTACCTTGCCCGACAGCTTTTTCAGGTATCCGTGTGCCATGTCATCCATGGCATTCTCATAGAATGGCTGAAGTTTCAGCGTACCCGATTTATGAGCCTCATAGCTTCTCCGGTCTTCGGGAGTCATGATATTCTGTATGTATTTTTCCCAGAACAGCGCATCGTCTTTACCTGAGCGGTAGATACGTGCCAGTTCGATGGCCTGCTTGCCGCGTGTACCTAATTTACCGAACTCTGTCAGCCAGGGGCGAAGTTCGTTGAGCAGGGCTGCATTCTTGCAATTGCTTTCCAGACGTGCCGGTGCACTTTCTACTTTCTTGAATTCTTCTTCCAGTGCGTTAGCCGCTTCGTCTGTCCAGTCAGCCAGGCGGAAAGTCTGAGTTTCCCACGACTCATCCCGGCGGTATCCGTTTTCGGTATCACTGGAATGGATGGCAAAGGTGCGGTAGGCATCGGTTGCTTCCGGAACCAGTTCTGCCAGTCCGCGTTCCCAGTTGTCGATGGCATTGTAGTCGGCAATGTTCCAGGTATAATCGGCCACTCCGTATAAAGCCAGCTTGGAGGCTTCTCCATGTTCCATCGGGTTGCTCACGATACCGCAGGTTTCATTAGCCGTGAGACTGGTGTCCAGTCCGTACACCGGACCCTGAAGCAGGAAGTTGCGGATGTAGTCGGTCACCGGATAGTTCCACCAGTAATAAGCCGGACGCTTGATGCGTGAGTTGATGAAGTCGAGTGTTTCGGGTGTCAGGTCGCTGCACACCACGTCGCCCGTCCAGAACACCTTGATTTCAGGATTAAGCGTTTTTCCGTAGATGGCCAGACTACCTTTCTCGGTCGGGTTCGCCCAAAGTTTGGAGTAATCGGTAGGGCAGACCGTAAGCGGAGAAACATCGCCTTTCACCTTCACAAACTCTTCTGTCAATCGGTTGAGCAGTTCTGTCTGCTTCAACGGGTTGGTACCCTCTCCGGAAATATCGTCAAAGAAGATGGCAAAATGACGTACCCCTAAGTCGTACATCCAGTTGAACTTGTTAATCAGGTTTTGATAATCTTCCTCGTTCCACTTGATGTCCTGTCCCGGATGGATGGCCCATACAAAATCCACGTAGTTGCGGTTGCAGGCATCCACCAGTTCCTTGATGTGCTGCGCCTCTTTCTCCGGATAAGGCAATCGCCAGTTCGGACAGCTGTGATAAGGGTCGTCTTTCGGACCATATAAATAAGAATTCATCTTGAACTTTCCGTAGAAATCAATGAGCGACAGACGTACCTCGTGCGACCACGGAGTACCATAGAAGCCTTCCACGACTCCACGGTTAGGCAGGTCGGGATAATCGTTTATTTCTACAAAGGGAAGAGCACTGCCGGAAGAAACCGGGCTTTCCACCAGTTGCTTCAAGGTTTGTATGCCGTAGAAAGCACCGCGTTCGTCAAATCCCGTGATGGTAATTCCTTTTTCATTGACAACAAGGGCATAGGCACCCGACACTGCTTTTACATTGGCTTTACCGGCAACTTTCTGTCCGAAATCGATGGTCAGTTTAACTCCTTTCTTGTTCGGAGAAAGGAAATCAAGGTAACCCGCAAATTTATCCTGCTTGTCTTTCAGGTTGATACCCTGAGACAGGTCACATGTTTTTCCGGCCATCGTCACAATCCGATGAGGCTGCGGATTCAGAATAAGTCCTTTGTGGTCTACTTTTTTTCCGGGAACAGCTTGTACATCTTGCTTCTCCGAGCGCTGGGAAGACAGATCGAATGTGTCTTGCGCGCATACATTGCCGTACATCAGTGAACACACAATGCCGGCGGTTACGCATTTTACATAATGATTCATTTTCATGATATGGATAATTTGAGGTAAATACAAGGTATTTGCTTGATTAAAACTCTGATTCAAAGATACGATTTGTTTCTGAATCGTGCAAACTGTAAGGGATTGGGATTTGGGGTACGTGTGGTTTTTATAATCAGCAGGTGTATATGTTAAATGGTAGATAAAAGTGTGATATTAAATGTATTTAACAGCTTGTATGTGTGTATCTATGTTAATGCTATTTATTTTTGAATCAAATAATGAATCATATTGTTAACTTAAACCTAAACTATGAAAATGAGAGTATTAAAAAGATGGATGTTATTCGTCCCTTTTGTATGTGGAATTTTGTCGTGTTCGCAAAAAGAAGTTACACTTGGAGATTTAGAAGTAATTCCCCTTCCTAATGAAGTTTCTCTATTGAACGACGGAACATCTTTTGTGATTGATGAGTCGACCACAATATGTTACCCGGAAGGTAATGAAAAAATGAAACGAAATGCAGAATTCTTGGCTGCGTATATAAAGCAAGTTGCTGCTACTGAAGTAAGGTTATCTACTGATGCTAAAGGAGAAGATAATGCCATTGTTTTAAGTCTGGACAATACTTTGTCAAACGATGAAGGATATGAGTTGAGTGTATCCGAAGAACAGATTTCTTTGAAGGGTAAAACTGAAGCAGGAGTTTTTTATGGGATACAGACTTTACATAAAGCATTGCCTGTAACAGATGGAACCACGCTTGCGGCTGTTCCTTGTGGAAGCGTAAAGGATTATCCACGTTTTGGCTACAGAGGTTTTATGGTAGATGTAGGTCGGCACTTTTTCAGTGTTGATTATTTGAAAGAGATTATTGATATGCTTGCTTTACATAATATCAATTATTTTCACTGGCATCTTACAGAGGATCAGGGATGGCGTATCGAAATCAAGAAATATCCGAAGCTGACGGAAATAGGTTCAAAAAGAAAGTGTACAATAAAAGACTGGGAAACAAAAGAGCTTGACAGTATCCCTGTAAGCGGATATTATACTCAGGAAGAAGCCAAAGAGATTGTCAGATATGCTGCCGAACGGTATATTACCGTTATTCCGGAAATAGATATGCCGGGCCACATGCTGGCTGCTTTGGCATCTTATCCGGAACTGGGATGTACGGGTGGTCCTTATGAGGTAGCAACAACTTTTGGGGTTTTTAGAAATGTGTTGTGTGGAGGAAATGAAAAGACGTTACAGTTCGCAAAAGATGTGATTAATGAGATAATGGATATTTTTCCTTCTCCCTATATTCATATAGGTGGAGATGAATGTCCTAAATACCACTGGAAAACTTGTGCCAAATGTCAGAAAAAAATCAGGGAGTTAGGATTAAAGGCCTCAAAAGAACATACGAAGGAAAATCAGCTTCAGGCCTGGTTTATGGGTGAAGTGGAAAAAGAAATCCACAAACGAGGCAGGGAAATGATGGCATGGGATGAAATTTTGGCAGGAAATCCGGCAAAGTCTACTATTGTCATGGCTTGGACTACACCTGAAGCGCGTTTGAAGTCTATAGAAAGCGGATATAGAACAATAGCTTGTCCGATATCGAATCTGTATTTTAGTAATCCTAAATATAATAAATTAAAGGGGTTAAGTAGTATAGATAGAGTTTATTCATTTGAACCCGTTCCTGAAGAAGCTACCTCAGAGCAGAAAAAGAACCTGTTCGGGGCACAGGCTTGCATCTGGACAGAATGGACTAAGGATAGTGTGAAGATGGAATGGCAGATGATGCCTCGTATTGCTGCTTTGGCTGAAATTCAATGGACTGAACCTGCAAAGAAAAATATCCAAGATTTCTTGAAGCGATTGAAGCATCAGTTGGATATATACGAGTTATATGGATATAACTATAAAGAGGATATACATGAAGCGTTGGATAAATAGGTGGCTATAAGAAGGGGCTTAGTATATATGTAAAGAATAAGGTGGCATGTGAAATGAAAAACAATCGTTTCGCATGCCATCTTGTTGTCTATAAGATTTTAAATCAAATCTGTAGGAGGATGTTTTTTATAGATTTGAAGATTGAAAAACAAAACGCCCAGCTTTACTTTGTAATGTATAAAGCTGGGTGTGTTTTTTATTTGCTGATTTTCAGTGTCTTATGTGGATGAGCTATGAGCCTTTCTCCCCAAAATCCTTATGAATTAACGTTTTAATCCAGTTCAATTTTTCAAGTGTAACGATTTAGTAACTGAAAACTGTCTTTTTGTGTTACTCATAGAGTACTAAAACGGTAAAACCGTTCTTACAGTCATTATTTCATTCATATACAAGTAGCCGAAAGTGCCACTTCTACAGGACACGCAAGCGTGGATCTGTTCTTGTGACCATTTTCGGCTACAATGCCCCGTGTCTTCAAACCAGGTTGCCTTCTATTTCAGACAAAGCGATGGCAGACAATTCCGCTTTACGACAATATACCACCGGAGGAACACCAGTAACTGCAAGTCATGCACGCATGACAATGATGGTTACAGGACTTCCACACGGCGGTCGGAAAGCCAACTTTCCCCTTATTGGTAGCACCGCCCTTAATCCATCCACATGGCGCTGTACACCAATACCTCTGTTCTCTTTTCCTTTCCGCCTCTCTATGCGTATGCCTCTGTTTCCATGCCGCCATCCAGGACGGCATCAGGTGTCATTTTCGTTGCTTGGGGCAAAGGTAAAGACGGGATTAGGAACTCAAATTTTTTGTCGAAAAATCTCCACGCCCTTTCAGGGGTAGTATTTTGTCTAAAAAATTTGCTAATCCTACTCCCTAACCTTTGGGGAAGTTCTCGAGACGAAAACGACCAATGCGGTCGGAAGACGTCACAAGAAAATATCAGACATACAGAGAGGCGAAAAGAAAAAGAAACCGCCCACTCCAAATCCGAACAAGATAATCAACAATCTAGAAATCGGAAAATATGAGATGATATTGAGTGACATCAGAAAGGTATTGTGGAAAGCATTATCCGCATACCCTGTTTGTCATCTAGTTCGCACGTGCATGGCCTTTCAGTGTATGCAGCACGTCACACAGCACCAGCATATCCCGTGTCCGGTATTTCCGTTCCCATGCATCCGTCAGTTCATTGCACATGTAGCAGATCACTTCATACTCGCGTGAGCGGCACAGCATGAGCATCCATGCCCTGAAACCCCTGGCCCTTGCCGACGCTGCTTCCTTATCCTTCCGCAGTGCGCTCACTGCCGTCAGCATCAGTTCCGTGTCATTGCCGTACTCCGCCAGCTGTATTCTCATCTTCGGCAGCGAGTGCCGTTCCTTCACCGACTTCCGTATGCTCTCCGCCAGTTCTTCCATCCGTTCCCTGTACACTTTTGCCCTGTATGCCTCCGCAAGCACCGCTTCTGTAATTCTCATCTTCATCTTTCTCTGTTTTAATGGTTTATAATGGTTTATAATGGTTTCCCGGCAAAACTAACGTGGAGCCGCTGGCCTATTGTTCCAAATCCTGATAAAAATCAATGCACGGTTTCTATTCGGGACACATATATCATATTGTCTTATGGGGCAAGACTGAATGTCGGATATTTAATTTGCCTCGTTATCCGCAATTATCTGAACTGATAAAGGAACAGCATCAGAATAAGCCCTACTGTTGGTACTATATAATTGAGGCTTAACACCGCCTTGTCTGAATATTTGGTATTGTATCTATTGTCCTGATATTTTTTTAATAAAGCGTTTATTCTTTTTTTATTGTAATGTAGATATATTACAATCCAAGGAAGAAACGAGCCTATTATTCCTATTATTATTCTTGTTCTCCCGGATGTATTGGGCAAAAAGAAATCTCCTGTTAAAAGAAACGACAGTATCAGCACGGCAAACAAATAAACCATTGTAACAACTTCAGCCAATACACATGTTGCCCCAAAACGAGGAAATTCCTTATTCTTGATGGAAATCAGATAATACCTGTAAAACAGGTAGTCAATAATCTTTTTCATAAGCTACTGTTCCAAAATCTTGATTTATTTTTGTCAGTAATGAATGGGTGAGCAACAGCGTTCAGCTGTTATCTCTACCTCGTTATGAATTTATTTTGTCAGAAAATCTTGCGGATACTGTTTGATATCTGTGCCAATCAGTGTGTATAGCTGTTTGTCGTTTTTCATCAAAGCGTAATACTCTTCATCAAATGAATCAAACAACTTTTCTTTATAACCATAAGAGAATTCTCCATTGTTCCATTCCAAATCGAATGTAGTTTATCACGATTGGCGACATATTGATTGATAGCCAGTCTTACGATCCGCGACCTGCATTGCGCCAAGTTTGATAAAGGTGTTCTCTGTGCGTTCCGTTCGTTCATCATCAGAATTATAAAAATATTGATTGGCCCCCCATTGATTACTTCTGTATGAAGCTCCACTGCATACATCTTCAGTTTCAATGTCAGCATCCAATTCTCTGTCTATTTTCTTCCTACAAAACTTGTGTGCCGGCAATCGCCAATCAGTTCCATTGTAATCCTTTCTGGATGATTAAATCCTAATATTTTTCTTATCCAATTCATATTACTTTTGTTTTATTGTCAAAAGGTTTTTAATAAGGAATATGTTACTTATACTTAGATTCTGCTATGGCGATGTACTGTTCTTCATGTAAATCATCGGCATATTGATGAATAATTGCTACACGTGTAGTGGTATTTTCATAAGTTTCCACAATATCAGTCCCTTCAGGAAGAGTTTTGAAGTCGGAGGCAGTTAATGACGCTTTTTGTCCCAAATGCTTTTGCAGCAACCATCGTAATCCGTCTTGTTGCTCTTTGAGATATCCAGATTCTGTTATTTTGTCCGACGAAGAATTTACACGTATTTTTATATAATACGTATTGTTTGTCTCCTGGGTATCTGTCAACTTAAATTTATAACGGGTATCAAGGATATTTTCTATAAGGTGTGTTTTAGGGTTGGCAATAGCCACACTGCCATTCTTCCAATCTACTCCAAGAAAATCGCGTTCACGCATCAATTGGGTAGTTGAATATTCATATATTAGTTTCCCGTCTTTATATCCTTTCAGACTGATTGGGAAATCTTCTTTCTCAAAAAAATTGGAGCCCCACTGAGCTGTGAAGTCTCTTTTTGTACCATTCCCATCTGTAGTGTATTTGTAAATACAAAAAGTATCAGGCGAAACAGGAGATGTCATCTCTATTAAATCATAATATTTTAAGAAAACTGGGTCAACGGGAAAAGTGTAGTTATCATTATGATCGAGAATCCGAAATATCAGATAATCAAAAGGAGCAGGCAGCGGTGTATCTAAATTCATAAATGGAATCAATTGTACCATTCTGAGTTTGAATTTCGCTTCTTCCGGTAGGTCTTCTGGTTCTACAGAAGGTATATCATTTATAATTTTAAGAAGTTCATAAGATATATTAGAACCGTCGGCAGGTGGGTTTGCAAATGTCGTTTTACGTACTTCCAACTCATATTCATGTCCGCGTACATAATCAAATCCCTGAATACCACCAAAGGCAAGAGGAGAATAATCCGATGCTGTTTCTTCTTTAACAAGCATACATTCTACTGGAGTATCACTGCCCCATGGTATGTATGTACCTGTTTCGGCAGATACATACATTTTTATTACTTCTATTTTATCTGTATATTCATTTTTATCACACCCCATCATAATTATACTTATTAGGGCTACTACTATAGTTCTAAAACATTTATTCATCATAATCTATTTATTATAAGTTTAATGTATTATTCATAATGATTTGGTGAGGAACAGCCTTAAGCTATTATCTCGACTTTGTTATAAACTGAATTACATAGGTGCTTCTTTTTCGTATATCGGGTAAACAATAAGCGTGTCTTTAGTTACAACTTGCCCATTTTCATTTCGTTTCAAGAGCACATTTCCTGTAAATGTCATGTTATCAATCTTAAATTCTTTTATTTCATAATCCAACTGGTTTAACTCACTATAAGAGTCAGAGCTGTCAAAAAGCCCTACATATTTCTCTAAGATTCCACTTTTTTTATATATACTTTTTTGTTCGTAATAATCACGTCCTCCATATCTATATTGACGGATTATATATTGATTGTTTTCAGCTACAGCAGTGTCAAAGTTGAATAGAAACCACCATAATGGAGGAAAAATGACGAATGGAAATATATATACTCCAAAATAAATGCGCATACAGACTTTGCTCCATGTAGGTAGTTTTTTAGGAACACAGAACATCAGGACGAAAGGAGTAAGGAAAAACAATAACCGAAGAATATCACCAATATTCCAGCGTAACCGGTCACAATTACCTGACAAATTCAAAGTTATCAATCCTATTATTCCAGATAATAGATGAATACAGAGAATGATATAAAAGAATTTGGATTTCGTCATATTTCAATCAATACTGTTTATAATGGTTAGAAATGAACATCGTCAGATGCTATCTTTCGTTGTTACTAACTTATTTATAAATCTCAATCCGGTGAATAAACACCCAATCCCCAAAAGAGGATAAATAATGCCGCATAAGACTGCGAGCATATTCAATCCTCGTTCATCTCCCGTGAAGCCGTCTAAGTTGACAGCTTGCAATATGAAGTTTGTAATTTGCCAATCTAATAGACTTTGGTCTATACAGATAAAGGTAAGCCACAAAATGACAGAGCAATATTCCAAGCCCAGCAATAACACTATCACTTTTGGGTGCATTGCATATAGTTTATAGACCTTGTAGATTACAGTTATATCTGTAATAATAAGTAAACCTAAAAAACAATACTCCATAATACCATATATCCTGAACAGACGACCAAAACCTAAGCCACCACAAAATAATGTTATGACTATCAATAAAGCACTGAAAGCAGTCAATGATACTATGGATTGGACAGTTATATTCATCGTACTATTGTTAGTAATGGTTTGGTGAGCAACAGCGTTAAGATGTTATCTCGACCTTATTAACGATTTTATTTCACAATCATAAATTCATTTCCATATGGATAAAAGCCTTTATTTATCCATAGTTTGGAGTAGTCTGATAATTTGTAAATTTCAGGTTTATACAGATTCAATACCTTATCCAAAACTCTCTCTCGGAATATTATTCCATCTCCATATTCTATGCTAT
>OGPR01001218.1_pt1 | contig 22250 bp, 25 predicted proteins | sample 1552981 | NCBI WGS metagenome assembly OGPR01 (sample SAMEA2580260, study PRJEB22360) | human gut metagenome | biome: human gut; feature: human-associated habitat; material: faeces | place: Denmark | collected 2008/2010 | reverse complement strand
ACAAACTTACAACTGAATCCTGTTTCCATTTACACAAAATTTTGGACAGTGTCTTTTAAGACTAGTATTTCAATAACGCACCAAAGCGTGTTCCCCCCCAACTTATATTCTCCCTTTCCTGAAATGTCCAGAGCAATACAGTTCCGGCACATCTGCTCTAATTTACTTTTCAAATCCATATCAAAAATTTTTTTATCGTATTCTTTCTCTAAAAGTATACTCATTCATAATTAATCAATCTATTTCTACTCTCCTATTTTACTCATCTTCCTTATTCTCATATGCCTCTTCATTTTCAAGTCCCCTAATAAACTCTTCAAAGTTATCAGCTAACAGAGTTATTTCATAGTCACATTCTTGGTCTACATGTACAACTGAGGGCTCTCCTTGTGGTCCACATTCTCTATAATCTAGAAAAATCATGTCATGCCCTGCACTTGGACAATCACAAATAGCCACTCCAATGGCAGGATACCCCCATTCATCAATCATGAACTGACTTCCCAATCCTCCACACAAAGAATAATCTTTCTCCCGACCTATTCCGAAGATTCCAGTTATTGCAACATGGTCTTCTGCCCAACTTGTAGGTACATCTGTAGGAAAACAAGTATTAAAAGGAATTCCTCCATTATGCTGTTTCATTAGCCATATATAAGAAGCAGGTAGCTTATACCCTAATTCTTTTTCTATATCAGCAATCAAATCATCAGTCGGCACATCACTTACATATTCTTTACAAGCATAGTCATCATCATCCCAAAAGTTTGAAAGATCTAAACCTTCAAACGGCGTGTTATCCAAAGATTTCTTTGATAATTTTTTTCGTTCTTTTTTCCGTTGTCGTTTTATAATCTCCTTCTCACATTCATGAATAACATCCAATGCATTTTTATCTTCTGGATCAAGTTCTGCCCAGCACTTAGCATACTCTATCGCCTTTTCTTCTTGAGCGTTAAGATATTGATATGCATAAGCCATACGCATATACCACTGAGCTTTTTCTTTACCTTCTTCACGAACAGATTCAAGTAAAGCGATGGCCTTGTTTAAAGCTTCAACCGCCTCTTTTTCATTTGTTTCTATTTCATCATCCCCAATTATTGCATAATTTTCCAGTGCACGCACATAAGTATAAGTAAACTTATAATCACGATACTCTCTAGGAATAGTGTCAAGTGCTTGAATACAAAGTTTAAATTTATTACCAATATTCCATTGTTCCAGTTGCTCATAAAATTTATCAATATCTTCATTGAAGAAAAGGAGGGTATCCACATTATTCAGTTTTTTTCTCTCATCCTTCCTACTCTGCTCCTCCATATCATCTTCTGTTACATCTATAAAAAGGATGTAAATTCCACATACTTTATTTTCAGCATCATAACCAAAATAGCAAGGATATAAGCCGTCCCCCCATCCAGAAGCAAATATAGGAATGTTACAATCACTCCCCGGTATAGTCCAATTAAGCCAGTCTCCTCCCTCTCGCTGATATTTTGGATTTGCCTCATAGTTTTCCTCTAGTAATTCACAAAACAAATCATTATAAGGATCAATTCCCTCTTCCACACTCTCCCTCTGTTTCCAGTATGTTTTAAAAGCTTCTTGGCCTTTTAAGTCACAAATACAACCCATACCCGTATCTACATTGAAGCCAAAATATTCTCCCTCATCAATTACTTCATCAAGATCCTCATTCCCGGTCATTCCCAATTCATATCGAACAGGCTTTGTATTTCCAACAGCAATTTTCACACAAGCATAACGATTCCCATAATCTTCATCAAGAAATACACAAATAGAAACGGGATAACTTCCTGGTGGAACTTCCTGAATAAAAGGTAAAGCTATTTCCAAATCAATAAGTGGATCACAAACCAACACCTTGCCAGTAGGAAGATGAAGCATACCTATCTGTAATATATCTAATACAGCCTGACCTATTTTCTCTTTTGTAAAATACGCATCCAAATCTATATAACAGACTAATTTTTCTTTTATTATTGCATATTTTTGCATCCATTCCTGTGTAATCATAGTCTATTTCTCCTATTATTTAATATTAAATGTTTTCTCATAAAAGGGTATCCTAATTAATTCCACCAGAAATACCAAATTCAGGGTTGACTTAAAGTCGCAACTAGACGAACTACTCTCAATATTCTGATTCAGACATCGTATCAGTTCATTCTAATCCTATAATCTAAAAATCTGTCTATGATGAATAAAGTCTGATTTGTTGAAACATCTGAATATGTCCAATCTTAACGTGAATAGTGAATCCAAGTCCTATAATATCAATATTTTGTTAACAATTGCAATATACTAAATTTATCTAAATATACAAATATCACACTCTTTTTTTATGAGTTCATTACTTAAAGTGCTCAAGTATTACATCTTTTGGAGAAACAACTTGATTTTATTACCTTACCCCCTGACTTTTTCAGAACAAGCAATGTCTCAATAATACCCCGATTTTGTTGCTTTAGTATTTTAGGATTGCAATATTATTTACTTTTTCATGTTCACCATTAATCGGCTTTTCGTACATTTGCACCGCATTTTAAACGTATTGACCACATACCAGGCTATTTCTTTCGGGAGGTAGCCTTATTTATATAGAACCATTTAAAAACGAAAGCAATGGAAACTTTTTATGACGTAGTAGCAGGCAATCAGCTTGTATTGGTGGACTTCTTCGCCACCTGGTGTCAACCTTGTAAAATGATGCACCCAATTCTGAAACAGGTGAAAGACGTGCTGGGCGACCGCATCCGTATCATCAAGATTGATGTGGACGCACACAGCGTATTGTCTCAAAAGTACCAGATTCAGTCCGTCCCCACCCTCATGCTGTTCCGAAACGGAGAAGTGCTTTGGAGAACCAGCGGCGTGATGCAGAAGGCCGAGCTGATCAGTACGATTGATCCGTTTCTGAGATAATAATCCGCACGAAAAACGACATCGCACAAAGTACAATAAAAATGACGAGAAAAGAAAAAATCATATCTTTTGCCTGGCAACACTTACTGCTCTTCGTTGCCTTATACATCATGACACTGGGAATTGCCGCCTGCGTAAAGAGCATGCTGGGAGCAAGCGTCATCAGTGTATTGCCCTATGTGTTTCACGATGCGGGAACCGGCGAACTGACACCGTCACTAACCATCGGGCAATACACCTTCATCATGAATGCCCTGCTGGTAGTAGGGCAAATGGGAGTACTCCGCCGGCAGTTTGACCCGGTCCAGCTGTTCCAGTTACTCGTGGGGTTTGTATTCGGCATGTTAATCGACCTGAACCTCTACCTTCTTTCATGGTTGCAACCCGAAGCTATATGGGAGAAAGCCGTGGCCCAGCTGGCCGGATGCACCATTCTGGCAACAGGCATTGCACTGGAGGTAAGATGCGGCAGCGTAACCATGCCGGGAGAAGGCTTTCCCGTCGCCATCAGCAAGGTGACAGGCATAGAATTTCCGAAGGTCAAGATTGTGGTGGACATTTCACTTGTGCTTCTCGGCATCGTCTTCTGCTACATATTCTTCGGAAAATGGCAGTGGCACATCATCGGAGTAGGTACGCTGTTTGCCATGTATTATGTAGGATGGGCTGTACGTATTGCCAGCCACCACCTGAAATGGTTCGACCGTCTGCTCAAGTACCGTCCGGGATTCCGGAGATACATCTACGGACTGGCAAGATATATTTACAGAAAGTAGGCATACGAGAAGAATCTCCCCCGCCACAAGCGCAGGTTTGTCATTTAATAATTAATTTTGCACCCCGATTACACAATTACATCTACCCGCACATGAAAAAACTAAGCAAAAATGCCATTATCGGCTATCCGGCAGGAATTATCACCGGTATTACTTACGGATTAAATCCCTTATTTGCGGTTCCGCTGATGAAGAACGGTGCCGCCACAGAGTCTATACTTTTCTTCCGCTACGCTTTCGCGGTGTTGCTCTTAGGCCTGTTCCTGTTGCTCCGCAAACAAAGTTTCCGGGTTTCAGGAAAGCAAATCGGCATATTGTTCATCCTCGGACTGCTTTACACCTCCAGCAGCATCTTTCTTTTCGATGCATACGAATACATCGCTTCCGGACTGGCTACGACGCTGGTATTCCTTTACCCCGTTCTCGTGGCCATTATCATGGTGTTCCTGAAAGTCGTTCCCTCATGGCCGGTATGGCTTGCCATTGCCGCCACCTTCGGAGGTGTGCTCATCATGACACAAAGTAACGGTTCACAAACCATCAACCCCATCGGTGTGCTGCTCTCCATCGCCTCGGCACTGGTGTATGCACTCTTCATCGTCATCATCAACCGCAGCAAGGCCATTGCCGGCATATCCAACTCCCTCCTCACCTTCTATGCACTCATGGTAGGAGCGATTGTCTTTATCGGAAAAATCCTCAGTTCCGACACTGCAATTACGGCTGGAATCACTACCGGAGCAGACTGGCTTAACCTTGTGGGACTTGCCCTGTTGCCAACCATCGTTTCCACGGCCACCCTTGCCATAGCTTCCCGTAACATCGGGGCCACCAAGGCTTCTGTACTCGGCGTATTCGAACCCATCACCGCCATCATTGTCGGCACACTGATGTTTGGCGAACCGCTGACCACCAATATCATTGTCGGTATTTCCATTGCTATGGTAGCCGTCACGTTCATGATTACCGTGACCAAGCGATAACGCATATAGAGCAAGTAAAGACATGAGAGACTTTGCCGCAATAGATTTTGAGACCGCCAACAACCAGCGCTCATCCGTATGCTCGGTGGGTGTGGCCGTGGTGCGCGACGGCGAGATAGCCGATACCTTTTATTCCCTCATCAATCCGGAACCGAATTATTACACATACTGGTGCTCACAGGTACACGGACTCACCCGTGAAGATACCGAAGACGCACCGGTATTTCCTGCCGTATGGGCACAGATTGAACCGCTGATTGAAGGACTGCCGCTCGTGGCCCACAACCGTCCCTTCGATGAGAGCTGCCTGAAAGCCGTCTTCCGCGTCTATCAGATGGACTATCCCGACTATGAGTTTTATGACACCCTGTGCGTGGCACGCAGAGTATTTCCGGAGCTCCCCAACCACCAGTTGCACACCGTGGCCGCAGCCTGCGGATACCGTCTGGAAAACCATCATAACGCACTGGCCGATGCCGAAGCCTGCGCGTGGATAGCCAGAGAAATTCTGTAACCCCTCTTACCAAGAAATACGATTCAGAACAATATGCAGATGATTTTGACCTTTTAGAATGGACAGGCAAAGGCTAAATTTGCTTTGTAAAAGTTCAAAATTCTCATCTTATGAAAAACAGCAATGTAAAATCAAATGCCGAATTTATCGGAAAACTGATTGCAGATAACCGCACCTGGTCGTTTAAGGAACTGAAATCAGCAACCAGTTTCTCAGATATGGAGTTAGCCTTAGCTTTAGGATGGCTTATGCACCAAAATCACATCCTTCTGAAAGAAGAAAATGAAGAAGTATGTTTTTCTCAAGACTTCAACCCCTATCAATATCTATAGCCCTTTATGGATGACACATTCACGATAAGGTTCGATTTATCCATAGGGTATATCAGCTATAAGTTCATCAAAAATGCAGACGATACTTATCACATTATCCGCACGCAATACCTGATGAACTGCAAAAAAACACAAGGTTGGGAGCATGTCAGTCAGGAGGAAGTCGCCCAGCTGAAAAGAGAGTTCATGGGAAAATAAATTAAAAAGCACGGAAATCGCTCAAACGTTTCTGGTGCTTTTTATTTTGCCCGCCATATACATAAAAACTGCCGGACAATCTTCCCTCAACTCAGAATCTTGTCCGACAGTCTAACAAATATGATAACAAAAGACAATGCTCTCTTCTTACCGCCCTGTGTCTTGCAGGTATTGTGACACCTTCTTCATGTAGTCAATGCACGCATCCGAATAGCGGTTGCGGCTCTTCTGATACAATCCTTGGGCATCAAGCAGTTCCGATAGGGAGGTTATTCCGGATTTGTAATGACTGGTCTGCATCCGAAGGTTCTCTTCCGATTCTCTGACAGCTGACTCCGCCAGTGCAATCTGTTTGTACGACTCCGTCAGCAGGTTCCAGCTTTGCTGCATTTTCAGTTGCAGTTTCTCGCTTCCGTCCTGTTGCTGGCGTAGGGCCTTCTTCTCCTCCAGTCGGGAACGCTTGAACTTATGACTTCCTCCCCACCAATCGGAAATAGGTACACTGACCGTAGCCATCATGATCCAATGGTTACGGCTCTTGTCGAACATCAGGTCTTCGTATGCGTATGAAGCACCTATTCCTACCGTAGGAAGCTGTTGCCCCAAGGCGATTTTCCGCTTCAGTTCATGCGCCTTCACATTCTTCTCCAGCAACTTATAAGTAGACAATGAAGCCAGTGCCGTGGGATGGTCCACCAGATACTCACCGGGAGCTTTTATGTCGGCATGCAGTTCGGGCACATCGACGAACTTGGCTGAGTCCAGCGGGATGCCGATGTACTGACACAAGGCCATGCACGAAAGTTCCCTGCCATTCTCCACCTGCAACCTGGTACTCTGCAATTCATTCTGCTTCAGCTGCACGGTCAGCAGGTCATTCTGGGTTGTAAGTCCCATCTTCACGGCAAGACTTACATCCTTGTGCAGATTGTGCAGCAACGTATCAAGTACGTCAAGCGTCTTTTCTGCTTCTTTCAGAGAAACAATTTTCCAATAGTATGCTTCCGTCTCCAGTTCCACCTTATCCGCCGTCATGTCAAGCTGCAGGCGTGAAGCCTCCAAGGCTGTCCGGGCCAGTTTGTTGGAATTCACAATCTGTCCCCCCGCAAAAACAGGCTGCAAGGCAGACACTGTTACCAGATTTCCCTCTTCCAGCACACCAACTTCTGTCGGAGTTTCCAGTCCCAGAGGCGGTATAGGCGGTATAGTTCCTTTAACCAAATTATCATCGGCCTTATACGTGACAGCCCCTGCCGATATTTTGGGAAAATACTTGGTAAAAGCCTCCTTCCTCGTCTGGCTGGCAGCTTCCACATCCATCCTGCCCGTCTGTATGTCCGCATTGTTCTTCAAGGCCAGTTCCTTGCAGGTTTCCAGTGTCAGTACCCGTTTTTCTTGTGCAGGAACCCACTGCGAGGTTCCTGCAAGCAATGCGCTTAATAACAAAAATCTTATCTTCATATTCCGTTTGGTGTAATCATTGGTTTTCTAATTGGAGAACTCTTTTTCTTTTCTTGCTGCTTCCACTGAATATCATCCAGTAGCACACAGGGAGTACCGTCAGCAAAAACAGCATCGTAATCAGCGTTCCGAAGAAGATGACAGTTCCCATGGGCATCCAAAGTCCGCTGCCCCCTAAAATCATCGGGATAACTCCCATGGAAGCAGCCGCTGAAGTAAGAAATATAGGACGCATACGACGGGAAGCCGAATAATAAATAGCATCTTTCACGCACAGTCCCTTTTCCCTCAATTCCTCGGCATAGTCCACCATGATGATTCCGTTGCGGACAATAATTCCCATCAGACTGGTGATACCCAGTACACAGGTCACTCCGAAGTCCAGCTGCATGGTCCACAGACCCACCGCCGTGCCGAACACACACAGTCCCATACTGCCGAAAATGAGCAATGCAATGTTTACCCTGTGGAAATGCGCCAGCAGAATGAAGAAAATCATGAATGCAGCAATCTGCAAGGCTGTCATGATGGTAGGCATGTGGTCCTGATTCTCTTCCAGTTCTCCCCCGTATTTGACTTTTATCCCGGCAGGCAGGTGCAAATCTTTCACCAGCTCGTCAACCTTGGCATTTACAGCCAGAGTATTGCAGCCCCTCACCGGTTCTCCCAGTATGGTAATGAGGTTTATCCCATTACGACGGACTATCTGACCGTCTTTCCAGACAGGCACCACATGAGCAATCTGTCTCAAAGGTACATGGCTCACCCCGCCATACACCGGAATCTGCTCATTCATCAGGTCGGCATTGTCCGATTTGTCCGATCGGACACTTTTCACCACAACAGGAATATTGTAATCTCCCTCCCATACATGGGCCAGCGGCAGACCATTTCCATAACGCATGGCCAGCGTGGTTTCCAGCTGCATGTTGTTCACACCCAGCCGTGAAGCCTCATCTTCTTTGAGCCTTACTTCCGTGCCGGAAAGCGGTTCGTTACGGTCGGTCCGCACATGCTGTATTTCGGGCATGCGTTTCATCAAGGCTGCCACTTGCTGCGCATAATATTTCAGAGAATCCAGGTTCTCTCCGCTCAGTCTCACCTCAATGGGATAAGCAGCCATACTGTATATCAGTTGCTTGAACTTGATGGTAGCCTCCGGAAAATAGTTTGTGTACCGGGGAGCCAGTTCATCCAATATCTCCACGGTCTCCTTAACCCCCTTTGTGTTCACAATAAACTGGGCAAAGTTACTTCCCGGTATTTGAGGAGCATATGACGAATGGAATCGCGGCGAGTTACAGCCCTTGAATGAGGTGACAGACACCACCCGCTTGTCCTGCCGGATGATGCGTTCCAGGCTGTCTGCCACCATGGCCGTCTTTTCAATGGAAGTGCCGGTCGGCAGGTAGATTTCCACGGCAAACTGATTCCGGTCAGCCGTCGGCAGCATGCTTTGAGGCTGATGGGCCAGCATGACTCCTCCCACCACGATAGAAACTACTCCGACAGCAACCACCGTTTTAGGATAAGTAAAACACCAGGCAAGCACCTTGTCATAAAAGCGCTGCAAGGCATCGAGGAAAGAGAAATGCTTTCCATCCTCCTGCTTCCTGACTATCGGCTTGCGGATAAAATAGAACTGCATGAAGGGTACCAGCAGTACAGCCACCAGCAAGGAGATGGCCAGAATCAGCGTAATGGCCCAGGGGAAGCTCAGCAGGAAGTCGTGCACCAGTCCGACGGTTATCATCAGAAACGGGAAGAAGGTGATACTGATAGCCAGCGTAGCCGACAAGATGGACTTGAAGAAATGAATCGTACTGTCTATCGAGGCATGCCAGCGCGACATTCCCTCCGACAAGCGCTCCAGATAGCTGTCTATAATCACAATCGAATTGTCCACAATCATTCCCAAGGTAACAATCAGGGCTGCCAGCGTAACCGTATTAAGTTCCACCCCGAAGGCATGAAACAGTCCCAGCGAAATAAAGATGGTGATGGGAATGGTAGAAGCAGCCACCAGTGCCACCTTCATGGGCAAAAGCAGCATGACCACTATCACCACAGCCACAATGGCAATCATCAGCTCGCGCAGGAAATTCTGCACACTGTCGTCCACCACCACGCTCTGGTCGGTAATTCTGTAAATCCCCACATCCGGCGGCAAGGAACTTTTATATTCATCCAGCGTTTTGTTCACCTCCTCACCCATCTTGACAATGTTCTGCCCTTTCTTCATCTCCACGCTGAGCAGAATACACTTCTTTCCGTTATTGGTAATATAGCTGTCAAAAGGAGCATACTCCTTTTTCACGTCGGCAATGTCCTTCAGGCGGATGTTATTGCCCAGCGGATCAGTATACACGATGAGCTGCTGAATGTCGTAGACCGTATTCAAGGACTCAGCCACATAAATGGGATGGGTGTACGAATCATCTTTCACCCTTCCGCCCGAAGTGGCAAATCCCTTCGTAAACAGCTTGGCAGCCACCATCTGGTCATTCAGCGCATACTTCGACAGCTTGTCGTGGTTCAGCACCACCGAAATCTGTTCTTTCTGCATGCCATACACACTCATCCGCCCCACGCTCTTCACCGTGCGCAGCCTGTCCTGCAGGTCGTCCATATACTCCTTGAGTTCCCGATAAGTCTTATCCTGACTCTCCATAGTGATAAGCAGTGCAGACGTATCGCCAAAATCATCCAATACCTGCAAGGCAAGCACATTGGCTGGCAGCTGAGGCTTGAACGTAGAGATGCCATGCTTGAACTTACTCCAGAACTCATCCTTATTGTTCACCTCATCGTTCAGCTCCACTTGGATATACACTATCCCATCCCGGTTGGTCGAGAAGGTTTTCTCCTTCTTTACCTCCTTGTAGCTGAAAATGTAATTCTCCAGCGGCTTCGTCACCCGCTCCACCATCTCCTCCGAGGTATTGCCGGGTGCCACTGCCACCACCAGTCCCTGACGAACCGTAAAATCCGGGAACTCATTCTTTCGCATCTCGGGAAGGCTGTATATCCCCAGTGCCACCAGACAGCATACCACCAGAATGACAATCTGGCGATAATGCATTGCCCATTCTACCGCATTTCGTTTTTTCCGACTCATTTTTCAATTACTTATTAGGGTTTTACAATGAAACGGCAGAACCTTCACACACTTTATGCTGTCCGGAGATAATGATCTCATCTCCACTTCCGATACCGGATTCCACCACGACTCCACCCGACGTATATTCGCCACAGGTGATTATCCGCTTGCTGGCCCTTCCATTCTGATTCACCCACACAAACGTCTGATTCTGCTCGTCTATCTGTACAATGTGCGAAGGAAGCAGAATGGCCGATTTCTCCCGGTTGCTCATCACGCATACGTCTGTCACCATGCCGGGCAACAGCACATGTTTCCGGTTTTCTACCGCAATCTTCACCTCATACGAGCGCGACAGCGGGTTGGCCACAATGCCCTTTTCCATGACCCGGCCTTCAAGACACAGATTTTCTGCGGCAGGAATGCATACCAGCGCCTCATCCCCAAATTGAATGTCGGCTATATCCCCTTCCGGCACAGACACCTTTATCTTGACCTGCTGCATGGAAACAAGATCCACCACCGGTACACCCGGCGCCACATTTTGTCCTATTTCCACTTTTTTCCCGGCAATCACCCCCTCAAACGGTGCCGTCAGCTGGCAGTCCTTCAGGTTTTTCCGGGCCACCTCTTCCATCGCCTTTGCCTGCTGAAGCTTGCTCTGCATGTCCACCCATTTAATTTCCGGCAGACTTTTCTCCTCGTACAGCACCTTCAACCTGTCGTATGCATCCTGTGCCTGGTCCAACGACGCCTTTGCCGCATGGTAACTGCTGGTCAGTGTCGTAGCATCGATAGAGGCGATAGGCTGTCCCTTCACCACACGGTCACCCGTTTTCACATACACCTTACTCACCGTTCCCGGCACAGAAAAACTTAAAGAACTGCCACTGGATTCCTCCACCGTGCCAGAATATCGCTTTTCAGCCGCCAGCGTACGGGACGACACTTGTAACGTCTTGACCTTTATTGCTTTTTCTTGCGCAGAATCGTCGTGTGATTCATCCTGACATCCGGCCACAATGATGGGCATGGCCAGACATGTAACAAAAAACTTACTGTTCATATACTTCATTATTAAAAGTTACTGATAATACTGATTCGATAGACTGTCTATGATTTTCGTTTGCAAATATCGGCCATAAGCCATCATAGAAAAAGGTCAATTTAAAGATGGAATTGTTCTTATTAATCAATAAAGTTGCACCATGAGATTTTATAAAATATTTTTGCTCTCAAAACAGATAAAGATGAAAAAGATAGAATCCATATCCATCCAGCAACTGGATAACAGACAGCTTGTGCAGAACAGGCTGAAATCAGACATACTGTTGTCGGCCAACCTGGGGTTTGATGACACACTGTTCAAACATCCGAGCCGGATGGATGCCTTTGCCGCCATCTTCTGCGTCAGCGGGAAGGCAGAAGTCCAGGTGAATCTCAAGAAATATACCCTTGAAAGCGGAACCATGGCACTCCATGTACCGGAAAACATCATTCAAATCAACTCCTGCGAAAACCTGATTATCTACCCCTTCATCATCTCGTCCGCATTCATACAGAAACTGCACATCGAGACCAAGGACCTTATCAACCTCTACATGGCCGCCAAAACCGTGCCGGTATTCAGCCTGCAATATGCCGACATCCATATACTGGAGAAATACTACTACCTGATGGAAAGCATCCTCCAGTCGGAAACCGGCTATAAGGACAACATGACCATCGGACTGACCACCTCCTTTCTATACAAGGTATACGACATTCTGGTCAGAAAGCTAAAAGAAAAAGAATACGTAAGAAAAGTACCGGAACGCTGCGAAACGGTTTTCGAAGACTTCATCAAGGAACTGAACCTCTTCCATGGTACGGAACACTCCTTGTCATTCTTTGCCCGAAGACTAAACTTCACCCCCAATTACCTTTCCTCCAGGGTGAAAGAGTACAGCGGCCGAACGGCTACCGAATGGATTGAAGAATCTGTCATCCTCGAAGCCAAAACCATGCTCAAGCACACCGACCTGACGATTCAGGAAATTGCCTACAAACTAAATTTCCCTACACAAACCTTCTTCGGGAAATACTTCAAGCGCATCACCGGCCTGTCGCCCAAACAATACCGCACCTCCTGACCAACGGGTGATTTGTCGTAAAATTATAATGCTCAGCTTTTCTCCTACTCTTCTGATCATTCTTGCATATTGAATTGTCTTGTATATCTAATCTATTCCTACATAAATTCACGTTCAATCCAATAAGCAAGGACCCATACTATATCTCCAGCAATTAATGCAATAAGCCGTTGTTTAAATTTCAGGTCATATTTTTCTTCTCTCAACTGTCTCAACTTCGGGAAAAAATTATGAGGTAAATAACATCTCCTGCACAAATAAAATGGTGCAAATACAAATAAAATCAGTAATTCCCACCATTGATAACTTATATTCCTGTTCTTTTCGTTTCGTTTATCTATCCGGGCCTGCTCCGCACGTGCAGCAGCATCCAACCTTTTCATAAAAGCCTCTTCTTCCTCCTCCACAATGTCGGCTATTAACTCGTCATTTATTCCTCGTTTATATAACTCTTTCTTTGCCAGTCTGACTTCCTCTTCTGAATACTCTTCAGTTACATTATTGGCCATCATCAAGAGCTCATCTGTTGAATAATCCCTCACGTTCATTATCCCTATAAATGATTATAATAATTTAAACCAAACAGTTTTACAGCTTCTCAATATACAATATTAATCCATCCTTGTTTACCATAAATCCATATCTCTAAACCACATATTACAATTGGAACTAACAAAAAGAAAATAGCACTGATAATCTTTATTTTCTTAGGATAACGATAATGTTTCATCAGGGCTGATTTTCTTTTCTTCCTGTATCGAACCCATGAAAATAGAAATGGAAAAAGAAAATTAAATCCTATATAATACAATGGGAAATTATCAGCTCTACCTATTTCTTGTATATGTAGCAGAAGAAAATATACAGGAATAACAAAAATGAATGTGTAATACCAAAAAAAGTAATATACTGCCACACATCCGAGAATTGCTTTTTTCCCATATTTCGCCTATATAATACAAATAATCAAATAAATAATACGTGTATGCCTCCGGATATGGAATATTTTCCTTTTCCTCGTTTTCCAAAACGAAATCACGGACATGGCCATCTCTCCATACAAAACTGAAACTATGATTTAAGTCATATGTGGAAAAAGTAATCTTCACTCCATTAGTTCCAGCTCCAAACACATCGACAGACTCTGGGTAAAAGCACTCTTTCCAATAAATAAAAACTTCCTTATTTTTTATATAACGAACATGTTTAGGTATAATTCTGCTTATCTGACTGCGTATTTCTTCCCAGTTGTTGAGTACCTCTCTCAGGCAGAATATCTGTGGCTGAAATGGAGCATCTGAATCTCCATTTATACACAAAAAAGTTTCTTCCCGATATACCGGAAGTTTCATGGACGTGAACCAATAATAGCTTTCATTTTTCCAGCAATTCCAAACTTTAGAATGAAATATACCCAGTTCTTTCGCATCATACGTTTTACATTTGCCAAACAGATTATTAGCTAGTCGTTTCATAAATTTCATGTTCATTTTTTATAATAAGGAAAATGATTCATAATGATTTGCAGGGAACGGGGCTTTATGTTGTGTTATCCGTGCTATCCTTCAGCTCCTGCCATCAATAATGTCTTCACAATCTCATTGTAGCCTCGTTCACCTGCATAATACAATGCTGTCTGCTGAAAATTATCCACAAGGTTTACGTCTGCTCCATGTACCACAAGCAGTGCAACAAACTCATTGTTGCCTTCCGTGGAAGCAAGAATAAGCGGCGTTTCCCATTCTTGTTTTTCACATTAACCAGTGCTTGTGCCGCTATCAGGCTATTGCCTATAAATTTATTTCCAAACCCAGCTGCAAAGTGCAAGGGGGTATTTCCATTTAAAAGGGCTTTATTTACTTCTGCCCCAGCTTCAAGCAGCACCTCAAGCGTCTCCGCATCTTGTTCCGTACAAACTCGCCCGTCGTATGGATACGACCTTGCAAAGCCTGAAAAACGCGGTATGTTTCCATCCCAGTAACGTCCTCCATAAAGATTCATCATAGGGGTCTGTCCCTGCATGTTGGCTGCATTCACATCCGCTCCGTTTTCTACGAGATAACGAACAGACCATATTCCCGTGTCATATTTTGCCCCGCGACAGGCCACGGATAAGGCAGTGTTTTCTTCCTTGTCGACCGGACTTTCCAAATCCCACCCATACGCTGTCAGGCATTGGAGAAAATGCAGACATGACTCCTTATACTCACAGCCATGCCCTCTGTTACTCATCCATACTGCAAAGGCTGTCCGCTCCTCCGAATCCCTAAAATTCGGATCGGCTCCCCCTCCCAGCAATAACTCTGCTGCTGAAAAATTCTCCCATGTCAGAGCACATCCCAACGGGGACTTACCCTTGAAATCAGCCATGCCACTATCCTCGCACACAATTTGAGTATCCGGACCGGAACGTAGCAGAGCGTCCAAAGCCTCTTCGTCCCTATACCACAATGCCTGAAACAGGTTTAATCTCCCGGTAATGGCTGCAAACTCTTCTGTTTCGGGGTCTTGTCCTGATAGCAAGGCTCCAATTTTCCGGGCGCCTCTTTCTGCCGCTATAAGAAAGGGAGTTTTCCCGCAATTGTTCTTTTCCTCCGAATCTATCTGCCCGCTTTCCAGAATAATCCTTGCAGTATGGCAACATTGCTTGTCCAATACCAAAAGGCTTTCCAGCTCTTCATAAGTTTCCTGCTTGTCCGAATACCATCTTTCAGCAAAGTCAGCTATCCGTTTTTTCCTGAACTTAATATTGTTTACAATGTATCCTGCGGAGTCGCAAATAGCGTGCAGCACATTGTCGCCATTCCAGTCGGTAGAATCAATACGGTTTCCCAACATCAGAAGGACATCAGCCATCACAAAATGACGATTGCGTACTGCTTCTATCAAAGCAGTTGTATTTTTACCTGAGCGCGTTACCTTTGCCCCTTTTGAAAGCAATAGTCCCCAAATATCGGCATATAGGGTATCATTCGGATAAGAGTTCCGCTTTGCCATAACACACAATGGTGTGTCACCATCATCATTTCTCGCATTCGTATCCGCACCTCTTTCCAACAGGATACCCACAGCGGTAATGTCTGCAAAATAGCAAGCCGTATGCAAAGGAGTGTTGTTCTTATGCATTTCATCCCGACTGTCAAGCGATACATTCCGGTAGGCATCGTACAAATCTGATTTTTCAGTATCGGATACATGCAGACTGAATATTTCTTCACAAGTCATTGTTGCCATTTTTTTAAGTCAATCAATTTTTCTATGCATTTGTACTTTCCTTCACTATATAAATGCAGCCGGAAAGCTGTTTCCGCTTTCAACCGAAGCAGTTGTCTGTATGCCCCGAACACTGGAATACCTTGCGGAATGGGGTAAAAAGGGAAAGCTTCATCATAATCGTAGCGAAGAAAAGCTTCAGGCAACTGCGTTTCGCATGCAATATCCATTCCATGCAGGAGCTGTTCCGCCTCACAAAGCAATCTGTAACATTCGTCATACCATTTTACTATAAAGCAACACAATGCCTTGTTGTACATTACTGCGAAGTGCTCCTCATGAATACGATCAAAGCATGAATAAGCGTCCGAATATGCTTTGCCAAGCAGAAGCAGTACTCCGACAGAAAACAATCGTTCCATTTCCTTGTCAGTTGTTCGTTGGGTATTGACAAATAGTTCCATAAGTATAACCTTTTATGTTGTATCACAATTGTTACCATTGAAGTCTTACCCACGGACTTTTTTTATCGGAAAGTAATTTATCGGCGTTATCCTTCATTACTGAATTATAAGATTTCTTTCTTCCCCACATCGAGCGCCCTATAATATAACTCATTGCCAGGTCATGCCATGAAGCGAACTCCCGATGTACCAGGTTATACGCTCTGTTAATATACTGCCAGGCTTCTTCTGTGATATAACACATCTCGCAACAGGCACGTGCAAGGAAACATACCCTACCTGCATCCTATCCGACAACACCATAACACTTCAGGTCTTCTTTTGAAGGATTCGGAACAGCAGCCTGCATCTGAGGCATAATCTGTGCCTGCATGTCCCGCATGTTCATACCTGATATGTTTCCTAACATTGATTGTGCCTGTTCCATGGCTGACTTGAGAGCCGCTTCCTGTGCGGCTCTTGCTACTTCTTCCGGAGTCTGTTTTCCATACGTTTTTCCGTTTTCCATAATACTTTGATTTATAATTAGCCTTCTTGTCTATCAAAAAAATCCTATCTCTCCGTCTTCATCAATCTTAAATGAAGCGGTATAGTAATTGGTCCATATGTGTTTTCCACGTACTTCAGGTGCCTCATCTTTCTTGATGAAATTTAAGTCGAAGTAAGAAACCATGGTGGTATATTCCTTTTTGAAGGATTCATTCTCAGCAAGCAAATGCTCACGACCGACTTTTACCGGATAAATGTAGAACCTGTACTTCCCGACTGATTTAAGATCATATTGGGTACTGTCTTCCTGTGTCATAAACAAGTCATATCCCTCTTTGACCATTTTTTTCAGCAAACCGGCATTTATATCGTCAAGATTCAGTGCCGTTGACTTTTCATACGAATATTTCCATTTTTCATTCTTATCCGGTTCACCTGCAACAAATTCTCCGTCTTTTAACTCTATAATAAGTTTATAATCATTATTTTCTTTATCAATGTAGCCAACAGTGATACTTGAAAGCATATTTTCCAACTTATGCTCACCGTTATCTTCCTCCCATTGCAATTCATAGATTTTGTTTTCATTCATATCGATATTGGTTTTTACGAGCTCCTTTATTTTCGAAATACTCTCTTCTGAGCCCATTCCTAAAGGTTCACTTCCATTACAGCCAACAAGTACCGATGCAACCATTGAAACTACCAGTGTTGCCTTGAAAAATTGTCTAATCATAATATTAAGTTTTTAAATTGGTTTATTTTATCCTAAAATCGCACGAAATTCTTCAAACTCATCGTATGAGTCAAAATATTTGATTTCAAAAATCACATACTTATCAGGAAGACTGACCTTACACTGATTCTCATCTTCATCATCTTTAATATATTCTATATCTGAAATGAGGAATGAGCGATATTCTACCTTGCCTTTTTCAATGGATGGATATGTCACTCTGTTACCTTCTACCTTGATTGTTCCTCCTTGTGCAATCAATGCTTTAGCCTTCCGCATGCTCTGCAAAGTAAACCACAGAAGCAATATCCCTCCTATTACAAGAATTGTTGACAATACTGCAGGCGACAATACATGAACACGCCTGATACGAAGTCCGAAAGGCCATATCAATGGAACAACAACCATACCTATACCAAATGCCAGACTGGACCACTGATTCGTAAAAACACTGTCTGGAGTGTAATTGAACGTTTTGTTTACGCTCTCAAATTTTACCTTTTCCATAATATTACCGGTTGGTCATTTTTGCAAATATAACAAATAAAAAAGCAAAATATAACCACACGGTCATATTTTGCTTTTTTTAATTGATAAGGATTATTTTATATCATTGCTTCAACACATCGTACAAACACATAAAACTTGAATAGAGCAAATCGGTATCAAGTCCGTTAAACAAAGACATCTCATAAGACATACCCATGAAAATATGATGATAAAGCAGTATCACACTCTCCACATCTATATCTTTTCTCAATTCCCCATTCTTAACAGCAGCATGTATAGCCACACGCCAATGCTCCTTGTCATCTTCAATCATTCCCTGTAGCTTGCTTGCCCCATCCGGATAATACAATCTTACTTGCTGCAGGAGATGCAAATATCCGGCATTAGCAGATTTACCTGGCATAATATCTTTACTTAAATTGCCTAAATTGACAATCTTAGCCATCGCATTCTTCACACCCTGAACATACTTCTGAATGAAATCCCTGAAAGTACCATCGTGTATCTCATATTTAGTTTTAGGGTCCTGTATCTTAAAAAGGAACTTATCAACTACGGCTATGAACAAATCAAGTTTGGTAGGGTAATAATTAAATATTCCAGTTTTGGTAAGTCCCACCTTTTTGGTTATCATTTGCAGACTTACACGCTCATAATTCATTGCCATAAACAACTGAAAAGCACTCTCCAATATTTCGTCCCTATTTGTTTTCATATTTATATATTATAATCCATCTTTCTCCCAAAGATACATGATTAATTTGATTTAATCACATATCGCACATATAATCATATATCTATATTTTGAATTTATAATTATGTTATAATCAGTTATAGCCTGGTAATCAATAGCGTTAAACTGTTATCTCGGATTTGCTAGTTGCTTACTATATATTTACTTAATGATTTCAATGTCTTGAATAGGTATATAACCAATAGGAGCATTAAAAATGGAGTTTATTCTGCACCAGCCATTTGTTAATTCACTTATGACAACAGGCATTCCAAATTGGACTGCTATGCCATCATCACCTTTGGTAATTTTTTCTCCATCAGGTAAAGAATAAATGTAAGAACTACATAGTATAGCACTATCTCCAATTTGTGGTATAAAAGTCGTCCGTTTAGCATTTGAGGAGCTCTGTAATATTATATTATATTGAGCTTCTATGCTTTTTGCAGACAGGAATAAGTAAACAATTGTTACCTTCATTCTTTTCAGGAAAATGCTCTATGTGAAAGCCCGAAGTGTCAGCATACAACTTTCCGTGAGTCTCATCACCTTTATTATATATTCCATATATCAATCGCCCATTAGAATTATAATATGCAATACTATGCAATGCTCCCCCATCAGCCCATCGCTTAAATGCTTTTCTTATTTTGTTATTGCTATCGAAATACATCGTGAACAATATATTGGCATTCTTAATTTGACCATCATCTAAGATTTTGTATGAATGGATTTGATTAAACTCCATATATTCATCCTCTATCACTTTCCCTAAACTATCCAAAGGAACAAGGTATGCAATCCACAAAGGTATTTCGTTTATTGCATCAATCTCCTCTTGAATAGTTTCCTTATAGCTTTGTCCGAAAGTATGTTGTTTCATCCATTGCAAAAGCAAATCTTCTACTTCTTTTGCACCTATTTTCTTTGCTAAAGCAAGAGGGGTGTTGCCCTTACTGTCTTTTATATTAAAATCTGCGTGATATTCTAAAAGCAATTTAACCAGTTCTATGTTATTATTGGCAATGGCTTCCATAATCGGATATACGTTATATGTATCGTATGGACTTTGGTAACCGTTTACATCAATGCCATGCTCCAGCAATATGCGGGCTAACTTCACATTAGACAATTTACAGGCATATGTTAGGAGCGTCAGCCCGTATTCGTCACTATATAATCTGTTATTAATGTCCTTATACCTGGTAAGGGCATATTTTAGCACTTCTTCTCTGTCAAAGTAAATTGCCGTATAGAATATGTCAAACTCATAAAAATCATTACCCATTGCCATAGGTTCATCTTTTCCTGCCAGCAACCGTTTTATGGTTGCCATATCATTGTCACGGCAGGCAACTCCCAACGGATAAAGTTGATAAGTTACATCCCTTATAGTATCTTGCTGTAATGGATTTGCTTTCGCGCTATCTAAGCAACAAAAAAACATTACAAGAAAAAGTAATGTCCAATTTATTATCTTCATATTGATTTTTTTAAGTTGCATGTTAATGCTAATGGTTAGAAAAGAGCATAGTCAGATGCTTTCTTTCGTTGTTACCAACCTATTAAATCTTTATTATATTATTTTCAGCCAATGCCGATGTGTTATCAAGAAATAAAGTAATACAGCTAAAAATGGGTAAACCATCCAAGAGATAATGGACGATAAACGTTGGTTTTTAAATAATAAAGGTTTTTCTCGTATTATCTCAATTCCTTTTCCCTTTCTTACATAATATCTATTTAAAAGATAATATAGAATACAAAATATTGGAACAAAGAAAATAAACGGCAAATCATAATTGAAATTCTCTTTTATCAATGGATAAATCAATGCAATTATCGGCAAAAATAATATTCCACAGAATAGTAATATTGTTCTCTCATGTGGATCTTCCAACTTAAATTTATCCCTATTGTATATAAAGAACTGATAATACATCGCATCAAAAAAGAATTTAATCATAAAGAATTATTAGTTTTGTTATTAATGTTCAGCAGGGAATGGCTTACCGTTAAGCCTGCGTTGTTAGTGATATTTTTACCATAATTCTTCCGCAGAGAAATCGCCTAAGAAGAAATATAGCAACATAATTATTTGCAACAAAATATACAGACCTGTCACAAAGCATATTGTTAGTATTATTATTTTCTTTACACCTTTATATTTCTTCTTCCTTAATAAAAAGAGTAGCAACAGTGAAATCGCTATAAGTATCATATTTATTACACATGCAATCATATCTATTATTTATATTTTGGATTTATAATTATGTTGTTATCACTAATGGTTTAGCAGGGAACACTGTAAGCGTTATCACGCTTTGTTATAAACTCAATTTACTTTGCATGATTGGCTTTTATTTACCCACCATTCCTGTTCTTCCACTTCACGGGCCTTTTGTACCTCATCCGTTGTCAGATTCTCATTGTGATAGGCATTATATAGATTCTCCCAACCATTCTTACGATATTTCGGTGATACAACCCATTCGCCTGCATCATTAAACAGGCAGAAGTTTGCAGGAGTATCTGGTATAATTTCATCTGCCCAGGAACAGACTTTTGTCAGTCCCTTTGCAGATTTCCACTTACCCCGATATTCAGATAAGTTCAATTTCAGTTCTACTATTTCATTCCGTCCTTTCTCTATTTGTTGTCCTCTCATCCGATACCCTTGCTTAAAAGAACCGGAAAATGTACCACTATATCGTTTATCTCCGTATTCCTCAAATGAGTAATGCCCGTATATGAAACCGTCCACTTCCGTACATTCACTTTTCATTATTTGGAAACAAGAAGAAATACTATCTATAAAAATATTCCCTTCAAACGGACAGATTAAAGACAATCGGGTACGACTGGCACCTTTTATCTCATATTCTCTATCATCTATTTTCCGAACTTCGGCAAAATGAATATCAATTCGGCTACAATCTTCTCCTAATATACCAATCATGCTTGAATTGTCAAACAAGTCAGAAAGGTCTTTTGGCAAAACATCCGCTTTGTAATTTTGTGGATAGACTACTCCACAAAACCAAAAGAGTAAAAAAATACTGATATGGCATATATTCTGTTTCATATTTTGCATTACTGTTTATAATGATTCAGTGGGGAACGCTATTTAAGCGTTATCACACTTTGTTATAAACTCAATTTATCTATTGGTATAATAGTCTTTAAGTAGAAGCGGAAGGAAAAAACAACTTACTGTGCCTATTATAGAGATAGCAACAAAAAACCAATTTTTCCTGTTGTTGTTATTGTTCCTGTAATGGCTGTTCCATCTCCGGTATCTTTTTGTTTCATCCCAAAATACGATTTCATTTATGAATACAAATAAAATAGAACAACAGAGATAGATAAGAATCTTGTTATCATTAACAAAAGGGAATGGTGCTATCAGTGCCATTATCAATGCAATAAATGGAAGATAGAAAAACAAAAAGCCAAAGTAATTTCCGGCTCTACCATATCCAAGTAATCCCCAAAAGAAATACTTGATTGTAAAATACCAATAGATATACCAGTTCATAATTTTAATCTCAAATTGTTTATAATGGTTTGGTGAGGAATAGCGTTCAGCTGTTATCTCGACCTTGTTAACGATTTTATTTCACAATCATAAATTCATTTCCATATGGATAAAAGCCTTTA
>OGPR01001215.1_pt1 | contig 22308 bp, 23 predicted proteins | sample 1552981 | NCBI WGS metagenome assembly OGPR01 (sample SAMEA2580260, study PRJEB22360) | human gut metagenome | biome: human gut; feature: human-associated habitat; material: faeces | place: Denmark | collected 2008/2010 | reverse complement strand
AAGTTGCAAACATCGACATCAACAGAAAGATGCTTGCTGAACTTGCAGTAAACGACGCAGAAGGATTTGCAGCACTTGCTGAAATCGCTAAAAAAGCAGTAGCATAAGTTGTAAAATTATGGAGACCGTGGAGTTCTTTATTGAACCACGGTCTTTTTTTGAACCTAATGTCCGCTTGAGGACAACAAGAGTTCTCGAGAAAAACACAAAATATTAAATAAATCTAAAATTTCTGCTTGCAATCGTGATAAGTGAATGCTATAATCAACTACATTAAAGCTTTAGCAAATGAAAGTAAAGCTAGCTGAAGTATAAGATAGGAGGATCTTATTATGAAAAATATGAAAAAAGTACTTGCTGTAACAGCAGCAGTAGCTATGACAGCAGCAATGATGCCGACGGCTGTATTTGCGGATGATGCGGAGACATTCAAGATCGGTGTAATCGGACCTATGACAGGTGACAACGCACAGTATGGTCTTGGTGTATACCACGCAGCACAGGTTGCAGCAGAAGAAATCAACGCAAACGGTGGATTCAACGGATACAACGTAGAAATTCTTGACGCAGGTGATGATCAGGCTGACCCGGAGAAGGCAGTAAATGCATACAATGACCTTCTTGACAAAGGAATGCAGATGCTTTGCGGAACTGTAACATCCGGTTCCTGTATTGCAGTCGGAGCAGAAGCAGCAGAAAGCACATTCATGTTTACACCATCTGCAACAGCAGTGGACAGTATCACAGCAGGAAGCAACGAATTCCGTATGTGCTTCACAGACCCTGCACAGGGAACAAAATCTGCACAGTACATCGGTGAGCATAGTCTTGCTACAAAGGTAGCAGTTCTCTATGATTCATCCGCAGACTACAACTCAGGTATCAACGATGCGTTCGTTGCAGCAGCAGAAGAAAACGGTCTGGAAATTGTAGCTGATGAAGCATACACAGCAGACAGCAACACAGACTTCTCTGTACAGCTTAAGAAAATCAAAGACAGCGGCGCAGAACTTCTGTTCCTTCCTAACTACTATGCAGACAATGCTCTGATTCTTCAGCAGGCACATGATGCAGGTATGGACGACGTTAAGAAATTCGGTGTAGACGGTATGGACGGTATTCTTGGAGTAGAAAACTTCGATACATCTCTTGCAGAAGGCGTTATGCTTCTGACACCATTCTCTGCTACATCAGAAGATGAGAAATCTCAGGCATTCGTTAAAGCATACGAAGATGCTAACAAAGATGAGGTTCCGAACCAGTTCGCAGCAGATACATATGATGTAATCTATGCAATGAAAGCAGCAGCAGATGCAGCTGAGATCACACCGGATATGTCCAACGAAGACATCAGCGCAGCTATGTCTGAGGCAATGCTGAGTGTAGAGCTTGATGGTCTTACAGGTAAAGCAAAATGGACAGAAGACGGCGAGTGCGATAAAGAGCCAAAAGCTTTCGAAATCCAGGACGGCGCTTACGTAGAAATGGAATAATCAGATTAAAATAATGTAATCAGAGGACGGGGGACGGTTGCCTGTTATCACAGGGCCGTTCCCCTTTCTTGAGCTAATATGACAACTATTTAAAGAGGTGCATTATGAGTTTTTTATCCTATTTAAAAGATGGAATCAGCCTGGGCAGTATCTATGCGATCATTGCCCTGGGGTATACAATGGTATACGGTATCGCTAAAATGCTGAACTTCGCTCATGGTGATGTCATCATGGTCGGTGCATATGTGATCCTTACCGCTGTTACCAGAGGAGGCATGTCTCCGGTGCTGGCTGTTGCACTTTCTGTAATCTTCTGTACCGTTCTTGGTATGGTGATCGAGAAAGTAGCGTACAGCCCGCTTCGTAAGGCGTCATCCAACCTGGCTGTACTGATCACAGCGATTGGTGTCAGCTATTTGCTTCAGAATCTGGCACTTTTGATTTTCGGTGCAGATGCCAAGAGTTTTGTAACTGTTATTGATGTACCGTCGGTGTCTTTATTTGACGGACAGCTTGTTATTAAGGGAATTACGATCGTAACAATCCTGAGTTGTATTGTGATTATGGCCGGTCTGATGCTTTTTGTACAGAAGACAAAACCGGGACGTGCCATGCAGGCCGTTTCTGAAGACCGTGACGCAGCACAGCTCATGGGTGTCAATGTCAATGCGACAATTTCGATGACATTTGCAATCGGTTCCGGACTTGCAGCAATTGCCGGACTTCTTCTCTGTCAGACCTACCCGACACTGACTCCATATACAGGCGCCATGCCTGGTATTAAGGCATTCGTAGCAGCCGTATTTGGTGGTATCGGATCCATTCCGGGAGCCATGGTCGGCGGTATTCTTCTCGGCGTGATCGAGATCTTCGGTAAAGCCTATATCTCTTCTCAGGTTGCAGATGCGATCTGTTTTGCGGTTCTGATCGTGGTACTTCTTGTAAAACCTACCGGACTGTTCGGAAAGAACATCCAGGAGAAAGTATAAGGGGTGGTCAGAATGAAAAAAACAATGAACAAAACAACAAAAAACAATTTTATCAACTATGGAATTGTAATCGCAATTTTTGTGATCGTAGAGATCCTTTCCGGAACAGGAAACCTCTCAAGACTTCTTACAGGTCTGCTGGTTCCGCTTTGCGTTTATACGATTGCGGCAATCTCTCTGAACCTGGTTGTAGGTTTTTCCGGTGAGCTGAGCCTTGGCCATGCAGGATTCATGTGCGTTGGTGCATATTCCAGTGCATTATTTTCTCACATTGCAAGTGATATCCCGCAGGTGCCGAGATTTATCCTTGCAATTCTGATCGGTGCAGCAGTAGCAGCAGTGTTTGGTGTGATCATCGGTATCCCGGTACTTCGCCTTCGTGGTGACTACCTCGCAATCGTAACGCTGGCATTCGGTGAGATTATCAAAAACCTGATCAATATCCTGTATGTCGGTTTTGATGAAAACGGACTTCATGTTGCAACAAGTTCTGCAAATCTCAAGCTTGCAGCAGGCGGCAAACAGATCCTCAAAGGTGCACTTGGTATTTCAGGAACAGGTGCTCTTTATAAAGACGTAAAGCATTATTTCTTCCCGATCGGAATCATTCTGGTATTGCTTACGCTGTTTATCGTACAGAACCTGGTAAACTCTAGAAGCGGACGTGCGATCATGGCAACCAGAGATAACCGTATTGCGGCAGAATCTGTAGGTATTGATGTGACGAAGTTCAAACTTCTTGCATTTACTATTTCAGCAGCTCTTGCAGGTGTTGCAGGCGTACTGTATGCACATAACCTTTCTATGTTAAAGGTATCCGGATTTGACTACAATATGTCTATCCTGATTCTGGTATATGTCGTGCTTGGTGGAATCGGAAACTTAAGAGGTTCTATGATCGCAACGATCATTCTCTATGCACTTCCGGAACTTCTCCGTGGATTTGCAAACTACCGTATGCTGATCTATGCGATTGTCCTGATCGTTATGATGCTTTTTAACTGGGCACCGGCAGCAAGAAACTGGAGAGCTCGTACCATGGAAAAAATCAGAGGCACTAAGAACAAAAAGGAGGCAGCTTAACTATGGCAATGTTAGAGGTAAATCATCTGGCTATCCAGTTCGGCGGTCTTCGTGCGGTTGACGGATTTAACGTATCCATCGAAAAAGGTCAGCTGTATGGTCTGATCGGACCGAACGGTGCCGGTAAAACAACAATTTTCAACCTTCTTACAGGTGTGTACAAACCGACAGAAGGTATCATCAAGCTTGACGGACAGGATATCACAGGAAAGAGTACGATCGAGATCAACAAAGCAGGTATCGCACGTACTTTCCAGAACATCCGTCTGTTTAAGGATATGCCGGTTCTTGACAATGTTAAGGTCGGACTTCACAATCATCATTCTTATTCTACACTGACCGGAATCTTAAGACTTCCGAAATATCACAAAGTAGAAAAAGAAATGAACGAAAAAGCAATGGAGATCCTTAAGGTATTTGACCTCGACAAAGAAGCCGATACACTTGCAGGAAACCTTCCATATGGTAAGCAGCGTAAGCTCGAGATCGCCAGGGCACTGGCTACCAATCCGAAGCTTCTTCTTCTGGATGAGCCGGCAGCAGGTATGAACCCGAATGAAACACAGGAACTGATGGATACCATCCGTTTTGTACAGAAACATTTTGATATGACCATTCTTCTGATCGAGCATGATATGAAACTGGTTGGAGGTATCTGTGAAGAGGTAACCGTACTGAACTTCGGACAGGTGCTTGCGCAGGGTGAGACATCCAAAGTTCTGAAGGATCCGGCTGTTATCACCGCATATCTGGGAGAATAAGGAGGAAGATCAAATGTCAATGTTGGAAGTAAAAGATCTCCAGGTTTATTATGGCGTGATTCAGGCATTGAAGGGAATTTCCTTTCATGTAGAACAGGGAGAAGTTATTGCACTGATCGGTGCAAACGGTGCTGGTAAGACCACGACCTTACAGACACTGACCGGAATCATCCCGGCAAAAGCAGGAAGTATTATTTACGAAGGTAAAAATCTTACCAAAACACCGGCACATAAGATCGTTGAGATGGGTATGGCTCATGTGCCGGAAGGAAGACGAGTATTTGCAGATATGTCTGTATATGAGAATCTTCTGATGGGTGCTTATACAAGAAAAGACAAGAACGAGATCGCTCAGAGCCTGGAAATGGTATACAAAAGATTTCCTCGTCTGAAAGAACGTACAGGACAGCGTGCAGGTACACTCTCCGGTGGAGAGCAGCAGATGCTCGCAATGGGACGTGCGCTGATGAGCAAACCGAAGATCATTCTGATGGATGAGCCTTCGATGGGGCTGTCACCGATCTTTGTAAATGAGATCTTTGATATTATCAAAGAAGTAAGTGAGAGTGGAACAACGGTTCTGCTTGTTGAGCAGAATGCGAAGAAAGCCCTTTCTATTGCTGACAGAGCGTATGTCCTTGAAACAGGAAGCATCACTCTGGAAGGCAAAGCAGATGATCTGCTTCATGATGAATCTGTCCAGAAAGCATATCTGGGAGAATAAGGAGGAAATCGGTATGAATCAGGTTGTAATCACAATCGCAAGACAGTATGGAAGTGGCGGTCGCACCGTTGGTAAAATGCTGGCAGAGCGTCTGGGAATCTCTTTTTATGATAAGCAGATTATCCAGATGGCGTCTGATGAGAGCGGAATTGATGTAAGACTTTTCGGTAAAGTAGAAGAGGGAGATAAGGTAAAGGGTTCTCTTTTTGGAAATAAAGAAAGCATTTACAAAGGAAATCTGCATCAGCCGGGAAGTAAGGAATTCATTTCAGACGAAAATCTTTTCAACTATCAGGCAAAAGTGGTCAATGATCTTGCAGAAAAAGAATCCTATGTAATTGTCGGACGATGTGTCAATTATGTTTTCAAGGACAGACCGAATACATTGCGTGTATTCATTCATGCACCATGGGAGTTCCGTGTAGAGCAGGCATCTCAGAAGATCTCCGGATCAAGAGAGGATGTCGAGAAATTCCTTCTAAGCGTAAACAGGATTATTATCGTAAATTTGCAGGTGGTCAGTGGAGTGATGCCACGAATTATGATCTCTGTCTGAACAGTGGAAAACTCGGATTTGACAAATGTGTGGATGCAATTGAAACACAGCTGAAGATCATGCTTGGTAAATAAAATACAGAACCATTACAGAGCACTGAGGGCTTTTTGCGAGCCCCGGTGCTTTTTTTCTGCCACTTTTCATATACTGAACAGAAGGATAGGTATGTCTGGGATTTGAAACCGGAATATGAAAAAAAGAAAAGCAGGAATTGGGATATTTGTGATCGTACTGATCATAACTGCGGTGCGAGTAAAAAGTATGGACTCGCACCGTATTTCAGGCAGAATCCGGGCTGAAAATATAGCAGGTCCGGGGATGCTGCGGCTGGTGGAGCAATCCATGCAGGCCCAGGCACGAAAAACATCGGTTACGGAAATAGCTGTGAAAGAACGGAAGCATCCGCAAGCGGCACTGACATTTGATGACGGACCGGATATCAGGTATACACCACTTCTTCTGGATGGTCTGAAAGAGCGGAATGTCAGAGTTTCTTTTTTTCTTCTTGGAGAGAAGGTTGAACAGTATCCGGAACTTGTAGAACGGATGCAGAAAGAAGGGCATCTGGTAGGAAACCATACTTATCATCATGTACAGCTGAATAAACTGAATGAGACGAAGGCAAGGGAAGAAATCCTGAAAACAAATAATCTGATCTATGAGACAACAGGTGTTTATCCACTGTACCTGCGCCCGCCGTTTGGTGCCTGGAAGAAAAATCTGGAACTATGTGTGGAGATGCTTCCAGTATTCTGGACGATCGATACACTGGACTGGAAGGTGCAGAATACAGAAAAAATCGTTCGTACAGTGCAGGAACAGATAGAGGATGGCGCGATCATTCTGATGCATGATGAATATGATACTTCTGTTGAAGCGGCGCTGCAGGTTGTCGATGAACTGAAAAATCAGGGATATGAGCTTGTAACAGTAGACCAGCTAATCCTGCCATAGAGCAGGGACAAAACAGCTGTTTGGTTTTGATTGCTTTTTTTCAGGAATTTCGTTATACTGTAAAGCAGAGACCGGCATAAGCCGGAGAAGAAGAAAGAAACAAAGGAGCTGTGCATATGGGACGTTTTTTCAGTATGGACAATAAGTTTTTTACATTTATGAATAAGGTGGCAGATCTTTGTATTTTGAATATCATCTGTCTGGTCTGCTGTATTCCGATCGTTACTGCCGGAGCATCTATTACGGCTATGTATTATGTGACACTGAAGATGGTCCGGAATGAGGAAGCTTATATTGTTCGGAGCTTTTTTAAATCTTTTAAAGATAATTTCAAACAGGCGACAATTATTAATCTGATCATGATCGCCGTTGGTGCGGTTCTTTATCTGGATCTGAATGTTGCCAAAAATATGCCTGGAAGTGCCGGTCAGATTTTTCATGTGATCTTTATGGCATTTGTGATCATATATTATGTACTGTTTTTATATGTTTATCCGATTCTTGCCAGGTTTTACAATACGATCCGTAATACGATCAAAAATGCACTGTTCATGGCAATCCGCCATCTTCCGTATACAGTTGTCATGGTACTGATCGGACTTTGTCCGCTGCTGTTGTTATTTATAGGCTCTTATCAGATACAGTCCACGTTGTTTGGTCTGTTTCTGGTCATGGGATTCGGAGTGATCGCGTACTGTAATTCCTTCTTCCTTGTAAAAATATTTGATCATTATATGCCGAAGGAAGAAAATGAAGAACAGAAAAGCGAAGGCACAGAAGTATGAATACAGATGCGGTGACACAGCAGAAGAACTGGAATGGAAAGCCGTATCATTCGCTGGATCATATGCTTCGGGAAAGGTTCGGAGAAAAAGTTTATAAGGTGACTCTGAATGGAGGGATGTCCTGTCCCAACCGGGATGGTAAGCTTGGCAGCAGAGGCTGTATTTTCTGCAGTGCCGGTGGAAGTGGGGATTTTGCCGCAGATGCAGAGCTGTCTGTAACAGAACAGATCGACAGTCAGATCGCATTGCTTTCTGCAAAGCGGCCGATCCATAAATATATTGCTTATTTTCAGGCATATACCAATACGTATGCACCGGTGGAATACCTGCGGAAAATCTTTACAGAAGCGCTTGCGCATCCGTCGGTGGTCGCATTATCCATCGGAACGAGACCGGATTGTCTTGGTGAGGATGTACTGGATCTTTTGAATGAACTGAACCAGAGGAAACCGGTATGGGTAGAACTTGGACTTCAGACGATGCATGAGCGTACCGCTGCCTATATTCGACGAGGATATCCGCTTTCCTGTTTTGAAGATGCAGTACAGAATTTACGGAAGCGCCAGATTGAGGTGATCGTGCATACGATACTGGGACTGCCGGGAGAATCAGAAAAAGACATTCTGGAGACAATGCAGTATCTGAATGGACAGGATATTCAGGGAATTAAACTGCAGCTTCTGCATGTGCTGAAGGGAACCGATCTGGCAGAGGATTACCTGGCCGGGAAATTCCGAGTCTACGAAAGAGAAGAATATCTGAATTTACTGATAGATTGTCTGGAATATCTGGATCCGTCAATCGTTATTCACAGAATGACGGGAGATGGACCGGAGAAGCTGCTTATTGCACCATTGTGGGCAAGCCGGAAGCGGGAAGTTCTGAATCTTCTTCATCACGAAATGAAGGTTCGTAACAGCTGGCAGGGCAAACAGCTGCAATAAGAAGCGAGAAGCCTGACTTGTGTGAGAAAGAGGTGATTGAAATGGCAGAACCATTTACAACTTATAAACTGATCGTTTTATATATGGCGAAACATTCAAAAGAAACACTGACAAATTCTCAGATTTCAGAATTTATACTGGACAGAGATTACACAGATTATTTCCAGCTTCAGAAAGTACTTTCTGAACTGGTAGAAACAGAGCTTCTGAGAAAGCGAACAATTTCCAACAGTTCCTATTATGAGATTACGGAAGAGGGAAAAAAGACACTTTCTTATTTTGAAAAAGAACTGTCGGGTGAGATTAAGAACGAAGTAAAAGATTATTTGCAGACGCATGGCGGACAGGTGCAGGAACGTATCCTGACACCGGCAGATTATTATACGACACCACAGGGAAATTATGCAGTGCGCTGCCAGATCATTGAAAAAGATACGACAGTGCTGGATCTGACACTGGCAGCACCGGGCCGGGAAGCAGCACAGGCGATGTGCCACAGCTGGGCTAAGAAATCACAGGATATTTATGGAATGCTGATGGGAGAACTGATTTAATCAGTTCTCCCTTTTATCTTTTGTAGATGTTCTTTTATCGTTTTTTCGTAGCCAAGATCACCTGGTTCATAGAAATGAGAACCTTCAATCTCTGAAGGAAGATATTGCTGTTCGACATAGTGATCTGGATAATCGTGGGCATATTTGTAGCCGATTCCCTTGCCGAGTTTTTCATGACCACCGTAGTGAGCATCCTGCAGATGGACTGGAACAGTTGTCTGTGTGTGTTTCACAGAATCCATGGCGGCAAAAATGGCATTGACAGCGGCATTACTCTTTGGAGCACATGCCATATAAGTGACTGCCTGAGAAAGGATGATCTGTGATTCCGGCATGCCGACACGTTCAACAGCCTGTGCGGCAGCAACGGCGACCTGCAATGCCTGTGGATCTGCATTTCCGATATCCTCTGAGGCGAGGATCATGATACGTCGGGCGATGAATTTGACATCTTCTCCGGCGTAGAGCATCTTGGCAAGATAGTAGACTGCTGCATCAGGATCGGAACCACGCATACTTTTGATAAAGGCGGATATGATATCGTAGTGATTGTCACCTTTTTTGTCGTACTTGATGACTCGTTTCTGAATACATTCAGACGCAACATCCAGTGTCAGATGAATAGAACCATCTTCGCTTTTGGGGGTAGTAAGGATACCAAGTTCTACCGCATTCAGGGCACTGCGGGCATCACCGCCTGCCATATCAGCCAGAAATCCCAGGGCATCGTCATCAATTACGGCGCCATAATTTCCCATGCCTTTATCGCAGTCATTTACGGCTCTGAGGATCAGCGTGCGGATATTTTCATTACTGAGAGGTTTCAGTTCAAAAATGATGGAGCGGGAAAGGAGAGCTCCATTTACTTCGAAATAAGGATTTTCAGTAGTTGCACCGATCAGAATGATCGTACCGTCCTCAACAAATGGAAGCAGGTAATCCTGCTGGCCTTTGTTGAAACGGTGAATCTCATCAATGAAAAGAATCGTTTTTTTGCCATACATGCCAAGACGGTCCTGTGCCTCTTTTACGACTTCTTCCATGTCTTTCTTACCGGCGACTGTCGCATTGATCTGGGTAAAACTTGCACTGGTAGTATTTGCGATTACCTTGGCAAGGGTAGTCTTTCCGGTTCCGGGAGGTCCATAGAAAATAACAGAAGTCAGCTTGTCAGCTTTGATCGCACGGTACAGTAATTTATCTTTGCCAACGATGTGCTCCTGCCCGACGACTTCATCCAGCGTAGTCGGACGAAGCCGGGAAGCCAGTGGAGATTCGCGGTCAAGTGTTTTTGATTTCGCATATTCAAATAAATCCATAGCAGATGCTCCATTCTATGATCAGTTGGATATGTACTGAAAAATGGCATTCTTGAATACGTTGCCTTTTCAGTACGTACATTTGTTCTAAGTATACTTGATATGAGAACAAAATTCAAGTTGCTGTAAACAGGAATAAATAAAGGAAAAATGAAAGATAATGTGACATGTTGATCACTGGTAATGCACTAAATTAGCACTTGCTTTTCACATGTTAAAGTGTTAAAATACCATGTATATGAAACAGAACATATAATGAATGTAACTAAAGGAGCAGGGTTATGGGTAAAAAAATCAGAACAGAAGAGGTTGACCATTTATTTGAAGCAATCCTTTGTCTGAAGAATAAGGAAGAGTGCTATACGTTTTTTGAAGACGTATGTACGATCAATGAACTTCTTTCTCTGTCACAGCGTTTTGAAGTTGCGAAGATGCTGACAGACAAACGCACATATCTGGATATTTCCGAAAAAACAGGTGCGTCTACAGCTACGATCAGCCGTGTGAACCGTTCTCTCAACTACGGAAATGACGGATATGAGATGGTCTTTTCCAGAATGAAAGAAAAAGAAACCGCAGGAAAGACAGAAGAATAAAGAAATACAGGGAAAAGGAACAGGCAATGGAATAATCCAAAGGTCTGTTCCTTTTTTGTTGCTGTGAGAAATTACTTTTGTTTTGTGGTCATATATGTATAGACATCTGCAGAGATTTTTTTGATCGTATTCTGTGCACTGGAATTATTCTTGATATTATTGGAGAGTACACAGAGCACATATGGATGCTCTTTGTCAAAGACAATGGCAATATCGTTTTCGACAACACCGAGTTTTCCGGAGTCTGCAAGTTCTCCGGTTTTGTTGGCAGTTGCGGTGCCGGAAGGAACACCTGCCGGAATCTTGGCTGTCTTTGTCTGGCTCGTAAGGAGCGCAAGCATTTCGGCAGATGCTTCTGCGTTTACCAGAGAACTGTTGTAAATATCAGAGAGCAGTCGGCAGCAGTCGGAAGCACTTGTGTAATTGTCATCGGTTGGATCAGAAGCCAGGAACTCGCGGCCAAGATGCGTGGAGGTGTAGTTCCGCTCCTGACAGAACTCATTGACAATAGCAGCTCCTGTCTGAAAATCGCCTCCACCGAGCTTGCGGACCAGTTCGTTGGCAGAGTCATTGTCACTGACTGTGATCATACTGGTGAGGAGAGGTTTCAGAGTACTTTCATAATCGGATGAAACCGTAGTTCCTTCATCTGGATATATCAGTTTGTCATAAACAGCGGCCATGATAAATGCTTTGATAACACTGGCAGACTGCATGGACTGTTCGGCATTGACTGTGCTGTAGGCCTGCGTCTTCAGATCCATAGCTGCGATTGCCCAGAGTTCTCCCTGTTGTTCAAGCGGATCCGTATAGTTCTTTTCCAGCTGTGAGGTGAGATCGGCGAGGTGTTCTCCGACAGTAGTAATAGCCGGTTCGATAGTATTGAAATATGCATCGATTCCATCGGCAATTCCCCTTGCCATAGTTTCGTGATTTGCGGAATTGGTAATGTAAAGATCATCATTCTGGTTACTCATAAATCCCATTTCGAGGATGGCAACCGGAACTGTACTCCAGTTGGTACCAGTCATATTGTCGGCAGATATGACGCCTTTGTTTGCAAGTCCGGTGGCATTGCAGTAACTGTCGATGATACAGGATGCAAGCGTATTACTTTTTTCGATGAGTTCCTTGTCCAGATATTGATTGGAACTGGTTGGGGCCATGGTAAGAGCACCGGCAGCAGAAGCACTGTTGTCACTGTTTGCATGAATGCGGACCGTGATATCGGCTCCGGATTCTGTGGCAAATTCTGCACGTTCTTTGTTGCTGATGGCTTTGTCGTTATCCTCGCGGGTCATGACAACCTTGTACCCGCGAGATGCCAGTTCTTTTTCAAGGACAAGAGAAACTTCAAGGTTGACTTCATATTCCGGAACCTTGGAGTAGTTACCGGAAGTACCGGTCGTAGCTTTATTTTTGGTCTGAGATGAACCTGGAGCCATAGGTTCCTGTGCACTCATGTCTACCCAGCTTCCCTGATGTCCCGGATCAATACAGACGGTAAACTGTCTGGAACTGGAAGACGGAGTTGAAGCCGTGTTTGCGGCAGACCAGTCCATGCCTGAGGAAGAACCGGAAGGACTCAAAGTACCTTCGGAGTCATCTGAAGAATCGACATCGGCTTCAGTATTGGCAGAAGCATTTGGAGAAGCCGAAGATGGAGCCTTGATCATGGCCTGTCCCTGTTCGCTTTCATAGGTGGTTTCCGCAGAAGCCCAGATTGTGGCAGGAAGCAGTAAAAGCAGACATCCGGCAAGAAAAACAGATAATAGTTTGCGCATGAATATATATCCTCCCGAGAAATTTTATTTTACAGAAAGTTGTTTCCTATATGATAAACTATAATAAAAAATTTGACAAGAACAGTTCGGTGTCGTATCTGCTCGAAGACTTGTCACGGGGAGCAAAAACTAAATACAAAGGAGGGCAACATTATGAAGAAGAGATTTTCCACAATGCAGAGGTCAGGAGTCCTGAAACGTATTTTCACATGTGTGATCGCACTTGCACTTGCTATGCCGATGACGGTGCAGACAGGATGGGCGGCCACCACTTCCTACACAGTTACAGTAGCGGATGGCTATCTGGCACTTCGTAATGCAAAGGCTTATGATGACAAGAATGAGATCGGTAAGCTTTATACAGGTGATACCGTTGATGTGACAGATTCCAGTGGAAGCACCTACTGGTATGTATATGCATCACGACTCAAGAAATCCGGATATGTAAATCGCAGATATCTGGCGAATTCTTCAAGTGAACGTTATGTAAGTGTCAAGAGTGGATATCTGGCGCTTCGTAATGCCAAGGCGTTTAAATCGTCCAATGAAGTTGCAGAACTTTATACAGGAGATAAGGTACAGATCGCGGATGCCAGTGACAGTACCTACTGGCTGGTATATGTACCGGGACTTGGAAAGGGCGGATATGTAAACAAAGATTATCTGGTAAAAAATAAAGACAATACAGCATCTGCGGTTGTTACAAAGACAGTGAAAGTCAAGAGTGGCTATCTGGCACTTCGTAATGCAAAAGCGTATGATGATGCAAATGAGATCGGACAGTTGAATAACGGCGATACCGTTCAGGTCCAGGATTCCAGTGGAAGTACTTACTGGTATGTATATTCTTCCAGACTTGGAAAGAGCGGCTATGTAAATAAAAATTACCTGCAGTGATGCAGGTAATTTTTACGTAATACAGGATCAGTACTTCTGATGCTGTATTATTTTTTCTTATGTTTCGGATCAGTATCCGTGGAAGCACGGAGTTCGTCGATCATCTGCTCGATCAGCATTTTTTTTACATAAACATCAAAGCTGAGAAGACAGATGAAAGAAAATAATTTCAGGAAATCCCTGTCTTCTTCCGGTGCATTCTCAAAAGTTCCCTGAGCAATTTCATAGCGTTCCAGAAGCTCCTTCTGAAGAGATTCGATCTGTCCTTTTTCCATACTGAATACTTCGTTGTAGATAGCAGTGAGATCCATATCATCCATAGATTTGAAATATTTATCGGTCAGTGGTCCGAGCAGAGTCTGGATATCGCTGATCGATAAAATATTTTTGAAATAGTAGATAAAGATCAGAACCAGCAGGTGTTCTTTTGAATAGCGCTTCTTCTCAGGAGAAGGAAGCAGATTATTCTTGGCATAATTATTGATCATGGTCTTTGTAAGAATCTTGTCATCTTCATAGCGTTTGGAATGAGCAAGCTGTGCTTCCATAAAAGTAGTGACCTGATCCATATAAAGATCTATATTGGGAATATCCTCTGGTTTTACATAACCGATTCTGGAAACACGATCCAGAATATTACGGATCATGGAGTCTGTATTAACTGACATAAATTCATCTCCTTTGCCTGAAATAAAGGCAGAATGGTATTTCTAATACCTGCACGCTCTATTATATAGTTTTAAATACTACTTGTAAATGGTTTTTGCAAATGATTTTAAAATTCCTTTACCCCATACCAGGTTTCATGTATAATTAAAAAGATAGCAAGAAAACATCAGTTCGAAATAAGTAACCACAAAGAAACAGGAGATAATTGATGAATACAATTTATGATACATTGAATGACCGACAGAAAGAAGCTGTTCTGCATACAGATGGACCACTTCTGATTCTTGCAGGAGCCGGCTCAGGAAAGACCAGAGTACTGACACACAGGATTGCTTATCTGATCGCAGAAAAGGGTGTGAATCCGTGGAATATTCTGGCAATCACATTTACCAACAAAGCGGCCCACGAGATGAGAGAACGTGTGGACAAGATCGCAGGAAGCGAAGGGGGAAGTGTATGGGTATCAACTTTTCACTCGACATGTGTGCGGATCTTACGACGCCATATAGACCGTCTCGGTTATGATAATAATTTTACGATTTACGATGCGGACGACCAGAAGACACTGATCAAAGAAATCTGCCGCAAAATGAATATCGACACCAAGAAAGTGAAGGAACGTGCACTACTGGCTCAGATCTCACATGCAAAAGATGAGCTGCTGACTCCGGATGAAATGGAAATGAATGCAGGCGCTGATTTTAACCAGAAAAGAGCGGCGCAGGTTTATCGTGAATATCAGGCAGCACTGCGTCGGAATAATGCACTGGATTTTGATGACCTCATATGCAAGACAGTGGAATTGTTCCAGAATTGTGGCGATGTTCTGCAGAGTTATCAGGAACGTTTCCGCTATATTATGGTAGATGAATATCAGGATACCAATACGGCACAGTTTAAGTTTGTAAGTCTTCTGGCATCCAGGTATGAGAATCTGTGTGTAGTCGGTGATGATGACCAGTCTATTTACAGATTCCGTGGAGCCAATATTGGAAATATCCTGGGATTTGAGAGGGTATTCCCGGATGCTAAAGTTATTCGTCTGGAGCAGAATTATCGTTCTACGCAGAATATCTTAAATGCAGCGAATGGTGTGATCGCAAATAATACAGAGCGTAAAGAAAAAACACTCTGGACAGAGAACCCGGAGGGTGAGAAAATCCATTTCCGACAGTTTATGAATGGATATGAGGAAGCCGAATTTGTTGTAGGGGACATTGCCCGACGACACAGAGAAGGGACAGCAGAGTATCATAACTGCGCAGTACTTTATCGAACAAATGCACAGTCCCGTCTTTTTGAAGAGAAGTGTCTGCTTGCAAACATTCCTTACAAGATCGTAGGGGGAGTGAACTTCTATGCACGTAAAGAAATCAAAGATCTGCTCTGCTATCTGAAAACGGTAGACAATGCAGCGGATGATCTTGCGGTACGTAGAATCCTGAATGTACCAAAGCGTGGAATCGGAGCAACAACGGTCGGCAGAATCCAGGATTATGCCGACATGATGAATATCAGTTTTTATGATGCACTCCGTGTGGCAGAGGAAGTGCCGTCGATCGGACGCAGTCTTTCAAAAGTGGATGGATTTGTTACATTTATCCAGTCACTTAAGAGCAAAGCACAGGCATATTCTGTATCGGAGCTTCTGGAGGAAATCATAGATCTGACCGGTTATGTGGATGAATTGAAAGCAGAAGATACAGAAGAATCCAGAGCCAGAGTGGAGAATATCGATGAGCTGATATCCAAAACGGTTTCTTATGAAGAGACAATGAAGGCTGAGAACAGAGAAGCAACATTATCCGGATTCCTGGAAGAAATTGCGCTGATCGCGGATATTGATTCTGTAGATGAGAATCAGGATTATGTGGTACTGATGACTTTGCACAGTGCAAAGGGACTGGAATTTCCATATGTATACCTTGCCGGAATGGAAGATGGCATGTTCCCGAGCAGTATGTGCATCTTTTCCGGTGACCAGTCGGAGCTGGAAGAGGAGCGCAGGCTTTGTTATGTGGGAATCACCAGAGCCATGAAAGAACTGACTATGACCAGTGCGCAGCAGCGTATGGTGCGTGGGGAAACGCAGTATAATCGCGTTTCCAGATTTGTGAGAGAGATTCCACGGGAACTGGTGGATCTTGGACATACTGTTCAGGAACACAAACCAAAGATCCCGGAGACAAAATCTCCGCTCAACAGCTATCTGCAGATGAAGAAAAGCTTCCATACGAAGGCATTTCAGCCGCAGAATTTTAAGGTAACGAAAGCGGATTCCCTGGATTACAGTGTTGGGGATACGGTCCGTCACATTAAATTTGGTGTTGGCATCGTTAAGGATATCGTAGAAGGCGGCAGAGATTATGAGGTTACTGTAGATTTTGACAAAGTCGGAGTTAAAAAAATGTTCGCTGCCTTTGCAAAACTTAAGAAAATATAACTTTTTATAATTTTCTTAAGAAATCTTAAAGTTTCTGTACTTTAGTTGTTTTACCTTTTAATGAATGATATACTGGATACATGAAAATTCGAAGGGAGTACAGAATGAAAAAAATTTTAAAAGGCCTCACGAGGATACTCCCTGCATATGGAATTTTCCCGGTTATTTTTTCGTTTGTATTTAATTGTCTTGTTTATTCAGGTTCCAGAATGATCGCAGGTGGATGGTACCACCACAATATAGAAACTGCTGTGGACAGGAGCCTTCCTTTTGTTCCGCAGTTTCTGATCATCTATTTTGGATGCTATCTTTTCTGGGCCGTCAATTACATTCTGATTGCCAGGCAGGATCGACACAGTGTGTACCAGTTTTTTACAGGAGATTTTATATCAAGATGTATCTGCCTTGGTTTCTTTCTTTTGTATCCCACAACGAATACTAGACCAGTGATAACAGATGGAGGATTATGGAATCAGCTTGCTTTGTGGCTGTACTCTATTGATGCAGCAGATAATCTGTTTCCGTCTATTCATTGTCTGGTCAGCTGGTTCTGCTATCTGGGCATCCGCGGAAGAAAAGAAATTCCGAGATCGGAAGAGCGTGTCGGCAGTGCTGGCAATTCTTGTGTTTGTCTCTACATTGCTGACGAAACAGCATGTTCTGGTGGACGTGGCAGGAGGAATCCTTCTTGCAGAACTGTGTTTCTGTATCGGAAGAAACACAAATCTGTACAAAATTTACGAAAGATTTGGCAGCAGGATCGAGAAAAAGATTCTGAAATCTACAGAAGGGTGAGCTGCTTATGAAAAAAAATAAAAGAGTGATCTTTAATGGAGCTTTCCTGATCATTGTCTTTGTGCTCACAATTTATGGAGTGTTTCATGGAGAAGATCTCGGGGCTATGATGGATGCCATTCGGAGTGCGGATAAACGATGGCTCGTGCCCGGGCTTGCACTGGTGGCATTCTTTATCTGGGGTGAGTCGATCATCATATGGTATATGATGCGGTCCTATGGAATAAAACTAAAAAAAAGAACCTGTTTTCTCTTTTCATCGGTAGGATTCTTTTTCAGCTGTATTACACCATCTGCGAGTGGTGGACAGCCAATGCAGGCATATTATATGAAAAAGAAAAACATATCTATTCCAGTTTCTGCGGTTATTCTGATGATCATTACGATCACCTATAAGCTGGTGCTGGTGGTGGTCGGTATCGGAGTGGCTGTGTTTGGAAGAGGATTCCTGCATCAGTATCTGGAAGGAATTCTTCCTGTTTTCTATCTGGGATTGGGACTGAATATTTTCTGTGTGACTTTTATGACGATTCTGGTATTTCATCCACTGCTTGCCAGATCATTTCTTGTATGGGGACTTTCGATTCTTGAGAAATTCCGTATTCTTCGTCACAAAGAAGGAAGGCTGAAAAAACTGGAAGATTCCATGGATACTTACAGAGATACAGCTGCTTATCTGAAGACACATCCGAGAGTGATCGTGAATATCATTGCAATCACATTTGTACAGAGAATGGCAATGTTTGCAGTAACATGGTTTGTATATAAAGCATTTTCACTGTCAGGGACAGGATTCTGGACGGTGCTGTTTCTTCAGGCAGTGATCTCGGTTTCTGTAGATATGCTTCCGCTTCCGGGAGGTATGGGAATCAGTGAGACGTTGTTCCTGACAATATTCACCCCGGTATTTGGCACATTACTTCTGCCGGGGATGGTTCTCAGCAGAGGACTTGGTTATTATGGGGAGCTTTTGATCAGTGCACTTTTTACGATTGTGGCACAGCTTACGATCGGGCAGGGGCATGGCAAAGAAAATAAGGAGAGTTACGAATGATAGGATTTTATGATTATACAGTAGTTGTTACATATATCAGTCTTGTTTCATCCATCCTGGGTATGTTTTGTGCGATCGACGGGAGGCTTACTCTGGCAGTATCCTGTCTGGCTTTTTCCGGACTGTGTGATATGTTTGATGGAAAGATAGCCCGGACAAAGAAGAACCGGACCGATGATGAGAAATCCTTTGGCATTCAGATCGATTCTCTCTGTGACATTGTCTGTTTTGGGATTTTTCCAATCATTCTGGGCTACAAACTTGGAATGTGTAAAGCATACAGCATTGCGATCCTTGCATTTTACGGGATGGCAGGAGTGATCCGTCTTGCATACTTTAATGTGATGGAGGCAAAACGCCAGAGCGAGACATCTGAGAACCGCAAGTACTATCAGGGACTTCCAATCACATCTATGGCTGTGATCATGCCATTTCTGTTTGTGGCATCGGTATTTTTCCCGGGATTTCGTTATTTTGTGGGATTGCTTCATGTAGCGATGCTGATCGTAGGATTCTTGTTTATTTTTAATTTCCGTTTCCGTAAGCCGACCAATCAGGAACTGGTGGTATTGGTTGCAGTTGTGGCAGTGGCGGTATTGTTTATTCTTTTTTACAAAGAAGGATGGTGGGCTCATTATCATACGGTCAGGAAGTTGAAAGGAGCAGCAGCATGACAACGTATACGGCAGACCGAAAAGGTCATGTAACTGAAAATGATTCGTTTCAGGACAGATTCCTGGAAAAAATGTATGGCTCTGCGATTGGCAGGGCTTTACTTAAACCTCTTGTAAATCCTGTACTTTCAGAGATTGGGGGCAGAATTCTGGACTCCAGAGTATCTGCACTGGCGGTTCCGGCATTTATAAGACATGCAGGAATTGATATGAGAGATTATGAACCGAAAAAGTATTGGTCGTACAATGATTTTTTTACCAGACAGATTCGAGAGGGTGCCAGAGAAATTGATATGGTACCGGAAGCTTTTGTCAGTCCCTGCGACAGCAGGGTGAGTGTTTATCCGATCAGTGAGAACTGTCATGTGAAAATCAAACATACATCCTATACAGTTGCTGAACTTCTGAAGAATCCGGTTCTGGCGAAACGATACGAAGGCGGACTTCTCTGGGTGTTCCGTTTATGTGTGGACGATTATCACAGATATATCTATATAGATGATGGATTTGAATCCCGGAGAGTGCATATTCCGGGTGAACTGCATACGGTCAATCCGGTCGCCAATGATGTGTATCCAATCTACAAAGAAAATACAAGAGAATATGCGTTGTTGAAGACTGTGAATTTTGGAACTGTTCTGATGATGGAAGTCGGAGCGTTGATGGTCGGCAGGATTGAGAATGTACCACTTCGTGGCCGTGTAAAACGGGGAAAAGAAAAAGGAAATTTCGCATTTGGTGGTTCGACGGTTATACTGATGACACAGAAGGAACGGGTACTGCCTGATCCAGACATCTTTATGAATTCCGAAAAGGGAATTGAGACAAGAGTAAAACTTGGGGAGCGGATTGGTGTATCAGAAGTTCTGGATGAATAAGGTGCAGAAACATAATCGAAAATTTGCGAGAAAATATGGTAAAATGGATGGATTAGTGGTATACTATGACCTATAAATGAGTGAGAGGAAGGTGCCCGTCATGAATCTGAATAATTTAAACCTGAACGAGAAAATTGAGGATTTACTTGCTGCTTTAAAGAAAAAAGAAGACGAAAAAGAAAAAAATACAGTCCTCTGGGTACTGGCTATCATAGGCGCAGTTGCAGCAGTTGCAGGAATCGCATTTGCAGTATATCGCTTCTTTGCTCCGGATTATCTGGAAGATTTTGAAGAAGATTTCGATGATGATTTTGATGATTACTTCGAGGATGAAGAAGAGTAAGATGACTGCTTGCAGAGAGAATGGCAACAGAGTAAGCGTAGCATGAAGTTCAAACAGCTCCGGCAGATAACCGGGGCTGTTTTACTGCTCTGTCAAAGACAAAAGAGTGAGGGTTACGAAGAGACAGCTGGATGCAAGTGTTTCAAATATATAAATGAGGAATAGAAAGCATGAAAAAAGGTGAAATTTACGAAGGTGTAATAGAGAAGGTGGACTTCCCGAATAAGGGATATGTTTTTGTGGAGGATCAGAAGGTTCTGATCAAGAACGGAATTCCGGGACAGAAGGTACGCTTTATGATTCAGAAGAAACGTTCCGGAAGGGCACAGGGACGTATCCTGGAGGTAATAGAAAAATCACCATTGGAGACAAGAGAACCGGTATGCAGCAATTTTCCGGCATGTGGTGGCTGCATGTATCAGACAATGTCCTATGAAGACCAGCTTCATATGAAAGAGATACAGATACGAGAGCTTCTGGAAGAGGCATTGATCCAGGGTGGTCAGATAGACGAGAATGGAAATGCAGCTTTTGAATGGGAGGGTATTCACGGAAGCCCGATCGAATTCGGATACCGCAATAAGATGGAGTTTTCTTTTGGAGATGAGGTCAAAGACGGACCACTGTCCCTTGGCCTGCATAAGAAAGGAAGTACGTATGATATCCTGAATACTGACGACTGTAAGCTGGTGCATAAGGATATGACGGATATCCTGACTTGTGTAAGAGAATTTTTCAGAGAAAAAGGAGCTTCTTATTACAGGAAACTGCAGCACACCGGTTATCTGCGGCACCTGATGTTGAGAAGAGGTGTTACTTCCGGTGAGATTCTGGTGCATCTTGTAACGACCACTCAGGAAGAGTATGATCTGGAACCGCTGAAAGATCAGCTTCTGGCTCTTCCACTGGAGGGCAGGATTGTTGGAATCATGCATATTCTCAATGATTCACTTTCAGATGTAGTTCAGAGCGATGAGACAAGGATACTTTATGGACAGGACTATTTCTATGAGACACTGCTCGGACTGAAATTCCGTATCAGCACGTTTTCTTTCTTCCAGCCGAATTCACTGGCTGCGGAAGTACTGTACAATATTGTGCGTGATTATATCCAGAATACGAGTGGAATGGAAGTGTTTGATCTTTACAGTGGAACCGGAACGATCGCGCAGCTGCTTGCTCCAGTGGCAAAAGAAGTGATCGGTGTGGAAATCGTGGAAGATGCAGTTGCAGCAGCAAGAGAGAATGCGAAGCTGAACGGACTGGATAACTGTAAATTCATTGCCGGTGACGTCCTGAAGGTTCTGGATGATCTGACTGAGAAGCCGGATGTGATCGTCCTGGATCCACCTCGCGATGGAATCCATCCGAAAGCGCTGCCGAAGATCCTTTCCTATGGGGTAAACCGTATTGTGTATGTCTCCTGTAAAGCAACCAGCCTTGCACGTGATCTGGAGGCATTTTTGCAGGCAGGATATCGACTTGAAAAAGCCTGTTGTGTAGACCAGTTCTGCGAGACCGTGTGGACAGAAGCAGTGGCACTGCTGGTGAAGGAATAAAAGAGAGTAAATCCTTTCAGTATATTTTTACAATACTGAGAGGATTTTTTTGTGCATAAATCATCTGAAAAGTTCTTTAAAATATATTGACATATATGGGGGTAGTGTTATAATACAATCAAACATATGAATGAATGTTCATATGAAAACGTGAATAAAACATATATGAGAAGGAGAATACTACTATGAAGAAATCTTACAAAATTGAAGTTGACTGTGCAAACTGTGCAAATAAAATGGAAGAAGCAGCTAAGAACACAGCAGGTGTTAAAGATGCAAGCGTGAATTTCATGATGCTCAAGATGAAAGTAGAATTTGAAGAAGGACAGGATCCGGACAGCGTAATGAAAGAAGTTCTGAAGAACTGTAAGAAAGTAGAAGACGATTGCGAGATTTATTTATAAGATGAAATGAGAATGCTCTGCTGCGGATGCGGCAGGGGATTTAAATAAAT
>OGPR01001203.1_pt1 | contig 22409 bp, 20 predicted proteins | sample 1552981 | NCBI WGS metagenome assembly OGPR01 (sample SAMEA2580260, study PRJEB22360) | human gut metagenome | biome: human gut; feature: human-associated habitat; material: faeces | place: Denmark | collected 2008/2010 | reverse complement strand
CTCAGTATGCGGTCCCCCGGCCCTCGTGATTGCAGCCGCCGCAAGCCTTGCCGGTCTGACGCGCCCAATCGGTCTGGCTGCGCCAAGACGGATTCACGTAGCCGCCACCCTCCGTGATCTTCACGATGGCCGCGTCGGCGTCCACCACGCGCGTCACATCGGCGGACTGCCATCCACTCACGTCGATGACGTTCATGTTCGCGGACGCTATCGGCGCGATGGCTACGCACAGCACCGCAGCCAACGCGGTCAACGGCTTGCCGATATGCCGACATGGACGCTTGTGCTTCGGCTTGCCTTTGTTGTTGAGGATGCCCACATCCTCTCCTTCCCGCCCCAAGTCAAGGGGCAAATAGAAAAGCCATCCCGAAGTGGGATGGCTTTAAAAAATGATGTGAAAATCAACGCAAGTGCGCGTTGAGCAGCGCGACCGTCATGTCCTCCGTGACGTTGAGCTTCGCGGTCGTCACGCTGCTGGCCGCAAGCTTGTCGGTCGTGACTGCAAGAGCGGTGATGTTCCGCGCCTGCACGCTGTTCGCAGCCAATTTGTCGGCGGTCACAGCGTCGGCCACCACCTTGTCTGTCGTGACAGCGCCAGCCACGATGCCACCAGCCTGAATCTTGTGCGCGCCATGATTGGACACGATGACGAGCGCGAGCAGCAGCATGTATGCGCCGCCAGCGATGGCTAGATGCGTCATTGCCGGTCCTCCAAATATTTTTCGGCGGCGGCGACTATCCAGCATTGCGCGTCCAATTTCTCAAGCTTTGACAGCTCGTAGCTGACGGCCTCGCTGTGGTCGGTGTCCTTGTCGCCGTAGATGAGACTGATGATCGTGTTTTTGATGGTGTCACGGCACAACTCGTCCATGCGCTCGTCAAAGCGTTCCGTCCGCTCGCCTAATTGGCGGGTTTTAGCGAAATGCTGGGAAAGCACCGAATTGTAAGGCAATCGCTCGGGGTTAACGTGCGCATACAATCCGGTCGCGAGCGATTCGAGCGCCCCCGGCCAGATTTTCAAGCACAGTGTGATTACCGCGCACGCGCCGCCGACACCACCAAACCCCGCTAAAAACGTTTGAAACACATCACATCTCCTTGAAATCGTTTAATCTTTTGGCATGGTGTCGCCATCGAAATAATTGCCCGGCAATCCCAACGAGACGAGCTGCTGCCACTGGTCTTGAGGCACGCACAAGCCCTTGTTCAGATTGACCGTGCAATTGTTCAGACCGACGAGAATGCCGTGAGTGGTGCTGGCGGCGGTGAAGACGTAATCCACGCGACCATTCGAAGTGACCAGCCCACTATCGCTGCTATTGGTGGTGAGACGCAAGCGCGGATTGTCGCCACTCGTGGACAGCATGTAACAGACGACGCTCACATGGTATTTCACGCCCGCCGTCAACCCCGTGAAGGTGATGTCCGATGGTGTCGTGTTCGTCGTCTTGACGCTCACACCGTCTTTCGGCATGACGCAGTGATTAACGATGGGAGTCATGCCACCACCCCCATGAGGGTTAGGCGAGCGGCATCGTATCCCCGGAGAAATATCCGATGCTGTCGAGCAGAGTCTTGTTCGCCTGATAATCGGCCTGCGTGCAGATGAGTATATTTGTCACGGTGACGGTCGGACTGCCTGACTTGACGGAATAATTCGCTGATAGCGGACTGGAATTGTTGACGTACATCATGTAGCTGACACGTTGGCGTGCGCTGAATTCGCCCTCTGTTCCGATAATCGAGACAGTGCCGCCTGTGACGTTCACATCGAAACTGACCAAATATGTCATCCCTCTCACGCTCGGAACGGTCGTGAGATGCACCCACTTGTCTGCTTGCAAGGTGATGGTCGAGGATGGGCTCGTGCATAGGTTCGTTATCATCATCGGACATCACCCGCCCGATGGACGCTCCTATGCGCGTGGCATCGTGTCCCCGGTGAAGAAGCCCGGAAGCCCCCCCCCCGAGCGCCGCGTCATACGTGTCGGCGGCTTCCACGCTCAATTCGCTGATGGCCATACCGGGGGGGATGGCCAGGCGCGTGTCATTGGCGGTCGGGATGAAGCGGATCGTATATTTCCCGACCGTCTGGGCACTTGGGTATTTGACCGTGCCGCCGGAAAAGATGCCGATGCTTTTATTCGTCGTACCGTTGCTGACGATCCTGCACGTGCACACGTATTCCACGCCGACCTCGCACGCGAAAGGCAGGTCGATGTATTCGCCTCTGGTGTTGGCCAGCGTGCCACCGGTCATGTACTTCGATATGTCGCCGCCCTTTTTGACGACATGGAAGCCGGTGGGGTCGAACTTTGGGTTCGGCCACAGGTTAATCCTCTGCATTCTCGTCTCCCTTCACGCTTTCGAGCACATCCTTGGGGATCAATTTCATGGCCGCGTTGAGCTGACTGGTCAGGATTGCGATTTGCTTGGTGAGAGTGCCGATTTGCGCGGAAAGCTGGTCGATGACCTCGTTCGCGTCGGCTGGAATCTGCTGAGTCAAAATGTCTCCTTAAATACGAAACACCCGCAATCCGCGTGGATTGCAGGGGTTGAAAAAAATGGTGAAAAGCGGGGTTAGTCGGCTGCTGTCATGGTGTCGATACGCGTCACGCCCTTAAGCTCGTCCAAGGTGAGCGTGCGGGTAACGTGAGTGACAATATCCTCCAACAAGACACTCTGGCCAGTATCATCAAACGTTGCACGCACGCCACGCGAATCATCCTGCCAAACCTCACCAGCATCCTGAGCAAACGTGAACCGCAAGCCCAAACGATACAGTTCAGCCTTCAAACTCTCCTTCGGCGGGCGCAAATCCAAAACGCCAGACGCAGACGCAGTAGTAGTTTCGGCATTATCAGCCATAATCAATCTCCAATCATCAAAATCAAATAGTGAACATCATGAACACGGAAACCCACCAGGCGGCGGATTGCTGTCGAGTGCCGACGCGGAGGTGACCGCGCAGGTACACGCCGTCGCCGTTGATGTCCGGGTCCCCGGTGCTGGGGACCGTGTTTCCGGGAACGAACGCGCCGCCATACTGGCCGTTGTTGAAGATGCAGGGCACGTTCAGGCCGATTTTCGGGATGAATCCTTCCTTGAACCAGCCGATGTCGAGGTAGTCGCCTGCGTTGAACGTGACGCTCTTTTTGTCGGAACGCTGCAATTCCAACTGCATGTAACAAGTATTGCCGATCACGGTCATGTGACTGCGGTAATCCTTGCCGCTATCACCCGCGTAAGCAGTCCAACCCGACGAAGGAACGAACCAGTCGCTCAAATCCGTGTACATGACAGGGTCGATACGCGAACCATTCACGTAAATACCCAAGCCGCCGATATGTTTCGACCAACCATCCTCACCGTTGATGTCCACACGGCCAGCATTCATCTGAATACGTGAAGCGCCGGAATTGAAACGGACGACCGACAATTCACTATTCGACGGGTCAATACCAATGTTCAAACGCCGGTAAGCGCCAGGGTCGTTCTGACCCGACGGGTTGAAACCATGCGACTGTCCCTGCGTATACCATGCGACACCATTCGCGTCATAGCATTTCAGTAGACCATACACACTGCCGTCACTGGCCGTCGTATTGTTCAATACCAATCGTGGGCCTGACAATGCGGTCTGGAACCTGCCGGAAAGCAGATTGTCGGTACCGTTCAAATGGATGGTGCGATTGTTCGACTTGTCGTAGAAGTCCAAAGCTCCACCGGACAGTTTGAAACCGGTATTAGCTGCGGAACTCGACTGAATCATGCCACCAGTAATCGTTCCACCGGTGATCGTGCCACCCTCCAACGTGGCGGCGGTTATCTTACCGTTCGTCAGTAAAGCGCCATTCATCTGAATGGTGCCGTCAGACTTCAACGTGAACTTCGCGTTACCATTCCAGTCGTAGGCGACGAGACCACCGGAAGTGAGCTTCAACCCACGGTTGGCAGTACTGGAAGTCTGAATGGTGGAACCGGTCACGGTCACGCCACTCAAATCCGAACCCGACTGGATACTGCCCTTCAACGACAGCACGCCGGATTTAGCATCATACGAGAGTTTGTCTCCCACGTAGAAGCCGGAAGAGTTCAGTTTCGTCTTCCCGTCAGGAGACGTGAACGCGCTACCAGTAATCACAGCGCCGGACACCGTGCCGCCAGTGATCGTCGAACCCGTCACGGTGCCACTGAACGTCGCACTGCCGGACGCGGCATTCAACGTGACAGTGGCCTTGCCCTGCGTGTTCCGCAACACCAAGCCGCTATCGTTCAGCAACATGCGCGAGTTCGCGGTACGGAACTCGCTACCCACAATCGACGTGCCGCTGATCGTGGAGCCGGACAGTATCTCACCGCACATGGCGACCGTGCCGGACTGAGAATCCAGTACGAACGACTCATCATCAGCCAAATCCACAGTCACCAGCACGGACGGACTATTGTTCGGTTCGCCCTGCCAATATGTGTAATACGCCTGACGTTTCCTACCGGATTTCGCCTTGGCGACGATACCAGCATCATTGATGACCATCCGCCCATCGGACGTGCGGAACACGCCACCCTGAATCGTCTTGCCATACAATGCGTCGGCCTTGATGTTCTGACCGGTCACACTATTGGCGGCAAGCTCACCGGCCTGAATCTGATGCGCCTTCAAAAGCGCGACGGTCATATCCTCAGTGACCTTGAGCTTCGCCGTGGTGACCGAATTGGCGAGAATCTTATCCGACGTGACAGCGTTCGCCACAATCTTGTCAGAAGTCACCGCGTTGGCGGCGATCTTTCCTGAATTGATGGCGTTGGCTATGATATTGTCTGATGTGACCGCGTTAGCCGCTATATCCCCCGCCTGAATCTGATGAGCCTTCAGGAGAGCCACCATCATATCCTCAGTGACGCGGAGTTTGGCCGTGGTCACGGAATTGGCTGCAATCTTGTCGGACGTGATGGACAGTGCGACGATGTTCCGCGCCTGCACCGAGTTGGCGGCGAGTTTCGCGGCGGTCACCGCATCGGCCACCAGCTTTTCAGTGGTCACGCTGTTTGCGGCGAGCTTGTCCACCGTGATGGCATTGGCCTTGACCTTCTCGGCGGTCACGGAGTCGGCGGCGAGATGCTTCGCGGCCACCGTGCCAGCAGCGAGGATGTTGTTCGCCACGAGGTCGAATGGCTCGAATCTCGTACCGTCCCACGTCAGGACTTCCACCACACGATCGGACAAGGGCACCAAGACGCTCGGACTGTTGTTCGGCGCGCCCGTCCAGTACGTATAAAAATCGGCCAGCATGGACGGCGAATTGTTCTTCTCACCCTTCCAGCGGGTCCAATATTTCTGCGTCCTCCACCACATGTCCCCCGGCTTCAAGCCATCATGATTCGGCTCGTCGGGGCCACGGTAGATCAGATTCTTGCCGTCCGCAGTGCCATTCGACGTGCTGTCCGCAGGGGTCGGTGCCTCCTGCGCCGCCGCCTGAGCCTGATTAGCCTGAGAAGCCGCATTGGCCGCAGCCGTCTGCGCCTTGTCAGCGGTGGATTGAGCGGTCTTGGCCGCATCATTCGCCTTGACAGCCGCATTCGCGGCGTCAGTAGCGGCCTTGTCGGTCACAGCCACCCAAGCACTGCCATTCCAACGCTTCGGCGTGTTCGCGCCTCCAGTCGTGTCAATCCACAAGGTCGAAGCCTTGCGCATCGACGTGGCCGGTGCCGTGCTCTGGATGAGCACGTCGGCCTTGCCATTGGCCACGCCAGCGGCGGCAGCTGCTGCGGTATTGGCCTTCTGCGCGGCATTGGCCGCATCGGTGGCGGATTGTGCCGCACTGTCAGCCGTGGCCTTGGCTTGGGTCGCCACACTGGACGCATTCGCGGCAGTGGTCTTGGCATTGGCCGCGTCCGTCTTCGCGGTGGAAGCGTCCGTCTTGGCGGAAGCCGCGTCGGACTTGGCGGACTTTGCGGACTCATTGGCGGTGTTAGCCAGCGTCTCCGCGTTGCCTGCGGTCTTCTTCGCGCTTTCGGCGGCGGTCTGGGCGGCATTGGCGGCATCCTTGGCCTGACCTGCGGTGGTGGTTGCACTCTTCGCGGCAGCGTTGGCCGCATTGGCGGTGTCCTGCGCTGTCTTCGCCGCACCATTGGCCGTGTCAGCTGTGCCTTGAGCGTTCTTCGCTGCGGCAGCGGCATTCTCAGCAGCCTTCTTCGCGTCGGTGGTCTTAGCCGCATTATCCGCGATATCCGACTTCGCCTGAGCGATTTCGTCGGCATTGCGCTCCACGTCGGCATAGCCCATGTGGTTCCAAGCGGCACCATCCCAGACAAGCGTGTCAATCACACGATCCGACAGCGGCACGAGCACGGAAGGAGAATTATTGGCTTCGCCCTGCCAGTAGGTGTAGAAGTCAGCCAAGAGGCTCGGAGAATTATTCTTCTCACCCTTCCAGCGAGTCCAATATTTTTGGGTCTTGAGCCACAAGTCACCGACAATCAGATTGTCCTTCGGCTCGTCCGGCCCACGAAACGTATGATTCTTGCTATGGGCTTCGGCATACGCCTGCGCAGCCGACTCCTTCGCCTTGCTGATCTCGCCATTCGCCGTGGTCAGATCGGACTTGGTTTGGGCGATGTCCTTCTGCGCTTGAGACAAAGCCGTCTGATTCGCGGCAATCGTCTGATTCGCGGCGGTCAGACTGTCCTGATTGGCTTTGATGTCGGATTTCGCCGCAGCCAACTGCTTCGACAAGTCAGTCTGAGCCGTCTTGTTCGCGGCGATATCCTTCTGAGCCTGAACGAGCTTCGCCGTATTGTCGGCCAGAGTCTCCCGAGCGTCCGCCAAGTCAGCCTGACCCGTCTTGATATCGGCCTTCGCCTGTTCCAACTGTTTCGACGCATCAGCCAAAGCCGTCTTGTTCGCGGCAATCGTCTTGTTCGTCTCGGCCTGTTGAGCGTTGATCGCATCCTGAGCCGACTTGTTATCCTCGACGGTCTTGCCAAGAGACTTCAACGCCGTGTCAGCCGTATCCTGCTGTTTTCTGACTGCATCGACGCCCTGAGCGTTCGCGTCGATCTTCTTCGCCGCGGCATCCAAATCGGAACGCAGTTGGGTCTGCTGGCTCTTCAAAGCGTTCGCAGCGTCAGTGTTCGCGTCAATATCCTTGCGGGCGGAATCCAACCCGTCGCTGACCTTCTTCACCTGAGCGGCGGCATCGGACTTCGCGGCATCCAGAATCTCCGACGCCGTATCATTCAAATCCTGCTGCGACACGATAGGTGCGATGATGACGGTCGCGTGCTCCGACTCGTCGGAGGCGTTCGGCTTGGACACGCCATTCACGTCATGCGCATTGTCATAGGCGACGGCCCAAACCTCGACCACATCACCGACCGGCAGCACGCCGGTGGCAAGCTCGCCCTTCCCACGCAACTGGCCCAAATCCAACGATTCACCAGTGCTATCAGGCTTCGCATACAATTCCACATGGTCGAAATCGGCGGGAACACCACCCTCAAGAGTGCCGTCCCATTGGACGAACACGCATTCCGTCCTACACACTGCGGTCACACCGGTCGGCCTGCCCGGAGACGTCGTATCGCCAACCCACGGGATGATGCCATTACTGCCCGGCATCGCCGCACCCGTATCACCGCCGCCAATCCACGTCTCCGTGCCGTCGCCGTTATCGACGGCGATGGTGCCGGACAGGTACGTCAACCGCATATTGCTGTTACGCAGGGCGATATCCGCCAAAGTCAACGGAAGAGAAGCGTCATCGGGTCTGATTTCAACATGGTCTGCCAAAACGCACCCTCCAAAAACAGAAAACCCCACGAAAACGTGGGGTGGGTACAAGAAAACCCCACGAAAACGTGGGGTCTGATATCATGCGGTCGGGTCTGCCACAGGGTCGAACTTCACTGTCATCTTGCCGGTCTGGTCGCCGCTCATCTGCATCAACCGCATCGGATACACGCCGTCCGGCAGATCAGGGAAGCCGTCTATGGCGATGTCGAACATCTCCCCAGGCCAGAACGAACCCAACGGATGCAAAGGCAATCCCATCGCATCGCAGTCGTTCACGTCTATCTCGCCGCTCAACTGCATCAACGGCTGACGGTTCGCGTTCAACATGCCGTCAGCCGCAGCGGCCAACAGTTCATACGTTTTCGCGTCCGTGTCGCTCGTGGTGGTCTCCCGCAGCGGATACGGGTCCTGACGTTTCACCAGAGTCAAATCCTCGCTCTGGAAGCACATCGTTCCGGCATCCGAACCGGCACCGGTCGCATACACGCGCATGTACGGTGCGGCACGGTCGATCTTGATGTTCTCCAACGTGCCACCATACGGTGAGCACGACAGACTCAATCGCTTGTCCTGATTCAGATAGATGTCGCCGTCCGAACCGGCGAGGAACCTGAACCGGACATGCTGCGAATCCGACAAGTAGGGCCGGAACTGCATGTCAGGCCCGCCATCCGCGTTCGCTATATTCTTCAGAATGTCAGCCGCGCGATGGTTCGACACGTTGAAATCCTTGTATTCCACGACGGTCTGCCGTGGAAGCATCGTCTTATGCGGCCCATCGGTCGAAGTCGTGCTGCCGGTCTGGTTGCCGTTCCCGTCGAACGAGTACACGGTGGTGGTCGTGGTCACGGTACGTTCGGAATAATCCTTGTAGTTCTTCGTGACCGTCTTCTTCACGACCGTGGTCTGCGCCGTGGTCAACGTCTTCACGGTCGTATGCTGTTTCGTGACCTTGCCCTTGCGCGTATTGTACGTGTACGGTTTAGTCTCCGTGACCTGCTTCGTCTTCTTCGTCACATGCTGTTCCGTGATCGTGGTCGTGTCACCGTCAACGGAAGTCTCCACATACCCGTCAGCCGTGTTCACACGCTTCTTGCTCTTCTGCTTCGGAGCGTTCTTATCCTCGCTCGACCCATCGGAAGGCAGCGAATGCGTGCCCGTCTCGTTCAGGTAAGGCAAATCGATGGGCAGTCCACCGCCCGGCTTGACGCTCGTGCATTGGCGGATTACCTCACACGCCAACGCACGCCACGACAGGTTCTCCCAACGGAACGACCGTTTGGACGTGTGGCCCGCATCCTTGCCGAAAGCATCCTCATGCACCAGATACCGGTCGTTCAGCAAGCCCATCATGCTCACGTAAGGCACGCTCACATCATGCCAGCTGGACGTGCGTACGCCCAACGCGCCCGCCAATATCGGCGTGCCCATCGACGCGGTGTCATCCAACACGCTCTTCCAACACAACACAAGGCCACGCTTGTACGGCTGCAAGGCTGCGGCACGGGCGGCAGGGTCATCGCCCGGTATCTGCGTCCAAGGCAGTTCCAAGCCGGACACCTCGTCATCGCCGACTCCCTTGTCCTTCGTCGTGGAAAAACTCGAATCCGAAACGGTCATCGACCAAGTGAACGACGGTATGTCGATCTCCTGGGCCAACTGGCCGGAAACCGTGTCATACAGGTACGCCACCCAAGTCATCAGACCACCTGTCCCCTATCCCAGATGATGAACCGGCGTCCGCACCACAAGGCGTCCTTGTTGTCCTGCGACGCATTGTAATGGAACACGGGGGCGTTGCCATTCTGCAACCAAGTACGCAAGCGTGCCGTATGATGACCCTTGCTCACAGCCGTCACATACGACGTCTCATGCGTCTCCCACGCGCCATACGAAACGAAGTTCGCGCACGAATGGTCCAAATCCTTGTTATCGATCTGGAAGCCGATGGCCCACTCGGTACGATGCGACGTATCCGCCCACGAGGTAGCGCCAGCGGAACTCAGATTGCATTTGAACGACAATTCCAACATACGGTCGGAAGGCAAATCGAAATCTATCTGCTGCTCAAAATAGTATTTCTTGACCGTCGAATCGCCGGTCATGTCACGCCTATCCCAATTCTCGCCAATCTTCCCCAACGAAGCACCATACGGTATCGCGTAATCAGCGCTCCACATCTGCACCGCGCTGGCCGTGGACGAAGCGCCAGCGGGCATCTTCATCTTCCTCAGCATGGTAGCGCCAGCCGGAATGGTAGGCTCCGCAAGACTCGCTGACGGGGAACCCTGCGTGACGCCAACGGTCACATAATTGTCCGAATCCTTGTACTCCATCAGATTATGGGCCTGAATCCACACGATGTCGATACGCGGATTCGACGGGTCGCCAGCCGCGACGGCGTTCGTCTTACCGCCCTCGTAATAGGCGAGCGTCTTACCATCCGAATCGCCACGGCTACAGACGGCCACGCCAGCGGAAACGTTATACCGCAAGTCACTGCGGCCGGTGACGTTCAACCCGTCAACCAATCCCGTATTAGCCCACTGGGCACCGATGATGCGACGATGCACAAGAGGTGTCACACCAGCGCCATTGGTATCGGGAGACACGCCCAAAGCGACGGTACTCATTCAAAACTCCTTACATGTAAGTGTCACGCACACTGCAATCAACGAAACCGGTGCCTAGATTCGATAAAGTCACACGAAGCGAACCGCCAGCCGGAATCGTGGGAAAACCACGCTGCTCCAACTGACGGCTCACATCCTGACCACCCAACTGGGCGGTACGGCTGCGGCAATCCAACACCAGCGGCACATCCCTGACCGTCTGATCGCACACAATCGACTGCTGGGTGCCCGGAAAATCCAAACGCACGCCATCCATAGGCCCATGCACGACGAACACCGGATAGGCGCGGGAAGTGCCGTTGTTGTACAACAATCCGACGTTCGACCCGACGCCATCCAATTTCAACCCGTAGTTCAACGGGTAAGCCAACCCACGCAAACCAATATTCGACTCGGTATGCATCAGGCTCGGTGAAGCGTTACGCGCGCCCTGCCATTCGGTCCAATAGCCCGGACCATACCGCAATCCGACGTTCCCGCCGGACACATGCATCGCGCTCAACTGGCATGTGTACTCATCCATGCTCAATATCTCAGGCCGTTCGCACGTGACGGTCAGAGTGCAATCATCCAACCATCCGTCACGCGCATACTTCGCAGACGCTTTCACGGCGGCACGTCCAGTCGTGTAACAGTCGTAGCCAGCATCCCTCAACCGGAACCGCACCTTGCTATGCGCGCACACGCGGCGAACCTTGTTAAGAAGCCGGACAACACCCTGACGGTCGTGAGCTGACACAATGAAATGCAACGTCAACACGCGAGCGGAATACAGGATATCCGAAGCCCACACATCATGCGCCCCATCGCCCTGACCCCGCTCGCTCATCACCGTCTTGTCATCCGGCGTCTCGAACCAACCCTCGACACCATCCTCACCGATCAGGAGAACATCGTCACCGGGATTCGCATTGCCGCCACCGTCGAACGTGAGCGTTTCCACCCCGTTCGACAGTTCGACCAGTTCAGGCAGGTCGTCATTCAACGCTGATACCTCCTAGCCTCAGCCAACGCGTTCCGATGCAATATCGGCGCGGCAACATACAGGTCGTCATTGCTTCTGACGACCTTCGTGTTGAACGTCTGGTTGACAGTCGTTCCAGTGCTTGCGGGAACCTGAACGTTGACCTCATACAAGCCGGACATCATCTTCTCCACACGCCCGCCAGCCGCATACGCGCTACGACTCATATCAACCGCACTACGCGCATACGACGTGCGAGCCTGCGACACCGCCCTGTCCAGATCACCGGTCGCGTTCAACACGTTCAGGAAATTCGGGCCGACAGTACGATCAAGCTTGCTCGCCGCAGCGGCACGAATGACATGCTCGCCATTGGACAGCCACATCGGAATAGAATCAGACGTGCCAGTACCCGGACCGGTAATACGACCACCGGTAGCACTGCCCGGACCCTTCTTACCCTTGCTGCCGGAAATCATGTTATGGTAATCGTTCCACATCTGGTCAACCGTGATGGTCACATGCTTGTCCTTGATGGTGGACAACTGATTGTTCGCATCGGTGACGACTCCAACAAGCTGGTCATCATTGCCAGTGATATAACCAGTTTTCGGGTCAATCTTCCAACCGTTGGCCTCGCATACATGTTTCCAATAATCGTTGTTATCGCCTTTCAGCTGCCCTGTTTTCGGGTCAATCTGCAACGATTCGGCATACGCTAAAGCGAACTGGTACTGGTCGGTATTCAATGTCAGCGTACCCGTCACAGGGTCGGGCTTGACGCCGGTGGCCTGAGCGAGCGCGTCCATGAACTGTTTGTTGTCGCCATCGATGGTAATCGTCTTACCATCGCACTTGGAAACATTGACCTGAACGGCAGCGAGCACGTCTTTGGTGTTATCCAAAGCATCAAGGATGATCTGAATCTGCTTGTCGGACAATCCCTTGTCCTGCAAAGCCTTCTTCACCTCATTGATCTTCGGACTCGCTTTGTCGGTGGCGGCAAGAAGAACATCCTCGTCGCTCATACCGAACGCCTTGGCGACACCTATCGCATCCTCGATCTTTCCAGAAGCGCCATCCTTGGCATCAAGCACTAGCTGCAAATCCCTGTCATTGGATTTACCGCCCATCAAAGCATCGACGGCGGTCTGCACGCCGGTGACATCGGTGATGGCACCATGAGTGACGGCATTGATTAGAATGTCGTACTGTTTCTTACCTTTCTTGCCTTTGAACTCATCTTCCAGCAAGTTCAAATAGGTAAGACAGTCAATCTTCGCCTGTTCCGTATGCGCTTTGAACTCAGTCTTGACCTCTTCAGGAGTAAGCGCGTACTGGTCCTGCAACGCCTTGGCGATGTCCTTGTTGTTGAACATCTGCATGGCCGTGTTGTAAATCGACTGGCGCATCTCATCGTTCTTCTTCGTTACCTCGTCCAGCGAGTCGCCATGGTCGATCATGGCGTTGATGTAGCTCTGCGCATTGGAGGACAACGTGCTGAACGCGTTGGACGCCTCACGGCCAGCCTCGGTGGTTAGATCAAAGTTCTGCTTCTGAGCATCCCAAGCGTTCTGACCCTGAGACATCAACGATTGCACGTTTTTACAAACGTCACCCATCGAAGCGAGCGTCGAATTATAGGAGCTGCCGGCAGCGTTCATCGAGATGAGAGAACTCTTCGAGCTGGAAACAGCCTCGGAAAGCATTTTCTCAGCCTTCGTGTGGTTCTCCTCCAATTGCGTGGCGCTCTGCGTCATAACGGCGACTTGCTCCATTGTGTTGCCCTTCTTCAGTAGGGTATCCACATAAGACTTGTCATAACCGTTCTCCTGAGCGGTCGCACGCATTTGGTCTTCGGCCTGCTTGCGTAATTCCTTGGTACGCTTTACGAGGTCGGAATATGTCCTTACGGAATCACCGTTACGCATGGACTCCAAAACACCAACGTTAGGACCATTCAACTCGGCGTTGGCGGCATCAAGTTGCTTCAGGAATTTTCGATATTCACTATCGGAACCAGCCACAGCCTTCGACATGTCAGACATACTGACCTTATTGGTCTTAAGTCCCTTGTTGAGCCTGTTGACCGCATCGGAAGCATCCTTGAAATCACCAACCAGCGAGCCAGTGGAAGCCTTTCCAATAAAACTAGAATCCCAAGCGGTGCGTCCGGCATCTGGATTTGTCTTGAGGCTCTTCTGAATGGCACTTCCAACAACACCAAGATTGCTTGCCGCACTCGTAGAAGCCGTCGCTATATTGCTGATGGCATCAGCGACTCCCTGCGATACCTGTTCGACGTTCTGCGCGTGCTGCGAATAATCCGCGAACGCGACCATCAAAGCGCCGACACCAGCCATGCCAGCCACGCCGGTGAATCCACCGGCCATATCCCACATGACGGTTCCCGTATCCTTGGCGACGCCTTTTAACTTAGCAAGCTTTCCGTTAGTATGTTCGGCCTTATCGGAAACCTCCTTCAAACCACTGCTGGCCTGACTGGCGTTCGCACCGAACAGCACGGCACCTTCGGCGGCAAGACGCGCTTCGGTATCGGTTTTCGCAACTTGAGAAGCAGTTTTCTCAGCCTTCTCGCCCAGCTGTTCGACACCTCTGGCGGAACCGGAGAATAATCCGGCTATGTTCCCATACATGGCTGCATCGCCGCTTATCTCAGCGGCTTTAGCATTGCGGGAAAGCTGCGCCATGGCGGCGACAAGCTGGCCGACCTTGGTCTTCGTGCCATCGATAGTTACGCCCAACTGGCGCAACGTGTTCTGATACTGCATCGTGCTCTGAATGTTCTCCAAAGCTCCAGTCTTCAACGCCGTCCACGCGGACTTGCCAGCACGACCGAACGTCATCCACAAGCCCATCGCACCCTTGATCGGGGCAGGGAGCTTATCGAACACATCAGCAAGACTTCCGGCAGCTTCGGCAATCGACTCGATAAGAGGAGCCGCGGCCTTCAACGACGCAGCGAACGTTCCACCGAAAGCATTGGACAGACTGCCAACCATCGACAGAAGCTCACTGAACACCGGACCGCTGTTGCCAATCTCATCAAACGCCTTCTTCCATCCATTCGCCAAACCATTGGCAAACTCCGTCAAACCGGTACGAGAATCGCCAAGAAGACGGCTCACATTGGAAAGAGTGGAACCTACGACCACACCAGCGTCAGCGAAAGCGACCTTGACGGTGTTACGCAGCGAATACGCCGAATCACCGACTTGCGAGAACGCCGAACGAACCTCGGACTGAGCGACCTGAGCGCCATCAATCCAATACTTCATCGTCTGCTGGAACTTCACAGAATTGACGGCTCGGTCCATGTTGGTGAGCGTAGTCGCCATGCCCTCAATGCCGTTCTCGTAGTACGCGAAAGTGCCGAAAGTCCCCTCGAAAATATCTTTGAGGCTTTTTATGGACGAGCCAAGATAGCCAGCCTGCTCCTTGACTTCAGACATGGCCTTGTCCACACGGTCCGAATCCTTCAGGACCGAATCTCCCCATTCCGCGAACAAGGTCGCATTACGGCTAGCCCAATTGGCGAACTGCGGCAGATACTTGCCACCAGCGGCACCGACCTTGCTTAAGGCAGCAATAAGGGAATTAACACCGGGAACGAGATTGTCCAGCGATTCATTCACATTGTCGAACGTCTGAGGCAACTCGTTCATCTTGTACGATGCGCGAACCGCGTCCATCATTCCGGCGACTATCTCGCCCTCATGCTTTGCAAGAGTGCTCATCTCCGGCACCAGCGAATCGCCTATAGCGTTCGCCGTATCCATGATGGCGGGCTTCGCCTTCCCATAGAACGCATCCTGCACGCTCTGGGACAGCTTGGACAGCTTCGTGTTGGCGAAGTCAATCTGACTGCTCCACGTCTTGCCCTTGTCGCCGTAGATCATCTTGAACGACGCGAACACGCCAAGCAATCCAGTTAATGCGGCAGGAGCGGCGTAAGCGGCCTTGGAAAGGCTTATCAGACTCTTCCCGACTCCTCCGACACTGCCAGCCAGATTCGTCGCACCCGCACCAAGGGAAGTGAACACCCCGCCGATAAGCGCGAACTTCGGAACCTTGGAATCCAAGGTGTCCATCAAATTCACAAGCTTCTGGAACTGGTTCTCGACACCCTTGAGGCCAGTCGCCCCATACGTCATTCCGTTGAGAATCTTGCCCATGTCCGTGCCATGGAACTTGGCGAAGATGTCAATCGTGCGCGGACGGGTGAAATAAGCCAGATGCGCGCGGGCCAAAGCGGTCTCAAGATCGACATCCATATCAAGGGTGTCGTTCTTGTCCTGGAACCTCTTCAGCTCCTCCTCGGCGTGCTTCTTGTCGATATGGAGCTTCGCCGGAATCTCCGCATCGGGATTGGACTTCAGCTTCTCCGCATACCGGCGCATCTCAGCTTCGACGTTCGAATACTCGGCCTTCAACGTGACCGGAACATCGAGCCTCTTATGCTCAAGCTCCCGCATGGTGCGACGTATCTCGTCAGCGCCATCCTCATAGAACTCGACCTTCACACGCTGCGACTCGAACCGTTCGATATCACGGTTCAGACGGGCGAAATCACCTTCGACATCGACCTTCACACGCGCCTTCGGATTATCCTTCAGAAGACGCTGGTAATAGGCCAGCTGACGGTACATCTCCCGCAGTTCGGCCTTCAACGTGACCGGAACATCGACGCCGCGACGTTTGAACGCCTCGATCTTCGACTTGACCTCACGCAGATTCTCAGCGACGAACCGCAGACGGATATCCTGACGGTTACGGACGCCGTTCATCGAATACAGGTCGGCGAGACGCTTCTGGAAATCGGAACCCTCAAGACGGGTCGCCTTCGCGACCGGACTCTTCTTCAGCTTCTCGATACGGTCGTCGATCTCGCCAAGCATCTTGACGGTACGCTTGTACTCGTCAAGGTCGAACCAGTTCCGGTTGTTCCGCTTCATGGCGGACACGTCGGACTCAAGCTCCTTGCGCACGCCACGATACGTGTCGATAAGGTTCTCGGCCTCACGCCGCGACTCCGCGAACTGCTCGCGGGCGATGGCCGTGGAGCCAACCGGACGGGACCACTCGTCCCTAGCCTTCTTCGACTCGCGGGCCATCTCGGCCTGCTGCGCCTCGATCTCCTTCGCAAAACGCGACGACGCGACCTGCTGGCCCTTGAACCAGTCGGCATACGTCTCCTGCTTCTGATGCAGTCCCAAAGCCGTGTCACGGGCCTTGGAGAAGTTCGACAGCGAATTGCCAGCGGTGACGATGCTCTCCTCAAGGGCACGCACCTGACGGGTCATCTTCGATACACGCTTCGCATCACCATCGGACGCGATGTCCACAAGCGACGACTGCGCCTTACGGAGCCTGCCAAGCTCCTTCTCCTGACCCGCGAGCGCCTTGTTGGCTGCTGTGACCTGCTTTGCGGCTTCGCGTTCCTGCTTCCATAGGTCGGATGTCGGGAGCTTCTGCGTCTTCATCTCAAGGCGTTGCGCGTCGAGGCGTTCGACTTCGCGGGTGGCCTTGGCGAGGTCGCCTTTCAGTCCGCGAATGTCGTTGCGGGTTTTGACGATTCGGTTGGACAGTTTCTCGAATTGGCGTATCTGCTCGTTGGAGAGGTGTTCGTTGCCTTTGATGAGTCCACGGACCTGCTGGTACAGGTCCATCTTCTTCTCGCGGTACTTATCGACGGTCTTGTCGAGGCTTGTCGCGAACGAAAGCTGTTCGGTTTTTTGGAGGGCCGACTTCTTGAAGAAGGATGTGTCGGCAATCTCGCGGCCTTTGGCGTCGAACGCCTTGACGGTCTGGTCGAGGTTCTTTTCGATCAGCTTCGAGTTCAGTAGCCCGTTGCCACGGAGGGCCGTGTTTTGGTGCGGGAATTGAACTCGGATAGGCCACGGCTTAATTTTGGACGAATCGAAGTCCGGTTTGAGCGTGAGGCCGCGACGAAGGCGTTCCTCCTGCTGTTCGAACCGTTTCATCCACGGGTCGATGTTCTTCGTATTGGGTTTGAAATTGAACTGGATGGAGGCGTTCTTGCCGTTCCATTCGCGGTAGGCGCGTTCAAGCTGGGCGGTGTCAGGGTCGAATACCGCGTTCACGTCGAGGTCGTTTATGCCGCGTGCGGCCTCCTCGACCTGACGGCGGAAACCCTTCGTATCCGCAGTGACACGAACGACGACCGTACCGGCGCGATGCTCGCCAGCCATAGGCAACCCCCAGAAAGAAAGATGGAAATAGAAAACCCCCACGGGAATGTGGGGGTTTGTTCAGAATCAGGTCATGTGGAACTTCGTGAACATGCGTTCGAAGTTCTCCGCTGTACCTTCGTTCTCCCGGCGAGGCGGCTCCTTGTCAGCGCCGGGAGGGAGCAGTGGATGCGGTTTGGCATTCTTGCCCCCGTATTTCGCGGTAATCACCGCGTTCATCATGTTGCGAACCTCAACGGCGACCATCGTCTTCGAATCCCATCCAAGCCATGGCAGTACGGTCGGCTTGTCTGTCTTGGATTCATCGGACGTGGTTGGAGGCTCATCCTCCAATATCCGCGCCCTGTACAGGCTGTCAGGCATTGCCATCAGCCCCGCCGTGAGGCGTTCGGCGCGAGTGGGATTCATCCTCGCGCCGGTTATGTCCAGACCATAGAAACGTTGGAAGTCGGAAGTCAGTTCGACCGGGTGGACGCGGACTTGCGCTTCGAAGCGATCGATTTTCCCAGTTGGTCCGTGTAGAACATGAGAATCGCCTCGATGAGCCAGAACAGTTCATCCAATCCGATGCCCGTAGTCCACTCGTCAACCTTGTCCGGCTCGTCGGTCAGCGACTTGACCCAATCCAAAGCCGTGCCGACGAACTCCATACGCTCGTCGATCTTCGCCTCGATGTCGTCCAAGGACTTGGCTTCGGGGCCGTTGATGTCGGCGTTGAGCGTGAAACCGGCCATGCCGGACAGTTTGCGCAGTTGTGCGGCCTGCTTGAACGAGAGGCGTTCCGCAGGGGCCAGAGGCGGCAGAAGCGAGAACAGCGGCTCGTTCTCGCACATCTCCGCCCACGTCTCAGGGATGCGGAACTCGTCGGACTCGGTGGCGGTATTCTCTTCAACGGTCTCGTCAACCATGTTTTCTCCTATCTGAAAAGCGTTGAAAATCTCCTATCTTCCGTCAACGAAGAACGGGAAAAGACCGGAACCCCCGGATAGGAGAAACAGGGGTCCGGCGTCAGGGCGAAGAGGAAACAGCCTCGATCAGGACTGCTTCATCTTCGAAGCCTCGAAGAACACAATCGGCTTCTTGCCGGCGACGGTCTCGACCTCGCCGGTCATGCCCTGCTCGACGAAATCATCGCCAGAGAAATCAGGACCGCCATCGAAGGTCACGGAAACCTTGCGGAACAAAGCGCCGAAACGGATATCCGAATCATCGTCGGCGGACTCCTGAGCCAACAGGAACAGGCTGAACGTCTGTGGCTTCTTGGTGATGTCCACACCAACGCCGCCATCCTCTTCGCTGCCGTTGTAGATCAGCTTCAGAGTGTCGCCATCCAACTGCAACGACTTCGCGGTGATGGTGCACGTCGAATCGGCGTAGGTGGTACGCAGGTTCTTACGCGCCCACGAATTATGCGTGGTCGCGTCGCCGCCGTCGAACGAGAACGAAATCTTGTTGTCGGCGGAAGTATGCCCCAGATTGGTCCACACCTGATTGGCGTTCGGAGCGTCGGAAGCGGTGGTGTCCACCTTCACGGTGTCAGCGTTCAGCTTGAACGCCTTGGCACCATCCTTCGGCAGCGGAGTGCCGACCGGAGCGTAGAACAAAGTGCCGTAAGTGGCAATCAAAGTAGCGTCATCATTAAACGCCATCTCATATCTCCTTACAAAAAAGCCCCGCACGAGGCGAGGCTTGAAAACGAAAAAACGGAAAATCATCCAACGCGAAGCGAATCCTCCGCGCGGACGGTGAACGAGGAAGCGGAATACTGCTTCACCTTCTTGCCGGTGGCCTGCTTGCCGCCAGCGCTCTTGCCAAAACCGGGATTGCCCACAATCCGAATGACACGACCCGAATCGGTACGCCCGTAACGCGGCCATTGCATGATCTGCTGGTACACTTCCTGCGCCAAGCGGAAGGAACGGTCCGCATCGTTCGTGGCGACGATGATGTCGATGTCGCAATCCCACACGCCGGTCGAATGATTGCCGGTCGCCATGGTCGGCGCGTTCGTATGGAACAGCACGATGTTCGAGAACGACGCCCAAGTGTCCACATCGACATCGATCTCGTTGAGCACATGCACGTCGGGCCAGTCCGGGTTGCTGGTGAACCCAGCCGTGAGAAGCGTGTACACGAGCGAATCGAAATCGACCATCGGACGTTCCTGCGGGTAACGCTCGTAGTCGGGTTGAATCAACGACATCAGACACCACCGTTCATACGGGCAGCGTCACGCATCACATGATGTCCCTCGACCCAACGGTGACGCTGCTCGTTCCAAGCGCCCCACTCGTGTTCGACGGCCACGTTCGACCCGTCACGACCCTCGACATCAAGACACACATCCGTGTCGATGCCGTGGTAGCGTTTCTCAAGACTCAAATCCTTGGCGACCGGAATACCCGGGTCACGGCCAACCGCACGCGCGGCGGCGAGCATCCTCGCATCCGCAAGCACCTCGTCGGCCTTCTCCGACGTGGCCTGCGGACCGAACCATTCAGCCACCTTCGTGCTCAGGTCACGGTCAATGAAAACTCTTGCCATCGGCCTCACCCCACACATGGTCGTCAGGGTCCGGTTCGGGAGGCTTCGGACGCAACCCCACCGGAATCTGCGAATAGTCGGCGTTACGCCGGATATGCATCTCATAGTGGGGAACCTCGCCATGCTGACGGAACGTCGGAGCGCCGTCAACGTCATAGCAGTCGCCCTGATACCAGACCTCCGTATGGATATCGCCATGCCATTCCACGGCAACGACCTGAGACGGCGTGACCTCACGCAAACCACCCCAAGTCTGCGGCGACTTATCCTCGGCACCGGAAATCGAAAACATGCCAGCCTGCTGCTCGCGCCCCTCGATGGAACACCAGCACCAGTAAGCCTTCCCGGGAACATACGTCGTCCCATGCGGCCCACGACGGACCGTATACAGCACGACGATCACCTTGTCCCGATACAGAATCGAATCAGGCTTCACCCAAGGCACCGTCACATCCTCGTAAGGATGCTCAGCAACCACGTCGGAACCCGACTTATCGTATGGATGACCCAAATCCCATGTTTCACGAGACATAGGCATCACATTCCATAAATACGGTTCACACCGACGCCAACAGTGCCGATAGGACCGCGCCCGGACGTATAGCCATCCAGAATCTGCTTCTCCCTTTTCGACAGATACAGATTCGGCGACGCATCCTTGCCTGGCGGATTATCCTGCGGGTCGAAACGCGTGAACTGGTACGTTCCATTCGATTCGGTCTTGATATCCGAATAGCGGATGACACGCCACACCATAGAACAGATGACGAATTCGTAATCCTCAAGATCAAGGTCGCCGGACCTCAACCGTGGCAAGCAGTTCGTGCTCGAAGTGGACGCGACGGTCTCCGCACGATGGCACATGTACGTGAGCCACGCGTTCGGATACCGTTTCAACACATCCGCGTCAGGAAGGCAATGAAGCTCCAAGCATTCCACCCAGTCAACGGCATCGGTAACACCATTCGACATCAGCGGAACCCCCTAAGCGTCAAGAAGGCTACTTGCCCAGCACATCCGCCTTGAAGGTCGAGACGGCCTCCTTCAGAATCGGAAGATAATTGCCGTTGACCCAGATGTCATAATTCAGCGGAGCCTGATGCGACAACATAGCGCCGATGAGACCATCGTTCACGCTCTTGTTGATCTCATACTCCGAGTTCTGGGCCTCGGCGGTAGGACCGGACAGGGTGGCACCCAACGACGAATCGTTGAACGACGGAAGCAGAATGAACGTCTTATCCGGGAACGCGGCGGAAACATCGGCATCCATATCGAAGGTGTTGTCGAGCTTCAAATCCTCGTAAGCCTCATCGACCAGAAGCACATCGGTGATGCCGGACTGCGCACGAAGCACATCCAACACCTCCTGACGGGACAGCCTGGTCTTGGAATGCTCCAAATCCATGCCGGACACCTGCGTACGGAAGAACTCGTTGGTACGCATGGCATCGATGACCACACCGGTGGTGGCGACCGCGTGCGGCTTACGACCATAAGCCTTGCGCATGATCTTCACCCAAGCCTCGATGTCGTCGCACGGGTTCGACTTGTCGTTATCCCAAGTGGTGGTAGGCTTCACATCCTGCTGGTTGCCCGGACGCTTGAACGAATACGTCACATCGACGCCGTTCTCCTTGATGACCACCTTGCCGGTCACCAAGCACTGCAAACGCTCCAACTCCTCGGTCACACCGGCCTGCTGGCCCAAAGCCTCGAACTTCGCCTCGGCCTGATCGTGGATATATGCGGTATCGTCCTGATGCTTGGCGATATCACGCTCGGAAATATGGTCCATACCGGACAACGGCAACAGGCCGGCATGAATCTCGGCGGTCGAGGTCTCGGACTTGGTGTGCCCGATCTCGGCGTCCAACGCACGATGCTTCATCGCACGGGTCTTGGACTTCGGAATGACCGGGGTCCAAGAAGCGGTCCAATCACCACCATTGGAAGTGACCGGGAAAATATTCGACAACGGCAGGATGCCGTTCACGTAATCATGTCCCGCCTGAGCGACCTCGGTCGCCTCGGACGGCGGGATGATGGTCTTGTCAATAGCCAAGAAAAACTCCTTAGATACGCAAAAACCCACCGCGATGGGTGGGTTTCACAAAATTTTTAGAGGTTAAGTGACCGTCAATCAGGAAATCGTGATGTTCACGGTCGTTCCGTTGGACAAAGTGGCCTTGCCAGCGGTGATGGCCTTGGACGACGGGTCCTGAGTCAATTCGATCTTG
>OGPR01001187.1_pt1 | contig 22584 bp, 21 predicted proteins | sample 1552981 | NCBI WGS metagenome assembly OGPR01 (sample SAMEA2580260, study PRJEB22360) | human gut metagenome | biome: human gut; feature: human-associated habitat; material: faeces | place: Denmark | collected 2008/2010 | reverse complement strand
CGGCCGTGGGCGACGCATATTCCGAGCCGTCCTCAAGACGGAAGCGTCCCTCTTGGGTCACGGTCACCAGCCAACGTTCGCCCTTGCGCGGTCGCTCCCATACCAAAGTCTCGCCGGGAATCAGCAGACCGGCGGCGACGACCTGCTTGATGGTGACACGCTGTGAACCGCGCGTCTGCCGGGAGCCTGCATCGCCGGAAAGCTGCTCCGGGGGTTTGCTCGTCAGATCGGCATGGCTCTCGTCATAACGGATGTCCCAGTATTCGGCAAGCAGGCGAATCGTCTCCTTCTGCCGGTATTCCAGCATCGCCGGCGTGCATTCGTTGAAGTCGGCAATCTGCTTGGTCAGCGGGAAACGGCAGGAGTCGGCACGCAGCAGCACGCGGTCGCGACGGCGCCCGTACTCCGTGAGCCGGTCGATCTGCCCCTCCTTGCCTTGCATCAGCACCATATTGCCCAGACGATACATCCAATAGTCATGCAGGTCCGCCGTCCAGGAAGAGAACGACGCCGCCGACGCGATATCCAGAGGCATGATCGGTACGACCGCCAGCGCACGCGGGCGCGGAATGCGAGCCCCGGCACGCTGCTCGTTGGCCCGAACCAACAGCAGACGCACCAGATCAGGGTCTCCCTGCAACTCGCCATGCAGCCTGATCAGGGCACCTGCCCGGTCGGCGGCGCTGACGGACAGTCCGCGTACCAAGCGAACAGGGAATCCCTTATCCAGATCGCGGATCGCAGCTGCGGTGTGCCCACGACGGTCAATGGCACTCCGACGATTCAGCATATCGACACCGGCCACCTGTTCCAAAGCGCACAGAATCTCGCCCAAGCGCTGTCGGTCATGCGATCCCAACGGGTCGGCCGTCCTGCCGCAGTCCCGTGCCGAATGCGAACCACGTTGGGCGAAGAACGAGACCTCGGGGTCGCCGAGGTTCCTGAACGAATGCGTCAGCGCCCACATCGCCACGGCTTTCCACTCATGATGCCGATAGTCGTTCAGCGCCTCCAGCCTGCCTCGGACATCATCCGGCAGCACGGTATCCGACGGGCGCTCAAGAATGCGCCACGCCATGGCATACGGGGCGAGAACACCGTCGATGAACGCCTCAATGGAATGACCGGCGAGATACTGGTTCAGCACGTCGGAAAGGAAGTCCTCGATCAGTTTGCCCGTCGCGGGCTTGTGCGTGAGGATGAGATGCAGATACCGGAAGAACTCCTCCACGCGGGCGGCGTCATCGCCCAGCGGATCCATGATGTCATCCCAACGGGAGGCGTACGCGTCCGCCGCGGCGGCGGGCAGTCCTGACATCGCCCGGGCCTTGAACACATCCGATGGCGTCAGGGGGAGGCCGCGCATGTTCATGACGTCGAAAATACGATGCGCTCCATCAAGGTCATCGGTGGTGACGATGACCAAGGTCACCGAATTGACCAGATAGGATGCGAACCGGTGGCGTTCCTCCTCGTCAAGCTGTGCCAATGCATCGTATGCCTGCTTTGTGTTGGCGATGATGTTGCGCTGCGCGTTCGAGGAGCAGTCCTCATCGTTCATGTCGAACAGCGCCTCCAGATTGCCTTCCTGAACGTATTCGCGGAAAAATGCGGCGTCGCGTTCACGGAGCGTCAGCCGGGGCTGCGAGGTGATGCCGCGCAGCTTGTCTCCGGGCTCGACGATCAGAGCGTCCAGCAGACGCATCCATTCCTCGTCATGTTCGAGGTCGCGCAGCGCGGCGGTGATGATTGACAGCGAGACCAGACGCTGCTGGCCGTCGATGACCGAGAAGCTGGTGTCGCCTTCCCGCACGAGAATCAGAGAACCGAGGAAATACGGCGTCTCCGGTGATTTGCATGCCTCCTCAAGGTCGCTGATGAGCTGCAGGATGTTCTCCGGTTTCCAGATATAGGCGCGCTGGAAGGATGGGATGGACAACTGATAGTCCGGAGTGAACACCTTGCCCAGTGGTTTTTCCGTCGCGTTGATTGCCATGACGCCCCCTCATCGGTAGCTGCTGAGCATCAGCGTACCAGCGGGTCGGTATGGATGCGCTGGCGGCGACTTGCGTGACGGCGCCGTTACAGGTCCGCTCGTTCGACAAGCCGTGCCATCTGCACGCGCCCCATGTCGAGTTTGTCCGCGGCGCTGGAGAGATGCGCTTTCGCGGTGCGTTCCGATATGAACATGCGTCCTGCGATCTCGGCGTTGGTGCAGCCTTCGGCGGCGAGCAGCACGGCTTCGCGCTCCCGGGAGGGCAGCGTGTCCAGCAGGGCCCGAGCCTCGTCACGCCTGGACTGGGGCCGCTGCATGCTCAGATCATTGATGAGCTGTCTCTGGCTGGCCGGATTGAACTGCGGGGTCCCCTCGCATATGCCGACTATGCGGCGGATGATGTCCTCCGGCGCATCGGTCTTGGATACGAATCCCTCGGCGCCGGCCTCCACGGAGCGTTCCACCGTGTTGGACGGGTTCAAGGATGTGAGGATCAGCACGTGAGGAGGATTGCGAAGCGCGCGAAGACGACGGGTGGTCTCGATGCCGTCGATGCCGGGCATCGCCACATCCATGAGAACGACGTCCGGGTGTTCGCTGTCGGCGTTTCGCACGGCGGTGGCTCCGTCGGTTGATGTGGAGACGACAGAGACACGCCCCTGCGAGTAATCGCGGAGAATCATACTCATCGCCTGGCACACCAGCGGATCGTCGTCTATGACGCTCACGGTGATGACGTGCTGTTCGGAATCGTTCACGGCTTCATTCTATCGGCTTGACAGGCGATCCACGGCATTGCCACGTCGAGATGGAAGACATGGTGGTCGTCGTGCCCGTATCGGCATGTCCCGCCGGCCGTCTGCACCCGTGCCGTCAGGCCGGCAAGTCCGTTGCCGTCCGTTGCGGATGGGACCTCGCGCTCGTTCGGGGCGGAGAGACCGCGCTTCATGGGATTGCTGATGTGGATATGGATGCCGTTGCCGGGGTTCATCGTGACTTCCACAGACACCGGCTCACCCTCGGCGTGTCTGCGGGCATTGGTCAGCCCCTCTTGGATGGCTCGGTATGCGATTTTCCCTGTGCCCTCATCGAGGTCGGAGAGCTGCTGGATGTCTATCCAGGTGTTGATGCGCATGCCGGCGGAGCGCGCATCGTTGATCAGGGCGTCCAATGACGGGCGTGTCATTGACGTTTGCGGGGCGGGAGCGAGCTGCTGACGTGCCTGTTGGGGGTGACGGAGCATGCCGATGATGGAATGCGCCTCATCCAAGGCTCCTGCGGATTGCCGTCGAATCTCCTCGGATTTCTCCTCGATAAGCGAAGCCTGATTCCGCAATTCGGGGGTCAGCATCTGCCCCGTCTCATGTGGGTTCGTCGCATCGGCAAGCTGGATGAACGCCCGTGCCTCGCCCTGCAGGGCACTGGCGTTCAAGGCGATGAGGGACAAGGAATGAGCGAGCGTGTCGTGGGCTTCGGCTGCGATGGCGTCGGCCAGCTGCTGATCGGTGAGATTGCGATGCAGGCTCACCGCATAATCGCTGATGGCCTGGGTCTTGGTAGCGGCCTCGTCCAATTGCACTCGTGACCGGATATACAGTCCCGCCAGAATGGCGATGAGGACGGCTATCAGCTCCACCACAACGGCTGTGGCTATGATGGTCGGCCTCCCCTCAAGCATCGCGGCATGGCCCGAGGCGACATCCGAATCCGGCTTGATGAAGATGGCCGATTGCCACATCGAGGAGTTGAACGGGCGCAACGTGTCGCGCATCTGCCCCCAGACCCCGACCAGCGTCGCCGCGACGATGGCGCGGATGATGCGCTGCCTGCCGCGGCGTCTTGCGATCAGCGATGTGAGCGCCATCAGCATCAGCATCGGATCATAGGGAAAGATCAATATGACGGCGCAGCAGATCCAGAACACCGGTTCCGGGTGCTTGTCGCGTGCAAGCAGCAGGAACGGGAACGCGAAGGCCAGTAGGGAACTCGCGATGAACCAGACGTACATGGCGTTGACCGGATTATTGATGTACCGGGTGGCTGCGAATGAAGTCTGCACCAGGCACATGAACGCGGAAACGGTGATCATCACTGCGGTGCACCATACGCGCGTGCGCACGGCGACGGTGTCCTCGTCGGACGTCGTCGCCGGGAGCGATCCTCCCGCGCGGGGGTGGGGCGAGAAATCATTCATGGCATCCACTCTACGGGGTCAGGTCTTTCCGCGCCATCGAACGCGGGTTCATTCTTATCTGCCCGAAAGGGCAATCGGAAATGAACGTTCGTCCACTGATGCAAACGTGCGAACTCCAATAGCGTGGATGGTGCATAACTCACCGAGATCAAGAAGGAGAATGCTATGTCGCACGGTATCAAGGGGGAGACGTCCGCACAGGGTACCCCCAAAGGAACCACGATCTGCGGTATCGTAGGCGTCGTCTTTGGCGCTTTGGGGCTGGTCCTCAGCTTTATCCCGATCGTGAACAATATAGCGGCCATCCTAGGCGCCATCGGCGTGGTGCTGGCGATCATCGCCATGGTGGGGACGTTCCGCGGCAAGAAGGCGGGCAAGATACTTTCCATCGTCGCGGCGGTGCTGTCGGTGCTCGCCATCGTCATCACTCTGGCCATGCAGTCCGCAGCCAGCAAGGCCATTGATGAGGCCATTAACGGTTCCGGCACGTCACAGAGCAAGTCGTCCGACGCGAAAAAGAGCGGCGACGATTCCTCCAACGACGGTTCCGCGAACAACGATCCGACGAACAATGACTCCACCGATACGACCAAGGCATCGGGGGAGCAGGACCAGGAGGGTGATCTCAAGAACCTCCATGTCACGATCGTCTCCGCGGCGAAATCGGGCAACGACTATGAAGACAAGCCTACGGTGATGGTCACGTACGAATGGAAGAACAATTCAGGCAAGAACAACTCCTTCGCCGCGCTGGCGCATCCCCAGGTGTTCCAGAACGGACAGGCCCTGGACACCGCCGTCTATCTTGACCAGCCGACCGGATATGACATGAATTCATATACGGCGGAGATCCAGCCCGGAGCGACAGGAAAGGTGACCCTGGGATACGTGTTGAAGGACGAGTCGACCATCACCGTCGACGTGACCGACCTGTTCTCCATCGATGACTCCCGGAAGGTCGTGCACACGTTCGACCTGAAATAGACGAATAGGCAGGCGTTGCTGGTGTGATGCTCAAGGCTGAACATTAATGATTTGTTCAGCCTTCTCCGTTACGATGAAGCGTACGCAAACAAAGGAGCCAGCATGACATTTGGACAGCAGCCAGGCAACGGCGATCCCTATTACGGCGGCAATCAGCAGCAGCCCGCATATGGGCAGCAGCAATACGGACAATCACAGTATTCATACGCGCCCAACGGCACTGCGGCGATCAACGCCCAGACCATCTACAGCCGTGAGCAGGTGCAGGCGGCCCAACGGGCATCCGTCACCAGGGCATACGGCGAGATGACGCTCGGCCTTATCATCACGGCCGTCGTCGCGGTCGTCGCGCAGATGACCGGCGCATACGTCTCCTTCATCGAGTCAACCGGCCTGATCGGCTTCTTCGGATTCGCGATCGTACAGGTTGTGCTGGCCGTGGCGCTGGGCGCCCGCATCATGAAGATCAAGGCATCGACCGCCCGTGTCATGTTCTACGTGTACGCGGCGCTGATGGGATTCACTCTCAGCTCCATCTTCCTGGTGTACAGCATCTCCGACATCGGCGTGGCCCTGGTCCTGTGCGCGGCGTTCTTCTTCGTGCTCACCATGTTCTCGTTGACCACGAAATTCGACATGCTCAAGGCCGGCCCCATCCTCATGGTGGGCCTGGTGGTGCTGATCATCTCCCAGATCGTGCTCATGTTCGTTCCGGGCAGCACGACCGGGATGCGTATCATCTGCGCCTTCGGCCTGATACTGTTCGCCGGCATGACCCTGTACGACGCTCAGCAGACCCGTGCGCTGTTCAGCGCCTATGAGGCTCAGGGGCCGGAGATGATCAAGAAGATCTCCATCATCTGCGCGCTGAACCTGTATCTCGACTTCGTGAACATGTTCCTGTACATCCTTCAACTGTTCGGCAGCCGAGACTGATATCACTGGAACGGTACCGTCATAGCCGATTCCGCCAATACGGATATTGTCACGACGGCAGATGCGATGGCCCATCCCGCAGCCGCGGGATGGGCCATCATCGTTCAGATGCCCATCGCGCGAATCAGCGAGACCATTCCATCATCGTTCGGGACCGGTCACGGCGATACGCTAGCGTGAATGCTCATGAAGCAGCAGGAAATGGCCGGTATGGCATGTCTTGTATTGACCTCGCTGATTTGGGGATTCGCGTTCGTCTCCCAGGTGCAGGGCATGGCATCGATGTCGCCGTTGTTCTTCAACGCCACGCGGTTCACCTTGGGGGCGATTTCGCTGATCCCGTTGCTGCTGTGGAAGCGTTTGCGACGATGCCGGGAATCGGGGAAGACGGTTGGCGCGGGGAACCGTGAGGCCGGCGATGACGAACATGACATGATCGTCGGCAGCGCACTGTCGAACCCGCTCATCGTCGGAATGATATGCGGTGTGTTTCTGTTCGCGGCGAGCACGCTGCAGCAGTACGGCATCATGTTCGGCTGTTCGGCCGGCCGCGCCGGATTCATCACCGCGCTCTACATCGTCATGGTGCCGTTGCTGGCGTATCTCGTCCTTCGCCGCGCAGTGCGCATGATGACTTGGATGGCGGTGGGCGTGGCCGTGGCCGGATTCTACCTGCTGTGCATCACGGACGGCTTCGGTTCCCTGACGCTGGCCGACTGCCTGCTGCTGTTCACCGCGGTCCTGTTCGCCGCTCATATCCTGTCGATTGATACGCTGGGAGCGTGCGTCGACGCGCTGACACTGTCATTCATCCAATTCGTGACGACCGCGGCACTCAGCTGGGCCGGCACGCTGATCGAAGGCTCCATGGACTGGAACGGGGCAGGGCAGGCGTGGATCGCCGTGCTGTATGCGGGAATCGGGTCAGTCGGCGTCGCCTACACGTTGCAGGCTGTAGGCCAACAGTGGGTGCCGCCGACCCGCGCATCGCTCATCATGTCGCTGGAATCGGTGTTCTCGGTCATCGGCGGCGCATTGCTGTTGGGCGAGACGATGACGGTACGCGGATACCTCGGCTGTGCGCTGATCTTCGCGGGTATCGTGCTCGCGCAGACGCCCGGTGTCGGCCGCAGACGATTGGCGGTGAACAAGACCGGAAAACGGGATCAGTGAACGCGATCGGGGAATGCGACCGGAAAACAAGAAAGACAGAATCCCGCTGATCGGCCGTCAGACGGATCCGTTCCCGTCAGCGAGGGCGGAGGATGCGTGACGGGGGCCGATTCGACCAGCTTAGTCGGCTTTCGGTGTCTCCTCGACCTGCGGCGCGCCGTTGATGTCGCGGTGGATGTTCTGCATCTGGGTCTCGATGTTCTGCAGGCTCCGCGCGCAATCAAGCAGCGTCTGCGAGTGCTCGGCGAGCTTTGCGTCCGGCAGATCGGTCTTGTAGCGCAGGGCGTGCTCCAGACTCGCCCAGTAATCCATCGCGATGGTGCGGAACTGGACCTCCACCGGGGTGTAGTGGGTGCCGGATGAGAGGAACACGGGCACCGCATAGATGACGTGCAGCGACCGATAGCCGTTCTGTTTGGGGTTCTTGATGTAGTCCTTGACCCGCAGCACGGAGATGTCGTTCTGCGCCGACAGATAGTTCGACACGGAGTACACGTCGTCGCGGTAGTTGCAGATCACGCGGATGCCTGCCACATCGAACAGGTTGTCCTTGATCGACGACACGGTCACCGGCAGCGTCTTGCGCTTGAGCTTGCCGAGGATCGAGTTCACCGACTTGAGACGGCGTTCCATGTGATGGATGGGATCATGCGAGAACCGCACCTGGAACTCCGAATCAAGGATCTCCAGTTTGGTGCTTATCTCATACATCGCGCCTTCGTAGACTTGCATGAGATTCACGAATTCGGTGAGTTCTTCCGGTGAAAAAGACCCCCGGTCCATGCCCACGGCATCGAGTCGGGTTTTCAGGTCATTCGTGTTGATGCGGCTTTGTCGGTCAAGTATCACGGTTCACTATCATAGCCGAACTCTTGCGGAGGAACTGAAAAATCGCAGCACGCTGGTGCTGGCTTGGGCAATCGTTACGATGGTTGACTATGAACGAAGACATGATGACCGAGTCGGAGCGCACCTCCACATTGACGGACCCGACCCTTGGCGCCACAACGGGGCGCGGCAAGGGCGTATTTTACGTGCACACGCTGGGATGCCAGATGAACGTGCATGATTCCGAGCGAATCGCCGGTGTGCTCGAAGATGACGGATACATCCCGGCGACCGAGGAACAGGCGGCGGACAAGGACGTCGACCTGATCGTCATGAACACGTGCGCGGTGCGGGAGAACGCCGCGGAACGCATGTACGGCACCATCGGCCTGTGGGCGGACCTCAAGCGCACGCATCCGAACATGCAGATCGCGATCGGCGGATGCATGGCCCAGCTTGACCGCAAGAGGATCGCACAGAAGGCGCCGTGGGTGGATGCGGTGTTCGGCACGAAGAACATCGGCTCGCTCCGTCATCTCCACGGGCGGGCGGCGGCGCCTGCTGGATCAGGCCCGCATGGCGGGGACCTGCCAGGTCGAAGTGGCCGACAAGCTGGACTATTTCCCCAGTCAGCTGCCGGTCGCCCGCGCTTCGAAGGTGTCGAGCTGGGTGTCCATCTCGATCGGCTGCAACAACACGTGCACGTTCTGTATCGTGCCCACCACGCGTGGCAAGGAGCATGACCGCCGTCCCGGCGACATCCTCGCGGAGATTCGCCGATGCGTGGATGAAGGCGCCAAGGAGGTCACGCTGCTCGGCCAGAACGTCAACTCGTTCGGTTACGGCATCGGCGACCGGTATGCGTTCTCCAAGCTGCTGCGGGCCTGCGGAGACATCGAGGGATTGGAGCGTGTGCGTTTCACGTCGCCTCACCCGGCGGCGTTCACCGATGACGTGATCGCGGCGATGGCCGAGACGCCGAACGTCATGCACCAGCTGCACATGCCGTTGCAGTCGGGCTCCGACAAGATCCTGCGTGCGATGCGTCGCTCCTACCGTTCCGCCAAGTTCCTGGATATCCTGCGCAAGGTGCGCGAGGCGATGCCGGACGCGCAGATCAGCACCGATGTCATCGTCGGATTCCCTGGCGAAACGGACGAGGATTTCGAGGCGACGATGGATGTGGTGCGTCAGGCGAGGTTCCAGTCGGCGTTCACATTCGAATACTCGCCGCGTCCCGGAACCCCCGCGGCCGAAATGGAGCAGGTCCCGCATGAGGTCGTGCAGGAACGGTTCGACCGGCTGGTGAAGCTTCAGGAGCAGATCACGGAAGAGGAGCTCGCCAAGTTCGAGGGCCGTGACGTCGAAGTGATGATTACCGGGGCTCAAGGCAAGAAGGATTCCGCGACACATCGCGTCACCGGTCGTGAACGGACCGGCGTGCTGGTGCATATCGGCGTGCCGGACGGTGAGCCGATGCCGCAGATCGGTGATTTCGTGACCGCGACCGTCACCCATGCCGGTCGCCACAACCTCATCGCCGACCCGGATGTCAACGCCGGCCAGACGTATGCGGTCCGCCGGTGAGCGGGACAGACACCGCGATATAAGCGAGACGACATCATGAGTGAGACCATGAACGATGTGACCATGACCGATGTGACCATGACCGATAAATTGACGAATAATGACATGGCGTCGAACGTGACCGGCCCGGCCTCGTCAGGCTCCGAAGGTCGGTCAGCAAACCCGTCCGTGGCGATGCCGAGGGTCGTCAGCATCGTCGGGCCGACCGCGTCCGGCAAGACCGGCCTCGGCATCGCCGTCGCCCGGGCGCTGGCGGAACGGGGGGAGCGGGCCGAGATAGTGAACGCGGACGCCTACCAGATGTACCGCGGCATGGACATCGGCACGGCCAAACCGACCGCGGACGAGCAGGCGGCGGTTCCGCATCATCTGCTCGACATCATCGATCCGGACGAGGCCATGTCGGTCGCCAGATTCCAGCAGGTAGCGCGAGCCACCATCCATGACCTGCAATCACGCGGAATCCGCCCCATTCTCGTCGGCGGGTCCGGCCTGTATGCGCGGGCCGCCATCGACGACATTTCGTTCCCCGGCACCGATCCTGATGTGCGCAGGCGACTGGAGGAACGTGAGCGCAGCGAGGGGGCCGGAGCGCTGTTCGACGAGTTGCGGGCGAAGGACCCTCAGGCCGCGTCGCGCATGGACCCCCACAACCCGCGTCGTACCATCCGCGCGTTGGAGGTCATCGAAGTGACCGGGCGTCCGTATTCCGCCAGTCTGCCCCGCTACCGGTACGTCATCGCCTCAGTGCAGATCGGTCTGGACCTGCCCCGCGAGGAGCTGGACCAGCGCATCGACATCCGCACCAAGCAGATGCTGGAGGGTGGTTTCATCGAAGAGGTGGAGCGGATCCGCCCCCATCTGGGAGCGACCGCCGGGCGGGCGCTGGGCTATCAGCAAGTCATCGATTACCTGGACGGGCTGTGCGATCTGGATGACACGTTCCGAGACATCGCGCAGAAGACCAAACGGCTCGCCCGCAAGCAGATGGGATGGTTCGGGCGTGACCCGCGCATCCATTGGCTCCATGCGCTCAATCCGCGACTGGTGGATAACGCGATGGCCGTTATCGACCATGCCGACGCGGGCGATTACGACCCGATCGATGCGCAGGCGGACGAGTATACGCAACATCATCTGGGCGACCTGCAGTAATGGCAGAGCGGCCGTGGCGACCGGTACCCCGTGGTGACCGGCAACAGAGTCGCCGCGGCTTCGGTCAGTGAGCGGGCCCCTGCTCCCAGCCGGCGATCAGGAAGACCCGCGTGGGGTTCGCGGGGCGCACGATGTCGGCGAACATCTGGCTGAAGGCGTTGATGTCACCTCGATATGCGGCGTGTTTCGCCTGCTTGTATGACTCGCGCGTCACGCCTCCCCAGTCGAGATCCCACCCGGCGTCATGCGCGAGACGGGACGCGAAGATGCGAAGCGTCATGGCGTTGCCTCCCTTGAACGGGTGCAGGTAGCCCAGTTCGTCGTAGACGTGGGCGAGCTCCCGGACGAACACGCCCCGGTCGAGGTTGTCCAGGTTGCGTTTGTCGGCAAGCTCGGTCGAGATGTTCAAGGCGCCGGTCTCGATCAATTGCGCGGGAAAGAACGCCTCGGGGTTCTTGGCCTGATGCCGCTTGTCGGTGACCTCGCGGGTGACGTTCGAGGTGCGCAGCTGTCCGGCGTCGGAGAACACGCCGTCGAACAGTCCCCGGTGGATGGCGATGAGCTCGGCAATGTCGCCGCTCGGATTCCAACGGCGTTCAGCCAACAGCACCGTTCGGGCGAACACGCTGCTGGCGTGGTCGGTGGCATGATCGTCAAGGCTCCCGTCGGCGAGCCTGCCGCTGACGATCCCGGAGGTCTCCCGGTCCGCGGCGTCGATCAGAGCGGATACGTCGTTGTCGCCCCGCTCGTATCCCGCCGCGGCGCGCATCGTCGCATCGCCCGGCGTCATCGCTTCCAATGCGCAGTTTTTGAGTGCAAATGCGACTGCGCTCGCACGTTCTGCTGGAGTCATAGTTAGATGGTACATGCGCCGATGCCCCTCGCGCGGGTTTTGACGCGAATTGATCGGGAAATAACGGGTGATGGGTAGAATCTGAAGACGCTATGGCACGAACAACATCCTCATCAGGCAATGGTCCTTCCAACGACTCGCCGCGTGGCACCCGCACGCAGCGTGCTTCGTCGCGCGGCGGCGAGACCGGGAAGAGAGCTTCCGGCGGGCGTGGCGGCATGGGAGACGATGCCCGCACCCCGGTCGAGGCGCCGCTGTGGAAGCGGATCATTCTCGCGGTTCCGCGCGGCTTCGGCTCACTGGTTCGGTCGGTTGCCGGAGTGGGCGAATTCGACCCTGTGTATCGCCGGGATGGCCTGTGCTTCCTGCTGATCGTGCTCGCTGTATTCTTCTGCGCTTCCGAATGGTTCCGCGTGAACGGGATCATCGGCCGGGTGCTGCATGCGTTCTCGGCCGGCGTGCTGGGCGTGATGAGCGTCGTGTTGCCGGTGCTGCTGGTGATCGTGGCCATCCGTCTGATGCGCAACAGCGGCAAGAATTCCGACAACCCCCGCGTGGTGAGCGGCTGGGCGATACTGTTGTGGTCCGTCTGCTCGATCATCGACGTGGTCGTGGCCGCCGACGCGCGTTCGTTCGACATCGGCCTGCTGCAAAGGGCCGGCGGACTGCTTGGTTTCGTGCTGGGCTCGCCTTTGGCATGGGGATTGTCGAAGGTGTTCGCCGTTATCGTCTTCGTGGTGGTCGGCTTGTTCTCGCTGCTGATGATCACCCGCACCCATGTCACTCAGGTGCCGGATCGCGTCCGCACCATCGCTGCCATGATCTCGCAGCGTTCCCTGCATCCTCGGCAGGAGCCGGATTCGGCCGCGCAACAGGATCAGTTCCCCAACGAGGTGCGTGTGGGTGACGGCGATGAGACCCTGGCGTTCGCCGAGGGCGTCCCCGCCCATGACGGTACGGACGAAACTGAGTCGGACTCCGGGGACGTGAAGGGCGGATGGTTCTCCCGTCTGTTCCGGCGCAAGTCCGCGGAGAAGACGGATGACGCGTCACTTGACCGGTATGCGGGGGATGACCCGTTCTCCCACGCGGCGAGTCGGCATGGGCAGGCCGCCGAGACATCACTGGACGCACGCGGCAATGTCATGCCCCGCACGGTGTCCTCCACCATGGGCGCGATGGCCGGAGCAGCTGCCGGCGCCATGTCCGGGGGCGTGGCGGCGGCCCGCCGATGCCGTCGCGACGATGACATCCGGCATGGCCGCCGCACACCCCGGTGCCGCATCTTCCGGTACCTCAGGCGTACCGGCGTATGCGACGGATCCCGACGGGGGAGCCGGGGCGGCCGGGAGTGCGAGGTTGGTCTCATCGACGGTTGCCGGTACGTCCGATCCGTGGGCGGCGATGCCCGCCGTGGGCGCTGCCGGTGTGATTTCCTCCATGTCCCCGGATGCCTCCTCGGGCGCATCGGCCGGTGCGGGCGAGAACATGAATCCCAATGTGGACGACCCTGCGCTTGCGGCGCCGGACGCCCCGTACCAACTGCCCGACCTGAACATGCTGTCGCACGGCCAGCCTCATGCCGTGCGCACGCCGGCCAATGACCGCGTGATCCGCGCGCTGACCTCCACGTTCCAGCAGTTCAACGTCGACGCGAAAGTCGTCGGCTTCCTGCGCGGCCCGTCCGTCACCCAGTACGAGGTCGAGCTCGGCGCGGGCGTCAAGGTCGAGAAGGTCACGAACCTGCAGCGCAACATCGCCTACGCGGTGGCCAGCTCCGATGTGCGCATCCTCTCGCCGATCCCCGGAAAATCGGCGATCGGCATCGAAATCCCGAACGATGACCGCGAGATCGTCCACCTCGGCGACGTGCTGCGCTCCGACAAGGCGATGAACGACCCGAACCCCATGCTCGCCGGCGTCGGCAAGGACGTGGAGGGCCATTTCGTCACCGCCGACCTGACCAAGATGCCGCACCTGCTGGTGGCGGGCGCCACCGGCTCCCGGAAAGTCGAGCTTCATCAATTCGATGCTCATGTCGATCATCATGCGTTCCACGCCCGAGCAGGTGCGCCTGATCATGGTCGATCCCAAGCGCGTGGAGTTGAGCGCGTATGCGGGCATCCCGCACCTGCTCACACCGATCATCACCGATCCGAAGAAGGCCGCACAGGCGCTCGAATGGGTGGTCAAGGAGATGGACGCGCGCTACGACGACCTGCAGTTCTTCGGATTCCGCCACGTCAAGGACTTCAACGAAGCCGTGCGCGCGGGCAAGGTGCATGCGCCAGCCGGTTCGAACCGCAAGGTCGCCCCGTACCCGTACCTGCTCGTCGTCGTAGACGAGATGGCCGACCTGATGATGGTCGCCAAGAACGACGTCGAAAGCTCGATCCAGCGCATCACACAGCTGGCGCGTGCCGCGGGCGTGCACCTGGTGCTCGCCACGCAGCGCCCGTCGGTCGACGTGGTCACCGGCCTGATCAAGGCGAACATCCCGTCCCGACTGGCATTCGCCACATCCTCCGCCACCGATTCGCGAGTCATCCTCGATTCGGTGGGCGCCGAGACGCTGATCGGCCAGGGCGACGCCCTGTTCCTGCCTATGGGCTCGATGAAACCCATCCGCGTGCAGGGATCGTGGGTGAACGAGTCCGAGATCCGCAAGGCCGTCGAGTTCGTGCGCACACAGCGCAAGCCGCACTACCGCGAGGACATCGAGCAGATGGCGCAGGAGGCCGAGAAGAAGGCCGTCGAGCCGGATGAGGACATCGGCGACGATATGGACGTGTTGCTGCAGGCGGCCGAGCTGGTGGTCACCACGCAGTTCGGTTCCACATCGATGCTGCAGCGCAAGCTGCGCGTCGGCTTCGCCAAGGCCGGCCGACTCATGGATTTGCTGGAGTCGCGTGGCGTTGTCGGCCCGTCCGAAGGCTCGAAGGCCCGTCAGGTGCTCGTCCAGCCCCAGGATCTGCCTGCGGTGCTCGCGTTCATTCGTGGCGAGACCGATGCGATGCAGGCCTCTGCGCCCGCCGCGGCCGCGCAGCAGGGCGAATTGGCGTAGTGGGTGCCAAGTCGGCCTGACTGGCAGGCCTGACCCGGCCATGATGCAGCCATATCTGACGGGATTCCCAGAGAACTCGAACCGCATATTCATCCAAGGTAGGAGTGTGGGGGTATCGTGAACACTATGGAAAACGATATGCAAAACGATACAACGGAACGCTCGGCGACCGCCAAGAAGTCGCTGCTGGACGGCTGGAACGCACCGCCGAACCTCGTCACGTATTCGCGCATCGTGCTGGTCGTGATATTCCTCGGCCTGTACCTCGCCGCAGGCTCGTGGGGCGAGAACAACATTCCCATGCGATGGGCCGCGGCCGTGCTGTTCATCGTCGCCGCGTCCACCGACAAGGTGGACGGGTGGATGGCCCGCAAGTACGACCAGGTCACCGAACTCGGCAAGCTGATGGATCCCATAGCCGACAAGCTGCTCACCTGCGCCACTCTGATCGTGGCCGCGGTGTTCGGCGAGCTCGGTCCCGTCTGGCTCGGCTGGATCATCGTCGCGCTGTTTCTGCTGCGTGAGGTGGGCATCACCGTCATGCGCTTCTTCGTCATCGACAAGGGCGGCAAGGTGATCGCCGCCGCCTGGCCGGGCAAGCTCAAGACGCTGTTCCAGTGCATCGGCCTGTCGATGCTGCTGCTGCCCGTGTGGGTGTTCAATCCGGCCCAGACCGCGCCGGTGTGGATGACGGGATATTACACGCTGACGTACGCCCTGATATACATCGCGCTGATGCTGTGCCTGTATTCGGGGGCGATATATCTGATCAACACGTTCGGGAGCCACAAGGACTGAGCGAGTGGACGCCGTCGTGCCTGCGCACGGCGGCGTTTTGTTTGATGGCGTTTGATGGAGGGGGATTGCGATGAATGATGCCGATTCGTGCCGTTGCGACGACATGGCCGCGCGGATTCTGCGGTTTTGCGAGGCGCATGACGTGAAGATAGTTGCGGCGGAGTCGTTGACCGGCGGGCTGCTGGCCGATGCGTTCGTGCGCGTGCCGGGCGCATCCCGCGTGTTTCTCGGGTCGGCGGTCACCTACGACATTCGTGCCAAGGCGTCGATTCTGGGGGTCGACCGCGGTTTATTGGAACGCGAAGGGGCCGTGCATCCCGAAGTGGCCCGACAGATGGCGGCGTCGGTCGCCGGGCTGTACGGGCAGCCCGAATACGCTGACCGTGTCATCGGATTGTCGACCACCGGCGTGGCGGGGCCCGGACCGGATGGAGACAAGCCCGCGGGACTGGTGTATGTGGGAGTGCGGATTCCAGCCGCCATAAGCCCTGACGGCGTGCCGTCCGTGACCGCCCACGAGCTTCATCTGACGGGTGGGCGCGAGGAGGTCCGTCGCGGTGCCGTATTCAGCCTTGTGCAAATCGTGAGCCATTTCACAGGAGATATGCAGGAATAAACCGCCGCCGGCGGTGTTGAACACAGTGGAAGCACTTGGATGATATGAAAGGAGGGTCTCATGGAAACGATGACCCGAACGGGCGAGCGGATGGAAACGGCTGGCATCCCCGTCAAGCAGGTGCAGCCGGGTACGGCCAGGATGCGTGATCTCACGCCGGCGCAGCGGCGTGCCGTGTTGTTCGCCCAGCAGCAGGTGCTGCGGGCGCGTGCGGCGAAGAAGGCCAAGGATGAACGGCAGGCGGAACTGAATCGTATGCGTATGGAGGAGGATTCCTTCGAACCGCGTCAGCGCGCGGTCTCGCGTGGCGTCGAGACGCTGCCCGAGGGAAAGGATGTGTCGCTGCGCGAGGCCATCGGCCATGTGCTGCGCGATCTTCGCACCCGCGACAACAAGACGTTGCGTGAAGTGAGTGAGAAGGCCGGCGTGTCGCTGGGCTATCTGTCCGAGGTGGAGCGCGGGCAGAAGGAGGCAAGCTCCGAACTGCTGAGCTCCATCGCGGGATCACTGGGTGTAAGCACCGCGCAGATGCTGCGGCTCGTCGCCGATTATCTGGATTCGATCAGCGAATAGCGATTTGCGGCGCCGGATGCCGCGTGCATATGCATATCGTCGTATCGTGTGCATGAGAGGAACCGTCCGCATGGGCTTGAGGCCCGGCGGGCGGTTTCGTCGTGTTCGGGGGTGTGGCGTCGATTGGTATGCCGGCATTCGCAGCGGCGGGGCCGGGTTAGACTGGGAGACATGCGAGAACGGGAATTCTGGGAACTGGTGGATGAGGTGTTCGGTCATGGGTATGGCCGGAGCCTGGTCCAGGATCAGCATCTTGACGCGCTCGCGGGACTTACCGCGGCGCAGGCGCTGTCTGCGGGGGAGCAGCCGCGCGTGGTATGGAACGTGCTGTGCGACCATATGGACGTTCCCGATCCCCAGCGTTGGGGCTCCGATCACAACGCGCCTCCGATGCCGGTCCGCTGACGAGACACGCGGAACGGGTGATATCGAACAGGTGTTCGCCTATTGGGGTATAGTTATCCACAGTGCACGATGATATGACGTAGTGCGCCGCACGGTTCGACACGCCGACGAATTCCTTGCGACAGTAAGGGGGAGTCGGTGCGGATCGATGGATGCCGGGGAGCCTTCGACCACATTGGCCGGATTCGTTTGCGCCGGGGTTCGTATGTTCCGTACGGTTGATGCATGTGGCATATGGCGCATATGGATGACAACGTAAGGAGATTGACATGGCACAGCGTACGACCTCGAAGGGTGGGGCGGGCAAGGCCGCATCGAAGGCCTCTGTTCGTGAGGCCGCAAGCAATGGGCCGGTGGGGGACGGAATCGATCCCCGACGCAAGGCGGCTTTGGACTCCGCTCTGGAGCAAGTGGAGAAAAGCTTCGGCAAGGGATCCGCGATGCGCTTGGGCGACAAGCCCGAGCAGAACGTCGAGGTGATTCCCACCGGATCGCTGGCGTTGGATCTGGCCCTGGGTATCGGCGGTCTGCCGAAGGGGCGCATCGTCGAGATCTATGGCCCTGAATCGTCCGGCAAGACGACGCTGGCGCTACATGTGGTCGCCAACGCACAGAAGAACGGCGGGGTGGCGGCATTCATCGATGCCGAGCACGCGCTGGATCCGGTCTATGCCCGGCATCTGGGTGTCGACACCGATTCCCTGATCGTCTCGCAGCCGGACAACGGCGAGCAGGCGCTGGAGATCGCGGACATGCTCATCCGGTCGGGTGCCCTTGACGTCATCGTCATCGATTCGGTCGCGGCTCTGGTTCCCAAGGCGGAGATCGAAGGCGATATGGGTGACAGCCATGTCGGTCTGCAGGCCCGTCTGATGAGCCAGGCGCTCAGGAAGATGACCGGCGCTCTGGCACAGGCCGGCACCACGGCCATCTTCATCAACCAGCTACGAGAGAAGATCGGCGTGTTCTTTGGCAACCCCGAAACCACGACCGGTGGCAAGGCGCTGAAATTCTATGCGTCGGTGCGTCTGGATATCCGCCGCATCCAGACCATCAAGAACGGCGAGGAGGCCGTGGGCAACCGCACCAAGGTCAAGGTCGTCAAGAACAAGATGGCTCCGCCGTTCAAGTCCGCCGAGTTCGATGTGCTGTATGGCGAGGGCATCTCCAAGGAGGGATCCGTCCTGGACATGGCATTGCAGTGCAACGTGGTCAAGAAGTCCGGCTCATGGTTCACGTATGACGGGGACCAGCTCGGCCAGGGCCGTGAGAACGTGCGCAAGTTCCTCAAGGACAATCCGCAGATCACCGAGGAGATCGGCAACAAGGTCAAGGCGGAATTCGGCCTCATCGAAGTGCCCGATCAGCTGGCCGACGGTGAGTCCGCGACGGACGGGGATGCCCCTGAAACGGCGCCGGAGGATGGCGCGCCCGCTGCCGCCGCATCGCCTGCCGCATGATCAGCGCAGAAGCGTTCCTCGCCGCTCATGGAACATGTGAGACGCCGGTCGTCGAACCGGGCGTCGACTCCCCGCGACGCGGAACATGGTCACGTGGGAACCGCCCGGCTCGGCGCTCCGCGCGGAGCATGTCGCGGCCTGGGCGGGAGCCGGAGGATCCCTGCGATGTCGATGCGTGTCGGGAGTCCGCATTACGCCTGCTGGATGCGGCGGATCGTCCATCGGGCGCCTTGCGAGACCGTCTGATCGACAAAGGGTATGACGATGAGACGGTCGCCGCAGTGGTCGACAGGCTGATCGAGGTTGGTCTGGTCGATGATGAGTCGTACGCGCAATCCGCCGTGCGCTACTGCGTCGGCCGTCTGATGGGATACCGCGGTGCGGTTATGGAACTGGCTCGCAAGGGGGTCGACCGTCCGCTGGCGGAGCGGGTCTGCGACGAGGCCCGCATGAGCGGTGTCTTCGAGGACGCCGCATGGGAGTTGGGGCGGCGCAGCGCCGCCAAGACACAGGGCATGGACCCGAAAGTGCGCAAGCGCCGGTTCTGGTCCTCGGGCGGGCGCAAGGGGCACGACGCCGAAACCCTGCGTGCCGTAGCCCATGAGCTATTTGATTAGAATGAACTATCTCAATGAACTATCTCTTAGATGAGATACAGCGCGGGGCAAGCGGGGGAGATGCCCCGGTGGCTTGGCGGGGTGGCGGGTTGCCGGCCCGGTGGTTTGTCGATCCGGTGGTCTTACCGCATTGCCGGCGTGAGAACACCCTCCGACGCTTCGCGCCATCTCCCGCCAGCGGGAGGGAACGGGGCTGCCGGCATTGCGTTGTTTCGTTCGCGCGCCCTCATATTGGTGGGAGGAATGTGTTGGCGGGAGGTATGCGGATTCGGGGGGGGGTAAAGAAAAGCGAGACCCCCGATACCCCGGGTTCTGTCGCGTGTCGCCACGCGGATGGCCATCCATCTCGACCTGACGTTGCCGCCAGGCTCTAGCGGCCTACCCGAAGACACGGGCGAGCAGCCCTTGCCGTCTTCTGCTTGGCCTTGCTCCCGATGAGGCTTGCCATGCGACCGACTGTTACCAGCGGACCGGTGGTCTCTTACACCGCCGTTTCACCCTTACCCGCTTGCGCGGGCGGTCTGTTCTCTGCTGCGCTATCTCTCAGGTCACCCTGGGCGGACGTTATCCGCCATCGTGCTCTGCGGAGCCCGGAAGTTCCTCAGCCTTGCCAAATGAATGACGCGGCCGCGGCCATCTGGGGGTCTCGAATCAGCTACTATACGGCAGGCCAGGGATTTTACGCAGGAGAATCAGGGTGGGCCGGCGCACCGGGCGAGACGATGAACGCCGAATGCCGAATTGCTGTCGGTGGGGGTGCTCATCCTCCCGCTGGCGGGAGGTGGCGCGTGGCGCCGGTGGGTGGTCATGCGGGTGGTGGCCACCCCCACAGTCAGCTACCGACAGCCGGGGGGGGACTCGTCAGAGCAGTCCGGAGGCGAGTCTTTTGAGCTCCGCTATATGGCCGGAGAAGGCGTCTCTCCCTGCCGAGGTCAGCGCATACCAGCGCACCATGTGCCGGCTGGAGTCGGATTCCCGTTTCTCCACGGTCGCATAGCCGCAGTCGACCAGCACCTTCAGGTGTTTGGAGCACGCCGCGTCGCTGATGTCCAGCGTGTCGCGCAGCGCGGCGAACTGCATCTCGTCCACTGTCGACAGGATGCCGCAGATCCGCAGCCGCATCGGCTCATGGATCACAGGATCGAATCGTGGCTCGACTGGCACAGGCACCTCCCGAACATTCCATACCGTTATGTCGCTGGCCTTGCTTGCATGCTCGATTCTGCCCGAATGGTCTTAGACCGTCAGCATTGCCTTGCTGGCAAGCTTGTCGTGCCAGCGTTCGGTGACGACGAAGTACACGGACCACACGACCTCTATGACGACCATCCAGAGCAAGACCTCCATTGATGTGATGCTGCGGCTCAGCGCCAGCAATACCAGCAGCGCAACAATCTGTGTCGCCAGACCAAAAAGTATAACAGTTTCCTTCAAGGAAAGTAAGCCGCACAGTATAAGCACAGCAACGTTACGGGAACCTGTGAAAAAAGAAACGTATTTCTCTGGGCGAGTTCCCCGCCGTTTACCCTCTGTTCGGCTACAATGAAACTTACCCGGGTGGTGATGACGCCATTCGGCACACATATAGCGGGTGACACCGCTTGAGTATAGGGAGGTCCACATGGAAATCGTCGTTACCGGACGTCATACGCAAGTCAAGCAGAAGTTCCGTGATGTCGTCGAAAGCAAGATGAATCGTGTGACCGCTATCGCGCCGGATGCGCAACGAGCTCAGATCGTGCTGACGCATGAGGGGAATCCGCGTCAGGCCGACACCGCGAAGCGTGTGGAGATCACCGTGATCGCAGGCAGCACCGTGGTGCGCGCCGAGGCTTCCAGCACCGATGAGTTCAGTGCTCTGGACATGGCGCTCGACAAGCTGACGCTGCGCCTGCGCCGCACCCGTGACCGCCGCAAGGATCATCGCCGCGGGTACATCAACCCGACGCCCGTCGATCTGGGAGCGGTCGCTCCGCCGGAACCGGAAGAGGAGCCGGAGCCGGAAGAGCCGAACAACAGCCCCGAAGCCGCCGTCGCCTCCGACCTCGGTCCGGGCGAGTCGGTGGAGGTCCAGGTCGGTGACACGCCGATCGTGATTCGCCGCAAGCTGCACATCGCCGAGCCGATGAGCATCGACGAGGCGCTGTACGAGATGGAACTGATCGGTCACGACTTCTTCCTGTTCGTCAACAAGGAGACCGGCCGCCCGTCCGTCGTTTACCACCGCCACGGTTGGAGCTACGGCGTGTTCGAGATCGACACCCCGGAGAACATCAAGAACAAGTAAGTGTTCCGCCACGTGATACATGGCCTGCCCGGCATATCTAGGCAGGCCATATTTGCGTGTCGGCACACGACGAAACAAGTATCGATGGGCGTGTCCAGCGGGTCGGAACGGCAAAAATCCGAGTGTTCGCATATCATGGATGGAGTTTGTGCCTGATGTCGGGCATCAGGCTATGCTCGTTGACGTACGAAAGCTTAAACAGGGAGCGAATGTGGTAGATATCGTTGACAAAGCCCTCCGCATGGGAGAAGGGCACCAGCTCAAGAAACTGGAGAACGTGGCCAAGGCCGTGAATGCCCTTGAGGACGAGATTTCCGCTCTGTCCGACGAGGAACTCAAAGGCCAGACCGCCAAGTTCAAGCAGCGACTGGACAACGGTGAGAACCTTGACAAGTTGATGCCCGAAGCGTTCGCCACCGTCCGTGAGGTGTCGAAGCGCACTCTGGGACAGCGTCACTTCGATGTGCAGCTCATGGGTGGCGCGGCCCTGCACTGGGGCAATATCGCCGAAATGAAGACCGGTGAAGGCAAGACCCTGGTCGCGACGCTCCCGAGCTACCTGAACGCACTCGAAGGCAAGGGCGTGCACGTGGTCACGGTCAACGACTACCTGGCAAGCTACCAGAGCGAGCTGATGGGTCGTATCTACCGCTTCCTCGGCATGAACGTCGGCTGCATCATCACCGACCAGAAGCCGGCGGAGCGCCGCAAGCAGTACAACGCCGACATCACCTACGGCACCAACAACGAGTTCGGCTTCGACTACCTGCGCGACAACATGGCGTGGGAGAAGGCCGATCTGGTGCAGCGCGGCCACCATTACGCCATCGTCGATGAGGTCGACTCCATCCTCATCGATGAGGCCCGTACCCCTCTGATCATCTCCGGCCCGGCCGAGGGCGACGTGACCCGTTGGTACCGCCAGTTCGCGCGTCTCGTGCCGAAGCTGACCCGCGACGAGGACTATGAGGTCGACGAGAAGAAGAAGGTCGTCGGCGTGCTCGACCCGGGCATCACCAAGGTCGAGGACTTCCTCGGCATCGACAACCTGTATGAGC
>OGPR01001173.1_pt1 | contig 22820 bp, 18 predicted proteins | sample 1552981 | NCBI WGS metagenome assembly OGPR01 (sample SAMEA2580260, study PRJEB22360) | human gut metagenome | biome: human gut; feature: human-associated habitat; material: faeces | place: Denmark | collected 2008/2010 | reverse complement strand
ATCAGTATATTGCATCCATCAACAACGGAACCACAGCAGGCGTTATCAACGGATGCTGGATCATGGCTTCCATCACAGCAAATGACGATCAGTCCGGTAAATGGGCGCTCACCAATATGCCAAAACTGGACGGCATCGACGGAGCAACCAACTACTCCAACAACGGTGGTTCTTCCTGGGCAATTTCTTCCAACTGCAAGAAAACCGATCTTGCCATTGACTTTATGAAATCTACCTTCGCAGGCAGCACAGCTCTTTACGATGACATCATCGCAAAAGGCGCTCTGGCAACCTGGGCACCGGCAGGAGATTCCGAAGCATATGCACAGCCAGTTGCATTCTTCAGCGATGATCCGGTTTATGCAAAAATCGTTGATTTCGCAACCAAGACTCCATCCAACATCACTGGAGCATTCTACTACGATGCACGCGATGCTGTCGGAACCGCACTTTCCAATATCATCCAGACAGGAGCAGATATGGACAGCGAACTCCAGACTGCACAGGAAACCGTAGAGTTCAACATGGGTAACTAAGATTTCTCATATTGTAAAAAAGTAGGACGATAAGAAACGGGTCTGCTTCTAGACAGACAGAAGCAGGCCCGTTCTGTATCTGCCCCGGGGTGGGCTTGAAAAATGATTTCTGCAGGAGAACATGCGATGTTGTCTGCAAAAAGATTTTTTCAAGCGTACCTCGCAGCGAAAAAAGAAAGGAAGATTCCATGAGCAGCCAGAAGAAAAAAGGAATGAACTTGGAAAGAAAACAGAATTTTACCGGATGGGTTTTTCTGCTTCCGGCAACGATTCTGATCGCATGGATGAGCTTTTATCCGATGATTCAGGCATTTATCCTGTCTTTGCAGACCGGTATGGGCATTAACCTGAAATTCAACGGATTTGCAAACTATGCGCGTATTTTAAAAGACCCGACTTTTAAACAGACTTTAAGTAACACCTTCCTCTACCTGATTATTCAGGTGCCGATCATGCTGATCCTTGGTCTGATGTTTGCATCGATGCTGAACAACAAAGATCTGCGTTTCAAGGGACTGTTCCGTACCTGTATTTTCCTGCCGTGCGCAACATCGCTGGTATCTTACGCAATGATTTTCCGTTCCCTGTTTGCAAACGATGGATTTATCAACACCGTTCTGCGTGGACTTGGCATGCATCCGATCATGTGGTTCTCCAATGCCTGGACAGCCCGTGCCGTTATCATCATCGCATTGGTCTGGAGATGGACGGGATACAATATGGTATTCTACCTCTCCGGTATGCAGAACATTGAATACTCAATCTACGAAGCAGCAAAAATTGACGGCGCAAGCCCGCTGCAGACCTTCTTCAAGATCACCGTTCCGCTGTTAAAGCCGATGATCCTGCTGACCACGATTACCTCTACCAATGGTACGCTGCAGCTGTTCGATGAGTCCCTGAACCTGACAAACGGAGGTCCTGGAAAATCGACCATGACCATGTCTCATTACATTTACAACATGTCCTTTGTACAGAGTCCAAACTTCGGCTATGCGGCAGCAATGTCGATCCTGATCCTGATTATGGTTGCCATTCTGGCACTGATTCAGATGAAAGTAGGTGACGAGCGATAATGGGAAAAACAAAGAAATTCTTCATGTATCTGGTTTTAACGGTAGCATCCCTCCTTTCTGTATTTCCGCTGTACTATATGTTCTGCGCGTCTACGAACAGAAGTATTGATGTTATTGCCGGAAAACTGATTCCGGGTACTTATCTGATGGAAAACTTCAAGTCACTGATTGCGCAGCAGAACCTGCGTCTTGCACTGTGGAACTCGTTCCGGAATGCAACGGTACTGACGGTCCTTTGTCTTCTGGTCTGCTCAATCGCAGGTTATGGATTTGAAATTTATCATGACAAAGCGAAAGATGCGGTATTTACCGTGCTTCTGACTGCGATGATGATCCCGTTCGCAGCAATCATGATCCCGATGTTCCGTATGTTTTCACAGTTAAAAATGGTCAACACGATGGCAGCATTTATGCTTCCTTCGATTTCCACTCCGTTTATGATTATGATGTTCCGTCAGGCTTCCCGTTCTTTCCCGCACGATATCATCGAAGCGGCAAGACTGGATGGTTTAAGCGAGACAGGAATTTTCTTCCGCATGTATATGCCGACCATGAAATCGACCTATGCGGCAGCAACGATCATCACCTTCATGAATGCATGGAACAACTATCTGTGGCCAAAGGTTATCTTACAGAACAATGATTCCATTACCATGCCGATGCTGGTAGCGAACCTGCTCGGCGGCTACACTGTAGATTATGGCGTGCTGATGCTCGGCGTATTCATCTGTACGATCCCGACAGCAATCATTTTCTTCTGCTTCCAGAAGAGCTTCACAGAAGGTATCACAGGTGCTGTAAAATAAGAAAAAGAATCGAACAGAAAAGGTGGATATTTGGATGAATATCCACCTTTTTTCAAAAGATCAAAGAAAATAAAATTCCAGAAGGAGGAAAATAAAAATGGGTGTATTTCAGTATGAAAAAGTGAAGGACCCGACGTATTATGGAGAGAACCGGGTACCGGCGCATTCCGATCACAGGTATTATGGATCGGTGGAAGAAATGGAGCAGCATGTGGAAAACTTCCGTCACAGTCTGAATGGACTGTGGAAATTCCACTATGCAAAGAACTACGAGAGCACGATTCCGGGATTTGAGACACCGGAGTATGACTGCACAAAATGGGATGATATCCGCGTGCCGGCGCATATCCAGATGGAGGGATACGACGCACCGCAGTATGCCAATGTGCAGTATCCGTGGGAAGGAAGAGAAGAAATCCAGCCGGGCGAGATTCCGGAGCGGTTCAATCCGACGGCTTCCTATGTGAAATATTTTGAAGTGCCGGATCAGATGAAAGGAAAACGGCTTTTTGTTTCCTTCCAGGGAGCAGAGAGCGGTATTGCCGTATGGCTGAACGGAACGTTCCTTGGCTACAGCGAGGATACGTTTACTCCGTCCGAGTTTGAACTGACCCCGTATCTGAAAGAGGGCGAAAATAAACTGGCTGCGCAGGTTTTCAAATGGACGAGCGGAAGCTGGTGCGAGGATCAGGATTTCTTCCGTTTCTCCGGTATTTACCGTGATGTGTATCTGTACACGATTCCGGAGGTTCACGTTTCGGATCTGAAAGTACAGACGCTGCTGGATGATACGTTTACGAAGGCAGATCTGGTCATTGATACGAAAACGATCGGAAAAGGAAAAGTGAAAATTACCCTGTCAAAAGACGGAACGGCACTGCAGAGCACCGAAGGTGTGCTGGATGGGGAAACACAGTTTGTTCTGAAAGTCGATCACCCGGAACTGTGGTCCGCAGAGACACCGGTGCTGTATGATCTTCTGCTGGAAGTCACCGCAGAGGATGGAACGGTGCAGGAACTGATTCCGCAGAGAGTCGGATTCCGCCGCTTTGAGATGAAAGACCACATCATGATGCTGAATGGAAAACGCATTGTCTTTAAAGGCGTCAACCGCCACGAGTTCAGCTCCGTATCCGGCCGTGTTGTTTCGAGAGAAGAGCTGATCAAAGACCTGACAACGATGAAACAGAACAACATCAATGCAATCCGTACCTGCCATTACCCGGATGCGGTCGGCATTTATGATCTGTGCGATGAATACGGTATTTACATGATTGCAGAGTGCAACATGGAGTCCCATGGAACGAGAGATACGGATGCCGTACGGAACGGGGATTTCTCCGGTGTCGTACCGTGCGACCGTCCGGAGTGGATGGACTGCATGCTGGACCGTGTCAACTCGATGTATCAGAGAGACAAAAACCATCCGGCGATCCTGATCTGGTCCTGCGGAAATGAATCGTTCGGCGGAAAGGTTATTTTTGAAATGTCTCAGTTATACCGGAAGATGGATCCGACCCGCCTTGTCCATTATGAGGGAGTGAACGATGACCGCAGATACAACGACACCAGCGATATGGAAAGCCGGATGTACACCACGGTCAACGAGATCCGGGAATTTTTAGCGAAAGACCGCAGAAAACCGTACGTCTGCTGTGAGTATGCCCATGCCATGGGAAATTCCTGCGGCGCGATGAAGAAATATATGGATCTGACCGAGGAAGAGCCAATGTTCCAGGGCGGCTTTATCTGGGACTATATCGATCAGTCGATTTATAAAAAAGACCGCTACGGAAAAGAGTTCCAGGCGTACGGCGGTGATTTTGACGACCATCCGTGTGATTATAACTTCAGTGGAAATGGTATCGTATACGGCGGCGAGCGCGACGCGTCTCCGAAGATGCAGGAAGTAAAATTCTGCTATCAGAATATTTCCATTGACGTGCAGAAAGACAAGGCGGTTGTAAAAAATAAAAACCTGTTTGTGAATACCGATACATTTGCATGCGTAGTACTTCTCGAAAAAGAAGGAAAGAAACTGAAAGAAGTGCCGATGGAAGTTTCGGTGGAGCCGCTTTCGGAAAAACCGGGGGAGCTGCCGATCGCGGTACAGACACTTCCGGGAGAGTATGCGGTGACCGTTTCCTTCCGCCTGAAAGAAGATACCGTATGGGGCAAGCGCGGCCATGAAGTTGCATTTGGACAGGGCGTTTATGAAGTGGAAGCACCGGCGAAAGCAGAAAAACCGGCGAAATTTGAAGTGATCCGTTCCAACCATGATTTTGGTGTGCGCGGCGAGAATTTCGATGTGATGTTCTCCGATCTGAACGGCGGACTCGTATCGTACCGTTACGGCGGCGTTGAGATGATCAAAATGATTCCGAAACCGAACTTCTGGCGTGCGCCGATCGACAATGACTGCGGAAGCCTGATGCCGATGCGTTACAGCCAGTGGAAGATTGCTTCGATGTATCTGTCCCACAAATATCCGAACGGCAGCCATTATCCGGGACTGTATGCACCGGAAATCGAAGTACACGAGGACTGCGCAGAAGTCAGCTACCGCTATGTAATGCCGACCACACCGGCGAGTGAGTGCCGTCTGACCTACCGTGTCTTCGGCGATGGAAGCATTCAGACGACGCTGACGTATGATCCGGTGAAAGAGCTCGGCGATATGCCGGAATTCGGCGTGATGTTCAAGCTGGATGCCGATTACGACCACGTTACCTGGTATGGCATGGGACCGGAGGAGACGTATGTGGACCGCTGCGCCGGAGCAAAGCTTGGCGTTTATAAGAATAAAGTCGAAGACAATATGGCGAAATATCTCGTTCCGCAGGAGTGCGGCAACAAGGTTGGTGTACGCTGGGCAACCGTGACGAACCGCAAGGGCCGTGGTATGATGTTTAGCGGCGACAAGATGGAATTTTCCGCACTGCCGTACACACCGCACGAGCTGGAAAATGCGATGCATCCGTATGAACTGCCGCAGGTACATTACACCGTTGTGCGCGTGGCAAAACAGCAGATGGGTGTCGGAGGAGACGACAGCTGGGGTGCACAGACCCATCCGGAATACCTGATTTCGGTTGACCAGAAACTGGAATTTACCTTTACATTCCGAGGCATTTGAGAATAAAAGGAGATTTTCATGAGACAGAATATAAATTTTGGAAAACTTCTGCATGGCGGAGATTACAATCCGGAACAATGGCTGGAATATCCGGAAATTCTGGAACAGGATCTTGCGTATTTCAAAAAAGCGAAAATAAATGAAGTTTCCCTCGGCATCTTTTCCTGGGCATTCCTGGAGCCGGAAGAAGGCGTGTTTGATCTGGAATGGCTCAAAAAAATGGTAGACCGCCTGTATGAAAATGGAATTTCTGTCATGATGGCTACACCGACAGCGGCAAGACCGCGCTGGATGGCACAGAAATATCCGGAAGTACTCCGCATGGATGCGATGCGGCAGAGAAATCTGTACGGAGAGCGTCATAACCATTGCTATACCTCGCCGGTGTACCGGGAAAAAACGAGAAAGATCAATACAAAACTGGCAGAAGCGTTCAGGGATCATCCAGGTGTCATTGCATGGCATATTTCGAATGAACTAGGCGGAGAGTGCCATTGTCCGCTCTGCCAGGAGGCATTTCGGAACTGGGTAAAACAAAAATATGGCAGTTTACAGGCCTTAAACCATGCATGGAACACGGCGTTCTGGAGTCATACATACCAGAGTTTTGATCAGGTGGAGAGTCCGTCGCCAAAAGGAGACGCATCGCTGCACGGACTGAATCTGGACTGGAAACGATTTGTAACAGATCAGACAGCCGATTTTGTGAAATGGGAGATCAGCGCGCTGCGGGATGCCGGTGCCAAACAGCCTACGACCATCAATATGATGTATGATTTCAAGGGACTGGATTATCACAAGTTTGCCGACATTGTTGATTTTGTTTCCTGGGACAATTATCCGACCTGGCACAAAGAAGCGGAAGCAGTTACGGCAGCAGATACGGCGATGCAGCATGATATCATGCGCAGTATCCAGAAAAAGCCGTTTTATCTGATGGAGAGCTGTCCGTCCGCAACAAACTGGCAGCCGGTCAGCAAACTGAAAAAGCCGGGCATGCTGCACGCCGCATCCATTCAGGCCGTGGCGCACGGATCAGACAGCGTCCTGTATTTCCAGATGCGCCAGAGCCGTGGAGCTTCCGAAAAGTTTCATGGAGCGGTGATAGACCATTATGGAGGAGATGACACCCGTGTATTCCGGGAAGTGACAAAGGTAGGAGAAACCCTGGCGCAGATGCAGGAACTTTCCGGTGCCATCTGCAGTCCGAAAGTGGCTGTGATTTATGACACCGAAAACCGGTGGGCACTGGAAGATGCGGCAGGGCCACGGAATCAGGGCCTGTTTTACAAAGAAACCGTGGAAAAATCATACCGCGCCTTCCGCAGACTCGGCCTGGATGTTGATGTCATCGATGAAACGCAGGGTCTTTCGGACTATCAGATCGTGGCAGCGCCTGTGGTTTATCTGCAGCGGGAAGGATGGGTGGAAAAAGTACGGCAGTTTGTGGCCGGAGGCGGCACTTTCCTGGCAACGTACTGGTCCGGAATTGTAGATGAGACGGATCTTTGTTTCCTTGGCGGAACGCCGCACGGACTGCTGGATGTAATGGGACTTCGGAGCATGGAGATTGACGGCCTGTACGATGGGGAATGGAACGAAGGAGTTCCGGTCCCGCAAAACCGTCTGCATCTGACCCGGACGTACCGGTGCAGCAATCTCTGTGAACTGGTGAAACCATCGACAGCAGAAGTGCTGATGACTTATGGAAAAGATTTTTATGCAGGAATGCCTGCACTGACAGAAAACCAGTATGGCGCAGGAAAAGCATATCAGATCTGTGCCGGTTTTGAACAGGGTCTGTACGATGAGCTCTGCGGAAAACTGGCAGAAGAAGCAGGTGTCACATCGGTGGTGAAAGAGATTCCGGATGGCGTGGAGGTTACAACGCGCGAAAAGAATGGAATCCGGTATGTGTTCGTACAGAACTTTAATCGGAATGCCGTGGAAATCAAACTTCCGGTCGAACAGTATCCGGTGTGGAACGGACAGTATGATGGAACAATCGGAAGCTGGGAAACAGTGGTGCTGAAAGAAAACAGTCCGAATTTCCGGGAAAAATAGAAAATAAAAATGTCTCAAAACAAAAGACTGGTTTTGAGACATTTTTTTTGCAAAAAACAAACGAATATCAGGCGGTTTCGGATTCTTCGGCGGAGAGTTTTTTCTTATAATTTTCTCCCCAGCTCCACATGGCATCCATGATTGGCTGTAGGCTGTAGCCCAGGTTGGTGAGGGTATATTCTACCCGCGGCGGAACTTCTGCATAAACTTTACGGCTGACGAGCCCGCTCTGTTCCATCTGACGGAGCTGGCTCGTCAGAACTTTCTGGGAAACGTGACCGATGGATTTTTTTAGTTCGCCAAAACGTTTGGTGCCCGGCATCAGATCACGGAGAATCAGGACTTTCCATTTATCACTGATTAAGGTTAAGGTAGTCTCTACCGGGCAGGCCGGGAGATCGGCTAAAGATATTGCGTTTTTTTCAGAAACTGACATAAAAAACCTCCATTTCATAAAGATTTTCTTGTAAAAGTAAGCACGGAAAACCTTGTATTTACACAATAGTTTCCTTTTGGTAACTACAGCACAATATTGTGCTTACTTTACGTTAAGACGCTTTGGGCTTATTATAAAGCCATCGAAAGAAAAAAGCAATCCTTTCGAGAAAAAAGATCCGAAGCGCATTCGAAAAAGGCCGAAACCAAATCATAAGAAACAAGCTCAAAAACAAAATCAAAAAACGAAAATGGAGGACATCATCATGAGTAAAGTAGTAGAATTCTTAAAAGAAAACCCGGTACAGTATTTAGCAACTGTAGGGCGCGATGGAAAAGCAAAATGCCGTCCGTTTATGTTTATTGGCGAAATGGAAGGAAAACTGTGGTTTTGTACCAACAACACAAAAGATGTTTATAAAGATATGCTGGCAAATCCGGAAATTGAAATTTCCACTTCCAGCCCATCCTATGCATGGATCCGTCTGAACGGAAAAGCTGTATTTGAAAACAACATGGCTGCAAAAGAAATGTGCATGGGAAATCCGATTGTAAAAGGCCAGTACCAAACCGCTGACAACCCGATTTTCGAGGTATTCTATCTGAACAATGCACACGGTGTAATCGCAGACTTTTCCGGAAACCCGCCGTACGAGTTTTAATCTGTCGCTATGAATTTGAAGTAAAAAGAGAAAGGAATCTGCCGCTATGGAGAGAAATGATTATCTGAAGATGTTAGTAGAGGAGATGCACTCAACCACGATGGCGACGATCGGTGCAGACGGTCATCCACAGACCCGTGTGATCGATATGATGCTGTGGGACAAGAAAGGAGTGTATTTTCTGACGGCAAAAGGAAAAGCCTTTTATGCACAGCTCATGGAGCAGGGCTATGTGGCAATTTCTGCGACGAAAGATAAAAAAGCAGTCTCTCTCCGCGGCAGAATCCAGAACATCCACAGTGAAAAGCTGGATGAAATTTTCGGAAAAAATCCATACATGCAGAAAATTTATCCCGGCGATACACGCGCGGCACTTGAGGTGTTCTGCGTGTACGAGGCCGAGGGAGAATACTTCGACATCAGCGATCCGTCGCATATCGTGCGGGACACGATCCTGATCGGCGGCGCAGAGCAGTCGATGGCTGGGTACGAGGTGGGAAACGAATGCATTGGCTGCAAGCTCTGTTTTTCAGTCTGTCCGCAGAAATGCATCGACATCACCCGCATCCCGGCCGTCATCGACCAGCACCAGTGCCTGCACTGCGGCCGATGCGCGGAGACGTGTCCGAGAGGAACGATTCGCAAAAGAGGGCAGTAGTCCCCTTATTTTAGCTACAGATTTTATGGGAATAGTGATAAGATAAAGTCTATAGAAACGATGGAAATGAGGGAATAACATGAACCAGAGTGAACGAAGAAATTTTCTGATCCAGTCATTGCTGGAAGAGAGCCGGGAGTACCGCGGAATGCAGATTCCGTCTGACAGCACCGGGCAGAGACAGCTTCTGCGGGGGCTGATGAATGTGCGCATGGTGAAAAAGAGCAGTGCAGAATTTCTGAACATTCAGGATGCGTATCTGCAGGAGGAGACGGCAAAAAAGGGCGTGACGGATGTCGACGACCTTACGCCGGTGCAGCAGGGGCTGTATCTCTGGCAGGGCGATATCACCGCGCTCCGGTGCGATGCGATTGTGAATGCGGCGAACAGCGGGATGACTGGCTGTTACGTGCCGAATCACCGGTGCATTGACAACTGCATCCATACGTTTGCGGGTGTGCAGCTTCGGCTGTACTGCGAGGAGATGATGGAAGCGCAGGGCCATGCGGAGCCGACGGGGCAGGCGAAAATCACGCCGGCGTATAATCTGCCGTGCCGCTATGTGCTCCACACGGTTGGACCGATTGTGGGCGGCCATCTGACGGAAACACACTGCCGGCAGCTGGCGGACTGCTATCGGTCGTGCCTGTCACTTGCGGCGGAGAACGGACTGAAAAGCGTGGCGTTCTGCTGCATTTCCACTGGAGAATTTCATTTTCCGAACGAGAAAGCAGCGGAGATTGCCGTTGCGACGGTGAAAGAGTTTCTGGCGCAGAAAGAGACGAGCGTGGAGAAGGTCATTTTCAACGTGTTCAAGGACCGCGACAGGGAGATTTATGAGGAGCTGCTGGGAGAAAAGTAATCGCTGAAGAATGGGGAACAAAAGCAGAAAGAAAAGAAGAGGTGAATTTGTGATGTTTGAAAGTTGGAAAGAAAGAGAATTTGAAAAAAAGATGGAGCGTTTTCGCACCGCACTGCAGGAAAAAAACACGATTTTAATAGGAGCCGGGGCTGGGCTTTCGACATCGGCCGGATTTACCTACAGCGGTGAGCGGTTCCGGAAATATTTTGCAGATTTTGAACAGAAATACGGTTTCCACGATATGTATTCTGGCGGCTTCTACCCTTACGATACGCTGGAAGAATACTGGGCGTACTGGAGCAGATACATTTACATCAACCGTTATCAGGACGCGCCAAAACCGGTTTACCAGAAACTGCTCAGCCTGATGAAAAATAAGAGCTATTTTGTCATCACCACAAATGTAGACCACTGCTTCCAGAAAGCCGGATTTGATAAAAACCGTTTGTTTTACACGCAGGGAGATTACGGCCTGTTTCAGTGCTCTGAGCCGTGCTGCAAGGAAAAGTATGACAATGAAGAAATCATTCGAAAGATGCTGCTTGCCCAGGGGTATCAGATCCTGGAAGACGGAAGCCTTGTTCCGCCGGAGAACGGAAACCTGAGCATGCGGATCCCATCCGAACTGGTGCCGTACTGCCCACACTGCGGAAAACCGATGAGCATGAATCTGCGCGCGGATGACACGTTTGTGGAAGATAAAGGCTGGCATGAGGCATCCAGCCGACGCATCGATTTCCTGCTCCGTCACAACAGAGGCCATATCCTGTATCTGGAACTCGGCGTGGGATACAACACGCCGGGAATCATCAAATATCCATTTTTCAGCATGACAGCAGAAGATAAAGATAATCTTTATGTCTGCATCAACACCAGCGATATGCGTGTCCCGGATCTGATCCGTGACAGAGCGGTGTGCATTAAAGGGGATATTGGGGAAGTGCTGGATCGGATCTGAGACGGAAAAACATATAATATTCGAGAAAATTAATCACGTCACTTACGTGACGAGATGATGACATGATTGACGAGATAAATTCAACAGAGTTGCATCCCTGCCTGCTGGAAATCACATTGCTGCCGCTGGCACATTACTGGCATTTCTGGTACGGCCCGCTGGATGCAGCCATTTACGGATCCTTTATCCTGGGAGCAAAAATCCTGTGGCACATCGTCGATTTCGGACAGAGTATGCGGACCGCAGCCGAAGTAAATGAACAGCTCCGCAGACGACGCATGGAGACGGTGGAGGAAAGAAGAGAAAAAATACTGTTATTGATAAAACGAAATCCCCATATAACACAGGGAGAAATCATGGAAAATCTGAATTTGTCCAGAAAACAGGTTCAGAGTCTTATGAGAATATTAAACAATCAGGGACAGATCCGCCGGGTCGGCTCAAATAGAAATGGTTATTGGGAAGTTTTTCGTGAAGGCAGGGGCTGGTAAACAGTAATAAATGCAGCGAAAAAACTCCGGAGGATCTATAAACTATTGAAATGACGGAATGCATTTGGTATAATGCTTTCATATGCGCCAATTGCAGGAGGATGATGAATGAAAAAAATGAAAGCGGTCCTGGCGGTTCTCATCACAGCGGGATTACTTGCCGGATGTGCAGGAAGAGGGGGAACAAGTACCTTCGAGCCGAAGAGCAGCGGCATATTCGTGACGGATGCGGGAACATTTTCGACGGCTACCGTCGAGACGTACGACGACCAGGATTATTATAATGAAGAGGAATGGAAGACCTTCCTTGAGGAAAATGTGGCTTCCTATAATGCGGAACACGGAGAGGGAGCGGTTGCCCTGCAGTCATGCAGCTTAAAGGATGGTACAGCCAGCATGATCTTTGATTATGCGACAGGAAGCGATCTGGCCCAGTTTACCGCACTTTATGAGGACACTGCCAATTCAGTGAACTCCATCGATATCATTCCTGTGGCCCAGGCCCTGGAAGAAGCTGGAACTGCCGGAACGATCTTTATTAAGACGGCAGACGGCAAGACGGCATCTACGGATGAGATTGCGAAGAAGACCGATTACCACGTGGTCGCCGTGGATGGAGGACCAGTCAAGATTCAGACAGAAGGAAAGATTATGTATACTTCCGATGGAGTGAAATTAAACAGCAGCTTCATAGCAGAGATCTCGGAAGGAAAGAATTACATCATATTTTAAAGTGCCAGAATTGCAATCTTATATGAAAAATATTAAAATTTTTCCAAATATATGCGAATACCAAAACTATTTCCATATTCATACAAATAAATCATTGCCGAAGATCGTGTTTGCTGAAGAAAAAGTGGCACAGATAATTAATCAAATATTAGAAGAAGAACATAAATTTCGGCTGACTGATCAAGGCAGAAATGAAACAAATATTTTACTTTCAATAGGAATTCCAACACATAATAGGGGAAATCTATTACTAAAACGATTGGAAAATTTGTTACAGATGCCATATGATTCAGAGATTGAAATTGTAATTTCAAAAAATGGATCAACTCTTTATCAGGAAGAGTATCAAAAAGTTGAAAAAATTAAAGATGCGAGATTAAAATATTATGGAACAAATAAGGAATTGAGACCACAGGAAAATTGGATTAATGTAGTGGATAAGGCTCATGGAAAATATGTTTTGTTTGTTTCTGACGAGGATGATGTTGTAATAGGTGCATTAGAGCATTATCTAAATATAATAAAAAATGAAACTGAAATTAGTCTAATACGTGCAAAAACAAAAATTCAATATTCAAGTTTGAATTATCAGAGAGGGAGTAAGGGGTTAGAGGCTTTTAGCAAAGAGTTTTTAGGACAAAATTATTTGTCCGGTCTTATAGTCCGAAGGCAAGATTTTTTAAATGCGAATATGTTAAAATTTGAAAAATATTTTGAAAATGAATTTTATAAAAATTATCCACACGAATGGTGGTGCACCGAATTATGTAAAACCGGTGACTATTTGGCAGATGATGTAGTACTAATTGATGAGAGGGATGCTGTACTAGATCAGGAAATAGATAAGTATTCAGAAATGGGAATTTTAAAGAAAGAGCATTATTCTGATATAGCAACAAAATTACCCATATATGCAACGTATGAAAAGCGATTTGAGCAATTTGCTGGTCAGGTAGATTTTTTGAAAATTTATATGCAACAAGATTTAAATGGAATACAAATTGGATTACAAATTGCAATTGATAAATTAGCGTTTTTAATGAATCTTGCAAGATATTATGGATATAAAAAAGAACAATATCTGGATATGATAGATATGTTTGCTAATTTATCAATGAAAGCTATAGATAGTTTTCCTTTTAATGAAGGTCAGAAAATAGAACTGTTGACCAAAACGAAAGAAGCATGTGAATACTTAATTGTTGAGCATAACAAGTTTGAAATAAATGAACGAATACAAGAAGGAGCATTATGATAAAGGTATCAGATTATGTAATTCAATATTTGGAAAGCTTGGGAGTACCTCATATGTTCATGCTTCCGGGAGGCGGTGCCATGCACTTAAACGACTCCCTTGGGAACAGCAAAAAAATCCAATATGTGGTATGCCTTCATGAACAGGCCTGTTCCATAGCAGCAGAAGCATATGCGAGAGTGACAAATAAACCGGGACTTCTTATGGTGACAACGGGACCGGGAGGAACAAATGCTCTGACAGGTGTGACTGCAGCATACATCGAATCAACTCCTATGATTGTATTGTCCGGACAGGTTAAACGCGCAGATATGGTGAACGGACAGGGAATTCGTCAGCAGGGCATGCAGGAAGTAGATATCATTTCCATGGTAAAACCGGTGACAAAATATGCAGCGCTTGTAACAGAACCACAGGATATCAGGTATCATCTGGATCGTGCATTGTACGAAGCCATACATGGAAGAAAGGGACCGGTCTGGCTGGATATTCCGTTGGATGTACAGGCATCCATGATAGAGGAAACAGCCTTAAGAGGCTGGAAAACAGCAGAAATTTCAGAACAGGAAAAGAATGAAAAGAGAAAACGGCTGGAACAACAGGTAATGGAGACAATCGAACAATTGAATCAGGCACGACGCCCTGTTTTGCTGGCAGGAAATGGCATTCGTCTTTCGGAAGGACGGGACGAATTTGAAAAATTGGTAGAGACTCTGCAGATTCCGGTTCTTACAACCTGGAATGGAATTGATCTGATAGAAGAAGAACATCCGCTGTTTTTCGGAAGACCTGGTGGAATGGGACAGAGGTATGCAAATTTTGTACAGCAGAATTCTGATTTCTTTTTATCTATTGGTGCGCGGATGAATTTATTGCAGACCGGTTACAATTTTGATGGATTTGCGAGAGCTGCTTATAAAGTGATGGTAGATATTGATGAAAATGAGTTACATAAAATCAATGTCAGACCGCAGCTTGCAATCGAGGCGGACGCAAAAGAATTCATGCAGCTTTTGCTGGAACATAAAGATGAGATTCAGAAAAAAGATTATACGCCATGGATCAACTATGCAAAAGAGTTGAAAGAGAAATATCCAATAGTCACAGAAGAAGCAAAAACGCAGAAAGAGTTGGTCAATACATATGCATTACTGGATACGATTACAGAGCAGATGACCGTAGACGATATTTATGTGTCCGGAAGTTCTGGAACGTGTATTGATGTGTCGATGCAGACATTTCGTGTGAAAAAGGGACAGCGTGTATTTTGTACCAAAGGTCTTGCGTCAATGGGATTTGGTGTGCCTGCAACAATCGGAGCCTGTCTGGCAGGTGACAGAAGAAGAACGGTATGTGTCAATGGAGATGGTGGTTTTCAGATGAATATTCAGGAACTGGAAACAATACACCGTTTGAATCTTCCAATCAAGATTTTTGTGTTGAACAATCAGGGATATGCGCAGATCCACGCAACACAGAAAAATATTTTTCAGGGACATTATGTGGCCTGTGATGCAGAATCCCATCTGACACTTTCACCGATATCGGCTGTGGCAGGGGCGTATGGATTAAAAACAGTACAGATTCATTCGAATGAAGAGTTGCAGGAACGTGTAAAGGAAACACTGGATTATGATGGACCAGTTATTTGCGAAGTGATGGTTCCAATTGATCTGAGTGCTTTTCCAAAACAGGTGTCCTATAAGCGGTCGGATGGACAGATGGAATCACTTCCACTGGAATATATGAATCCGCCTTTGGAGCAGGAAGAGTTTGAACGAGATATGTTGATTCCGTTGTATGAGATGAAATGAAATAAGATAAGTTATGATTGGGAGAAAAAAATGAGTGATGATTTAAGAAATGCGTTAAAAAAATTGTTGAGCGAACCACCAAATATTTTGAACAAAGAAATATGGATTTGGGGGGCTGGTGATACTGCACAATTATATCAAGAAGGTTTTTTACGATTAAAAAATGAAGGGTTTTATTTTGAGGGATATATTGATAAAAATAAAAGCTTAATAGGTGAAATAATAGGAGATAAAAAAATTTATTCTCCAGACATATTAATAAATAAAAAAAATGTTTGTGTATTAATATGTAGTGCACAGGAACATGTGGTTAGAGATATTATGCATCAATTAAATGAGTGGAATATTGAGGGATATTTGCTTGATGAAATTATTTTGAAGCAGCATAGTAAGGAAGTATTACAATGCTATGATATGTTGGAAGATCAAATTTCGAAGCAGGTTTACGAAGGAATTATACGATGGAGAATTTTAGGAAAGGCAGTGGAGATCCCTAAAAGTCTTGATGATACATATTTTGCGTTGGATGCATTCAACAAACTAGATGATAGGGAGATTTTTGTTGATTGCGGAGCTTATATAGGAGATACGTTAAAAGATTATGTTTATAGAAGAAAAGGAACATTTAAAAAGGTAATTTCATTTGAAGTTGATGAGGATAATGTTAAAGAATATCAAAAACAGGCAAATGAGTTGATTACTGAGTGGAATCTTGATAACGAATCAATACAACTTTTGCATTATGCTGTCGGAGATCAAATGAGAAATAGTAAGTTTGTGAGATATAGTAATAATGCAGGATTAGGCTCAAAGATTATTGAATCTGATGCAGGAATAGAAGGAAATTGCAGGATGGTGTCATTAGATGGAATACTGGATGAATATAACTTTTTGAAGGCAGATATTGAAAGTTTTGAATATCGAATGTTATTAGGGGCAGAAAAGGGAATAAAAAAATGTAGACCATTATTAGCAATTTGTATTTATCATAATGCAGTTGATTTGTATAGTATACCATTATTAGTTAAGACTTTAGTGTCAGAGTATAAGATTGCAATTAGACAGCATTCAAATGATTTATCAGAAACGGTTTTATATGCATGGATATAAAAAGTATGAATTATGAAATGAAACGGGTTGTAATAACGGGGGGGAGCGGTCCGGTCGGATTAGCGTTGATTCGAAAGTTATTAAAGGAAAATAAGGAAGTGCTATTGCTTCAAAGGGAAACATCAGATAGAGCAAAATATTTGCCTGATGATGAACGTATATGCGTACAGTATTGTTCATTAGAAAATTTAAAATATTATAGACCTGAAAAATTAGATAAAAAATATGATGTGTTTTTTCATCTGGGCTGGACAAATACAAAAAGAGATGGGCGAAATGATTTTCAAAAACAGGAAGATAACATAAGTTATTCTCTTGAAGCTGTTAGAGTCGCACAAGAGCTTGGATGTCATACATTTATAGGTGCAGGTAGTCAGGCAGAATATGGAAGGTGTTCAGAAATATTGACGGATGAGACTGTGTGTAAACCTGAAACTGCTTATGGAATTATTAAACATGCGGCATGTTATGCAACTCGGTCTTTATGTGATAAATATGGAATACGACATATTTGGCCTAGAATTTTAAGCGCATATGGAATTTATGATAATGAGAATTCAATGCTGATTTCAAATATATTGAGGGCATTAAAAAATCAGACTTTGGAGTTTACAAAAGGAGAACAGATTTGGGACTTTATATATTTGGACGATGTTGCAAATGCTTTATATTTAATGGCACTATATGGAGTTAATCATGCGATATATCCAGTGGCAAGTGGAGCTGCAAGACCTTTAAAAGAATATATTGATATTTTGTGTAAAAAACTCAAAGTCATGGACTCCTCCAAAATAAAAATTATTCCATATGGACAAGGACAAGTTATGCATTTGGAAGCGGATATATCTAAGCTAAAAAAAGATACAGGATGGTTACCCAAAGTCTCATTTGAGGATGGAATAGAACAGGTTATTCAGTTTTACAGGAAAAGAATAGAATAAAGGTGATAAAATGTGGCATAGAAGTATATTAGAAACGGTACGACAAGAACGAGATAGAGGATTATGTCTGTATGGGGCCGGATTTTGGGGAAAAATAGGATTTGATATATTTAAAAAGTTGGGCGTGACACCTCTTTGTTTTTGCGATGATGATACAGAAAAGCAAGGTGAAAATTATTGTGAAATTCCAGTCTACTCGTTAAAAAAGGCGGTTGAATTGTACCCGAATGCTATATATATTCCGGCAATTGATGTGACAAAAAGAAAAGGATTATGGAACAGGGAACAATATTCAAGAATGCTACAAAACCTTAAAAAATTAAATGTTTATGACAGTAATTCGGAATTAAGAATTTTAATGTATGTTTTTTTGTTGGATTTAAAACAAAAGAACGGTGTAATGTCAGATAAAAAAATTCGATATAGTGAAATAAATAATCTGTTGATTTTTAATCATATGTCTAATTCCGGTAGCTATTATTTAGAGCAGTTGCTGGATGGTCATCCTAATATATTGTCATTGCCATATAGTGGACAGGTTTTTTGGAATGTATATGAGAATCGTTTAAAAACTCTTGAAGGAGAGGAACTGTTGTATGAAATGATGGCGCAAATGCTTGGCTATCTTCATTCACAGTACGAAAATTTATTTTGTATAAGAGAACATAAATTTGAAGAGTATTGTGTAAATCAAGACGGTGAGTTTATATATGATGTGTTAATTGATCCAACAGAATTTTATTATAGACTTAAAGAACAGTTTGAAGATAATATTAAATTAAATTCCTACGCACAGATGTTAAAAATATATGTCGCAGCATATAGTAATGCATTGGGAAAACAAGAAGAAACAGTGCAAAAAGATTATTGGCTTTTTTATCATATGCATATGCCGGAATTTGATGTTTCTAAACTTTCAGATTATTTTGAAAAGAAAGATTTCAATAGAATAGAGAATTTGTTTATTATTAGAGAACCGGTACAACATTGTTTTTCATGGATTAAGCGAGTCGCAATGGTGCAGAGAAGAAATACAATGCTAAAAAAAGGAGAATTATTTTCAAGTGTTTTAAAGAGTGAAATGGGGATAATGCTCAAAAAGCATAAAGAGTGTGACAATGTAAAAGTTATTCGATTTGAAGATTTAAAGTATAAACCGGAAAAAACAATGAAATCTTTATGTCATTGGTTGGATATTCCCTACAGGAGCATTTTATTATCTACTACTTTAAATGGAATTTTAATATATTTTCCGACATATACGAAAGATGGTGTGAAATATATTACTGGTAATGATACTTCAGCGATTGGAAAGAAGGATTTTTCGGAAGTACTTACATTATGGGACGAGGTACGTTTAAACATGATATGTATAAAATTTAAACATGCGTATGGATATCCATGTACCGTTCCTGATTTTGAACAATTTAGCAGGACATTTCAACAGGAAATGCTGAAGGAGAATTTTAAGTTTTGTGATATCGTTCAACAGGTATTGGATGAAGATGGATTGCCGGAAGACCATTATGATGTGAATCAGTATGTAAAAGAATTGTATCAGACATATATGGATACCTATGATGATAATACGGAATATTATGATTACATCAAACCGGAGGCGGATGAGGAGTAGATGTTACAATTAGGAACAAAAGCAGAAACTTTAAAAAATTTATATGGGAAATTACAAAACGCGAAAGTCTTAAACTCATATGTCTTTAGGACAAAAGAGTGGAAACAGGATGCAAAAAATATCTGGAATCAGATACAACATGAACTGCCAAGTGAAAAATGGATTGTTCGAAGCAGTGCCTTAAATGAAGATACGGAGGCAAGTTCTCAGGCGGGAAAATTTGAATCGGTGGGAGATGTAAGTGGACAGGAATCTTTTTTTTCTGCTGTTAATACAGTTATAGCTTCTTTTGATGATGGCAATCCAGACAATCAGATACTGGTTCAGCCGATGTTGAAAAATGTAAAAGTATGTGGGGTTGCATTTACCATGGATCCGAGTACTATGGGAAATTATTATGTGATCAACTATGATACAACAGGTTCCACATCTGCAATTACATCTGGAACAGGAATGCAGAATAAGTTATTATATATTTTTAAAGGAAGCAATCCCAAAGAAGAATTGCCTGAATATATTAAACAGTTATATATTACATTAAAAGAACTGGAAAATTTGTTTCAAAAGACAAGCTTGGATGTAGAATTTGCAGTTAGCGATACCGATGAACTGTACATTTTTCAGGTGCGCCCGCTTTGTTTAAGTGGGGAACCGATTAAGCAGGAAGTGCAGCAAAAAGCTCTTTGCAGAATTGAAGATAAAATTAAAGAAGAGCAGGGGAAAAAACCATTTTTGTGCGGGAAAAATGTAGTCTATAGCGTTATGACGGATTGGAATCCGGCAGAAATGATTGGAATTCGTCCAAAGCAGTTGGCAATGTCTTTGTATCGGGAAATAATTACAGATTGTATTTGGGCATATCAGAGAGATAATTATGGATATCGTAATTTGAGAAGCTTCCCACTTATGGTAGACTTTGGGGGACTGCCATATATTGATGTCCGGGTAAGTTTTAATTCTTTTGTACCGGCAGAGTTAGAGGAAACGATCAGTGATAAACTGGTAAATTATTACATGCAGCGTTTGGCGGCAGATCCTTCAAAACATGATAAGGTAGAATTTGATATTGTATTTTCCTGCTATACCCTTGATCTTCCAGAGCGGATACAGGTATTACGGGAGTATGATTTCTCTGAGGAGGAAATACAGGCGATTATTGATGCATTGCGCAATCTTACCAATCAGATCATTGACCATGAAACCGGACTTTGGCGCAAAGATTATCGTAAAATTGAAATCCTTGAAAACCGCTATGACGAAATTGTTGAGAGCGATATGGGAATTTTAGAAAAGATTTACTGGCTGTTGGAAGATTGCAAACGGTATGGGACGCTTCCATTTGCAGGATTGGCGAGAGCAGCCTTTATAGCGGTGCAAATGCTTAAATCCATGGTAAAATGTGAGATTTTATCTGAGCAGGATTATCAGCTTTTTATGAATGGAATCAACACGGTCAGTTCCAATCTGAATGAGGATTACAGACAATTATCAAAACAGGGATTTTTACAAAAGTATGGTCATTTACGGCCGGGAACTTATGACATTACATCGAAAAGATATGATGAATCTCCGGAGACATATTTTGATTGGAAAACGGATACAGATCCGGAAACAAAGCAAAGAGGAGAGTTTCGATTATCTCTGCAGCAGATGCATAAATTATCGGAGATATTAACACAGAATCAATTAAATAATAATATTCTTGATTTAATGGATTTTATTAAACAGGTAATTGAAGGACGGGAATATGGGAAATTTGTATTTACACGACATTTGAGTAAGGTGTTACAGTTGATCGGTGAGTTGGGAGAACAGTATCATTTTTCAAGAGAGGATTGTGCATATATCAATATTCAGACAGTTCGCGAATTGTATATGTCAGCGAAGGATATTGAAAAAAGTATTCTTTATTCGATTGAAAGGGGAAAAGAAGAATATGCAGTTACTAAATCTCTTACATTGCCACCCGTCATTTTAACAGAAAAAGACATATGGAGTTTTTATTACCCGGATACAGAGGCGAATTTTATCACCCTGGGGAATGTTTCCGGAGATTGTGTTGTAATTGAATCAGGAACAGCAAATGAGGAAATTGCAGATAAAATTTTGTTGATTCCAAGTGCAGATCCGGGGTATGATTGGGTTTTTTCCCATGGTATCCGGGGATTCATTACGGAATATGGTGGAGCGAATTCCCATATGGCAATCCGGGCAGGAGAACTTGGAATTCCAGCAGCAATAGGAGTTGGCGAGCAAAAATTTGAAGAGTTAAAGAATGCACTAAAAATTGAAATAGATGCAGGTGGAAAAAAAATTAATATTTTAAGAAAGAAGAGGTAGGAAAAATGCAATTTGGAGATTTTTCAGAATTAGCAAAATTTTATGTAGACAGACCGGGATATTCAACAGATGTGTTAAACTGTATACAGGCATATATTATGCAGCAGTGTGGAAAAAACGAATTAGTTATTGCAGATGTAGGGGCAGGAACTGGAAAGTTGACAGAAAATCTAGTAAATCTTCAGTGTCCGGTACATGGGTTTGCAGTAGAGCCAAATGATGCGATGCGGGAGGAAGGAGTTAAATTATTTGGGAATTCCACAAAAATTATTTGGAAAGAGGGAAGCGCGGAAAGTACAGGATTGGAAGATTCTTCAGTGGATTGGGTACTGATGGGATCATCATTTCATTGGACAGATGCACCGAAAGCAATGAAGGAGTTCTATAGAATTTTAAAGCCGGGCGGATTTTTTACTGCAATTTGGAACCCAAGAAATATTGAGAGTAGTCAGCTTCATATGGAGATAGAACAAATTGTATATGATGAAATAAAAACAACCAAAAGAGTTTCTTCAGGAAATAAACTTACCTCAGAAGAGATGGCAGAGAAGATGATGGGAACAGGTTTATTTGAAAAAATGTTGTTCATTGAGGGAAATCATGAAGAGACGATGACAATAGACCGTTATATGAATATTTGGAAATCAGTAAATGATATTCAGGTTCAGGCAGGAGAGGAAGGATTTCGGCGGATATTAAGCAAGATAGAAAATAAGTTAGATGGTTATAAAGAGATTCAGGTTCCATATCGTTCCAGGTCATGGACGGTACGATCAAAAAAATAAGGTGATGATATGAATATTGTTTTATATACCCAGAGAGTAGAAATTGTCAAAAGTTATGGTGAGAGAAGGGATTGTGCGGATCAAAATATTGCAAAATTTATTTTGGCTTGTGGATTTTTACCTGTTCCGATCCCTAATGTAAAAGAAGTTGCTGAGAAGATGGTTGCATCAATGAAACCGTCTGGAATTATTTTTACGGGAGGAAACAGTCTTGTAAAATATGGCGGGGATGCGCCGGAACGCGATGAAACAGAGCGGTACTTGCTGCAACAGGCATTGGAACAGAAAATTCCTGTATATGGCTTTTGCAGGGGCATGCAGTCTATTTTGGATTTTTATGATTGTGCATTACAAGAAGTGACAGGACATGTTGCTGTAAAGCATGTTATTGATGGAACATGGGGAAAGCGGGAGGTAAACAGCTTTCACAATCAGGCATGTCTGTCAGTAAAAGATCCTGTAGAAGTATTGGCAAAAACAGAGGATGGTGTCATTGAGGCAATTCGGATTAAGGGGAAAAAAATAA
>OGPR01001160.1_pt1 | contig 22961 bp, 13 predicted proteins | sample 1552981 | NCBI WGS metagenome assembly OGPR01 (sample SAMEA2580260, study PRJEB22360) | human gut metagenome | biome: human gut; feature: human-associated habitat; material: faeces | place: Denmark | collected 2008/2010 | reverse complement strand
CCCGCGACGCCGCGTGTCTTGTAGCCGATGAAGACCGACGTGTTGATGGCGATGGGGCCGGGCGACGACTGCGCGAGCGTCAGCAGCTCCATGAATTCGTCGCGGGCCAGCCAGCCCCGGCGGTTGATGATCTCCGCTTCGATGAGCGGGATCATGGCGTAGCCGCCGCCGAAGGTGAAGAGTCCGATCTTGAAAAACGAGCGGAAAAGTGCGGATAGCGAGGTCATGTCAGCGTTGTTTTTTGCGGAGCAGGGTGCGTATGCCGTCGATGAAGGTCATCGGGTGGGTCGGAGCGCCGGGCAGCCACAGATCGACGTGCCGCCGCTCGAAGAACGAGCGGTCGACGGCGCGGCTTGCGGCGTAGAGGCCGCCCGAACAGGCTTCCGAACCGCAGACGATCAGTAACTTGGGCTCGGCCACGGCGTCGTAGCAGATGTCGAGCGCTTCGGCCATGTTCGCCGTTATGGGGCCGGTGAGGACGATGCCGTCGGCATGGCGGGGCGAAGCGGTGAATTCGACGCCGTAGCGGCCGAAGTCGAAGTTGACGTTGCCCGTGGCGTTGAGTTCCATTTCGACCGATGCGTCGCCGCCGGCCGACACCTGTCGCAGTTTGAGCGCACGGCCGAAGGCCGTCACGATCTGTTCGCGTACGGCGGCGGGATCGAAGGGCACCCGATCCATGCCCGGTGCGAGGCGGAGCCCTTCGCGCGTGGGCGATCCGATACGGTAGTCGTTCGTGAAACGGATCGCGCGGGGGGCGATGCGGGCGCACTCGCCGCAGAACAGGCAGCGCCCCAGATCGAGCGTGAAGGGGGCTGCAGCGATCGCCTGCGTGGGGCAGACCGCCGCTGCGCGCGTCAACGCCGCACGCTGTTCGGCGTCGGACGGCTCGGTCAGTTCGGGGCGGCCGCGGAACTTTTCGGTCAGACAGACCGCGTCCAGATCGGGAATATATTGCCGTCCGTGGCTGCGCCGGACGATGAATTTGGGAAGGATCATAAGCGTGTTCTTTACAGGTCGTGTCCGCAGTAGGAGAGGTTGAAACTCTTGTTGCAGATCGGGAAATCCGAGATGCCCTCGCCGCGCACGGCCAGCGCCAGCGCCAGCCAGTTGTGGAGGCTCGGATCCTTGATCTTGTAGCCGCGCAGGGCGCCCTGCGCGTCGGTCAGCGCCACGTGGCAGATTTCGCCGCGCCAGCCTTCGACCAGCCCGAAGGCCAGCGCATCGGGCCTTGCGGTCGGCGCGTAGTCGGGCGAGGGGAGCGGCGTCGCCGGATCGCAGGCGTCGAGCAGCCGCAGGACGTAGTCGGCCGATTGGAGCGTCTCGCGGCAGCGCATCATGAGCCGTGCCATGACGTCGCCCTGCTGTTTGACGAAGGGTTCGTGGAGGATCTCTCCGCCGTAGACGCCCCACGGGTGCGACGAGCGGAGGTCGCGGCCGACGCCCGACGCGCGTGCGGCGGGGCCCACGCCGCCGATGCGTGTCATCTCGCTGCGCGGGACGATGCCGCACTGCTCGAAACGGGAGAGCAGCGACGGCGACGACTTGATGTCGTGCCGCACCTCGTCGTAACGGCGCCGCACGTCGGCGATGTTGCGTCGTACGAGATCGATCGTCGTGTCCGTGAGCGGATGGTTCGTGCCGAAGGGGCGGATCAGCCCCTTGCCGAAACGGTTGCCGCACCACGCCTGCGTGGTGTTGATCGTCACGGTGCGCAGCGCCTCGCAGGCGACCTGTCCCAGCTGGTAACCCACGTCCATGCAGAGCGCTCCCGTGTCGGCGATGTGCATGGCCATGCGTTCGAGTTCGAGCGCGATGGCTCGTTCGCGGTCGAGCGGCGTTGGTGCGCCCTCCTTTCCGGCCAGTTTCTCGCGCAGCTGCGCGTAGGCCGTGGCGTGTGCCACGGCGCTGTCGCCCGCGACGCTCTCGGCCACGAGCGTCTGGCGCAGCACGTTGTCGTCGGCCGTCATGGTCCGCTCCACGCCGCGGTGCTGGTAGCCCAGCGCGATTTCGAGATGGAGCACCTGCTCGCCGTTGCAGATGAAGCGGAAGGCGCCCGGCTCGATGATGCCGGCGTGGATCGGCCCGACGTTGACCTCGTGCAGCGAGGCCCCTTCGATCGTGTAGAAGGGGTAGTTGTCGATCGAACTACTGCGGTCGTAGCGGTCGAAGGGAAAGCGCAAAGGTTTGTTCCACGGCATGTCGGCGAAGCGCACGCCGTAGCGTTCGGTGATCTCGCGCTCGAAGGGGTGCACCTGCGGGTGCCGCGCCGTGAGCGAGGGCAGCAGCGGCGTGTCGTAGTAGCCGATCGCATAGGATGCGACGAGCACGCGATGCTCCGTGTCGTCGAGCAGGAGACAGTAGGCTCGCAGCACGTCGCCGTCGGGCAGCGCGAAATAGTGGCCGATGTGGTAGCGTTCGTCGGCGAGGCGCTCGGCGAGGTCTTCGTAGAACTCGGCGTAGCCTGCGGTGGGAATCTCGTTCAGCGGCATGCACGCCGCGCGGTTGTCTGTGACGTAGTAGTGCATTATAGCGAGACGATTTGATCGATGAGTTGTTGCAGCAGCGCGGGCTGCCAGATGCCGACGGCCATCGCCGCCGCCAGCAGCGAGAAGGCCGCCCACGACAGGGCGTTGCGCGCCGGAGCGGGGTGCAGAGAGTCCTGATTGGGCTGGTAGCAGAGTTTGACGATGCGGTAGCAGACCGAGTAGATGACGATGCAGAGCAGCAGGAGCACCGTGCCGGCCACCCACCACCGCCCGCCGGCGATCGTTTCGCGGAAGAGCATCACCTCCGAGACGAAGAACGGCGAGGGCGGAAAGGCCAGCAGCACGGCCATGCCGACGAGCAGTCCCACGGCCCCCGTGGGGTTGATGCGGATGTAGTCGCCGATGCGGTTGATGCGGTAGCCGTTGTAGATGCGCCGCACGACGGCCATTTGCAGGAAGAGGCTGCTCTTGACCAGCGTGTGGCAGACGACGTGGAACACCGCGGCCCAGACGCCGATGCCGCCGATGCCCAGTCCGATCGCGGCGATGCCCATGTTCTCGACCGTGGAGTAGGAGAGGAAGCGCTTGTAGTTGTTCGTGCGCCGCAGGAACAGCGCGCCCACGGCCAGCGAGAGGATGCCCGTCAGCAGCAGTACGTTGCGCACCCAGCCGATCGCTTCGGTCTGCTCCATGATGCGGTAGACGCGGAAAACGGCCAGAAAGCCGGCGTTGACCAGCCCCGTCGAGATCAGCGCCGAGGCGGGTGCCGGCGCGGCGAAATTGGCGTCGACGCCGATCGTGTAGAGCGGGAAGATCTCCATCTTGCAGCTGTAACCGCAGAGGATCAGCAGAAAGGCGATTTTCAGGTAGAGCGGGTTGCCGCCGCCGACGCTGCGCGCCAGCTCCTCGTAGCGCAGCGAACCGTCGCCCAGCGACGAGAGCAGCAGGATGCCCAGATAGGCCGTGGCGATGCCTACCGAGCAGACGAAGATGTATTTCCACGTCGCTTCGAGCGCCTGCGCCGTGCGGCGGTGGTAGACGATGCCGGCGGCGCAGAGGGTCGTGGCTTCGAGGAAGATCCACGTCACGGCGATGTTGCGGGCGAAGTATACGCCCGTGATGGCCGTGGTGAGCAGCATCAGCAGCGTGAAGTAGAGACGATACTCCTTGATCGGATTGTCGCGCAGGTAGACGCACGAGTGGACGAAGACGAAGGCCGAGACGATCGTCAGCAGCGCGAAGAAGAGCGTGCCTGCCGCGTCGAAGCGGAAGAACTGCGACGATACCTCGCCGTAGCCTTCGGCGACGATGTGAGCGACCAGCGACAGTTGGACGAGGTAGAAGGCGGCGCCCAGCCGTTTGACCGTGCGGCGCTGCCGGGCGAAGGCCGCGGCCAGGGCGATCAGTGCGGAGAGCAGAAAGTAGAGTGCGATCATACGAGGGTCAGTCTTTTACGTTGGTCAGCAGGTCGGTGTCGCCGATGCGGAAGCGGGCGCCGATCTTGGTGAGGAAGAGTCCGAGCATGAGGATCGAGATGAGGATGTCGAGCATGATCGCGATTTCGATCATCGAGGGCATCTCGACCCCGACGGCCATCGAGAAGAGGAAGACGCCGTTTTCGATGACCAGAAATCCCACCATGTGCGAGAAGATGCGCGTGCGCACGACGATGAGGATCAGCCCGCTCAGCAGGGCGTAGAGCGCCACGCCGAAGAAGACCAGATTGATCGTCTCCTCGGCGATGCAGTAGGTGACCGAGATGCTCGCCACGAGCGCCGCGAGCGACAGCACCAGCGAGTTGAACTGCGAGGTGCCGGAGGCCGCGATGCGGTTGATCTTCGTGCGGCGGATCACGGCGAAGAGAATCGCCGGTACGACGATCGCCTTGAATAGGAGCGTCTCGGCCACGACGAAGAGCAGCGACCAGATTTCGATCTGTTGCAGGCGCACCAGCGCGATGGCCAGCAGCAGCCATCCCTGCAAGCCCACGAGCGAAGCATAGCTGCGGAACCGCTCCGTAATGGAGATGTAGACCAGCGAGACGACGTAGAGAAGTACGAGTGCGAGTATCATCGGATGTCGATATTGAGGTGCAGCAGCAGCGCCACGAAGAAGATCAGCGCGGCGAGTGCGGCGATGGTGAGCAGAAAGGTTGCGTTGCGCGAGAGTTTGTTGCGCGCCTGCGTCGATTCGACGACGCCGACGGCCAGGCCCGGCAGCAGCACGGCCAGCGGTGCGGCCCACCACCAGTGCAGCGCGCCGCCCAGCAGCAGCGTGTCGGCGGCCAGCACGGCCAGCGCGGCGCCTTTGAGCCAGCCGGCGATCTGGATGAAGGCCAGGTCGATGCCGCAGTAGTCGAGGCACATCGCTTCGTGGATCATCGTCAGTTCGAGGTGCGTGCGCGGATCGTCGACCGGAATGCGCCCCTGCTCGACGATGAAGATTTTGGTCAGCAGGTAACCCAGCAGCAACAGGATGATCGTGAAACGCACTTCGACGGGCGTCGCAGCCGAGAAGATCGCCGCGAAGGAGGTATGTCCCGTCATGAGCGCCAGCGTGGCGACGGTGAGCAGCAGCGCGGGTTCGACCAGCGCGCCGTAGAGCGCTTCGCGGCTGGCACCCATGCCCTCGAACGAACTGCCCGTGTCCATGGCCGCCAGGATGAGCGCCGCGCGGCTCAGTGCGAGCAGGTAGATGAAGCAGACCAGATCGCCAGGGAACGAGACGACGGGCGGCAGATCGCCTACCGGGATGAAGAGCAGCGCCGTGACGGCCGCCGCGAGGTAGAGGGCCGGTGCCGTGCGGAAGAGCGCCGAGGTCGTGGTCGAGTAGACGGCCCCCTTGCGCAGCAGCAGGGCCGTATTGTGGAGGTGTTGCGTGAAGCGCGGGCCGCGGCGGCCCGCCAGCCGTGCGCGCGTGCGGTTGACGACGCCCGTGATCGACAGGGCGACGGCGACGAGCAGCAGGATATTCAACAGCGTCGTCATCAGAGTAGGTTGAGGATGGAACATAGGAATACGAGCACGATGAAGAGCAGCGCGAAGAGGATATAGTGGTTGATCTTGCCCGTGCGCAGCCGCATGACGCGGGCGTTGAGCAGGCGGAGCGATTCGACCCACCATGCCGAGAAGAGCCGCGCGACGCGGTCTTTGCGGCGGATGTCGAAGTCGTGCGCCGAGGGGAAGATCTCCTGCTTGTCGACCGCTTTGCCCTCGACGACCTCCTCGGTGAAGGGGTGGACGATGCTTTCCAGCCCTTCGACGAACGATTCGCCCGTGTACTGCATACGGGTGTTGACGGCTGTGAAGCCGCAGCCCCACGTCGGCCCCGACGCGACGGTGCGGCGGCGCAGGGCGCGCCGTTTGGCGACGAGCAGCAGCGCGGTCGCGGCGATCAGCACGGCTGCGACGAGCGTGATCTGCGTGAGGCCCGCCCACAACGGCAGTTCGGCCGCCGGTTGCCGGCCGGCGCCGAGGCCGGGCAGCAGCGTCGCGGCTACCTTCGTCAGCAGCGGCAGTACCGTCCACGGCAGCAGCCCGATGAAGAGGATGCCTGCGGCGGGCAGCGCCATGGCGGCGATGCGGTAGTTGTCCGCCTCGTGCATTTCGGCCACCTCGTGCGTGCGGGGCGCACCGAGGAAGACGATGCCGTAGAGTTTGGTGAAGGCGAACAGAGCCAGTCCGCCGATCAGGGCGAGCGCCGTGACGCCGGCTGCCGCCAACAGCACTTGCTGCCCTTCGGCGATGCTGCGGAACATGCCGGTGTAGATAATAAATTCCGAGACGAACCCGTTCAGAGGAGGCAGTGCGCAGATCGCCGCCGTGCCGGCCAGGAAGAGGATCGCCGTGACGGGCATCTGGCGCGCCACGCCGCCGAAGCGGTCGAGTGCGGTGGTATGCGTTTCGGCGTAGAGGTTGCCTGCGCCGAAGAAGAGCAGCGATTTGAAGAACGAGTGGTTGAGGGTGTGCAGTAGCGCGCCGGCCATGCCGCACAGGGCCACCGCGTCGTTGCCTGCGCTGCGTCCGAGCAGGGCTACGCCGATGGCGATGAAGATGATCCCGACGTTTTCGATCGAGGAGTAGGCCAGCAGCCGCTTGATGTCGTTCTGCATGGCGGCCAGCAGCACGCCCCACAGTCCCGTGACGATGCCTGCTCCCAGCAGGATGACGCCTGCCGTGGCGAGCGTTTCGCCGGCGGGAAGGTACATCGCCGTGCGCAGTACGCCGTAGACGCCCGTCTTGATCATCACGCCCGACATCAGTGCCGAGACGTGCGACGGGGCGGCTGGGTGCGCTTCGGGGAGCCAGACGTGCATGGGGAAGAGGCCGGCTTTCATGCCGAAGCCCGCGAGGAAGACGAGCAGCAGCGGCAGCGGGCGGTGTGCGGCGAAGTAGCCCGCCAGCGCGCCGAAATCGGCCGATCCCTCGGCGGCTTGCAGGACCACGAAGCCGATGAGCAGGGCGAAGAAGCCGAGGTGCATCATCACCAGATAGGTCAGCGCGGCTTTGAGCACCTCCTTGCGTTCGGCGTCGAAGAGGATGAGCACGAACGACGAAAGGGTCATCAGCTCCCACCAGAAGAGGAACGTATAGCCGCCGCTGGCCGTGACGACGGCCATCATCGAGAGCGACAGCAGCGTGAAGGCGAAGTAGTGCAGCGAGATGTGCGCCGCAGGTTTGCGGTCGAGGTAGCGGTCGACGTACCCCTTGGCGTAGAGTGCGGCGGCCACCGACCCTGCGGCGACGAGCAGCGTGAAGAGGGCCGAGAGCGCATCCATGCGCAGCGACTCCTCGCCGAAGAGCAGCGTGGGCAGCGACAGCCCCGCCGGCGGCAGGATGCCGGCGAGTGCTCCGACGGCCGCGGCCGTGCCGCCGAGGGCGAACAGGACGACGAAGGCCAGCGCGACCCACGCCTTGCAGCGTAGGGGTGCGGCGAAAATTGCAGCGCCCGTCAGGGTCAGCAGGATAAGTGTGGCGATCAGCATGATTTATGCGGTTTGGTCGGGTGTGTGATTGCGTGTGGCAGCCATGACCGTCGCCACGACGGCGGCCGTTTCGGTGCGCAGCCGTTGCCGGCCGAGGGTGATCTCCTCGAAGCCCGCCCTCAGCGCGGCATCGATCTCGGCGGGCGAGAAGTCGCCTTCGGGGCCGATGAGTACCAGCAGGTTTTCGTGCGGGCGGAGCGTGTCGAACAGATGGCGTTTTTCCATACGGGGCGCGTCGCAGTGGGCGATCAGCCGCCGCCCGTCGAACAGCTCGGCGAGCAGGTCGGCCAGCGGGGTGAGTGGACGCAGCGCGGGACAGAAGACTTTGAGCGACTGCTTCATGGCCGAAACGACGACCCGCTCGGCACGTTCGATTTTGAGCGCACGCCGCTCCGAACGTTCGCACAGGAGCGGGACGATCTCGCTCACGCCCACCTCGGTCGCCTTTTCGAGGAACCACTCGAAGCGTTCGATATTCTTGGTCGGCGCCACGGCCATCGTCAGGCGGTAGGGCATCCGTTCGTAGTCGGGGAAGCGCTCCACGACACGCACCGTGCAGCGCCGGGCGTCCTCCTCGGCGATTTCGCACCGGTAGAGCGTTCCGCGCCCGTCGGTCAGATGGAGCGTGTCGCCCCGTCGGAGCCGCAGTACGCGGATGCAATGCTTCGACTCCTCTTCGCCCAACGTATAGAGGGGCGTCGTAAGGTCGGGTGCGTAAAATAGTTGCATGGCTCTGTAATAATTTTTAACTTTGCAAAGTTATAAAAAGATTGCCAATCGAATGGGACGTTTAGGACGATTGTTATTAATTTATTTTATTATTATGTCGCTTGCCGCCTGTCAGAAAAAGAAGGTCGAAACGGCCAACCCCTTTTTCGAGGAGTGGACGACGCCCTACGGCGTACCGCCTTTCGACCGGATACGGCCCGAACATTTCCTGCCGGCCTTCGAGCGGGGGATGTCGCTCCATAATGCCGAGATCGACGCGATCGTCGACACGTCGGACGAACCGACCTTCGAGAATACGATCGCGGCCTACGATGCCTCGGGGCGGATGTTGCAGCGCACGTCGCTGATCTTCGAGATGCTGGCCGCTTCGGACGCGACGCCCGAGATGCAGGCCGTCGAGCAGGAGGCGATGCCGCTGCTGGCGGCCCATGCCGACGAGATCCGCATGAACGAACGGCTGTTCGGGCGGATCAAGGCTGTCTACGACCGGCGCGAGGCGCTGCCGCTCACGGCCGAGCAGCGGCGGTTGACGGAGAAGCTCTACCGCCGGTTCGTCCGGTCGGGCGCCCTGCTGGACGAGGCGGGCAAGCGCCGGCTCAAAGAGATCAACGGCGACTTGTCGCGGCTGTCGGTGAAGTACGGCAACAACCTGCTCCACGAGAACGATGCGTTCGGGTTGGAGCTGACGGCCGACCGCTTGGAGGGGCTGCCCAACGCCGTGCGCGAAGCGGCGCGGGAGAAGGCGCAGGCTGCGGGACTCGGCGACAAATCCTATCTTTTCACGCTCCACAAACCCAGTATGCTGCCCTTCCTGAGCTATGCCAAGGACCGCAAACTGCGCGAGGAGCTCTACACCGCCTACCTCGACCGCTGCAACCATGGCGACGAATACGACAACAAGGCGCTGGTGAACGACTACATCCGTCTGCGCACCGAGAAGGCGCACCTGTTGGGGTACGACACCTACGCCGACTACGTGACTGCCGACCAGATGGCCGCGACGCCCGCTGCGGTCTATGCGTTGCTGGACGAGATATGGACGCCGGCGCTCGATCGGGCGAAGGAGGAGCTGGCGGCTATGGAAGAGATGTTGCGCGCCGACCACCCCGATGCGACCTTCGAGCCGTGGGACTGGTGGTACTATGCCGAGAAGGTGCGCCGCCGCGACTACGCGCTCGACGACGAGGCGCTGCGCCCCTATTTCACGCTCGAAAACGTGCAGGGCGGCATCTTCTTTCTGGCCAACAGGCTCTACGGTATCACCTTCCGGCCGATCGTCGCACCGCTCTACAATCCCGACTGCCTGGTCTACGAGGTGCTCGACGAGGACGAGAGCCATCTGGGTGTACTCTACTTCGACTACTACGTGCGCGAGGGCAAGAGCGGCGGCGCGTGGTGCGGGAACTTTACCGAACAGTATTACGAGAACGGCGAGCGCGTGGCGCCCGTCGTAGGGGTGGTGACCAACTATGCCCGTCCGACCCGTTCGACGCCGACGCTGCTCAATCTCGACGAGACGAAGACCCTCTTCCATGAATTCGGCCATGCGCTGCACAGCCTGTTCCGCAAGGTGGAGTACCGCGGGCTGGCCGACGTCGAGGGCGATTTCGTGGAGCTGCCGTCGCAGGTGATGGAGAACTGGGCCACCGAACCCGAGATGCTGGAACAATATGCGCTGCACTACCGCACCAACGACAAGATTCCGGAATCGCTCGTGCGGAAGATCCGTCGCAGCGCGCAGTTCAACCAGGGATTCGAGATGACCGAGCTGCTGGCCGCCGCCCTGTCGGACATGGACATCCATTCGCAGCGGGAGTATGCGCCGTTCGACGTCAATGCCTTCGAACGCGAAGCGCTTTACGCGAAACGGGGGCTGATCCCGCAGATCGAACCGCGTTACCGCTACCCCTATTTCAGCCATATTTTCGACGGCGGCTATTCGGCGGGATACTATTTCTATATTTGGGCGCAGGTGCTCGACAAGGATGCCTACGAGGCGTTCCGTCAGAGCGGCGACATCTTCAACCGCAAGATCGCCCGCGCTTTTCGCGAGAAGCTGCTCAGCCGCGGCGGCGAGGCCGACGGCATGACGCTCTACCGCGATTTCCGCGGTCAGGATCCCGACAAGGCGCCGTTGTTGAAGGCCTGCGGATTCTGGGTGGAGCCGGAGTCCGAAACCGACTCGCTGGCGGTCGTCCGTCCGGCTGCGGAGCGGCAGCTCATGCCGCCGGCGAACCTGCTCGAATTGCGCGATAAGCAAGAAAACCTCAAATAAGTACGTTACAATGAAAAAAATTCTGTCGTTTATGTCACTGACGCTTCTGGTCGCAGGGTGTGCCGATCGCACGATGCCCGTGGCCGACCTGCCCGAGATCGATACCTCGAATCCGCTGCTCGCGGAGTGGGAGACGCCCTATGCCACGCCCCCGTTCGAGCGGATCGAACTGAAAGATTACGAACCGGCGTTCGATGCGGCCATCGCCGTACAGCGGGCCGAGATCGAGGCCATCGTGAAGAATCCCGCCAAGCCTTCGTTCCACAATACGATCGTCGCTCTGGAACGTTCCGGCGAACTGCTTTCCCGAATCGAAGGGTTGTTCTACAACCTGCTCGAAGCCGATTCCAACGACGAGATGCAGCGCATCGCGCTCGACGTGCAGCCCAAGCTGACGGCGCTGAGCAACGACATCGCGCTCGATCCGGCGCTCTTCGCCCGTGTGAAGGCCGTCTACGAGAATCCCGGCTGGTTCCTTTCGAAGGAGGACAAACGGCTGTTGGAGAAGACCTACAAGAGCTTCGCCCGCAACGGTGCGGCGCTTCCGGCCGACAAGCAGGAGCTCTACCGGCAATATACGACCGAGTTGGGAGAGATGACGCTCAAATTCGGCCAGAATTCGCTGGCTGCGACCAACGCCTTCACGCTCAACATCACCGATCCCGAGCGGGTCGAAGAGCTGCCCGACTTCGTGAAAGAGGGGCTGGCGGCCGACGCCAAGGCGCGCGGCGAGAAGGGTTGGACGGTGACGTTGCAGTATCCGAGCTACGTCCCCTTCATGACCTATTCGTCGGACCGCGAGGCGAAGGAGCAGTTGTGGCGGGCGTCGAATGCGCGTGCGCTGGGCGGCGAGTTCGACAATTGCGAGAATATCCGCCGCATCGTCGATCTGCGCCGCCAGATCGCAGGTCTGCTGGGATATGAAACCTACGCCGACTATGTGCTCGAAGAGCGCATGGCCGAGAATACCGCTACGGTGAACGCCTTCTTGCAGGAGTTGCTCGACGAGACGATCGACTATGCGCGGGCCGACTATGCGATGATCAACGACTATGCCCATGCGCAGGGCTTCGAGGGCGATGTGATGCCGTGGGATTGGTCGTACTACGCCGAGAAGTACAAGAACGAGAAGTATGCGCTGAGTGACGAGCAGGTGAAGCCCTACTTCGAATTGGAGAAGGTGAAAAAAGGGGTCTTCCTGCTGGCCAACAAGCTCTATGGGCTGAATTTCGCCAAGCGCGACGACATCGCCGTCTATCATCCCGACGTGACGGCTTACGAGGTGACCGACGCGAAGGGCGACTTCGTAGCGGTGCTCTACCTCGATTTCTTCCCGCGTGCGTCGAAGCGCGCCGGTGCGTGGATGACCGAGTTCCGCGGTTCGAAGGTGGTAGAGGGCGTCGAGACGCGCCCGCTGGTGTCGCTGGTGATGAACTTCACCAAGCCGACCGAGACGAAACCTTCGCTGCTGACCTTCGACGAGGTGAATACCTTCCTCCACGAGTTCGGCCATTCGCTGCACGGCATGTTGGGCCAGGGCGAGTACGAGTCGCTGAACGGGACGAGCGTCTACCGCGATTTCGTGGAGCTGCCGTCGCAGATCATGGAGAACTGGGCCACCGAAAAGCAGTGGCTCGACCTGTGGGCCGAGCACTACGAGACGGGTGAGAAGATGCCCGCCGAACTGGTCGAGAAGATCGTCGCCGCGAAGAACTATCTGGCCGCTTACGCCAATGTGCGCCAGCTGTCGTTCGGTATGACCGATATGGCATGGCACACGCTCAAAGAGCCGTTCACGGGCGATGTCGAGGCCTTCGAGAAGCAGTCGATGGCACCTGCGCAGGTGTTGCCTGTCGTGGACGGTACGGCGATGAATCCCGCCTTCACCCATATTTTCTCCGGCGGCTATGCGGCCGGATACTACGGTTACAAGTGGGCCGAGGTGTTGGAAGCCGACGCCTTCAAGGCGTTCGAGGAGACGGGCAGCATTCTGGGCGGGCCGGCGGCCGATGCCTTCCGCAAGCACATCCTCACGCAGGGCGGGCACGAGCATCCGATGAAACTCTATGTCGCCTTCCGCGGCCACAAGCCCGAGACGAAGGCGCTCATCGAGAAGATGGGACTGACGAGGTGATCCGGCGGCGTCCGGATGAGGCGGAGCCGAATCCTGCGGGGTTCGGCTCCGTTTCGTTTTTTGGGAGGGGCGGGACGAATGTGACGGTTATCCGCAGTGAAACCCCTTCGCTTCCGGCGCATCTGCGCTTCGTTGCCGTCGGCCGGCAGCGTGCAGGGTCGGGGCGAAGCGCGGTTTGCTGCATGGGGCGGCGGCTTTCCTGCCGGCATCGTCCGTCGTGTCGCCGGTCGGCAGGAATCGGGGTCGGGATAAATTGCGGCCGGGCATATTTTTTCATTTCCGATAGGGTATTTCGCCGCGGAGGTGTTATTTTTATAGTGAGGGCGGTTGCGGAGGCGGTGTATGGAATGCCCGATCCGCTCCGCAGTTCTCCTTTCGAACCACCGAAATACGAATGCCTATGGAGTAGAACCGATTACAAAGGGCCGTGCCGACGGCTCGTCCGGCAGTACGAACGACTGCGACTTACCTTAAACCGAATATTCATCCGGATACGTGCCCGACGGAGATCGCGTCGGCGACGTGTTCCGAAAAACACAACCGAACGAATGAAGCGATTTATCCTGATCCTTTTCCTCCTGCTGGCCGCGCGCGAGATACGCGCCTTCGGGCTGGCCGGCCATGCGGCGATCGCCTGCATTGCCGAACATCATCTTACGCCGCGCGCCCGAGCCAACATCATGCGCTACACCGACCACCGTTCGATCGTCTACTACGCCTCGTGGATGGACGAGTGGCGCCGTTCGAAAGGCTATGAGTTCACGACGCACTGGCACGCCGGAACGGTCGATGCGGAGTTTCGCAGCACGCCGGCCGTGCGCGAGGCGTCGGGCGCGAAGGGCGACTGCGTCGTGGCCGTCGAACAATCGATTGCGCTGCTCTCCGAATATGACAAGCTCGACGACTCGACGGTATTGGTGCATATCAAATATCTGGTGCATCTGCTCGGCGACATGCACTGTCCGACGCATGTCTATTATTATCCCGACAACATGACGCTCGGAAAATTTCCGGTCAAGCTGCATGGCGTCGAGACCAACTACCACAAGATCTGGGATGGACAGCTGCTCGACAGCCGCCATAAGTTCTGGGGATTCCAGGATTACCGTCATGCGCTGGACAACTACACCGACGAGGAGATCGCCCGTATGACGGAGGGGACGCCCGTCGAATGGTTCGAGGAGTCGGCGCGGCGCTGCCGCGAGATTTACGACTGGGTGCAGCCCGGCGACGAGCTGGGGCAGGAGTTCTACAATGCGCACGCCCCGTTCGCGGAGTATCAGCTCGTGCTGTCGGGGTATCGGCTGGCCAAGGTGCTCAACGCACTGTTCGACCGGTAGGCTCCAATGATGCAGATGAAAAGAGGAGAGCTGTCCGACAGCTCTCCTCTCTTCATAGGTCGCTTGTGTCGTTTCATATTCTGTTCGGATCGTGCTTGTATTTGAATATGACTGCAAATACGATCGCTACGACGAGCGAGAACCCTGCGAACAGATACCATGAAAGCGGCCATCCGTAGTGGTTGACGACCCATCCGGCGAGATAGGAGCCGATTAGCGCGCCCAGACCGTTGGTCATGATCATGAATACGCCTTGTGCGCTCGAACGGATTGCCGCCGAGGTCTCCTTTTCGACGAATAGCGAACCGGAGATATTGAAGAAATCGAACGCCACGCCGTAGACGATCATCGAGAGAATGAACATCCAGACGCCCGGGCCGGGGTTGCCGGCGCCAAGCAATGCAAAACGCAATACCCATGCGAACATGGCGATCAGCATGACGCGCTTGATGCCGAACCGTTTGAGAAAGAATGGGATAAGCAGAATGCAGAGCGTTTCCGAGATCTGCGAGAGCGAGATCAGGATCGTGGAGTGTTCGACGCCGAAGGTGCCGAGATATTTGGCGCCGTGGATGCCCGTGTCGCCGAAACTTTTGATGTATCCGTCGGCGAAGGCATTGGTGATCTGCAACGACATGCCCAGCAGCATGGAGAAGATGAAGAAGATGGCCATCTTGCGCTGTTTGAAGAGGGCGAAGGCGCGCAGCCCGAGCAGATCGACGATCGACTTGCCGCCTCCCGACCGGTTGATCGGGCAGTTCGGCAGCGTGAACGAGTAGAGACCCAATATGAGGCCCAAGGTCGCCGAGAAGTAGAGTTGGGTTGCACTCAGGCCCATCTTTCCGAGATCGACGACCCACATGGCACAGATGAATCCGACCGTGCCCCACACGCGGATGGGCGGGAAGTGGGTTACGGTATCCAGTCCTGCTTTTTCGAGGGCGTTGTAGGCGACCGAATTGGACAGTGCGATGGTGGGCATATAGAACATTACGCTCAGCAGGACGAGCGTGTAAAGCGAATTGTAGTCAGTTCGGGTGGCGGCGAGGGTGATGAATCCTGCGGCGAAGAGATGGCAGAGGCCCAAGAGACGTTGCGCCGGAATCCATCGGTCAGCGATGATTCCCATGACGGCCGGCATAAATAGCGAGGCGATTCCCATCGTGGCGAAGAAGCTGCCGATTTGCAGCCCGTCGAATTTCAGCGTGTTGCCGAGGTAGGCCCCCAGTGAGATCAGCCAAGCCCCCCAGACGGCGTACTGGAGGAAGTTCATCAGGGTCAGGCGGATTTTTGTATTCATCGTGTTGGTGTTCTAAAATGCGGTTCCTATCGTCCGGTTTCCGGTGTGCAGGAAAACGAGCGGAAACAAAATTAGAAAAATTTTTCGGATTTTTCTTGCACAAAGCAAAATTATGTGCTACTTTTGCATCACCAAACCTGAGGGAACGGCAATCGCAGCGTGCGTCGCACGATTTCGGGCCGACCGGAGGGAGCGGACACGTAGAACGGATGGTTCCGTGGGACATTGAGCTATGGTGTAATGGTAACACAACAGATTCTGGTCCTGTTTTTCCTGGTTCGAGTCCGGGTAGCTCAACTCGAAGGCCGGTCAAGCATCGCTTGACCGGCCTTCATTTTTTAAGCGATCGCAGCCGGATTTGTGCCAGTATGCAAAGAAGGTTCCCGTCTCTGTTGCGGATGAGTCCGGAGCGGTTCGTCGATCTCTTCCGAAAGTGACGGCCGCTTCCCTGTTGCAGACGGCGCCGCGGGGAGGCTCCTGTGCGGAGGACGTACCGGCACCGTGGGCCAGAAACAATACGAAGGTGGTGGACTTTTTCGTGATTCGCATGAGTCGAGATTCCGAAAATCGGGCCGGGAAACGCTTTTCCGCCCCGACGGATTCAGGGTAGCCGGACGTTTTCCGGCGATACTCCGTGCATCAATACATGTTGTCGTACATCGACTGGCTCTTGTCGTATTTGAGGTCGGCCAGCGATGCGGCCTTGACGCCGATGTTGAAGCTCCAGCTGCGGTGGGCGCCGAACGGAATCCACGAGAAGGACATCTGCCAGCAGTGGAGGTCGCGCGAGATGCTGACCGACGAGGTGGTCAGCTTGTTCTCCTTGATGTCGTAACCGCCCTGGAACGTGATGCCCATCTTGGGCGTGAGGTTGACGCTGCCGTTGAACCCGATGTTCTGCGTGATGTTCTTGCGGTAGCCCGTCGTACCGTTGTTGACGTAGTTGATCGAGTAGGAGACCGTGTAGTTGAAGCCGAGGTTCCACGGCAGCGAGAAGTCGTAGTACGACTGCGCCATGTACTGCCTTCGCAGCACAGGATCGAGGATGCCGTAGGGGTCGTAGAAGGGGTTGGCGTATTCGGGCGGGACGCTGTTGATGTCGTTGATCGCGGGCGTGGAGTTATCCTGCCGCGATTTGAAGGTATAACCGAACGACCAGCCCGTCGAAACGATACGCCCCGGAAAGAAGAGTTTGTCGATGCGCCGTCCCTCGGGGGTGACCCTGTACGGGTCGAGCGTGGCGTTGAGCTGGATGCCGAAGTTTGTGCCGAAGACCGTCGTGCGGAACTGGATGGGAATGGTCGAGAGTTTCATCGAGTCGGCCAGGAAGTTGTACGAGGCGCTGACCGACAGGTTGTCGATCAGCTTGATCTTCTTGATGCCCGACGTGTCGCGCTTGGAGAGCACCTTCATCTCGAGCGTCTGCGACAGCGAGAAGTTCATTGACATGCTGCGGCCCGAACTGGGAACGCCGTAGGCATTGTCGGCGAAGGGCGAATAGACCTGGAACTTGCCGGTGGAGTCGGTCTGTACGGTTTTGTAGTAGCCGTATTTCTGATCCGAGAAGTCGGGGGCGTACGAAAAGCCGAACGACGGGGTGAGCGTGTGCCGGATCGCCTGTATCTTGCTGGTCTTTTTCTTGAACTGATACATGCCGTAGAGCGTCGTCGAGGCGCTCACCGAGGTGGTGTAGTTGTAGAGCCGGTAGAATCCGTATTCGGGATCGAGGTAGCGCACTTCGTTGGTCACGGGGCTCCATTCGCGCTCCTGCTTCTTGAAATACCACTTCTCGGTATAGTTGAACGACGGCGAGACGTTGATGTAGTTGAAGAGGTTGAACGAGGCCGTGACGGGTATCGAGTGCTCGATGCCGTTGCGCATGTTTTCGAGCGTCTGTTTGGTGAAGACCTCCGACTCGGTCGTGGAGACGGTGTTGGTCATCTTGCCCGTATACTGCATCGAAATCTTCTCGTACCACCGTGCCTTGCCCTGCGCCTCGCGCCGTTTGAAGGGGTAGAAGCGCGAGACGTTGAAGACGATGTTGGGCAGCGTCATCGAGATCGTGGAGTTCTGCGAGTTCTGCGACACGGCCATGTTCATCGAGAGCGAGAAAGGGGTTCCCGCCCAGTTCTTCGAGTAGGAGATCGTCGAGTTGGTCTGCGTCTGGAGAATGTCATTGATCGTCGTGGCCGCGTATTTGGAGTAACCGCTCGTGGCGAAGTTGACCGATGCGGAGAAGGTGGAGCCCGGGTTGGCCTTCGGATCCTGCGAGTGCGTCCATTGTAGGCGGAAGGTGTTCTGTTTGAGGAAGTCGGGTTCGCCCTTCTCGCCGGTGCGGATGCTCGAGAACTGGGCGTTGAGGTTGCCCGTGTACTTGTAGCGTTTGATGTAGCGCGATGCGGCGGCTCCCTCCCACGATCCGAGCGTGTAGATGCCCGCCGTGAGGGCGAGGTCCATGTGTTGGCTGAGGGTGAAGTAGTAACCGAAATCGCGGAAGAAGAAGCCGCGCTGGCCGTCCTCGCCGTAGGTCGGCATCAGGAATCCCGACTTGGGACCCGAACTGATCGGGAAGAAGCCCTCCGGAATACCGAGGAAATAGATCGGTACGTCCTCCATGACCAGGTAGGCGGGGCCGGTGACCACCTTCTTGCCCGGAATCACCTTCGCCTTGGTCATGGCCAGATAGAAGTGGGGGTGATCCGTCTGGTCACAGGTGGTGTATTTGCCGCCCTGGATGTTGATGTTGTTGTCGGGCATCTTCTTCACGCTGCCGCCGATGAGCCATCCGTCGCCCTCCTGCGTCGCCACGCCCTTGATCTTGGCCTTGCCCGACTTGAAATTGTAGGTGATGGTGTCCATCTTGTAGGGCGAGGCCGAACCTTCGGTGAATTCGGGTCGGGTGACCGTGGGCTGCCCTTCCAGCGTGTCGGGCTTCCCGTAGGCGTAAATCTCCCGGGTGTCCATGTTGACGCGCATGAAGTCGGCTTTGAGGTTCATGTCCTGGTAATTGATGTCGCCCTCGTTGTAGATGTAGACCATCTTATTGCGGATGTCGTAGACCAGCGAGTCGGTGTTCTTGCCGTTCATGATGTCTTCGAGGAAGGCTCCGCCCTCCTTTTTGCGGCGCGTGGTGTCGCGTTGGAGCGAATCGGACGGCACCCGCAGCGAGTCGGGCGGCAGGAGCGAATCCGCCTGCAACACGAGCGTATCGGAGACGACGGGCGGCTCCTGGGCTTCGGCGGCCTGCTTCATGCGGCGGCGTTCGCGCCGCGAGAGGCGCTGCGCCCTGCGGTCGTTATCGGTCGATCCGCTGTCGGCAACGGCGACGTCCGTCTCTGCGGGACGTTGTATCGCGGTGTGGGGGGCAAAGCCGAAAACCATCTCCGTGAAGAGAACGACGACGAACGCCGCAGCGAGATATTTTAATGAAAATCGCTTCAAAATTCCAAAAAAATTCATACCTTTGCCGACGAGTCGGCAAAACCGCCGGAATCGGGCCTTCGTGATTGTCTGAGGCCGATTTTGCATCCGACAAAGATAGGTAAAAAATTAGAGAAACACCATAGTTAATCCCACTTTTGCCATGCGGCGTCTGGTTTTCATCATATCGCTTTGCGTATGCTTCGCACTGAGTGCGAACGGAGCCGGAGCGGAAAATATTGCGCGCGGGGTACGGGTTATCGTCATCGATGCGGGCCACGGCGGGCCGAAATTTCCCGGAGCGCACTATCGCGGAATCTACGAGAAGGATCTCAACCTGAAAGTGGCGCTCAAACTGGGCGCGCTTATCGAGCGGGAACTTCCCGAAGTGAAGGTGGTCTACACCCGCAAGACCGACAAGCAGTTTTCCGAGTCGCTGACCAAGGATTTGCAGGCGCGGGCCGACATCGCCAACAAGGCCGAGGGCGACCTGTTCTTTTCGATTCACACCAACGCGGCGCCCACCGCGGCGGCGCGGGGCGTCGAGACGCTCATCATGGGCGAAAGCCCGCTCGAACAGCGCATCAACGACGAGGTGCTCTTCGCCAACAACAAGGAGGAGTTCATCGACATGAGCGACCAGCGCACGGCGGCGATCGTGCGGGCCTATATCTCCAATCTGCGTTTCACCTACGGCGAGTACAGCGAGGCGATGGCGCGGCTGTTGGAGAAGAACTACAAGCAGGCGGGGCGGTACGTGCGCAAGACCAAACCCCAACTGCTCAAAGTACTCTATGCGACCAACATGCCGGGCGTGCTGACCGAAATCGGTTTCATGTCCAATCCCGAAGAACTGCGCTACATGTGTTCCGAGAAGGGACAGAACGAGATCGCCCGTTCGCTGTTCAACGCCGTGAAGGACTATGTGAATTTCGTGCGGGGTATGCAATTGGTCGAAGAGTGCGACGACGCCACGACGCAGGCCCCGGTCGAACCGGCGCCCGTTGTGTCCGAACCCGCTCCGCAGCCTGCGAAGGCCGCTGCTGCGAAGAAGCCGTCGAGCGGCTATACGATTCAGATTCTTGCCAGCACCAAGCGTCTGAAATCCAATGACTGGCAATTCAAGAGCTACAAGAACAAGGTGATCGAGCTGCGTTCCGCGGGCCGCTACCGTTATAAGTATTGTGTGGGTCGTTACGCGACGCAGGCCGAAGCCAAGCGTGCGCTGTCGCAGGTGAAGAAGAGCTTCGGCGACGCTTACATCGTGCGTTACGAAGGCGATGCGATCGCCCGATAAACATTCCGAATTATGAGACGAGAGGTAAAGATAGGCGTGTTCGCCGTCGTCATGCTGGGCTGCCTGTGGGGCGGCATCCGCTTTTTGAGCGGCATCGATATTTTCAGCCGCAACATTCCCTATTATGTGGCTTATCCGGAGATCAGCGGGATCCAGACCGCCACGCCCGTCACCATTCAGGGCGTGAAGGTCGGGACGGTCACCGCGATCGGCTTCGATCCTTCGGTGAGCCGCGACGTCGTGTTGCAGCTCACCGTGCGGCGCTCCTTCCGGATTCCGCGCGACTCCAAGGCGCGCATTTACAGCGACGGTTTCATGGGCGGCAAGGCGATCGCCATCGAGATGGGCGACAGCCCGCAGCTGTTGTCGAAGGGCGACACGCTCGTGGCGGCCGAGACGCGCGACATGCTGGCGGCGGCCGGAACCGAACTGGCCGACGTGAAGGAGCGTCTGACGCGGGTGATGGACAACCTGTCGGTCACGCTCGAAAGCGTCAACGCCGTGCTGAAAGACAACAAGGGAAATATCGACGGGACGCTGACGCACCTGAACTCGATTTCGGGCAATATGGACGCCGTGCTGGCGGCCGAAAAGGGCAGTTTGCGGACGGCGATCGACAACATCGGCAAGTTTTCGACCGCGCTGGGCGAGAACTCCGAGCGCTTCTCGTCGATGATCGCCAATCTGGACCGGTTCTCGCAGCAGCTGACCGAGGCCGACATCGACTCGCTGTCGCTCGGCCTGCGTACGACGCTGGGCGAATTGAATCGGACCGTGGCCCGCATCAACGAGGGGAAAGGCACGGTGGGTCGATTGATGAACGATCCGCGGCTCTACGAGTCGTTGGAGACGGCGAGCGCCAATCTGGCGGCGTTGCTCGAAGATTTGAAGGCTCACCCCAAGCGGTATGTTCATTTCTCGCTCTTCGGTCGCAAGGACAAGGGCGAGAAGGTGAAAACGAAAGAGGCGGCGATCTCGGCGGGCGACTCGCTGCCGGCGGCCCGATAGCGCGGTGCTGTCGTTACAAGAGGCTATCGGACGATGATTTATCCTGCGAATTTCGAAGAGAAAATAGGTTTCGACCGCATCCGCGAGCAGGTGACGGCGCTCTGTTCTACCCCTTCGGCGAAAGCGAAGCTGGCGGAGGAGGGTTTCTCGACCTCGGCCGATGAGATCGAACGCCGCCTGTCGCTGATGAACGAAATGCGTTCGCTGCTGATGCTCGAACGCGACTTTCCCGACGGCGACTATCCCGATCCTGCGCCGCTGGTGGCTAAAATCCGGGTCGAAGGGAGTTATCTGCTCGCTGCCGAAGCGGATCAGCTGCGCAAGGCGCTCGTTACCGTCGGGGCGATCGCAGAGTTCATCCTGGGGCGGGGCGGGGCACGCTATCCGCGCCTTTGGGAGTTGAGCCGCCGCGTGACGCTCTTTCCCGAAATCGTGCGGGCGATCGACGCTATTCTCGACGACCGCGGCGAGGTGAAGGACAGCGCTTCGCCCGAATTGCAGCAGGTGCGCCGCGCCATCCGCGAACGCGAGGGGCAGGCCGCCAAGCGGTTGCAGCAGGTGTTGCAGCGCGCCAAGCAGGCCGGTATCGTCGATGCCGACGCCGTGCTGTCGGTGCGTGACGGGCGGCCGGTGATTCCCGTCGCAGCGGCCAATAAACGCAAATTGCAGGGTTTCATCCACGACGAGTCGGCCACGGGCCGGACGTTCTATGTCGAGCCGGTCGAGGTGGTCGAGATCAACAACGAGCTCAAAGAGTTGGAGTATGCCGAGCGGCGCGAGGTAGTCAAGGTGCTGAGCGCCTTCACCGAGTCGATCCGTCCCGATGCGGAGGCGATCGCCGATGCGGGCGACTACCTTTCGTCTGTCGACATGATTCGCGCCAAGGCGCGCTGGGCGCTTGCCAACGACGCCGGCAAGCCGATCCTTTCGACGGACGATCGGCTGGAACTGCGCACGGCGCGCCATCCGCTGTTGCAGCAGACGCTGCGGGCGCAGGGCCGCGAGGTCGTGCCGCTCGATCTTGCGCTGGACCGCCGCAAACATATCCTCGTGATTTCTGGCCCCAACGCGGGCGGCAAGTCGGTCTGCCTGAAAACGACGGGACTCATGCAGTACCTGTTCCAGTGCGGCTATCCCGTTCCGGCATCGGAGGTCTCGGAGCTGCCCGTCTTCCGGTCGATCTTCATCGACATCGGCGACGAGCAGTCGATCGACGACGACCTGTCGACCTATTCGTCGCACCTGCGCAACATGAAAAACATGCTGGCCGGCGCCTCCGACCGCACGCTGGTGCTCATCGACGAGTTCGGTTCGGGTACCGAGCCGACGATCGGCGGCGCCATCGCCGAGGCGATTCTCGAACGGCTGCTCGAACGCGGCTGTTACGGGGTCGTGACGACGCACTACGCCAACATCAAATATTTCGCCTCGAACGCCGAAGGGGTCGCCAACGGCGCGATGCTCTTCGACGTGCAGCGGATCCGTCCGCTGTTCAAACTCGAAATCGGCAAGCCCGGCAGTTCGTTCGCCGTGGAGATCGCCCGCAAGATCGGTCTTCCGGAGGAGATCATCCGTGCGGCGAGCGACAAGGCGGGTTCGGATCATATCAACCTCGAACGGCAGCTGCGCGAGATCGCCCGCGACAAACGCTACTGGGAGCAGAAGCGCGACCGCATCCGCCTGACCGACCGCAAGATCGAGGAGCTGGAACAGAGCTATGCCGCGCAACTGGCGCGTATCCGTCAGGAGCGGAGCGAGATTCTGCGTGCGGCCAAGGCCGAAGCGCGGGAGTTAATGGCTGAGGCCAACCGTCGCATCGAGCAGACGATCAAGGAGATCCGCGAGGCGCAGGCCGAGCGTGAAATGACGCGGTTCATCCGGCGCGATCTCGACGCCTTCAAGGAGCGGGTCGAGCAGGCGGATGCCGTCGACGCGGAGAAGGCGGCCCGCATCGAACGCGAAATGGAGAAGTTGCGGCGCCGCCG
>OGPR01001131.1_pt1 | contig 23405 bp, 16 predicted proteins | sample 1552981 | NCBI WGS metagenome assembly OGPR01 (sample SAMEA2580260, study PRJEB22360) | human gut metagenome | biome: human gut; feature: human-associated habitat; material: faeces | place: Denmark | collected 2008/2010 | reverse complement strand
CAACAAGGCCGGCGATGTCGGAACCGGTCAAGGGCATGGCACCATTCTGCTTAGGCGAGGATTGATTGTTGCCATTGTTCTGCTGACCGTTGCCATTACCGTTGCCATTGTTGGTGTTGGTATCAGGATCAGGCTTCGGCGTCGGATCAGGATCAGGATCGGGCGTCGGCTCAGGATCCGGATCGGGCGTCGGCGTCGGATCGGGCGTCGGCGTCGGATCGGGCTCGGCAGCCGACACGACCACCTTCACCGACACCGGCACCTCGGTATCCACACCGGTCAGCGTCACCTTTGCCTTACCGTTCACCGTGAACTCGCCGGCCTGAGCGTACGAGGACGCATCAATCGCATCCCACGTAATCGGCGCGGCGCCCGCCACCGAATCGTCGTCATACTCAACCGAACCACCGGCAATAGCGACCTTCACCGAAGCCGGCAAAGCGGACGTCGGATCGGTCCCGGCCTTCACCGAGACATCGGTCAACGCATCAGCCGCAGCACCCGCAACCTGAGACGGATCGCGCACCAAGCTCCACTCATCAGAGCCATCCGTCGCTTGAGGTCCAAGCACCGACTGGGCACCGTCTGCAGAGCCAAGAGCATAGTAGTCGCCAATCTTCAGACGATAAGCGCCATTATCCGATTGTTCAAGCGCCCAATGCTTGTCATTGCCGTTATCGTCGACCCAAGAAAGCAGTTTACCGCCCGAAGCAATAGTGCCTCCGTCAATAGCGAGCGCACGACCTCCAGCCTTGTTGAGCAAGGTCACACTGCCATCGGAGCCTTTGACGATATGCCAGAACTGTGTATCGCGCGATGGATCAGCAGCTTCATTGATGATTCTCGCGCTATCATTGGTCTGATCTCCCATACTCAGCGCCAGCCCGGTTTTTTTATTGACCAGCTGGTAGTAGGCACCATTCGAGTGGCCCAGATCAACCTCGGAATACTGAATCGCGGCGGCTTTGCCCCATTGGCTGCGCATCAATACCACTCTGCCGGTTGCTGAAACATACGTGATATTACGGCTGTAACCGCCCGCCAGCGTAGTCCTGTACCACACCCATTCGCCATCGCTGGCACCGGTTTCGTTGACAAGAATGTTTCCGCCGGTCGAACTTGCGTTAAAGGCAAGACTCCACTTCGTGGGGTCAGTAGGATTCGGTATCTTCACAATGACTGGATTGCTGTAGCCCTTTATACCCCCAATGAGTCCAGTATCGAGATTCTTTGCTTTCCAGAACTCTAGTGGGTTATCTGCGATTTTCAGCACATTGAACTCGGAAGTCATTATCCATTTGCCATCGGTAGTAGGCACTACGTTGGTCATGCCTGGACGATTAGCTCCCAAGTAGTCTCCGCTGCCATTGTCGTGGTTGCTGCCAATGGTACCGACCTCGTCGGCAACTGGTTTGCTCCAGGTCGATCCGCTGGTGCCATCCCATGTGCGATGTGCAAGAATCTGATTGCCGGAATCGGGATATTTTGTCTGCCAATTCGGGTCCGCAATGAGCTCGCCGGTATTGGGGTCATACCCCGTGTAGTCAACTTCATCAGTGTAGTAGGCAACAAGTTGGTTGTTGTACACCATAAGATACGGCTCCCACACAGGATCCTGCTGCTTATGGATATTGGCAGCCGCAAAAGTTTTACCGTAATTGGCTTGCCAACCACCGGCCGTAATGATGTTCACAAATCGCCACTGCTCGCCATTGCCATCATCACTTGCATATAGCGCGATAGCCAAATCACGGCGATCGCCGTCGCCATTCGGCACCCAGTTCGGGTCTTTGGCCTTCATCTCCCGATAGTATTCATCATCGCCAGAAACCAAGGTGGCCAACAGCAATGTGCCCTTCTTCAAATCACCTACATCTTGAGGCAGCGTATAAAGATACGGGTTGGTCCAATTGCTGGTGTATTTCGCATACTGCCCATCATCGGTGAGATAGGCCGGGGCTTTCACATTAGTCAGCGATTGCCATGTGGTGCCATGATCATCGCTATATTGCAAGGGGATAGTTTGTCCGACTGGGTTTCCGATGCTGTACTCATAAGCAGCGACAAGACGCCCATTCGGCAATTCGGCTACTTTCGGGTATAGCACCGAATTCTGTTTGTTCTGGTTCCGCTGATCCTGTGCAGTGGGGCTTACCAATTCTCTAACAGTTACGTCGTATGCCTGGGCTGCTGGCACAAACATTGTTCCACTCAGCAGAGCTGCGACTGCGGTTGCCGTAATGGCTCCGCGGAGGCCAAAGCGCCTATAGGGTTTTTTCATCTGGTTCTCCTGTTTCTCATATGCGCCGCAACCTTGCAGAGCACAGATAACTTGACTTCATCGTCTTGAATCACCGGAGAGTCAACTGCCGAGCACGCTCTCCTAGATCAAAAACAGCGCGAGGACTTCAGCCGTTCCTATGACCGAAGTTCTCGCATACGTTGGTGCCCTCCTTCCCTCTAACGCTCAGGCCGACTTTTCATTCAGCCCTTAAGCCAGACGGATGTGGTTGTGGCCAGTGGTCAAGGATTCCACAGGGCCCGGCATCGGGGTTGCGCTACGGGCGGCACCGGTGAGGTCGGTGTCGACGGCGAGCGCGGTACCGTCCGGGTTGACGAAAGGCTCGGTGACAATGCGCGGGGTGCCGAGCAGCTCGCTGTCGATTACGATGGTCGGCAGCGAGAGCAGCGCATCATCGGCATCGAGGTCGAGCCAGACAGAGCCGTCCGGTTCGGTGGTGATGCGCGCCTGGGATTGGGCGGCCTGCGCGATGGCGTCACGGATGCCTTCGACGCCGACTGGCTCACGGCCGGCGTCTGCGCCGGCACTGGTGCCTTCGTCGTCCACGGCCCCGGCCTGAGCCACATACTTGGTCTGCTCGCCGGCGAACGAAGGCGCGACCGTGCCGTCGCCACCGCGCAGGTACGCATTACCGTTGATGTACATCGGCTGCGGTACCTGCTCGAACATCTCCACATCGCCCGGGTCGTTCACATGCACGCGAGCCATGTATTCAGCCTCGCTGGTCGGCACGCCGTCCGCGTATGCGGTGCCGCGGTGGGTGACCTTGCTGAATTCCGGGCCGCCCACGAACATGTTCTGGTAGAAACGGTCGTCGCCGCCGTACACGCAGGCGTAGCCGGCCACGGCGGTGGAATGCGGCAAATGATACGGCGTGGAGCGGTTGAGCACGGGCCTGGGCTGCGCGGTGCCGCAGAACAGGTTGTGCACGAACGCGGTGCCTTGGGCCACATTGTCGAGGCTGTAGAACGACCCGAACACGTTGTTGTCGATCAGGCACGGGCCGGACGTGACCTCGATCATAAAGTCACGCCAGTTGTCGTGGTAGATGTTGCGCGTGATGCGCGTGCCCTGCATTTCCCAGTCCAGCCAGGTGCCAAGCGCGCAGTCGTGGATGTGGTTGTGGCAAATTATGGTGTCGATGGCGGCGTGGAATTTGATGCCACCGATTTCATGGCCGAAGAACTCGTGCTTGGTGGCAATGTTGTGGATGTGGTTGTCTTCGATCAATGAGAACGCACAACCCATGTGCCCCACAATGCCGTTCTGTCCGCAGTCGTGGATGTGGTTGCCCCGCACGATGTGCCCGCCGACCGTCTCCTTGGACCAGCCGTTACGGATTGCGCGGAACACGACTTCCTGCTGAATCTGGTAGCCGGGCTTGCGGCCGAAACGCGAGGCTTCGTTGTCGCCGGTGGAGCAATCCTTGCCAAGGCTGATGCCGGAGCAGAAGGCATCGTGGATATCGTTGTTTTCGATAATCCAGCCCTTGGACCAGTGGGTGCCGAGCAGACCTTTCTGATCGCCGGTGGGCGGGGCCCAGCCGCAGGCAGCCTGCGCCATTTCGAAACCGCGCACGGTCAGGTAGTTCACGCCGGTACGTTCCGGGTAGAAGCAGGTTTCGCGCACATTGATTTCGGTCAGGTGCTCGTTGGGGTTCACGTCGTGGAAGTTCGCCCAGATTTCAGTGGCGCTGTTCGCCCCCTCCCCTACTTGCGCATGCCATTGCCAGATGGTCTTGCTCGGATCATCGATGGGCTCAGTGACGGATACCCAGTCTGGCCCATAGCCAAAGGTACGCGGCTCGGCGGCGATGACCGCGTCCACACTGGGTGCCTCGTACATGGACGTGCCGTCGAGATACACCTCGCCGAGGCTCATCGTCCAGTCGTTGGGCCGCTCCAGCCAGTCGCCGCGCAGGGGCTTGGCGAAAGGATTGAAGTTGCCGAACAGGGCGTTCGGTACGCTGACATGCCAGACACCGGGCACCGGCTTGCCGTCGATTTCGAGCGGTCGCCAGTCGGTGACGACTTCGGAGCCTTTGATCACCGCGTGTTCGCCGTCGGCGACCGTGTAGGTGATGCGGTTGAATTCGTTGAGTCCGCCGAGCGCCGGGCTCACCTGCTCGCGATAGACGCCCTCGTGCACAAGTATGGTATCGCCGGGCTGGGCCACGGCGGCAGCGGCCGAAATCGTGGCGAACGGGGTGTCTGCGCCGCCATTGTGAGCGCCCACGTGCGAGGCCGCCGCGGCCGATACGTGAAGAGTTCGTTGCGTCATAATCGAAAATCCTTCAGAGATTGATATTTGCGTTGGAATTCAGTCGCGATGAGCGCGCTGGCCCCGGCCCTCCCCATGATCACGGGTCGGGACCAGTGTGCTCGGTATGTGGCTACTTGCTGAAGCCGGCCGTCAGACCTGCGACCATCTGCTTGCGGCCGATGATGTAGGCGGTCAGAATCGGAATCACCGAGACAACGACCGCGGCCAGAATGCCGGGGATATCGACGGTGAACTGGCCCTGGAATGCCCACAGGCTCAGCGTAATCACGCGGTTCGTGGAGCTTTGGGTCAGGATCAGCGGGAAGAGGAAGCCGTTCCAGACCTGTAGCGCGTCATAAATCGAGACGGTGATGATTGCCGGCTTGATCATCGGAATCGCGAGTTGCCACATGATCTTCCACTCGGTGGCGCCGTCCACTTCCATCGCCTCGAACAACGACTGCGGGATATCGCGCAGGAAGTTGCACAGAATCATAACGGTGATGGGAATGGCGAAACCGACTGAAGGCAGGATGATGGCCCATAACGTGTCGTACAAGCCCATCTGGATGATCAGGTAATACACCGGGATGATGGTGGCCTGCATCGGGATGGCCAGGCCGGTGATGATGACCTTATATATTGCGCGGGCACCGGCATCGGCACGGCGGGTGATGGCGTACGCGGCCATCACGGTGACCAATAGAATCAGCGCGACGGTCACGACGGTGACGAACAGGGTATTGCCGATGTAGCGCAGGAAATCATTGGCGAACACGCGGCCGTAAGCGTCGAAGGTGAAGTGCTTGGGCAGCGAGAGCGGGTTTTCGGAGTAGATTTCGCTCTGGTCACGCAGCGAGGTGACCACGATGTAGTAGATCGGAATGACGATGAGCGCGAACCACATCCAGCCGAGGAATCCGCCGAGGATGTTGTATTGCTTGTTCTTGATGCGAATCATGACTGGATCACGCGCCTTCCATCTGGCTTTCCATCTTGTCCGAACCGGACACCTTGTTGAGAATCAGCGATACCGCGATGCCGAGTGCGAGGATGATCACACCGACCACGCTCGCCCCGCCCATGTCGTAGCTCTTGAAACCTTTGAGGTACATGTCGAGCGGCAGGATACGGGTGGCATTGCCGGGGCCGCCGCCGGTCATCACGTAGACCAGATCGAAGTAGGTCAGCGAGCCGACGATCATCAGTGTGGAGTCGGTGGCGAAGGTGTACTTAAGCTGAGGCAGCGTAATCGAGAAGAACTGGCGGACCGGGCCTGCGCCATCGATGGTGGCGGCCTCGTACATGGTCTGCGGAATCTGGCGGACGGCACCCTGGTACAGCAGCGAATGCAGCGGGATGAAGCACCAGGAGACCACGAAGATTACGGTCCACAGGGCGGTTTTCGGGTCGCCGAGCCAGTTGTGGGCCAGCCAGCCGATGCCGAATGCCTTGCCGACGCCGAAGTTCGGGTCGAGCAGGTTCTTCCAGGTGATGGCCACGGCGGTGGAGCTGAAGAGCAGCGGTAGGAAGTAGAAGACGGCGAGGAATGCGCGGTACTTCTGATTGCCGGCCATGAACGTGCCGAGCAGGATGCAGATCGGGGTCTGTACGGCCCAGCTGACGATGGTCAGGATGATGGTGAGCTTGAAGGCGTTGAGCACCAGCGGATCGGAGAGCATGCGGGTCCAGTTGCCGATGCCGTTGAAGGTGATGGAGCCGAGGCCGTCCCAGTTCATAAACGACAGGACGAGCACGCCGACGAGCGGGATGAGGGCGAATACGCCGAAGAAGATGAGGGCCGGAGCCGTGTACCACAGGGACGGGCCCTTGTGGAGTTTGCCGGATTTGTTGGCCTTGACGGGCTTGGTGAGCTTGCTGGCTTTGCCGGCTTTGCGAGTAGTGAGCGAAGACATGAAGATAACCTCTCTTGGTTCCCGGTTTCCTGGCCCAGCCTGCTCCGGCCCGATATCGCCGGGACAGGCTGGGAAAACCGGGAGGAAACCCTTACAGGGTCTTGTTCATCGCATCCGCGAACTGCTGCGGGGTGATCTGCTTGAGGAAGACCTGCTCGAGGTTGTTGAGCAGGGCCTGGCCTTGGTCGGCGGGCAGTGCCACGTCGAGGGAGAGCTGGTAGTTGGAGGCGCCCTTGACAGCGTCGTAGACATAGGTGAGGAAGCCGGAACCGTCGTCGGCGGACTTGACCTTGTCTTCGATGCCCTTGACCGGCGGCACGCCACCGCTCTTAAGCAGGCCGTCAACGATGCCGTCGGAGTAGGTGTTCTCCTTCAGATAATTGATGGCAGTCTTCTGGGATTCCTTGCTGGCGGAAGCGGCCACGGACCAGTAGTTGGCGAGGTTGCCGGTAAGCATGGACGGATCGCCCTTACCTCCATCGACTGCCGGGAAGGCGGCGTAACCGAGGTCATTCTTGGCGAAGTCGGCGTTGATGGTGCCGAAGTCGGCGTACACCCAGGAGCCCATCAGATCGAAACCGGCCTGACCGTTGGCAAGCAGAGCGGTGTCTTTCTTATCGTCGGCGGACATCGACTGGTAGCTGTCGCCGAATGCGCCGGCGTCCACGAGTTCCTGAATCTTGGTCATGGCTTCGATGACGGCCGGATCGCTCCAGGCGTCGGCCTTGCCGTCGAGGATGTTCTGCATCACCTCCGGGCCGCCGATGCGGTCGATGAGGTAGGCGGCCCACATCAGGTAGGGCCACTTGCTGCCGCCGGCGAGGGCGATCGGGGTCTTGCCGGCGTCCTTGAGCTTGGCGACATCGTCGAGCAGTTCGTCCCACGTGGTGGGTGCATCGGAGATGCCGGCTTCCTTAAGCACGGCCTTGTTGGTCCACAGGATGGCGGGCTGGACCTGGCCGACAGGCACGGCCACGAGCTTGTCGTCGCGGTAGCCTTCGGCGGCCACGGAGTCGAGCACCTTGCTCTTGACGGTGGAGTCGAGATCGGACGTCAGGTCAACGATGTTCTCGTTGGACCAGTAGTCGGTGACCGGCGAACCACCCCAGCTCAGCACCAGCGTAGGCGCGTTGCCGGAGCCGATGGCGGTGCGGATCTTCTCTTTGTAGGAATCGTTGGCGAAGGATTCGTTCTTGATCTGCGCATCCGGATTGGCTTTGTTCCAATCCTCGAAGGTCTGCTGGACGCTGGCCCAAGTGCTGTCGGTCAGGGTCCATACGGTGGCGTTCGTGCCGGTGGCCTTGGCCGAACCGCCTCCTGGCTGTGCGCCGCAGGCCGCGACGGACATCAAGGTGGCACCGGCTGCGATCGCCGCAGTCAACCTGATCGCCTTCGTCTTCAATGTTCCTTTCATCTGTTCCTCCTCGAACTTGGGGTGACATCAACAACGACTTTGTGTGACTTCCCTTTTTTTCGGTTGATTGTTCAACCGATACCCAAACTATATACTGAGTCAGCGCTCAGTTCAAAATAATATCGGCGTGTTGAGGGAGGTTCGCAGGGAACAATCCTGCGGGCGCGGGTTCAGACGAGCATTGGCCCTTATAAATCGGCTTATTTACTGGCTTTTCGCGGCATTTTATGCGCTTGTTGCCCGGCGGAAGAAGACGTATCTACGCTATGCTTTCGCTTCAACCGAGCAACGAAAGGGAGTGATTCTTGTGCGAATCACTCCCTTTTGAGGGGTGTCCGCTTTCTTGAACTGAGTTTCAACTCAGTTGAGACTCAGTTGGATGATTCCGGTATCACCCGGTCGATGTACCGCTTCCATAACCCAACAAAATCAAGGGTTCGCCCACTTCTCAGCCAACGCAACTGCAGTCCATCCATAGCTGCCAGCACTTCAATAGCCATGGCCGTAGGGTTCTCAACCTTGTCTCGCTTAGCGGCTTGACGGTATTCGTTAAGCACCCACTGCTCACGATCTTGGAAATATCGCCATGCAGGATGGTCCTCGCTCAGCGACTCTCCTTGCAACACCATGTACAGTCGGACGATTTCCGGGCGCTCAACATTCATGCGGCATGTAGCCAAGGTCAGGTCCCGCAAACCGACCGGGAATGGGTCGCCCTCCATTTTCTCTAGGCCGAGGCTTTCGCACAGCATCATGCGATCGGCTTCATCACGGTGCTTGAGCACGGCGATGAGCAGATCATCCTTCGATTTGAAGTGATACAGCACACCGCCTTCGGTGATGCCGCACTCATTGGCCACATCACGCAGCGTAAAACCGTGGAATCCATACTCGCTGATGAGCAGCGTCGCCTCGTCAATGATTTGCAGCAGTCGTTCCTGCGTGGGAATGCGCTGATACCTATTCCCGGTGTGTTTGCGAGGCATGACTTTTTCTTCCTGACGGTCGGTATTCAATATCCACTACGAACTATAGTCAAGCTCAGTTCGCAACATGCGTTAGCCATCATTATTCAATCCCGATCAATCAGGGCGGTGAGAGCCCAGAGGATGCTCACCACATCGATGGCCTCCTGAAGAAAGGCTCCAACGACCACTGGAATGAGGTTGAACGCGGCGGCAATCATGCCGACGGTGGCGAGCACGAGGCCCGCGAGCACGGCCTGAAGCATCACGCGCTTGGTGCGGCGTGCGATGGCGATGGCACGCGGCACGGCGGCGATATTGTCATTCATAATGACCACCTGAGCGCTTTCGGAAGCGGCGGTGGATGTGCCATCGGTCATGGCCACGCCGATATCGGCAACAGCGAGCACCGGGGCATCATTCACACCGTCACCAACCATCATCGTGACGGTTTTGCCGGCTCCTGTAGCGGCCCTGACTGCGGCTACCTTATCCTCCGGGAACAGTTCGGCGTGAACCTCGTCAATGCCGACTTCGCTGGCAATGATATTGGCGGAAGCCCGCTTGTCACCGGTAAGCATGGCGAGCTCGGTGACGCCCAACTCATGCAGTTTGGCGAGCGCTGCCTTGGCGTTGGCACGCGGTACGTCGCGCAGCACAATGCGCGCGATCAACTGACCATCAACAGACACGTAGGACGCCATCTCATCCGGCTGTAGCAGGCCAAAGCGAGTGCGCAGGTCATCTTTTTGCTGAGCTCCCCCTCTTAGGGGGAGCTGGCCGCTTCGCGGGCTGAGGGGGGCAGCCTCGCCGACCGCCAGGAATCCATCCTCCCCAGCAGCCGCGAAAGACAGCCGGCCAACGCGCACCGCGTGTCCGTTCACCTCGCCGGAAACGCCCTTGCCGGCGTCTTCATTGATGTTCTTGACGACCGGATACTCCCGGCCATGGCCAGGCCAGCTGGCCTCCGGCTCTGGGCACAGGCGCTGGCCATCCTCGAACCGCTGGCGCAGTCCGGCCAGCGCCTCCGCGCCGGCCTTGGCGATACCTTTGGACAGGATGTGCACCGAGTAGCTTTCCACCGCGCCGGCCATCATCAGCACATGGTCTTCGTTGAGACGGGTTGCAGCGCCGGGCAACATCTCGACGCGCACCACCTGCGGCTGCTTGACGGTGAGCGTACCGGTTTTGTCGAAGAACACCTGCGTGACGCGGCCGAGATTTTCCAGCACGTCCTGCGCTTTGATAAGCACGCCGGCTGCGGCGAGGCGTCCGGTTCCGGCGATGTATGCCACCGGTGCGGCGATGAGCAGCGGGCAGGGCGTGGCCAGCACCAGCACCTGGGCGAATCGCGTCGGCACCCCGGACACCGCCCATGCGACGCCGGCAATCACCAGCGAGAGCACGGTAAAGGGCACAGCCAAGCGGTCGGCGGTTTTTACCACGGCCGGGCGCGACTCCTGCGCGGAGGCCACGAGCTCGAGGATGCGCTGGTACTGCGAATCGGCGGCCACCTGGGTGGCACGCATGGTCAATGCAGTCGAGCCGTTCACCGCGCCGGACATCACGCGGGCGCCGGCGAACACTTCACGCGGCACCGGCTCACCGTTGATATTGCTCAGGTCGAGCGTGGCCGTGCCGGACAGCAGCTCGCCGTCAACCGGCACAGTTTCGCCCGGCAACACCATGAGTACGTCGCCCAGCTGCACCTGCTCGACCGGCACCGTGTCGAAGCGGTGCGCGGCGGCGGCAGCCGATGCCGAGCCCACGCGCCGGAAGCCATCGGACGAATCGCCCTTATCGGCAGCAAACCCACGCCCCACGCCAGGCAGGTTGACGACGTGCGCGGTTTGCGGCGCGGCCTCCATCAGCGCGGTCAGACTGCGCTCGGCCTTGGCTTGAGCGTATTCCTCAATGGCCTCGCCGGACGTGATCATCAGCGTCACCGCCCAACTTGCCCAGTATTCGGCGACGGCCACGGTGGAGAGGATCGCGACCACGGCCAGCACATCGACTCCAACCTGCCCATGACGCAAATCGTCAATCATGCCGCGCACAGTGTCAATCACGATAATCAGCACCAATGCGATAACCAGCCACTGGCCGAAGCCCGGATTGCCAAGTACCGGAATCGCCATCGCATTGCCCCACGGACGCCAATCGCCCAGTAAAGCCAGCGGAATTGCGGCGATGACGACGACCGGAAGCATCGGCACAAGCTTGCAGATGTCGAGAATTTTGGTGAAGAATCTGATGAGTGCGCCCATCATTGCTCCTTACGCTCGTATACGGAGTCGATTGCGGTACGGCAAGCGTGGCCCGCGCAATCGGCGCTGCGGTCACGCCTTGTTAACCCACCGGCGGCTTTGCCTGGGGCTTCGCTTTGCTCGGCTCCCGCGCGACCTTCCGATACACGGCGTAAAGAAATGTTCAGTTTTGTATTGAATTATGCGCTTTGTTCGGAGCACCGCCCGAACTCAGTGCTTGACCTACCCTATCAACGAGCGTTGCGCGACATGCCGGATATCGAAACTACGTTGGCGGCATGGGCGCAGGGCACAATAGCGCATACGAAAGGCCCGTGGCAGGAGTTTGCTCACTGCCACGGGCCTTTGCTTGTCTGACACGGTGTTCAGCGGTTACCGCTCAACACCGTGTGACGTTGTCGAGTCGGCTTTACCACAGGCCGAATGGGTCGGAGAAGCCGCCGCCGTCACCGGTGCCGCCATCGCTGTTGCCATTGCCGTTACCGTTACCGTAACCGTTCTGGCCATTGCCATTCTGGTTGTTCTGCTTATTCTGGCTGTTGCCGTTGGAATCGGAGCTGGACGAACCGTTCACCGACGACTCCTCCTGATCGAGCGTCACGTCCACATCCATGGTCTTGCCGTCGCGCACGATGGTCAGCGTCACCTTGTCTCCCAAAGCCGCGGCACGAACGTAACCAAGCAGCGAGTAGTTGTTGTTCACCGCGTTGCCGTTGAAGGCCACGATGGTGTCGCCCTCCTTGAGGCCGGCCTTGTCGGCCGGGCCGCCGGAGACGACCGCGCTGCCAGTGGCGCTGGACTTGGTGATGGTCGCGCCGCCGCGGGTCACGCCGTCGGCTTCAACCGTGTCGGACTTGATGACCACGCCGAGGGCAACGTGCTTGACCTTGCCGTCCTTGATGATTTCGTCGGCCACACGCTTGACGAGGTTGGACGGGATGGCGAAGCCGATGCCGATGGAGCCGGCGGAGTCGGAGGAGGTGGCGGTGGAGGCGATCGAGGAGTTGATGCCGATCACCTGGCCGGCCGCGTTGAAGGTCGGGCCGCCGGAGTTGCCGGGGTTGATGGCCGCGTCGATCTGGACGGCGTTGGTGACGATCTCGTTGTTGTTGTCGTCGGTCACGGTCACCGGGCGGTTCAGGGCGGAGACGATGCCGGTGGTGGCGGTGTCGTCGTAGCCGAGCGGGTTGCCGATGGCCATCACGTTCTCGCCGACGGCGAGCTTGTCGGAATCGGCGAATTCCACGGCCTTGAGGTCGCTCGGCGGGTTGTCGAGCTTGATGACCGCAAGATCGGTGGTGGCGTCAGTGCCGACGAGCGTGGCGGAATACATGTTGCCGTTGGCAAGCGTCACCTGAATCTGCTGGGCACCGGAGATCACGTGGTTGTTGGTGATGATGTGGCCTTCGGTGTCGATGATGGCGCCGGAGCCCTTGGCGGTGCCGTTGCTCAACGCGGTCTGGATGGAGACCACGGAGCCGGAGACATCGCTGGCGACAGTCTGCCAGTCGGGGGCTTCGCCGCTCTTGGCGGTGGCGGACCCGGAGCCGGACTTATTCGAGCTGACGTTGGACAGCGAATTGCTGGTCGGCAAGGTGATCAGGCCGCTGGTGAGGGCGCCGTAACCGAGGCCCAGGCAGAGGGCCGCAGCCAGAACGGCGGCGACCACGGCGATGAGGATGTTGCTCGCCGTCTTGGACATGCCCTGCTTGGCGGGGCCGGGCTGACCGGGCTGTCCCGGCTGGGCCGGGCCTTGACCGTTCGGCGTACCGGTACCGGGAGTGCCGAAACCGAACAGACCGCCCTGCTGGGGCTGCTGGCCATTCCGGCCATTCTGACCGGACTGGCTGGCAAACGGATTGCCGTTGCCCTGCGGCTGCGGGTTATTGGTGTAGTAGGGATTGCGGTTGTCCTGCTGGCCCTGTGGGGTTTGCTGTGCAGGCTGACCGAACGGGAATTGCTGCGTGGGCTGGGCATTGCTGCCGGCCTGGCCGCCCTGCTGGCCCTGTGCCTGAGTCGGGGTCGGACCATAAGCGCCATATTCCGGGGCCGGACGATACAGCGGAGTTGTGGCCGAGGTCTGGCCTGCGGCCGGCGCTGCCGGAGAAGCCGGCGAGGAGGAGACCACCGTGCTCTCGCCCTTGGCGGAGGCGTAGTCCGGGATGGGCTCGGTAGCGGCTTGCGTAGGCTGCTGATCGGCAGCGAGGGCGGCCGAGGAAACCGGGGCTTGCTGCTCGCTGGAATCGCTGGCGTTGCCGGCATCAACCGAGTCGCCACCCACAAACGGGTTCTTCGGCTCGGCGTTGCCGGTATCGGCAGTACTATTGGGGTTTTCGTTATTCCGCGGGGTCTGGTCGACGCCCTGCGGGTTAAATTCGTCAGCCATTGCTGCTCCTTTTCCTAAATTCCTATCACGTCTGTTCGGCGGCTATTCGGGCACTTGCCCATTGCCACTTCTCGTGTGCTACCTCAGTAGTAAAGGCAGTCAATCTGGAGGTTTTCTGAACGTTGATTGAAAGTCTATGCGTAATCATCGCAGAGTCTTATGGGCATCTCGGCTTCGAGGGGCTGATTTCCTGTTTCGGGAACATCTACTTGCACTTCAAGGGGCTGTTCGCGCGGTCAATTCCGAGTATCAAGGGCCCTCATTTAACGCCATTCCGCCATTTTTGCAGCCGGCCTACTTGACCGGGAGCCCCTTGAAGCGGAAGTAGACGTTCGGGAGCGGCGAAATCCGCCCCTCGAAACCGAGTTCTTCACAATTTCCGGCCCTTTTCTGGCCCTTCTGCCTAAAGTGAACATATGACGATCAGCCTTCTTGAACATCCGTTGGGCGCACAGCCCGGACAGCCCGGCGACCGCAGCGCCTTCCATTTCGAAACGATCACCCGCCTGCCATCCACGGCCAGCGGGCTTGGGCGAGACGGTGCCCGATACGGCCGCACCGGCATCATTCACACGCCCCACGGCGATATTCGCACGCCTGCCTTCGTGCCGGTGGGCACGCAAGCCGCGATGAAGGCCGTGTTGCCCGAGCAGATGAAGGATCTAGGCGCACAGTGCCTGCTGGCCAACGCCTTCCACCTGTTCGAGCGCCCGGGCGAGGACGTGCTGGACGCGGCCGGCGGCTTGGCGCGTTTCATGAACTGGGATGGGCCCACGTTCACCGATTCCGGCGGTTTCCAAGTGATGTCGCTGGGCGTCGGCTTCAAGAAGACGCTGGCGATGGACGTGACCGGCATGAAGTCGGACGACATCATCGCCAAGGGCAAGGAACGCATGGCCTGGGTGGACGAGGACGGCGTGACATTCAAGTCGCCTCTGAATGGTGACGCACATCGTTTCTCCGCTGAGATTTCGATGGGCATCCAGCACAAAATCGGCGCAGACATCATGTTCGCGTTCGACGAACTCACCACGCTGATGAACACCCGCTCCTACCAGGAGGACTCGGTGGAGCGCACCTTCCGCTGGGCCCGCCGATGCGTGGACGAGCACCAGCGGCTGACGGCTGGTCGAGTCGGGAAGCCGGATCAGGCGGTGTATGGCGTGGGGCAGGGCGCGAATTACGAGGATCTGCGCCGACGTGCAGCCTCGCAGATCGCCTCTCTGGACTTCGACGGCGTGGGCATCGGCGGCGCGATCGAGAAGCGCATCATCGGCGACACCTGCGCATGGATCTGCGACGCGATGCCGGAAAACCGCCCACGCCACGTGCTGGGTATCGCCTCTGTGGACGACATCTTCGCCTGCGTGGAGAACGGCGGCGACACCTTCGACTGCGTGGCCCCCGCACGCTGCGCCCGAAACGGCGCGATTTACACGCGCGCCGGCCGGTACAACATCAAGCGTGCCCAGCATAAGTTCGATTTCGGGCCGCTGGAGGAGGGATGCGACTGCTACACATGCCAGCATTATTCGCGCGCGTACGTCGACCACCTGCTGCGCGCCCGCGAGTTCAACGGGTTCACGTTGGCCACGATCCACAACGAGCATTTCTTCGTGAAGCTGCTAGACGACATCCGCGCCTCGATCGACGGCGGATACTTTGATGAGTTCCGCGACGAAGCGCTGGCCCACTTCTACGGCAACGGCGAGCGCCGGCCAGGGTTGTGAGTTTTTCTCCTTCGTTGCGGCTTGTGCTGCCACGAAGTGACTGAGGGGAGTGTCGCCACCGTCAAAGATCACGGCACCCGCAGAAGACCCACGAGCGATATATCCCTGCCGCCCATGCGACACGCCGAAGATTGCATGATTACCCAGCCGGGTGTAAGTTAGTCGATTGTCTGCGAGTGTGGCGGAATGGTAGACGCGCTGTCTTCAGGTGGCAGTGAGTGTATGCTCGTGGGGGTTCAACTCCCCCCACTCGCACCAGCAACTAAAGGGCTGGAGCCGGAAGGTTCCAGCCCTTTTGCTTTGTCCGGGCAAGCGCCGTTTTTCAGGGGGGGGCTTTAGGACTTGAGACTTATGGCCCAACTTTCGTGGCGGAAAATGTCCCGGTACCTGCATCAATCGTTTGACGTTCAAGCCAGGCCAGAATCCGCTGTCCCGGTTCGCGATTTCGGGCGATCTTTGCAAACCGGGACAATTTTTGTTGCCCCGGTATAAATGTCAATCGATTTATGCGAAAACCGGGACAACGTGCCAATTCCAGAATCGGCCTTATTCCGCCGATTCCGTCTGCCAGACGATATGAGTTGAGGAAACCGGAGTGTCCCGGTTCACGAAAACAAGCCGAAATCGCCGACCGGGACAGCGGATTCTGCCCCGGTCGACAGGTCAAACGATTGACATATGAACCGGGACAAATACAGATCAGAGAGAAGCCCATGAAGTAGATTTAACTTTCCTCAACTTTCCGTCCGCCATAAACTAGCATTACATAGCATCATGAACCGAGACGAAATCAACGAAGCATTTGGAGTCACCGACGACCAGCTCGACCGAATGGCCGAGCCGTACGAATCCGACAATTGGCAGGGCGGTGTCGGGAGCATCATTCGCAGCAATCCGAAATCAGGAACCAGCACAAGTCGGACCCCAGCAGACACGCATAATACGAGTTCACAGACTTAGCGATGCATTCCGCAACCGTACCACCGAATACCACACCACGGAAGAACTGTAAGCATTACGAAATCAACCTTGATTATTGCGCGGGCCTATACTAGGTTACGGCAGCGTAAGTTAGTGGCCGGGAGAGCGTCGCCGGCCATAGCGAGGTGATCGGTATGAGCGTTTCCATCAACACGCCATCTGGACGAACCATGGCTTCCGCCGCAACAGTTGTGTCTTCCACAACCGCGAGTCAAAATCCAGCGCAAGCACCAGCCCCACCGCACTGGATCGCGCATCAGCTCAGTACAGGGGCCGCGCAATCGCGCTATCGCCAAGCCAAGGCGCGTTGAAGGCGATCAAGCGCCAGATCGTCCCCGTTGATGCATTCGGCAATCGCAAGCCGCGACTGCGCGGATGGCTGCACGTCGTGCTGTGCGGCATCGATTATTCGAACATCTTCCTCATCATCGCCGGCGCGGTATGCTTTGCGCTACGCAAGCCGAACCCCGTCCCCGGCTGGTTCGAGTTTCACGAGGTGTTTCACTTGGGCACGGTCATCGGGTATGCCTGCCACGTCGTGGCGATTTATCTGATTGTCTGCGCGCTGTAGGTTCGCTCGCCCAGCACCGAGGCGGGCCTTCATACGTTACGAGATAGGTCCTTGACCAGCCAGCCGTGACGACCGCCTTCATAGACCTCGTCAGTGAGCCGGTAGCCGCGCTGTTCGTAGAACTTGTAGTGGTCGTTTTCCGAGTGCACGGCAGCCATGGTTCCGCCGGCTTGCGCGATGCGGCGTTCGGCGTCGGACAGCAGCCGCGAGCCGATGTGCCTGCCTTGCGCTTCGGTCAGCACCGCGAGCCGCGCGATGACGTATCGCCCGGGCTGGTCGGGATGGTCGGGGTCCGCATAGAACCGGCAAGTCGCCACGGGGCGATTCTGGTCGGGCTGGCCGGACTGAATAGACGAGGCCGATTGCGCGGACAGGCCGGGGCGATTGGGCGCATCGTTCGAATCGAACGCCAGCAGATGCACGGACACGGCATCCCATTCATCGAATTCCGGCCGCCAGTCGCGTTCGCGGATGAACACCTGCTCGCGTATGGCGCGGGCCGCGTCGGGCAGCCGGTCGTATGCTTCGATTCGTATGGTCATGAGCGCCAGTGTAATGCGTCACGATAACCGACAGAGTGCGGCTTGATGGACGAGTTCTGGCCCAGGTTTGGCCTGTGCTCGATGAGCTCAGGCCGTACGCGCGATCTGCACGGCGGTGCCGGACGCGGTGACCATCAGCATACCGTTGTCGGCACCGAGCACTTCATAGTCGATGTCCACGCCGACCACGGCGTGCGCGCCCATCGCCTCCGCGCGCTGCTGCATCTCGGCGATGGCCTCGTTGCGGGCGCGCATCGGCTCCTCCTCATAGCCCTGGCTGCGGCCGCCGAACATGTTGCGCAGGCCCGCGCCAAGATCCTTGAACATGTTCACACCGGATACCACTTCGCCGAAGACGATGCCCTGGTAGTTGGTGATGGTGTATCCGTCGACGGACGGGGTGGTGGTGACGAGAATCATGGCGAGGCTCCTTTGGCTTGTCCGCGTAGATGAATCACTGCCGAGAGTCGGATCGCTCCCGAATCTCACCTCGGAAACGGATCGCTTCTCTTGGCTACCACAATAGTCGAGAGCGCCTTCCCCAACATCTTCAATCCACGCGATTGCGTAATCAAACACATGTTTCGCCTCCAAAAAATGCTGATAGACATTGGGCCGCAAAAGGCCAGCCTCAACGGGCGCAAGCCGCTCACCAAACTGAATCGCAGACCCAAATGACTCGTCATGGGCAAACGGCTGGACCACCCAAATTCCGCTGCGATAATCAACCATCACCGAAAGCCCAGGCTGCTCCGTCGATACGACCATCATCGAACCGGACACGTTCTCGACATTGATATTCGGGTGCCCGTACAACGCGTAACTCAAACCATCATCGGCAACACCCTGCTCTTGCCAATTGGCGCCTAAGCACTCCAACATCTCGCTGGGCGAGTACGCACAATCTTCCGCATAATCAATCGGCTGAGCATCCGTATAACAGCATTCACCGCCGTCACCTTCCGCAATGCTGCGCTCCACAAGATAGGCCATCACATCCGGCATCTCCCAATAATCAATGGACAGCTTATCAATACAGCCGTTTTTCCAAGCCATATAATGCGTTTGCTCGTCGCCAAGAATCTCTTCAAACGCCTCGGCTGAGATAAACGTCGACCCGTCCAACTGATAGCACTCGTCCAAAGGATAGATTTCTCGGTTCGCGTATTGTTCCTGAGCCTTGGACACAAGCTTGTCATCCAATGCGCTCATCTGCTGATCAACTTCATCCTGTGAGGGAATGAAAGGGGCGAAGTCCAGCCCTGCTTCGCCACAGCCTCTCTGCCGTTCACGCCTGTACATCACGTCCGCACACGTATCGGTCTGCCGTTCATTCACCATTGATCAGCCTTTCTTTTCGTTCCGCAAATGCCCTAGAACACTGCGATTCCAGTAGTTCCGATTGAATCAGGATCGTTCTTGCGAAACTGTCGAGGATCGTGGATCGCTTGTGGATCTTGAAGCGTTGTATCCTGGTTGTTCATGGATCCGGAACGCAAAATCATTAACGTCGTGGGAGCCGCAATCGTCACCAACGGCACCGTACTATGTGCACAACGCGGTCCGGGGAAGTCGTTGGCCGGATACTGGGAATTCCCCGGCGGCAAAATCGAACCTCATGAAACAGCGCGGCAGGCTTTACACCGCGAAATCGAAGAAGAGCTGTTATGCGAAGTTGAAGTCGCGGAAGAAGTGTGCACCAGCGAATACGCCTACGACTTTGGGACCGTACGGCTCACTACATTCGTCTGTCACCTCATCGCCGGCACACCGCATCTCACCGAGCATACTGATATCCGATGGCTGAATCCTGCCGATATGCCGACATTGAACTGGGCTCCGGTAGATCGCGAAGCAGTCGCGATTATCGCCAGCAAACAGCTGACGCTCCGATGAATGCGCCATAGCGCAGCCATGCAGTCATGCAGTCATCAACAAACAATTCGAATCGCAAGGGAACAAGACAACATGTCTATCAATCTGGCCAGCACCTCAAGCTCTCCGGCCAACACGCAACATAGTGATCCTGGCCCGACACCCTCAATCCTCGAAGATGTCATCTCAGGTCTGATCGAGCCGCGCTCAGATGCTCCCGGCGAATATAAGCCGACCCTCATCGCAAATCGCCCCGGTGGATTGACCATGCGCGAGGAAATCGGCAATTCCTTGGCTACTAGCGATTCCTTCGACATTTCTGTCGCATTCGTCTCGGCTGAGGCCGTGCTCAGCTTATTTGAAGACTTCAGAAGTCACCATGAAACAGCGACCCGAGCGGGCACACTGATTACCTCAACGAAAAATCATTTCAACGATCCCAGGGCATTCTGGGAGCTGCTGCATCTTCAGAACACCACTGGTGTTGACGTTCGCGTGTGGGAAGGCTCCCGCAATGCCTCAGTGGCCGCAATGGCTCAAGGACAGCCATTCCATCCAAAGGGATATATCTTTTCTCGCCGCATGAAAGACGGTACGCCCTATTACGACCTGTACGTTGGCAGTTCCAATCTCACTGGAGCCGCATTGACCACGCAACGCGAATGGAATCTCAAAGTCTCATCGCTGGCGGATGGAGAGCTGGTCGGGCAGTTCCAGGATGAAATCGACTCACAGGTGGCCGATTCCGTTCCGCTGACCGAAGAGTGGATCAAACAGTATGAGGAAGATTTCAAGAAATACGCCCCACCGCGTCATGAGATTCTGCAGTCGTTTGAGGGGCATGACATTCAGCCAAACGCCATGCAACAGGAGGCGTTGGCGAATCTCAAGAAACTTCGTGAACAAGGCGAGCACCGCGCAATTATCGTGTCGGCCACCGGCACCGGAAAGACGTACCTTTCCGCATTCGACGTACGCGAATGCCAGCCGAAGCGCATGCTGTACATCGCCCAACAGCAGATGATTCTTCAAACCGCAATGAACTCTTACCAAAAGGTGCTCGGCTGTGATGAATCCGAATTGGGATTGTATTCAGGCACCAGCAAGCAACAGGACCGCCGCTACGTATTCGCCACGGTACAGACGATGCGGCAGCCGGAGGTTTTGGCGCAATTCAAATCCGATGAATTCGACTACGTTCTGGTTGACGAAGTTCATCACGCTGGAGCCGAAGGATATCAGCGCGTCATCAATCATTTCAAAGATGCCGACTTCATGCTCGGCATGACCGCCACGCCAGAGCGCACCGACGGCATCAACATCTTCGAGCTATTCGGGCATAACATCGCGTACGAAATTCGCTTGCAAAAGGCGTTGGACGAGAACATGCTCTGTCCATTCCACTACTACGGCGTTGCGGAATACCTTGGCTCCGACGACGATCCGAATGGAATCGCCCATCGTCTCGATGTCTCCAAGGGTCTTGATGCGAAGGACTCGAAACAGCTCAAGTACGAGATCGAGCAGCTTGCCACCGAAAAGCGAGTCCGCTACATCATTGACAAGTTGCAGGAATATGGGCAGTTCAACATTCCGGTCACCGGACTCGTGTTCTGCAGCCGACAGGAGGAAGCCCATAAGCTGTCCCAGCTGTTTAACCAGCAGTGGAATCAACAAGATGAACGCCCCTATCGCACCGCTGCCGTTACCAGCACGGACGATGACGGCAGGCCCGTGTCCCAAGCGCAGCGAGACGAATACGTCCGCAAGCTCACTGAAGGCGAACTCGACTATCTCTTCACTGTCGATATGTTCAATGAGGGAGTCGATATTCCCGCCGTCAACCAAATCGTCATGTTGCGCAGCACCGAATCCAGCATTATCTTCACGCAGCAGCTCGGGCGCGGACTGCGCAAATTCCCTCACAAAGAAAGCGTTGTGGTTATCGATTTCATCGGCAATTACAACAACAACTATCTGATTCCGGTGGCGTTATACGGCAACACTGGCGACCGCGACAGGGCTCGCAAGAACCTGCAGCGAAAGTCAATCGGCCTGTCGTCCATCAGTTTCGACCCGATCGCCAAGGAGCGCATCCTTAAGTCTTTGGACACCGCCGACTGGTCCGACATGAAAAAGCTGTCCGAACAGTATCGCCAAGTCCGTTACGAGCTGGGCCGCATCCCCATGCTTACGGACATCTATAACTACGACCCCTCACTGCCGTATACCATCGCATCGAAGCGCAGCAACTATCTTGATTTCGTGCGTTCCCGTGAAAAAAGCCTGGGCAAAGGCAAACATCATGAAGCGACATTTGAGGATCAGTTGGAGCCGGTGACCGACGTTGAAGACGCGATACTCAAGATGGCAGCGGAGCTGCTGCTGCCCGGATTGCGACCGCACGAATTGGTCATTCTTGCTCAGCTATGCCATTTCGTCAGCGAACGGCTCGACGACGACGTACCTCAGCATTGGAGTGCGGGCTCGTCAATCGGCCGCAGCGAACTGCTCGATGCGATTCGTACTGAATTCCCGCTGGCCGATGGTTCAGACGCGCAATTCGACTCTGCGATCAGCGTGCTCGATTATTCATATTTCACCGGCCCGAACTGCAATCGTTTTGGCAACCAGCCATTGGTCGAAACCTTGAACAGCACCGGCACAGGAAGCGACACCGCATATCGGTTGAGCAGCAGATTCGCCGACATACTTGCCACGAACCGAACGTTCCGCATCTTCTTCGCGGACACTTTGCGCACCGGTATGGCCAATTGCCGAGATATGTTCCGCGAGGCCGCCGCCAGGCAACAGGTCTTCGACCACATGTTCTTGTACGAGCGCAAATATTCCATGGCTGACGTCATGCGCCTGTGCGGATGGAAGAAGGAAAACACTCCGCAAAACGTGGGTGGTTACCTGCTCGACAAGGAAACCAACACCATGCCCATCTTCGTGAAATACGCGGCCAGCCAATACGAGGATGAATTCCTGAGCACACAGGAAATGAAATACTTCAGCAAGAACGGACGCACTCCGCAGTCTCCGGAATTCCGATGGGCGCTTAGCGGCATTGGCCCGAATTGGGACCACACACATTTCGTCCCGCTATTCGTCATGCGCAAGGCGGAAGAGGCCGATGGCAAGTACTACTACGTTGGCCACGTCGCTGCGTTTGAGAATCCTCAGCTCACCACCAAGCCTGACGCAACCGGACAGGGCAGTGTGAAGGTCACCCTGTCGGTCCTGCGTTTGGCCCGGCCAATCGATCCAGAGCTCTATCGGCATTTAGCCGGCTGACCATCAGCTCCTCAACCGTACGGCGGCGGCCATTCCGCCGTCGCCGTAGGTGGGGTGGGCCATGAAGGCTTGACTGGCGGTGGCGTCGCCGCGCATCGACTCGTCGTAGCCGCCACAGCGCTCCCACGCGGCACGGCGAATTATGACGTGGCCGGGCAGCAATTATGCGACACGAACGTGGCGGCGATGCCACGGTTACGCGCGGCGCATCATGCGATGCTCGCCGGCGACCGTGTGCTCATCCTCACGCTTGGCGGGCTTGCGAGCGCCCGCAATATTCTCCATGCTCATGCCTGCTCATCCCCATCCACAACCGAAATCCAGTCGCCGTATCCTTCCTCGGCCATGCGCGAGCGCGGCACGAAGCGCAGGGCGGCGGAATTCATGCAGTAGCGCAGGCCGCCGCGGTCGGCCGGGCCGTCGGTGAACACGTGGCCCAAGTGAATCTGTGTGTCCGACGTGCGCACTTCGATGCGGTCGCGGCCCGGAATGCGGTGGTCCTCATGCTCGGTCAGCAAGTCACCGGCAATCGGGCGAGAGAACGCGGGCCAGCCGCAGCCGGAATCGAACTTGTCTCGCGACGAGAACAGCGGCTCGCCGCTGACGATGTCCACGTAAATGCCGGGCTCAAACTCCTCGTCATACTCGTTGACGAACGGGCGCTCGGTAGCGGCGTTCTGTGTGACCGCGAACTGCTCAAGCGTCAGATCCCAGATGCGTTCCACGTACTTCTGACGGCGTTTTACGTTCGCGATTGCGGCGATCGGCACATGGCAGTAGCCGCCGGGATTGTTCACCAGATAGTCCTGATGATGTGCCTCGGCCGGGTAGAAGTTGCGCAGCGGTTCGACCAGTACGGCCGGGCGCTGCGGCTGGGGGGGGGCGCCGACCTAC
>OGPR01001113.1_pt1 | contig 23605 bp, 20 predicted proteins | sample 1552981 | NCBI WGS metagenome assembly OGPR01 (sample SAMEA2580260, study PRJEB22360) | human gut metagenome | biome: human gut; feature: human-associated habitat; material: faeces | place: Denmark | collected 2008/2010 | reverse complement strand
GGCATCGTGGCCGTGCCGGACAAGCGGCTGGACAAGCTGGCCGAGATCTGGCAGACCAACAAAAAGACACCTGCCATCGTTGAGTTTGTAGACATCGCCGGTCTGGTCAAGGGTGCCAGCCAGGGTGCAGGCCTGGGCAACAAGTTCCTGGGCCACATCCGCGAGTGCGATGCCATCGTGCATGTGGTGCGCTGCTTTGATGACGACAACATCATCCATGTGGTGGAGGACGTGACCAAGGCCGAGGCCGTGGACCCCATCGCCGACATCGATGCCATTGACTACGAGCTGATCCTCTCTGACCTCGAGGTCGTTCAGAACCGCGCCGGCCGGATGGCCAAGGCTGCCAAGAGCGGCAACAACAAGGGTGCTGCTGCTGAAGCCGCCTGGCTGCAGAAGCTGGCCGACCACCTGAGCGCAGGCAAGCCTGCCCGCAGCTTTGACTTTGACGAGGGGGATGCCGAGCAGCAGGCCGTGCTGCACGAGATGGGCCTGCTGAGCTCCAAGCCCGTGCTCTACGCCTGCAACGTGGGCGAGGATGACCTGATGGAGGGCATTGAGAATAACCGCTATGTCCCGCTGGTGGCCGCCCGCGCCGCCGAGGAGGGGGCTCGCTACATTCCCATCTGCGCCAAGACCGAAGAGGACATTGCCGACTACTCCCCCGAGGAGAAGAAGGCTTTCCTGGCCGAGATGGGCATCGAGGCCAGCGGCCTGGACAACCTGATCACTGCCAGCTACGACCTGCTGGGCCTCATCTCCTTCCTGACCGACGGCAAAAAGGAGTGCCGCGCCTGGACCATCCGCAAGGGCACCAAGGCTCCTCAGGCCGCCGGTAAGATCCACAGCGATTTCGAGCGCGGCTTCATCCGCGCCAGCGTCATCGGCTATGGCGACCTGGAAGCCAACAACTTCGATTATGCCGCTGTCAAGGCCAAGGGCCTGCAGCGCACCGAGGGCAAGGAGTACGTCGTGAAGGACGGCGACGTGATCGAGTTCCTGTTCAACGTCTGATGTATGATAAAAGTGTCTCCCACGCGGCGCGTGGGAGACACTTTTGCCCAGGAGAAAGGACATCTATATGATTATCGGAATTATGGGCGCAATGCCCGATGAAGTCGATCAGCTGTGTGCAAAGCTGGAAAACGTCACCGTGGACCCCTACGGCGGCGTGGAGTACCACAGAGGCACGCTGGCAGGCAAGCAGGTCGTGGTCTGCTGTGCAGGCATGGGCAAGGCCAATGCCGCCGCCACCACTCAGGTGCTCATCACCCGATACGGTGCCGAGAAGATCATCTTCTCCGGCATTGCAGGCAACATGACCAGCAAGATCGGCATTGGTGATGTGGTCATTGGCAAGACGGTGCTCTACCACGATGCCCAGCTGGACATGATCTGCCAGAACCCGCCCTACCTGAAGGAGTACGCCGGTGACCCGGCCCTCATCGCCGCCGCTGAAAAAGCCTGCGCCGAGGCAGGGGTCAAGGCCCTGACCGGCAAGATCGCCACCGGCGACCTGTTCGTGGGCGACAGCGAGACCAAGGCCGCCATTGAGGCCAAATGCGCCCCCGACTGCGTTGAGATGGAGGGTGCTGCCGTGAGCCAGATCGCCGCCAAGAACGATGTGCCCTGCGTCATCCTCCGGGCCATGAGCGACAATGCCGACGAGGACGGCCACGAGGTGCTGGTGGTGAAGAAATTCAGCATCGCCGAGTACGTAGCTACCGCCACCCGGATCGTGGCGGCCATGGTGGAAGCACTCTGAGCAGCCGGAGCGGCCTTTACAGGAACTGCTCCAGTTTCAGCCGGTTCTCTTCCTCCAGGTCCTGCAGCTTCTGCATCAGGCGCTTGGAGCCGGGAGCCGCATCGGGATAATCCTTCTGGCTCTTGATGCAGTCCATCACACCCTGACTGCTTCCCTCGCTGAGCATTTCGGCCAGATTGCGGGTGGATCTGTCGGTGAGCGTTTTCATGCCGATGCCCATTTTGGTGTTGAGCTTTGCCATGATGCTCTGGCCCTGAGCCGTGCCACCGCAGGCCTCGATGGCGGTGTGGGCCTCCTGATTCAGTTCCCGGTAGAGGTTCCGCTCCCGCAGAAGCTCGGCCCGGAAGGCAGGGTCCTCGGTCATGGGCACGATCTGTTCCAGCGTGTTTTTACCCATCTCCGTGTTCTGCACCACCGCTTCCAGCAGATTCAGGTTATCATTTTTCTGATTTTCCATACAAAAATCCCCCTTTGTGGCACTAGCTTGTACCGCAAAGGGGGATTTTATGCATTCGGTTTATTTGCTGCAGATCTGGTCGCCGCCGGCGGTCTGGGCCGCCTTCAGGCGCTGCTCACACAGCTGATACAGTGCGTCCCAGTTTTTGCCCCGCACCTCGCCGGTGCAGGCGCAGCCGATGGACTGGGTAAAGGGCACCCGGCGCATCAGGCCCACCGATGCCACGCACGCGCGGGGCATCTCGGCATAAATGCCGTTCAGCTCCTCGGCCAGCTCTGCGCAGTTCTTATCCGCGCAGCCGATGGCGAACAGCGTGTCCGTCAGGCGGCAGACCACCCGCTCTGCAGGGCGGTCATAGTACTTTTTCCACTGGTTGGCCACAAAACAGACCAGCTGGTTCATCACGGCATCACCCTGCCGGGCGCGCATCCCGTCCTCATCGTCCAGCGCCACCAGCGCCAGCGAAGCACAGCGGTGAGCATCCGTCCACTCATCCAGCCGGGTGCAGAACTCCGTTTCAAAATAGCGGCGGTTGAACACGCCGGTCAGGAAATCGTGATTCATATCGTCCCGGCAGAGCTCCCGCTCCCGCGCGGTCATCCGATCCTCCGGCAGGTCGCTGCCCGCCAGCGGAGCCGTCATCTGCAGCTGCCAGAGCTTGCCGTCCGCCTCGATCAGGCGGCGCAGCACGCAGTCCACCTGCCCATTGCGCAGGACATAATCCACCTGCAGGCCATCGTCCTGCCAGGTGTCCGCGGTCTCCTCATCGGCTTCCGTCAGGGTCACGTCCTCAAAGGCGGTCTGTGCGTTTTCTGCAAAGGCGCGCAGATCCTGTTCCGTCCATTCTTTTTTCATGCGTTTTTCCCCATTATCCGGTGCCGGACTCTCTCCCTTCCGGCACAGCTTTGCCACACGGCCGCTGAAAGCGCAGCCCCATTACCGGAATTATACCATCTTGTGCCGGGCGTTTCCAGCAAAACGCACAAACTTTAACGTATTTTTTTACATTTTCGTCAAACTGCCAAACACACTCCGGGTTTCCGGCCCGGTTATGTACGGCAGTACACGGCGCACTCCGCCAGAATACGCTTGGCCAGCGCGGCAGTGTCGAACCCATCGGCGGCGCGCCAGCTCCAGTTTCCGCCCAGCTTGCCGGGGCTGTTCAGGTGGGCTTCCTCGCCCAGGCCCAGCCAGTCGGCCATGGGGATGATGGCACGGTCGGCCACAGAGCCCAGCGCAGCCCGGAGCAGCGCGGTGCGGGCCGCCTCTGTTTTGACAGCGGCCACCTCCTTTGCGGTGGGCTGACAGCCGGTCAGATGCAGGTAGGCGGCGGCCGCAGCCTTCTCCTTGGCCGATGCGCTCTCGTCCCACCAGGCGGTCAGCGTCGTGTTGTCATGGGTGCCGGGGTAGACCACGCTGTTCTTGACGTGGTTGTGGGGCAGGTACTCGCTGTCCCCGCCACCGAACGCGAACTGCAGCACCTTCATGCCCGGGAAGGTGCTGTCTGCCAGCAGCTCCCGCACACTGGGGAACAGCTCACCCAGATCCTCGGCGATGATGGGCAGCTTGCCCAGCGCACCTTCCAGCGCGTTGAACAGCTCCATCCGGGGGCCGGTCTCCCACTTGCCGGTCTTGGCGGTAGTGCTGTCTGCCGGGATGGCCCAGTAGGTGTCAAAACCACGGAAGTGGTCGATGCGGAGCAGGTCATAGATGCCCAGGGCATGGCGGACACGCTGGATCCACCAGGCATAGCCGGTCTGCTTATGGTAGGGCCAGTTGTACAGCGGGTTGCCCCAGAGCTGGCCGTCTGCCGAGAAGTAATCCGGCGGGCAGCCTGCCACCCGGGCAAAGCCGCCGTCTGCATCCAGCTCAAACAGCGGGCCGCCCACCCAGGCATCCACGGAATCTGCCGAGACATAGATGGGGATATCGCCCAGGATCTGCACGTTGTTGGCGTTGGCATAGGCTTTCAGCTTCTTCCACTGGATGCTGAACTCGTACTGCAGAAACTTCCAGAAGCCGATCTCTTCCTCGTTCTCTGCCTTAAAAGCTTCCAGCGCCTGCGGCTCCCGCTTGCGGTACTCCCGGGGCCACTGGGTCCAGCTCTTCATGCCGTTGGCGGTCTTGAGGGCCATGTAGAGGGCATAATCCTCCAGCCAGCCCTCGTTTTCCAGCGTGAAGGCATAGTACGCATCCGGATAGTAATGGGCACAGCCGTGCCGGCCCGCACACTGCCTGCGCCAGGCGGCATAGGCGGCACGCAGGACCTTGTAGCGGCTGGTGTACAGGGTGCCGTAATCCACGTTCAGCGGGTCCTTGCCCCAAGGCTCGGCCTTGAGCTGGGCGGCTGTCAGCAGCCCCTCGGCTTTCAGAGCATCCAGATCAATGAAATAGGGGTTGCCCGCAAAGGCAGAGCAGCTCTGGTAGGGGCTGTCCCCATAGCCCGTGGGGCTCAGGGGCAGGATCTGCCAGATCTTCTGGCCTGCCGCCGCAAGGAAATCCACAAATTTTTCTGCCTTTTTGCCAAAGCAGCCGATCCCGTAGGGGCCGGGCAGGCTGGACACCGGCATCAGAATACCACTTTCACGCATTGTAAATCCTTCCTCGTCTCAAACTTTTTGCTGGGGCTTGTCTGTTTTCTATCATAACATAACTGCAGACTATTTTCCACAGGCAAAAAACGTGGTATACTTGTTTTTATATTAGGAGGTGCTTATGCAGCCAACCGAAAAATACTATGAACACGATGCCTACCGCCGGGAGGCGGTGGGGCATATTTTAGCCGCAGAGCCGGACAGCCGGACCGGCGGCGGGCGCATCGCGCTGGACGGCACGGTGTTTTACCCCGAGGGCGGCGGCCAGCCTGCCGACCGGGGCACTCTAACCCTTGCTGACGGCACGGTGCTGACCGTCACCGATGTCCACGAGCAGGCGGGTGTCATCTGGCACATGGTCACTTCCCTGCCCGCCGGGGCGGTGCCCGGGGCCGAAGCGGTACAGACCATCGACTGGGCATGGCGTTTTGACAAGATGCAGCAGCACACCGGCGAGCACATCCTCTCCGGCATCCTGCACAGCATGTTCGGGGCCGAGAACGTGGGCTTCCACATCGGCTCCGATGCCGTGCGGATGGACACGAACATCCCCATCTCCGCCGAGGGGCTGAAAGCGGCCGAGACTGCCGCCAACCGCATCATCTGGGAAAATGTGCCGGTGAACATCACCTACCCCACCCGGGAGGAGCTGGCCGCCCTGACCTACCGCTCCAAAAAGGAGATCGAGGGGCAGGTGCGGATCGTAACCATCCCCGGGGCGGATGTCTGTGCCTGCTGCGGCACCCACACCGCCTTTACCGGTGCGGTGGGCCAGATCAAGATCCTGGCCGCTGAAAACTATAAGGGCGGCGTGCGCCTGAGCATCGTCTGCGGCGGGCGCGCGCTGGAAGCCGCACAGGCCATGCGGGCGCGGCAGGCAGAGATCGGTGCCCTGCTCAGCGCCAAGGCCAGCGAGACGGCCAACGCCGTGCACCGGGTGTATGACGAGTACACCGCCCTGAAATTCACCCACTTCGGGCTGTGCAGCCAGCTCTTTGACGCGCTGGCCGCACAGGTAACGCCCGGTGCGGATGCCATCCGCATCGTGCCGGGGCTGGACCCGGACGGCCTGCACCGGCTGGCTGTCCGCCTGACCGAAGCCACCACCGGCCTGTGCGCGGCCCTGACCCCCAACGAAAAGGGCACCGGCTACTGCCTTGCCCAGGCGGGCGGTGATGTCCGTGCCCTGACCAAAGCCCTGAACGCCGCCCTCAATGGCCGCGGCGGCGGCAAACCCGGCATCTGTCAGGGAAGCTGCGCCGCAGAGCCGGAACAGGTGGAAGAATTTTTGCGGGAGCAAGACCGGTAAGCATCCTCGCCCTCTCAGGCGCTGACGCGCCAGCTCCCCCAAAGGGGGAGCCCTTGGCAAAACCGGTAAGTTTTCCGCACTGCCAAGGCCTCTCCCTTTGGGAGAGGTGGATTTGCGAAGCAAAGACGGAGAGGGCGAGCCACGTTAATTTTAAGGAGAATGACTAACTATGAGAATGCGTTTCAAACCCTACGCCCACGATGAGCTGATGGCCGCCGATTTCCACGTCCACGAGCCCCTGATCTGGGGCGGCAAGTGGCACGCACAGTATGCCCGCCCGGAGCAGCCCTTTGTGCTGGAGCTGGGCTGCGGCAAGGGCGGCTTTATCTCCCAGCTGGCCTGCGCCCACCCGGAGAACAACTATCTGGGCATCGACATCACCGACAAGGTGCTGATCCTTGCCAAGCGCAAGATCGAGGCCGCTTACACCGAGGCAGGCCGCCCCATCGACAACGTGAAGATCATGAGCACCGACATCGAGCGCATCAAGGGCGTGCTCACCGCCGAGGATACCGTCAGCCGCATCTATATCAACTTCTGCAACCCGTGGAGCAAGAACGCTTCCTCCAACAAGCACCGGCTCACCTATCCCCGCCAGCTCATCCAGTACCGCGAATTCCTGAAGGACGGCGGCGAGATCTACTTCAAGACCGATGACGACGACCTGTTCCGCGACAGCCTGGAGTATTTCCCCGCTTCCGGCTACGAGATCACCTGGAAGACCTTTGACCTGCACGAAAACGAGCCGGAGTGGAACATCCGCACCGAGCACGAAGGGATGTTCACCGAGATGGGCATCAAGATCAAGGCCCTGATCGCCAGAAAGCTGCCCGGCGATGCCGCCGTGACCTGGATCGAGCCCAAGGTCCTGAAAAAGAGGAAGGCTGCGGAGGAAGCCGCTGCCGCCGCAAAGGAGGAGTAAGATGTCCTTTTTTGTCAACACCATGGTCTGCGGCTTTTCGCTGTATCAGATCCTGGCGTTTTTCCTGATCTACTCCTGCCTGGGCTGGTGCCTGGAGGTCATCTATGCCGCCGTTTCCACCGGCCAGCTGGTGAACCGCGGCTTTCTGAACGGCCCGGTCTGCCCCATCTACGGCTTTGGCATGATCATCGTGCTGTTCACCCTTTCGCCGCTGGCAGACAACCTGCTGCTGCTCTATCTCGGCGGCGTGATCCTGCCCAGCGTGCTGGAGCTGGTGGGCGGCTGGGCGCTCTACAAGCTCTACCACACCCGGTGGTGGGATTACAGCGACTTCCCCTTCAACATCGGCGGATATATCTGCCTGGAGTTCTCCCTTTTGTGGGGCGTGGGCACCGTTGTGGTGATGAAGGCCGTTCACCCCGTGATCGCGGGCTTTGTGGAGATGGTCCCCCAGATGGTGGGCTTTGTCCTCATGTGCATCCTGTATGCCTGCTACGCCGCCGACGTGGTGGTGACTGCCTTTGCGGCCTCTGACCTGGCCCGTGAGCTGGATGCCCTGGAAAAGGTGGCCGACAGTATGCACGCCGTGTCCGATGCCATGACCGAGCTGCTGGGCACCACCGCCATGGATGTGGACCAGAAGATGGACGAGAGCCGCCTGCAGCTCAAGCTGGCGGCTGCCGAGGCCCGGGACAATGCCGCCAAACTGAGCCCCCGGGATGCCGCTGCCGCCCTGCGCGCCAAGGCCGACGAGGCCATGGAGGCCGCCCGCAAGTCCTCGCAGGAGGCCCGGCTCAATGCCTCTGAAGCCGCCACTGCCGTCAAGCTGGCTGCCAAGGGCACCGCAGAGCGCACGGCAGAGCTGCTCCGTCTGGAACAGCTGGCCGAGGAGCTGCAGGCCCGCAGCGAGGAGATGCGCGCCCGCACCCGGAGCTCCAAGTACTTTGGCAAGGGCCGTATGCTCCGCGCTTACCCCAAGCTGCGCCACGGCGAAAAGCACCGCTCTCTGGATGAGCTGCGGGAGCGCCTGAAGTACGAGCGCAGGCACTGACCCTGACCGTTGCAGCAACCCCAAATGCCCCTGACCGGCTTCTTTCGGTCAGGGGCATTTTTCTTGCACTGCATTCTCCATAAAGTCAGGCAGATCTTGTGCTGCCGCACGCTTTTGTTTTCGTCATGTTTTCCACATTGTACGCTCCTTTTTTGTATACTCTACCAAATCCATTTTCGTCATATTGACAAAAAAAAAAAGAGTATTTTATCCTGTGCAATATGCTATTCCCGCTAAAAACTGAAGAATCGACAAGCTAGTCGAAAGACTGCGACGCAAAGCGAAAGAGCCTGTAATATGGCAGCCAGCCGCACGTTATCCTCTCCGGGTAAGGTAATATGAAACCTTGCACCTCCTTGTGAAGATGCGCCGGTTCCCCTTCGGGAGCGCGAGCGCGCAGCGGGTCTACAAGGGTTCAGAGTGTCGTACCAGCCGTTTGGCCGGTGCGGCGCTCTTTTGTTTTGACTGAAACAGAGAGAGTTTTTTGGAAAATCATTGAAAAGGAGTAAAAAATTATGAGACCCAAGCGTTTGATCAGCTTATTGGTTGCGGTCTGCATGATGATCACCATGCTGCCCCTGTCGGCAGTCACGGCATTTGCAGCAGACACGTCAACTGTACGTACAGCCATCGTTGACGGTTACAAGTATGAATATACGATAAATACAGAAGACGATACTGCAACCATCACAAAATTTCTTGGCCCTGTTGATTCAGAAGGCAATGTTGATTTTACAAACCATGGCCCCTACGACATCAACATACCCTCAGAGTTGGACCACCACTCTGTAACCGGTTTGGGAGATTATTCATTTGCCACCGAAGAGAACGCCTCCCCACTGTACGACATTCATCATCACTACATTCAATCCGTCACAATTCCAGAAAGCGTCACTTCCATCGGCCACTCTGCCTTTGAAGCTTGCTTCAACTTGGAATCTCTTATCATCAAAGACGCTGCCACATCGATAGGGGAGCGCGCCTTTAATGGGTGCAGTGATCTTACAACGCTTAAGTTAGGTGAGAAGATTAAGACGATCGGCGATTATGCCTTTGAACAATGCTCTTCACTGACGAACGTCACCATTCCACAAAACGTTACTTCCATCGGCCAGTATGCCTTTTATCTCACCGACCTGAATACTCTTACCATCAAGGGTCCTATAAATTCGATGGGATATGCTGCCTTTGCAGGCTGCACAAATCTCACATCGCTTTCGCTGTATGACGGCATTCAAACCATTGGCGAGGGCGCCTTTATAAACAGTACTTCTCTGGAGGCCGTCACCATTCCACAAAGCGTCACTTCCATCGGAGCATCTGCTTTTGCAAACTGCTCCAACCTGAGAACGATCACCATCCCGGAAAAAGTAACAACCATTGAATCTGATACCTTTACAGGTTGCTCCTATCTGGAATCCATTACGCTCCCTGCTGGATTGAAGTCTTTCCAAGACAAACTGGAAAATTGTCCGGCTGGGAACCCCGATGGTGCCATCTACTACAAAAACTACAAGGCCGCCGCAGATGATCTGCTTGCAGACAATGATGCCAATGATAACATTGGTGCCAATGATAAACTGAGAAAACGCAATTTTCTTTACCTCTGCAAGGTGACCTTTGATGCCAAGGGCGGCACCCCGACCGACCACGCTGTGGTGTCGGCTTATAAGACCGAAAAAATCAATGCAGACGATCTGGCTGCCATCCCTAATCCCACCCGTGCGGGTTACAATTTCACCGGCTGGTACACCACCGCAGATGGCAAGCCCGCAGATGGCAAGTTTGATGTGGACAAAACCGAAATTACGAAGGACATCACCCTCTATGCCGGTTGGGAGCCTGCCCCCAAAGCTCCAGTCTGCCACCCGCTGACCTTGAAGGACGGCGTTATCACCAGCGTAACAGTGCCCGGCAAGAATGGTGCTGACCCCGAGGATATCACCGAGATCGTTAAAAAGAATGCCAACGAGGACGGTTCCTTTAACGTCCCCGAGGGTGCAACGGTGAGTGTTGCATTTGATAAGGATGCTTTTGCAGATAGCGGTCTGAAATTTGGCCACTGGGATATCACCGGCCTGGATGATCCGAACGCTTATCAGGATAAGGAAAGCTTTGCCTTTGAGATGCCTGCAAAGGCCGTGACCCTGAAAGCCATGACACAGGATGCATCCATTGAAGATGACGAGCCCGATATCGTTGGCCCCATCGTGATCGGCACTACTGTTGTTGTCGGCGGTGCAGTGCTGGGTTATCAGGCCTATTCTCTGGGCGCTGAATTTGCAGGCAAGCTGATGGCTCTGCCCTACTTCCCCAGCAACCGCAGCGCCCTTGCCATGATGCTGTGGGAGGATGCAGGCAAGCCCATGCCCGAATCCGAACTGCTCTACCCCGATGTAGGGCAGGAAGAGCGGGATATGGACCTGCAGCACGCCGCCCGCTGGGCCATGGAAAACGAGCTTATCCCTGACCTGAACGATGAGGGCACGGCTCCGGAAGAGATGAAATTCTATCCCGACAACGCCGTAAGCAAGATCGATGTGCTGAATGCATGGCAGAAAGCACAGGAGCTCAAGCAGAATGCCTGAGCAGCCCTAAACCAACCCCCACTTGGCCTGTAAACCGCAATGCGGGCTGAGTGTTCCAAAATTCCCAAAGTACAGAAGCGCTTCATCCTCTCCCGGATGAGGCGCTTCTGTGCTTTCCGGAACTTTTTTTCCCGGCACCCCTTGCATCCCGCCCGCCGGTGCGGTATGCTTAACCAATAGAGCATTGCAGAGGGAGGGAGACCCCGGATGGACATGGAAGAGATCCGCTACCTGCTGGGCGGCACGGTATTCGCGCGGGCCAAGGCCTACACGGACCGGATACAGGATCTGAACTGCGAAGTGGCCGGGAACGGCGTGCGCCACCTGAGCGCCGACGTGCGCGGCGGCGGGCGGAGCCTGTACCAGACCCAGGTCTGGCTGCGGGAAAACGGCAGCTTTGTCAGCGCCAGCTGCTCCTGCCCCTACAACGAAAACGGCGAGGGACCCTGCTGCAAGCACATCGGCGCGCTGCTGATGTGGGACAGCGAGAATCAGGGCCTTTCCGGCAGAGCGCCGCAGAAGCCCTCGGAGAGCCCGGAGAGCATCCCGGGCGTGGTGCGGGGCACGGCCAACCTGCAAACGCCCCAGCCTGAGGAGCCGCCCCGCAGGGACAGCTATGCCTCCAGCCTGGAAATGCTGTTCGGCAAGAAATGGCGGGGCGAGGAACCGGAATCTGACTACGAGGCACGGCGGCTGCTCCGGGCCTATCAGGAGGGAGCACTGGCCGAGGTGGACGGCGGGACCGGCCACGCGGAGCTGCGCCCCCACTCCGCAGAGCTGGAACCGGAGCTGACCCTGCTGCCCGGGGAGCTGCCCTGGCTGCGGCTGCGCATCTCGGCAGACGGCGGGCGGCAGTATGTGGTAAAGAGCATCCCGGACCTGCTGCGGGCCGTGGAGAAGCACGGCTTCATCAGTTACGGCAAGGCGCTGGAATTCCAGCACAGCTGGGAGGCCTTTGCCCCGGAGGCACAGCAGCTGCTCCGCCTGCTGCGGCGGCAGCTCAGCGCAAAGGAAGGGGCCGAGGCGGCCCTGCGCAGCTACGGCAATGCGCCCCGCAGCGGGCCTGCCGGGGGCATCCCGCTGAACGGCGAGATCTTTGACGGTCTGGTGGCCCTCTATGCCCCCACTGGCAATCTGGGCGGCTACACCCTCAAGACCGGCATCCCGGCCCTGACCATGCGGGTGGAAAAGCGCCGGGGCGGCGTGGAGGTGTCCGTGACCCCCGCGTTGGGGTGGAAAACGGGTTTAGACAACGACTATTTATACAGTGAGGATACGATTTGGCAGCTGGACCGGGCCGAAAGCGCCCGGATGCGGCCCGCCCTTGAGGCATTGTGCGGCAAGAGCCTGTTCTTTACCACCGGGGATGCCACCGCCTTTTGCAGCTACGTCCTGCCGGAGCTGGGCAGCAGGGTGACCATTGAGGACCCCGAACGCCTGCTGCTGAATCAGATCCCGCTGGAGCCGGTGGTGCAGTTTTACCTTGACGCGCCCACGCGGGAAACGGTGCGGGCGCACCTTGAATTTCTGTACGGCGAGGACCGCGTCACGCCGGAGGAACCGGGGCCTGCCGGTCTGCTGCGGGATGCCCGCGCCGAACAGCGGGCCGGGCGGCTGCTGGGGCGGTACCTGGAGCCGGGGCCAGACACCATGGGCAACGGCCTTGCCGCCCACTATGATGCCTATGAGGAGGATGAAGTCTACCGCTTCCTCGATGAGGGCATCCCGGCCCTGCTGGCTGAGGGCGAGGTCTACCTGACCGATGCCTTCCGCAGTATGCAGGCCGCACCGCCGAAGATCTCGGTGGGGGTGTCGGTGCACGGCAGCGTGCTCGACCTGGAGGTGGACACGGGGGAGTTCCCGGTGGGAGAGCTGAAAGCCCTGCTGAGATCGCTCCACCAGAAAAAGCGCTACCACCGCCTGCGCGATGGCCGTCTGCTCCGGCTGGACGATTCCATGGAGGTGCTGGACGAGCTGAACGAGACGCTGGAGCTTTCCGGGGCCAAACTGGGCCAGGCCCACGCCCGGCTGCCCCTGTACCGGGCCCCCAGTCTGGACTGGGCGCTTTCGGGGCAGAACGGCATCCGCTTCAACCGGGACGATGCCTTCCGCCAGCTCAGCCGGAGCTTCCACGCGGTAAAGGACAGCGAGTATACACCGCCTGCGTCTCTACAAAAAGTTTTGCGAAAATACCAGCGGGACGGCTACCGCTGGCTCCGCACGCTGGATGGCTACGGCATGGGCGGCATCCTTGCGGATGATATGGGTCTGGGCAAGACGGTGCAGGTGCTCAGCTATCTGCTGGCCCTCCGGGAGCAGGGCGGGAACCCCCTGCCCAGCCTCATCGTCTGCCCGGCCTCGCTGGTGCTGAACTGGGCCGAGGAATGCCAGAAGTTCACGCCGGAGCTGAACTGCGTTGTGGTGGACGGGGATGCCGCCCACCGGGCCCAGCTGGCCGAGCAGTGGGACGGGGCCGATGTGGTGGTGACCAGCTACGACCTGCTCCGCCGCGACGAGACCCTGTACGAGAACCAGAAATTCTATGCCTGCATCCTGGACGAGGCCCAGGCCATCAAGAACCACACCACCCAGAAATACAAGGCGGTGTGCGGGGTGAACAGCCGTGTCCGCTTTGCGCTGACCGGCACCCCCGTGGAGAACCGCCTGGGTGAGCTGTGGAGCATCTTTTCCTTCCTGATGCCGGGCTACCTGCCGCCCTACAAGAGCTTCTGCAGCCGGTTTGAAAAGCCCATCACGCAGGAAAATGACCCGGCGGCGGTGCGGCGGCTGAACCAGCTCACCGGGCCGTTCATCCTGCGCCGGATGAAGTCCGAGGTGCTGAAGGAGCTGCCCCCCAAAACAGAGAATGTCTACCGCATCGAGCTGGAGGAGGAGCAGCGCAAGCTCTACCTTGCCGCCGTGGTGGATGCCCGGGAGAAGCTGCGGGCCGCCAAGCCCGAGGATAAGATGGCGGTGTTCGCCGTCCTCATGCGGCTGCGGGAGATCTGCTGCGACCCCCGGCTCATTGCCGACAACTGGACAGGCGGCAGCGCCAAGCTGGATGCCTGCATCGAGCTGGTCACCAGTGCCGTGGAGAGTGGGCACCGCATCCTGCTGTTCAGCCAGTTCACCTCCATGCTTGAGCTGCTGGCCAAGCGGCTGGACGCGGAGGGTGTGAGCCACTTCACCCTGCAGGGCTCCACCCCCAAGCCGGTGCGTGCCGAGCTGGTGCGCCGCTTCAACGGCGGCGAGGCCAGCGTGTTCCTGATCTCCCTGCGGGCAGGCGGCACCGGCCTGAACCTGACCGCCGCCGATATCGTCATCCACTACGACCCGTGGTGGAACGTGGCGGCCCAGAATCAGGCCACCGACCGTGCCTACCGCATCGGCCAGCAGAACCCGGTGCAGGTGTACAAGCTCATCGCCCAGGACACCATTGAGGAAAAGATCGTGGAGCTGCAGCAGGCCAAGCAGGATCTGGCCGAGACCGTCACCGGCAGCGCGGATGGTGCCATCCTGCGCATGAAGCCGGAGGAGCTGCTGAATTTGTTGGAGGGAACCGAATGATGCAATACGCCCTATTTGCCCGGCCTGTCGTGACCATTTACGACCTGCCCCAGACCACCAAACAGAGCGAGGCGGGCCTTGTTTCCACCATCGGGGATGAGGGCCTGTACGGTCAGGCCTGTCAGGTGCGCACCGCCCCCGGCGGCGTGACTGCCGAGGGAGTGCCCCTCTCCCCGGAGGTGGCCGAGGTGGTCACCTTTTACGGCTACCACGGCTTTGTCCGGCGGGATGCGCTGAAATTTGTCAGCGAGGATGCGCTGCGGGCCTACCTGCCCCAGCCGCTGGTGCTGGTGGGCCGTGCCACCGATGTGCTCAGCCTGCCCAAGGTGCAGGGGGTGCGGATGCTGGAGCTGGAGCGGGGCTGCCTGCTCTGCCGCCTGCCCGAACCGTCCGAGGAGGCCGAGGCCCACACCGGCTGGGCCAAGGTGGCTCTGCTGGATGGCCGCACCGGCTATGTCCGGGACGTGGCGCTGGAGCCGGTGCGGTTTGAGATGACCGCCGTGTTTTCCCAGCGGGAGGGGCTGGCCTTTGATGACGCGCTGGCCGAGGCCCGGAATATTACCGCCGGGGAGCTGGTGCCGCAGGCACTGCAGGCGTGGTACGACGGCAGCGAGGAAGCGTTCCGGGATGCCGTCTGCGCGCAGGCGAAAAAGTATCTGGGCACTGAGTACCGCTGGGGCGGCAAATCGGGCCGGGGCATTGATTGTTCCGGCCTTGTCAGCAGCGCCTATATGCAGTGCGGCGTGCTCATCTACCGGGATGCCAGGATCGTGGAGGGCTGGCCCATGCACCAGATCCCCTTTGCAGACAAAAAGCGGGGCGATGCCCTCTATTTCCCCGGCCATATCGCCCTTTACCTTGGTGAGGGCCGCTACATCCACTCCACCGGCGCGTCCGCCAGCGGCGGCGTGGTCATCAACAGCCTTGACCCCGCCGACCCGCTGTACCGGGAAGATCTGGTCAAGAGTCTGTATGCGGTGGGGAGTGTGTTCTGAAGGTGAAACCCCACCGTCATTGCTTCACAATGCCACCGCCCCTAGTAGGGGCGGCCTTGGCAAAAAGGAAAGGCTTTCCGCCATGCCAAGGGCCCCACTATTAGGGGGGCTGGCACGCGAAGCGTGACTGGGGGGTTAACCCCGCCAGCTGCTGCGAAGGGGCGGCATCCCGGAGAGGTTTAACATAGAAGCTGTTAAGAAAGGACATGAACGATGAAAGTCTTTGATCTACATTGTGACACCCTGAGCGAGCTGCGGCGCGCGGAGATGCGGGGCGACGGGCAGACCTTTGCCCACAACAACGGCCACATCGATCTGGAAAAGCTGGAGAAGGGCGACTATATGCTCCAGTGCTTTGCCGCCTTTGTGAATCTGGCCGACCCCACCCCGGGCGCGGACCCGCTGGTGACGGCGCTGGAAGAAATCGACGTGTTCAAGCGGATGATGGAGCGGTATTCCGACAGGATCGCCCCTGTCTACCGCCCCGAGGATATCCGGAAAAACGCCGAGGCGGGCAAGATCAGCGGAATGCTGACCATAGAGGAAGCAGGCTGCTGCAAGGGCAGTCTGGGCGTGCTGCGCCGGATGTACGAGCTGGGCGTGCGGATGATGACCCTGACCTGGAACCACGAAAACGAGCTGGCCAGCCCCAACGTGGTGCCCGGCAACGGCCCCATCTGGCCCTGTATGCCCAACACCGAGACCGGCCTGAAGGAGAAGGGCTTCGAGTTCCTGGCCGAGATGGAGCGCCTGCACATCATTGCCGATGTGAGCCACCTGTCCGATAAGGGCTTCTGGGACATTGCGGAGCACAGCACCCGCCCCTTTGCGGCCAGTCACTCCAACTGCCGCGCCCTGGCCCCCCACTGCCGCAACCTGACCGACGAGATGATCCGGGTCATGGCGGAAAAAGGCGGTTTGGTGGGCCTGAACTACTGCGCGGGCTTTCTGGATGACCAGCCCAGCCCCGACCTGTGCCGCAGCACCACGGCCCTGATGGCCAAACACGCCGCCCATTTCAAGCAGGTGGGCGGCATTGAGATCATTGGTCTGGGCAGTGACTTTGACGGCATCGGCGGCAAACTGGAATTGAGCGACTGCTCCAAAATGCCCCTGCTGGCCGATGCCCTGCGGAAAGAGGGCTTCACCGAGGATGAGGTGGAAGCCATCTTCTTCCGCAACGCACAGCGTTTCTTTGAAAACAACCTGTAATCACCGTTAGTATCAAAAGATTCATTGAATTCATTGAAATCATTGCTCATCATTGCACTAGAATCAATGAGAACCAATGAAATCAATGTTTTCAATGATAATTATGTCTTAACGGTAAGAATGAAGTATAACGGAAAGTATAGAAAAGTTGAGGGATTCCAGATGGATCAGAATATGATATTGGAAAAGCGCATTGCCGCAGAGCTCTATTCCTATCAGGGCAGGATGAGCGTTTTTGTGGACGACCTGCGCGGCAGCACGGTGGAGATCGGTGCCGACGAGGAGTTCGAGACGGCCTCCACCATCAAGGCGTTCATTCTGGCGGTGCTGTATCTGCAGGCCAGCCGGGGCAGGGCTGACCTGGAGGAGGAGATCACCTACGAGGCCAGCCAGTTCGTGGACGGCTCCGGGATGCTCCGGGCCCTGGGCGTGGGGGCAAAGCTCAAGGTGAAGGACACCGCCACCATGATGATCATCTGCTCGGACAACATTGCCACCAATATGATCATCGATTACCTGGGGCTGGACACCATCAATGCCTGCATCCGGGAATTGGGCTTTGGGCACACCGTCCTGCACAACCCCCTCCACTTTGACCGCTACGATAAGCTGGGCACCACCACGCCCCGGGACTACGCCGCCCTGTTTGCGCAGGTGGCAAAGGGCACGCTGGTCAGCAAAGAAGCCAGCGCCGCCATGCTGGGCATCTTCCGCCAGCAGCACTACAACACCATGCTGACCCACGATTTCCCCCAGTTCTATCTGGACTGCGAGGAGACCGGCGAGCCGGAGCTTATCTGGGTGGCCAGCAAGAGCGGCAGCATGAACGCCTGCCGCAACGACGGCGGCATCATCCACACCCCCTACGGCGAGTATGTGATCGTTCTGATGAACAAGGAGTTCCATGACATCATCGAGTACAACGACCACCCCGCCATGGTCTATGGTGCACGGGTGTCCCGGATGATCCTGGATCAGATCCTGGCCTGCGAGGGAAAGCTGTATCTGAAGTAAACGAAAGAGTGGGAAAGTAGAACGAATGGAAATTACATTATCATTGCCAATGCTGCTGTTTCTGATGCTGATGACCGGGTTTGCGGGATTTGTGGACTCGGCGGCAGGCGGCGGCGGCCTGATCAGCCTGCCCGCCTACCTGTTTGCGGGCCTGCCGGTGCATTACACCTACGGCACCAATAAATTCAGCGCGGCCTGTGGCACCACCTTTGCCACGGCGCAGTTCTTCCAGAAGGGAGCCATGAACATCCGGGTCGGCCTGCTGGCGGCTGTGGGCAGCTTTGTGGGCAGCGCACTGGGCTCCCACATCGTGCTCCTGCTCAGCGATCAGGTGCTGCGCACCATGATGCTCATCATCCTGCCGGTGGCGGCGGTGCTCATCCTCTGGCGGCGGGACCTGCCCGACGAGAACCGGGACGACGGCACCCTGAACGCCAAAAAGGCGGTGCTGGCTCTTGCCATCGGGCTGGGCATCGGCCTGTACGACGGCATCTTTGGCCCGGGCACCGGCACCTTTGCCATCATTGCCTTTACCACCCTGATGGGCTTTGACCTGCGCACGGCGGGCGGCAACGCCAAGGTGCTCAACCTTGCCAGCAACTACGCCAGCCTGGTAACGTATCTTTCCAGCGGGCTGGTGGTGTTCTCCATCGGCATCCCCTGTGCTGTCAGCGGCATTGTGGGCAACCTGCTGGGCTCCCACTTCGCCCTCAAGAACGGCGCAAAGTTCATCCGCCCCATGATGCTTGTGGTGCTGGTGCTCCTGCTGGGCAAGATCGTCTCGGACGCGGTGCTGTAATGAACGGATCTTCGGCAAAAAACAATTGACGTTTGCAGGAGAATGGACTATAATAGGGCCAGAGGCCCGCAGAAAAACGAGCGCTGAGGATGATGTTATGAAGATCCGCTACTCGAAGAACGCCATGAAGTTCCTGAATAAGCTGGACAAAAGGTCCGTGCTTCGCATCGTTGCAGGCATTGAGGGGCTGACCCTGAAACCGCCAGCAGGTGATATCAAGGTGATGCAGGGACTGAAGGATGGAACAATGCGGCTCCGGGTCGGAAGCTGGCGCGTGCTTTACCGGTACGGAGAGGAAAACGCGCTGGAGATTCTATTGGTGCTGGATATCGGGAATCGTGGCGATATCTATAAATAAGGAGGTGGCAGGATGTCTGAAATTGCAATGAATGCAGCACACATGATCGATATGCTGCCGGACCCGGACAAGAACCTTGCCTACGAGCTGATCAAAAAGCTGGTACTGGCATGGGACCCGGATTTCACCAAGCTGACCACAGAGGAAGCAAAGCAGCTGGAGGAAGCGAAGGACAGCGGCTTTGTAGATGCCGAAGAGATCGACTGGTCGAAGATCGGACACGAATGAACCAACAAAAAAGAGGAACTGCCGGGAAAGCAGTTCCTCTTTTTGATTGGGTAAGATCAGAAGGTGAAGCCCTCATCGAGGAAGGCCAGGCCGAATGCGCCGGGGCCGGCGTGGGTGCCGATGACGCAGCCGATCTGGCGCACAAGGGCCTCGTTCCGGCCCAGATTCTCCTGCAGGTAGGTCTGGATGGGCTGCACCTCGCGGGGGGCAAGGGTGTAACCAGCCAGCGCGTCGGCGCAGGTGCTGATGCCGCCCAGCTCCTCGATCTTCTTGAAGAGGGCGACGTATGCGCCGGGCAGACCCCGGGCCTTGCCGGCCATGGCGACTTTGCCCTCCTTGATGGTGATGAGGGGCTTGATGCCCAGCATCCCGCCGGCGACGGCGACGGCGGCGGGCAGACGGCCGCCCTTGCGCAGATACTTCAGGTCGTCGATGGCGGCGACGAGGTGCAGGTGCTCCTTGGCGTGCTCGAGGGTGGCGGCGATCTGGACGGCGGACTTGCCTTCGTCCCGCAGGTGTGCGGCCATACGCACCAGCAGACCCTCGCCGAGGCAGACATTGGTGCTGTCCACGAAGAGGACGTTGTCCACGTTGGCCAGGTCTGCGGCCAGCTTCGCACACTGATAGGTGCCGGACAGCTCATGGGACAGGAAGATGCCCACGACTTCGTCTCCGGCGGCAGCGGCCTCGGCGTAGAACTTTTCGAACAGCTCAGGGCTGGGCTGGCTGGTGGTGGGCAGCTTTTTGCAGCCGGTCATGTGCTCGTAGTACTCGCTGGGGGTCAGGTCCACGCCGTCCCGGATGACGGTGCCGTCCTCGAGGGTGACGTTGAGGGGGATGACGTCCACACCCAGCTGCGCGGCCTCGGCGGGCAGGATGTCGGATGCGGAATCGGTAAGAATGCGTATCATATAGCTCGTACCTCCATGGGTGCGTTCATCGTGTGTCTTTGGTAAAACGACAAATTCATAAAAAAGTCGTACAAAGTATACCAGAACGCCGGGCGGAATGTCAATCTTTTGAGTAAAATTTCTTCGAATGAACGAAAAACTGCTTGCAAAACGGGGCGGCAGTATGGTACAATGTCCGCCGACAGGAGGGTGCGCCGTGAAAAGACTGATAAGGGAAACGGAAAAGCCGTCTTTTCCGGCTCAGTGCCGGGTCCTGGCCGAGGCGGCCGTGCTCTGGGCGCTGCTGGCGGCGGGAGCACAGCTGCTGCTCCCGGCAGAAAAGGCGGCTCTGCCTGAGGGCGCGGCCCTCGGGTGGGCTGCGCTGCGCATCTGCCTTGTGACCCCTCTGGCGGAAGAGCTTGCCTTCCGGGGCGGGGCGCTCTATCTTTTGCAGCCGCTGGGCGGCGCGGGGGCTGTGGTGGTGCAGGCGGTGATTTTTGCGGCCCTGCACGGCAGCTGGACGGCCCGGGCCTATGCGCTGGGCATGGGGCTCATCTTCGGCTGGGCGGCCCGGAAAGCGAAGAGCGTATGGCCCGGCAGCGCGTTACATATTATAAATAACTGCCTCGTGTTTGCCGCACGGCTGGCAGAAAGGGGAATGGGATGACCGATTTTGAGCTGATGGGCGCGGCGCTGGAAGAGGCCCGGAAGGCCGCTGCGCTGGGCGAAGTGCCGGTGGGCGCGGTCGTGGCGAAGGACGGAGAGGTCATCTCTGCCGCCCACAACACCCGCGAGACGGAGAAAAACGCCCTCCACCACGCGGAGCTGCTGGCCATCGACGCGGCCTGCAAAAAGCTGGGCGGCTGGCGGCTGTGGCAGTGTGAGCTGTTCGTGACGCTGGAGCCCTGCCCCATGTGCAGCGGCGCCATCATCAACAGCCGCATCAAGCGGGTGGTGTACGGTGCCGCCGACGTCAAGGCGGGCTGCTGCGGCTCGGTGACAGACCTCTTCGCCCAGCCCTTCAACCATCATCCCGTCATCGAGAAGGGACTGCGGGCCGATGAGGCACAGCAGCTTTTGCAGGAATTTTTCGTTTCACTGCGGGCCAGGCGGGCCGCAAAGCCCCGCTGGAAGCCGCCCGTGAACCCCTGAATCTGTGAAAAAAGTGGGAACTGCGTGAAAAAATCACCGGTGACCACTTTATTTTTTCGCCCGATTGTGCTATATTATTCAATGGAAACTTGTCGAAACCACACAAATGCCGCCGGGCGCGCCGCAGAGCCGGACTAGACCGGAAAAAGTGAGCAGAGCGCAGCTCCGGCGGGGTGGGGGAAGCTGTTTCCTTTCCCGCCGCAGAGGCTTTGACACGAAGAGGCGCTGCGGCCGAAAATAGTGGACAGGAGGGTTTGACTCTTGTACAACGACGAATTTGAGCTGACATTTGACCTTGCAGACGCCGGGCCGAAGACAGAACAGCGCAGGCCGACCCTGCCCGAGCCGGAAGAAGCGGCTGTAGCCGCACCGCCGGTGCAGGAAACGAGGGAAACGCCGGTCAGCGCTGCGCCGGAGAACACACCGCCACCGGAACGCGAGCCGGAACCTGCGGCAGAGCCCCGGAGCACTGCCCCGGCGGCGAAGGACCGCACCGTCCTCATCTCGGGCGGCGACCGGGGCATCGGCGCAGCAGCAGCCCGCGCATTCTATGCGGCGGGCTGCCGGGTGGCGGTGTTCTACCACACCAACGCCGAGGCCGCCGCAGCCCTGCAAAAAGAGCTGCCGGGCGTACTGGCCGTCCAGTGTGACGTGGCCAGCCGGGCCAGCTGTGAGCTGGCCTTCCGCGCCGCCGAGCAGGCGCTGGGCCGGGTGGATGTGCTGGTGAGCAACGCGGGCATCGCCCAGCAGAAGCTGTTCACCGACATCACGCCGGAAGAGTGGCAGCGGATGCTGGACGTCAACCTGACCGGTGCGTTCAACCTCTGCCAGCTGGCCCTGCCCGGGATGATACGCCGCAAAGCGGGCCGTATCCTCACCGTGAGCAGCATGTGGGGCCAGACCGGCGGCAGCTGCGAGGTACACTATTCCGCCGCCAAGGCGGGCCTCATCGGCCTGACCAAGGCACTGGCAAAAGAAGAAGGTCCCAGCGGCATCACCGTGAACTGTGTGGCCCCCGGCGTCATCGACACCGATATGATGGCCTCGTTCACTGCTGAGGACAAAGCGGCGCTGGCCGAAGAGACCCCTGTGGGCCGTCTCGGCACCGCCGAAGAGGTGGCAAAGCTTCTGCTGTACCTCGCCGGAGAAGACGCCGGCTACATCACCGGCCAGGTGTTCGGCGTCAACGGAGGTCTTGTCATTTGATGCGGCAAGGCCGAAACTATGAGACAAGTTCACTTGCGGGGCGCTTCCCCCGCAGTGAGAAGGAGAGAGCGAAATGGGCATGACTTTGAAGGAACTGTTGACGAAAGGCGAAGGCACCCTGTCGGCACAGGAGGCCAAAACTTTGGCTGCACAGTGCAGGATGGATGTGGAAACGCTCTATACGCTCCTTGAAGAGCGCGGCATCAAGATCATCGAGGATGAGGCCGACGCCGATGTGAATCTGGACGTGGACAGCATCATTGCCGAGGTGGAAAACGCCGAGAACAACAGCGACGAGCTGGGTCTGGGCGGCGAGGACGAGGAAGAAGCCGTCGAGGAGAACCCCGCCGACCTGAAGGCTGCGATGGATGAGCTGCTGGATGACCCCGTCAAGAACTACCTCAAGCAGATCGGCCAGATCCCTCTGCTGAGCGCGGAGCAGGAAGTTGACCTGAGCAAGCGCATCCACGCCGGCGCCGAGGCTGCCCATATCCTGCAGGCCGACCGCCAGAAGTACGGTGCGCCCGAGTACATCAAGAAGAACAGCGCCCGCTTCTCGTTCGAGGAGGACGAGAACAGCCGCAGCTACACCGAGGACATCGACGAAGAGGGCAGCGAGAAGCCCAGCGTGGACGCTGAGGAAAAGGCTGCTGAGGAAGAGGCCATGGAGGCTGTGGAGAACGGCCCCCTGACCGAGGAGCGCCGTCAGGAGCTGCTGAAGACCCGCCGCGACGGCCTGAACGCCCGCCGCAGCCTGAGCGAAGCAAACCTCCGTCTGGTGGTCTCCATCGCCAAGAAGCACGTGGGCCACAATCTGGCCTTCCTCGACCTTATCCAGGAGGGCAACATCGGCCTCATCAAGGCGGCTGAGAAGTTCGACTGCGACCGCGGCTTCCGCTTCTCCACCTATGCGACCTGGTGGATCCGTCAGGCCATCACCCGCGCCATCGCCGACCAGGCCCGCACCATCCGCATCCCGGTGCACATGGTCGAGACCATCAACCGGATGCGTCAGGCCACCAACCAGCTGGTCTACCAGAACGGCCACGAGCCCACCCCGGAAGAGCTGGCAAAGGCCATGGACATGAGCGTCGAGCGTGTGCGTGAGATCCAGCGGATGGCACAGGAGCCCGCCAGCCTTGAGAGCCCCGTGGGTGAGGAAGAGGATTCCTCTCTGGGCGATTTCGTCGCCGACGAGAACGCCGAGGCTCCCGGCAAGGCTGCTGACCGCGCTATGGTGGCCCAGCAGATCAATCAGGCCCTCAAGAGCCTGACCCCCCGTGAAGAGAAGGTCATCCGTCTCCGCTTTGGTCTGGACGATGGCCGTCCCCGCACGCTGGAAGAGGTGGGCCGCGACTTCGGCGTCACCCGTGAGCGCGTCCGCCAGATCGAGGCAAAGGCCATCCGCAAGCTGCACAGCCGCAAGTGCCTGGCCCTGCTGAACGGCCTTATCGAGTGATAGTTTCAACAATGCAGACGGCTGCCGTGGAAAAACGGC
>OGPR01001104.1_pt1 | contig 23709 bp, 9 predicted proteins | sample 1552981 | NCBI WGS metagenome assembly OGPR01 (sample SAMEA2580260, study PRJEB22360) | human gut metagenome | biome: human gut; feature: human-associated habitat; material: faeces | place: Denmark | collected 2008/2010 | reverse complement strand
AGAATCTTCTTCGCCTGCTTCGGCTTGGTGATGAGCCCGACTGCGGTGGTGGGAATGCCCGCGCGACTGCGCACCTGTTCGGCGAACGGCACTTGGTAGTCGGGCTTCACCGGAATGGTCACGTCGGGAATCAATCCGCCTGTGGACACGTCAATCAGGTCCACGCCGTGGGCCTTCAGAATCTTAGCCAGTTCGACGGTCTGGTCAAGGTCCCAACCGCCTGCGGCCCAGTCGGTGGCGGAGACGCGCACCAGCACCGGCATGGTATCGGGCACGACGGAACGAATCGCATCCACGACTTCGACCAGCATGCGGACGCGATTGTCGAACGATCCGCCGTACTCGTCGTCACGCTCGTTGATGAGCGGGTCGAGGAACTGCGACAGCAAGTAGCCGTGCGCGGCATGGACTTCCACCGCGTCGAAGCCGATGTTCATGGCACGCCAGGCGGCGTCGCGGAACTGGTCCACGATGGTGTGGATCTCATCGACGCTCAGCGCGCGCGGACGAGCCAGGGAACCGTATGCGTTGGCGCTTGGGCAAACCGTCCGCCATCCGCCTTGCTCCTCCGGCACGCTCTGTCCATCGAAACCGATCGCGTGGCAGCCGGTGGAACCCTTGCGTCCGGCGTGGTTGAGCTGCACCGCCATCGTGGCACCCGCTGCCTTCGCGTCGGCCACGATCCAACGCCATGCGTCCATCTGTCCGTCATCCCACAATCCCAGATCGCACGGCGAAATGCGGCCTTCCGGCGCGACGGCGGTCGCTTCCATGATGATCATGCCGAAGCCGCCCATCGCGCGCGAAACGTAATGCTGGTAGTGGAATGGCGTGGGCTTGCCGTCCTGCGCCAATGCGGAATACGTGTCCATTGGCGGCAGCCAGATGCGGTTGCGCACGGTGACGCCACGCAACGTCATCGGATCGAACGGTTTGACCGTCTTGTTCTGCTTGCCGTTCTTCTTGTCTTCGCTCATTGTCATCTCTCTTATGAATCGTTGGTATCGCCTGAATCGTCGATATCCGCACCGCGTTCCCACGCGACGGGCATGGTACCGATTGCATTGTAAGCAGAACGCCCGCCGGTTGGGGCGGGCGTTCATGGACTGTTCACTTTGCCATGCGATTTACGCTCCGGTGACGTGGGCAGTCAGTGCGGTCAGTCGGCATGAATAGCCGACAATCGCAACTATTGATGCTGCTGGTCACTTTGCTGCTCGGCAGGCTGTTGCTGCGATTGCTGCTGCTGGCCTTGGTTGGTCTGCTGCTGGCTTTGCTGCTGGCTTTGCTGCTGACTGTTCTGCTGGCGCTGGTATTGGTACTGGTTGTATGTTCTGGTGGCGCCCTTCGAAACCGTGTACTTGTCGGCACCCTTTCCGTAATCGTTGTCGATCGGCGCGTTGATGGCGGCAAGATACGTGTTCATGAACTGCTTCCACGCCGGCGTTGCGATGTACATGCCGTACCAGGACGGGCGGTACACGCCGTTGATGGTCTTGTTGTCGAAGGTGTTGTTGATCGGGTCCTGCGCGTCGGCGACCGCGACGAACGCCGCGACCTGGTTCGGCACGAAACCTGCGGTGGTCATCACCGTGTTCTCGTTGGTACCGGTCTTGGCGAAGGTCTTGCGATTGTTGTCAAGCTGCGTGGTCGACGCTTCGCCGCCAGGCTGCACGACACCTTGGTTCAGCGCGTAGGACACGGTCTGCGCGATGTCCGGGTCGATGGCCTGATGGCAGTTCGCGGACGGCACTTTCACCTTGCTGCCGCTGCGGTCGGTCACCTTGGTGATGGCGATCGGAGTGCATTCCACGCCGTTGGCGCCCATGGTGGCGTACACGTTGGCCATGGTCAACGGCGACGCCTGCACCGTACCGATGGTCATTGGCGGCTGGAACGAGTTAGCGGAGTAGATGTCGGACGCGTTGGAGATGGCGTTGTGGTAGCCCATCTCCTTGGCCGCGTCGGCGATCGCGCACAGACCGATGTTCGACGCCATCGAGGCCTGCGTGGTGTTGTGCGACTTGATCAGACCCTGCAGCGGGCTTTCCGGAGAGGTGGTGCCGCCGCCGGAATTCTGCACCCTCCACGGGCCGACGAAACCGTAGCCGTTGCAGTTGAACTTCGACGTGACGAGCGACTCGTTGATGGAGTGGCCTTTCTGCATCCACGCCACCATGTTGATGGGCTTCCAGGTGGAGCCGACGTTGAAGCCCATGCCGCCGCCGTCCTCTTGGTCGACCATGTAGTTCATGGAGGTCTTGGTCTCGTCCGTTCGGGCGTCATCCGTGGCGTCGTAGGTTCGGTTGATGCCGAACGACAGGATTTCGCCGGTGCCCGGTTTCATGGCCGCGATCATCACTTCGAATCCGGACGGGTCGGTGGCCGGCACGGTGCTGTTCGCCGCCTGCATGGCCGCGTTGTTGGCGTTGCGGTCGAGCGTGGTGACGATCTTCAGACCGCCTTCCTTCAGCAGCTTCTCGCGTGCCTCGTCGTCCTTGCCGAACGCCTTGTTCTTCAGGATCTGGTTGACCACGTATGAGCAGAAGAAGCCGGTGTTTTCAATGGCCGACTGGCAGCCGGAGCTCACGTCCTGCAGGTTCAGCGTGTCCTTCAACGGCGTGTTGATGGCGTCTTTGAATTCCTTTTCGGAGGTGATGTAGCCCTGGTCGTGCATCAGCTGCAGCACGATGTTGCGCTGGTGTTCGGCTTCCTTCTGGTTGGCTTCCACGGAAGGATCGAAGTTCTGCGGATTCTTGGTGATTGCCGCGATGGTCGCCGCCTGGGTCACGTTCAGTTCCGAAGCGGAGACGTTGAAGTAGCGTTTGGCGGCCATTTCCACGCCGCACAGGTTGTTGCGGCCGAACTGCGCGATGTTGAGGTAGCCCTGCAGGATCTCGGCTTTGGAGTATTTCTTTTCGATCTGCACCGAGATCAGCATTTCACGTAGCTTACGTGCCACGGTGTCTTCCGTCGCATGGTATTCGGCGATCGGATCGTCGTCTTCACGGGCTTGGGTGGACAGCACGTTCTTGACGTACTGCTGCGTCAGCGTGGAACCGCCCTGCTGGTCGCCGCCTCTGACGTAGGTTTGGAAGAACGCTCGGAACACGCCCTGCACGTCCACGCCGGTATGTTCGAAGAAGCGCTTGTCTTCACGGGCCACGACGGCCTGCTGCATGGCTTTGGAGATTTTCTTCAGCGGCACGACCTCGCGGTTCTGCGTATAGAATTCCGCGAAAGCGGTCTTGCCGTCGTTGAAATACATCGTCGAGCGTTGCGGGAGCGAGGTCACATCAAAATCGATGCCTTCGACCGCAAGGGACGGAATGACGGCTTTGGCCGCGTTATTGGCGGCGAACACAGCGGGCATAAAGAAAATACTCGTCACAACGCCGCCGCCCACGCATAACGTGATGTATGCGATTACCAATGCGAGCACACGTTGAACGGTAAGGGTCTTCTTCTTGGGCATGACGCCCATTCTAAAGTGGCGGGTCTACTAAACACATGCCCGCCAACGCATGTGCCGGAAGCCGTCACGGGTTTCTCACAAAACAGACAATTTCTTAGGAAAAGTTGGAAATCAGCCGAAAACCAGCCGAATGTCATCGTCTTGATCGGCGAATCAGCATGCCCGGCTGGTAGATGATGATGGACCGGCCTTCCCTGGCGATCCATCCGCGGTTAGCGAAATCCATCAACGCCTTGTTCACCGTTTCGCGTGAGGATCCGACGAGCTGCGCCATCTCCTCCTGTGTCAGATCGTGCGGCACCTTCAGGCCGGCTTCGACCGGTTCGCCGAATCGTGATGCCAGATTGAGCAGTGTTTTGGCGAGTCGTCCGGGAACGTCCATGAACACCAGATCGCAGATGCGTTCGTTGTTGCTGCGCATGCGGTGCGCCAATACCTGCAGCATGTCCACGGCCACGCGCGGATGTTCGTCGAGCCAGTCGAACAGCGCGTCATGTTCCAGCCAGACCACACGCGTGCCGTTGGTCATCGCCACCGCCGAAGCGGTACGCGGTCCGCCATGCGGATCGAACACCGGAATCTCACCCAACACTTCGCCGTACGCGTGGATGCTCAGCAGCTGCACACGCTTGTCGGAGGATTGTCTGGTCAGTTTGACGCGGCCTTCCTCCAGCAGATACATGCGATGGTCGGTGTCTCCCTCGCGGAAGATGAAATCGCCCTTGTCGTATTCGGCATGCAGCAGATACGGCAGCAGTTCCCGGGCTTCTTCGGACGAAACCTGCTTGAACAGCGCGGTGTGCAGCAACGTCTCACGCTCATCGTCGAAACCACCAAAACCATTGATTCCGTTGGTTCCATTCGGGGTGACCATCGACGTGCCTCCGTTCCGACGTGCTTCTGCGTTTTCCGTTGTCGACATCCATGCCAACGCTCGTTAAGTCGGGCACCATCGACCATTCGGGCTACATTGTAACTCGAACGGCGGCGTCGACCAGTCGCGCCACTACCTCGTCTCGGCCCATGCCGGTTTGAGAGCGCATGGGATCGACATGTTTTGCCGCTGATTTCACCGCTTTGTCGGACATTTTCTCTCGTGAGATGTTCAACACGCGGGTCATCTTTTCCGCGTCGATGTCGTAGGCGAGCGTGACGTGGTGCAGAATCGCGCCGGGTCCGCCGTGGGTGGGCGCGAACCGGCGTTGCGCGGCGCCGCCGAGTTTGCCATATTGTGTGGCGATGTCGTTGAGTCCGGCGAATCGTACGTTGAGGCCGAGGGCGCGTAACGCTTCGACGAGCCAGTAGTCGCAGAGTTCGTAGGATTCCTCGACGCTCATGCCGTGGGCGAAGTCGAGTGGCGCGTACAGCGAGTAGGTGATGGTGTTGCCTGGTTCGATGAACATCGCTCCCCCGCCGGTGCAGCGGCGGACTATGTGGAATCCTTCGTCTTGCGCGGTGTGCACGTTGACTTCGTCTTCGAGCGACTGGAATCTGCCGATGACCACGGCCGGCTCGGCCCATTCCCAGAAACGCAGGGTGGGTTCGCGGGTTCCGGCAGCCACTTCGCGTGCCCATTCGACGTCGAGGTCCATTTGTTCCTGCGGTTTGCGGGGGTCGTCGTGCACGATGTTCGGTTTGAGTGCGTGCCAGCGTCGCGCGTATTCCGCCCAATTGCCGGTTTCGGCGATTTCGCCGGTTCCAACGGTTCCAGCGTTTTCGTCGCTTTCCGCGGTTCCAGTGTTTTCAATGTTTTTTGCGATTTCCGCGGTTTCTGCGGTTTCCATTGGGCTGGTATGCCGCCGAATGCGCAGGTCGTCGCGTGGTTCCACTTTCGTAACATCATTACCGCCGATACCGGCAATGCCATCGGCGCCATCGATGCCGTCAATCGCACGTTGAAAGGCGATGGCGATGCCACGCGCGCCCATGCCGACGATGCGCACGTCCGGATGGTGCAGCATCGTCCGTTCAACGGCGGCGGTCACGTCACGTTCGGAAACCATCGAACCGCTGAGGCAACGGGCCGCGCACTGTTCCAGCGCACATTCCATGGAATGCAAGAGATTCCGCGTTCCGGCATCGTCCCCATCGAGGAAGAAATCGCCGTCGATATGGCATTCGATAACAGTCGATGATGCAGCCGGCCCAGCGTATGGAACCGTTTTCACGGCATTCGTATGAGCCGAATCAATATAGTCCGAATCGGCGTAATCCGAATCGGCATGAGAAAGCCGGACAGTCACTCCAACGAGTTTGCCGCCCGGCTGTTTGTAAAGTCCTCGAGTCATCAATCCTGCAGTTCGACGCCTTGAGCGTCACGGTGCCATTGCGAGCCGTAGTGGGAGCACAGAATCAGGATGCCTTCCACCAGTCCCCAGATGCCTGCGACGGCTGGGCCGATGATGAGAATCCAGCCGATGACGGTCAGCAGCAGCTGTGCCACGGCCTTGCCGGTGTTGCCCAAGTAGAAGTTGTGCACGCCGAAGCAGCCCAGGAAGATGCCAAGCAGACCGGCTGCCAGTTTCGACTTCTGGGCGTATCCGGCCGGTGCGACGGGCTGGCCGTATGCCGGCTGCTGCGCGTAGGCGGGCTGGGTATAGGCGGATTGGTTGTAAGACGGGGCCGCGTAGCCTTGCTGTCCGTAGTTCGCTTGGTTGTAATCCGGCTGGGCGTAAGCGTTGTTGGGGTCATACGCCGGGGCTGCCGGCTGACCGTACGACAGCTGCGCAGATTGGGCAGGCTGGGACGGCTGGCCATACTGACCGTACTGGTTGTACGATGCGGCGTTCGGATCATATACCGGAGCAGCGGGCGTGGCCGGCCGAGCGGGCTGGGTATAGACGGGAGCCGTACCGTATGCCGGGGCCGGAGTCGCCGGCTGACCGTATGACGGCTGAGCGGTTTGGGCCGACTGTGCGGTCTGGCCATACTGGCTGTATGCGGAAGCGTTCGGATCGTACGCCGGAACGGCAGGCTCGGCCGGCTGAGCGGGCTGAGTGTATGCGGCGGAGTTCTGATCGTATGCGGGGGTTTCCGGCTGCGACTCCGGATGGTTCATCTGCGCATCGTTCTGTTGTGGAATGTACGGTTGGTTGTAGTCGGCCTGGGCTGCGTTATCCGACGTTGGATTGTTGACTTGACCGGCACCATTGAAATCGGCGTTGTTATCACTCATGCCTCAACAATATCCCAAAGTTTGCCCATTTCCACCCGATTCCACCTTAGGTGGCCCCTGAAAAATCCCCGAATATGCGAAGACGCCCGCCGATTCGGGAAAAACCCTTTTCGGTGGGCGTCTCAAAGGATGGGACGGAAGTCGGAATCAGCCGATTTCTCGGCTTTTCGAACCGTCACATGCCGTCACATATCTTTATATGTCGTCTCACATGCGCGCCAGAATGTCGCGACCGACCTCGTCGGTGGAACGCGTGGTGGAGCCGAGCTCCTCGATGTCGGCTTCCACGGCGGTATGGATCTTCTTGGCGGCATCGTCGAAACCGAGATGCTCGAGTAGCATGGCGGCGGACAGGATGGCCGCGGTCGGGTTGGCCTTGTTCTGGCCGGCGATGTCCGGAGCGGAACCGTGGATCGGCTCGAACATGGACGGATACTCGTTGGACGCGTTGATGCATCCCGAAGCGGAGTAGCCGACGCCACCGACCACGGCACCGGCCTCGTCGGTGATGATGTCGCCGAAGAGGTTGTCGGTCAGGATCACGTCGAAGCGGGACGGGTTGGACACCAGGAAGATGGTGGTCGCGTCGATGTGCAGGTAGTCGTGGGAGACCTTCGGGTATTCCTCGGCCACCTTGTCGACGATGCGCTGCCACATGTCGCCGGCGTTGACCAGCACGTTCTTCTTGTGCACAAGGGTCACATGCTTCCTGCGCTTCATGGCCAGTTGGAAGGCGTAACGCACCACGCGCTCCACACCGTAGGCGGTGTTGATGGAGACTTCGGTGGCCACCTCGTTCGGGGTGCCACGGCGCACCGCGCCGCCGGCACCGCAGTACAGGCCTTCGGTGCCTTCACGCACGACCACGAAGTCGATGTCACCCGGGTTGGCAAGCGGCGAGGTAACGCCCTTGTACAGCTTGGACGGACGCAGGTTCACGTACTGGTCCAGGTCGAAGCGGAGCTTGAGCAGCAGGCCGCGTTCCAGAATGCCCGCCTTGATGCGCGGATCGCCGACGGCACCCAGCAGGATGGCGTCGGTCTTCTTGATGCGCTCCTCTTCCTCTTCCGGAAGAATCGCGCCGTCGCGCAGGTAACGCTCGGCACCAAGATCGAAATTCTCGTAATCGAATTCGGCGACGCCCTCGGCCGCCTTCTCCAGAGCCTTCTGGGCCCACGGAGTCACTTCCTTGCCAATGCCATCGCCTGGAATGACGGCGATGGTGTACTTCTTTGCAGAATCACTCATAGCACGCGACTCTAGTCAACGGACCAGCACGTGGACACGTAACGCTCAACTAGTGGACACTCCTTGCCGCGTTCATGTGCGAATACGGTTTCACCCGGCTTCAAACGCCACGAACAACGAACGATCCAATGATCCGGACGCAACAATCCATACACCGTACATGAAAAAAGGGGGCCGACCTGAAGGCCGACCCCACCCTTGGATTCCAACACTCAGCGAACGCTCTTGGGTTTCACATAATCCTCGGCGACGGAACCGAAATTCGTGCCCGAGAATTTGCCCGATTGTCTCACTATGGCATCGAACGCTGCCAACCCGTTCAATCCCGTGTAGGAATCGGAATACGCGCCGGAATAGCTCGCCGAAGATCCCGTCGAACCGGACGATTCCGGCTTCACTACCCTGTTCTCCCGCGACCACAACGCATACAGCGTGCCGTCGCGATCGATGGGCATCAACGATTTCCCGGACGAATCAAAGGAGACCACGCTGACTGCGAGCGCGTCGTCTTTCACCGTGCTCCACCCTTCGAAGGTGTAGCCGTCAAGCTGAGGCTCGTTGGCGATGTCCGCCGTGGGCGAGACCAGCGAATCACCGTCGTAGACTTTCCGCTCGGCGTACAGGGTCTTCGCATCCTTGCCGGCGGGCGCATGCCCTCCGTTCAGATCGAAGGTTATGGTCCACTGGTGCGCGGTGCGCACCCACTGCGCGGTCAGGGTGATGTCGCCGGTCACCTTCGAGCCGAAATCGTAGCTTTTGCCGTCATACTGCCAGCCGGTGAACCGGCAGTCGTCGCGTGTCGGCGACGGATCAGGCGCAACGGCCACTCCTCCATCGTCCACGGTCTGGCTGTTCACGGCACTGCCGCCGGCCGTGTCGAAGGTGACCGTCCATGTCTTGACCCACTTGGCATACAAGGTCATGTCGGCGGTTACGGCGGTGCCAGCATCATAGTCCGTCTTCCGCTGTTCGTCGCTGGTCAATCCTGCGAAACGATATCCACCGCGGGAAGGAGCGGAATCGGGGATCGTAAGCTTCTCCCCTTCCTTGACGAACAACGTCATATCCTGCGGCAGGTCCGACGAATAATCGTCGCCGTCATTCAAATGAATGGTGACGGTATGGTACGTCGCGCCCGCATCATCCCACTTGGCATACAGCGTGATATCGCCGGTGACGGGCATGCCGAAACCGTACGGCGTGGTGCCGGCCGCATCCGTGGTCCAGCCGACGAACGTGTATCCGTCACGGGTCGGTGTGGCAGGTTGCGTCGCGTAACCACCGTACGCAACCTGTTGCGCATCGACCGCGCTGCCGCCTTGCGAGTCGAAGGTCACGGCGTACATGTTCGGCGTCCACTTCGCATACAAGGTCACATCATCGTTCACCGCAGCCGTGAAATCGTATTCGCTACCCGAAGTGTCGGCGCTGGTATACCATCCCGCGAACGCGTATCCCACGCGCTCAGGATTTTCCGGTCGTACGGCCAATTTCCCTGTTTGCACCTGTTGTGCGGCGATCTCGCTGCCGCCTTGGACGTCGAAGGTCACGGTTTTCGCTTCCGTCCACTGCGCATACAACGTTATCGTCGCGCTCACCGTGGTGGCGAAATCATACTCATGTTCACCGGCCACGTCCGTGGTCCACTTCGAGAACACGTAGCCGTCGCGAGTAGGCGTTTCGGGAACGCTCGCAGTGCCTCCGATGGCGACCGCCTGTGCGGGAACGCTGCTGCCGCCTTGGGTGTCGAAGGTTATTCCGGCCACGTTCACCGGATGCGTGTACACGGTCGGATCCCCGCTGACGATCCAGAATTCCGCGACGCCGTTTTCCACGTTTCCCGCGGTCATGCTGATCACGGATTCCGGAATCTCGCGATCGTTGTCGTCGCAGTCCTTGCCGGTCCATGATGAGCCGCCGTTGCGGATGATGAACCATGGGTTGCGCACGCCTTTGGCTGTCTGGCTCAGCGTGTATTCCGCGACCTCGCCGAATTCGTCATGGGAGGTGAATTCCTGGGATTCGCCGCTGGTGCTTTCCGCATACCAAGACCACAGATCCCAGCCTTTCCACGCGTCGGATTCCATGCTGTATTCCTGATAATTGCCGTCGGGACGGTAATAATGCAGTTTGATGGTCAGGTTTTTCGGATTTTTGATGTCATTCGGCTGCGGTGTCGCCGAGGGAGACGCTTTTTCCGAGGATCGGTCGGAAGCGGTATCGGGTTGCGCGCCGTCCACCCACGCTTCGATGGCACCGCTCACATGCGCGTCACCGAATTTGGCGAGTTTCCACACGCTTGCCTCATATTGTTCGGCGGTTCCCTCTGACGCTCCAGTCGCATCGGCACCATCCACGATTCTGAAATGCACTGTTGCCAGATCGCCGTCCAGTTCGCCGCTGGCTTTCCTGCCGTATTGCGTTGGCGTGCTTTCGAATGGAATATACGTGGCGCTTTCCATGTCGTCGCCGTTCCACACCTTCACGCCGGATGCGTTCTCACCGACGCCGGAGACGGAACGGAAGTTGACGGTCACTTTGGTTTTCGCCGCATGGTTGCGCGTGTAGGGCACGCCCGTCTGCTGCCGGTGCCCGCTGACGTTGATCATAGTGGCGCCGACCTGTGCCGTATATTCCGTTCCCCGCTTGCCCCCGTTCCAGTCCGTGGAGTCAGATTCCCCGGATTGTGTGGATGCGAAATGGTATTTCACCGCGCTTAGGTTGGCCCCTTCCGGCAGATCGGCCTTATACCAGCCTGCCGCATTCGTGGAATCGGCTACATCGACCGCGCTCATCGCAATGCTCCCGCTGCCGTTGTCGGACGTGTAACGCACATACACCTGCCCGTCCCACGATTCGTCGGGCTTGTAGTAGATGGTGAGGGTTTTGTCACCTATCAGCGAACTGTTCGGCGAATCCTTGTATTGCGGAGCGTAGGTGCCGCTAGGTTCCGTGGTTTCCGTCCACGCGCCCTTGACCGCACCGGCATAGATGGCAATGGCGCTTCGTTTGCCGATGGTCGCTTTGGCGTGACCGCCGCTGACGGTCACGGTTTGCGAGCAGGTGCGGGAAGCGTACACGTTGCAGTATTCCCCGTCCGGCAACGATGTCGTATAGTCGACGTCATGCTCCTGCAGGGTGTTGTTCAATGCGAGCAGACCCTTGCTTTTCCCGTTGGCGTCAACCCTTTCGAAGGCGATGTCGTTGGATCCGGATTCCTGCCAGTTGCTTACGCTGGTGCCGTTCACGGCATTATGGAATTTGATCATGCCTCGGATTGACGTCCACCGCTGTTGGCAGTTCCAATCGCCATACTCCATCTGCGTTGGGTCCTTTTGCGTGGAGCACACGTCGTCCATGCTGATTTTCGGCACGGTGGTGTCAGTCGAATCCTTGACGCCGTCATCATATTGGGTGCTTTCATTGAATGCGTAGTCTGAAAGGATCTTCGGATGCCCGTAGTCGTACCCGAGCATGAACGCGTTGGCGAGCTCGTATCGGGCGCCGGAAACGGGTTTGAGCGTTTCCGAACCGCGTGCGGTATCCCAGTTGGACACGAATACGGTGGCATTATCGGCGTCGTCGAGCAGATCGCTGGTGATGTTCTTCAAATTGGTGATGGATCCGTTGAAATCCTTCAACAATGAGTACGCGTACGAGAATTCGGTGACCTGTCCGTTCTTTTCGTATCGTTCCGGCGCGAATTTTTCGGATTCTCCATTATGGTAGATGACTTCCTGCGACCATGGGAAGCTTTGTTCGTCCGTAATGCCCGCTTTGGTCATGAACTTGCGTTTGATGGATGCGATGTCGTTGGGATCCATATGTTTTGCGGAGTCGATGCGGAATCCGCGTACGCCGTCTTCCCATAGGTGCGCCAAGTATTCGGCTTGGATGTTTTGCACGCGGTCGCTGCCGGTGTTGATGTCCCACATGGTCGACAGTCGGCAGTTCCACACTTCGTCGGCGTTGGTGTAGTCGGAGATGTTGTCTGACACGTTCGACTTGCAGGTGTGGAAGTCGCCGCTGGGAAGGCCGTATTGGTGGTTGTTGCCGCTTTCCTCATACTGGTAGATGCCGATTCCCGGGTATCGTCCGTATGATCCGTTGTATTCGGTTCCGGCCACGCCATACTGGTCGTCAACCCATGACACGTCATGTCCGGTGGTGTGGTTGAGCACCATGTCGGCCACGATTTGCACGCCAGCCGCGTCGCATTGGCTGATCATGGTTTTGAACTCGTCTTCCGTACCGAAACGCGAGTCGAGTTTGTAGCTGACCGGCTGGTAGACGGTCCACCATTGCGTGCCTTGGATGGATTCCTGCGGCGGGGAGACCTGCACGTATTTCACGCCTTCCGGACCATAGGTTTTCGTGCATTCGTCGCCAATCGTCTTCCATGATTGCTGGAATGCGATCATGGTCACGTCAGTGGCTGCCGGATTGGTCGGATCGTCATTGCCAAAAGCCACCGATTGCGCGCTGAGCCCCGCGAGGGAAAGCGCCAGGCCAAGTGCCGCGGCCGCGATGCGGCGCACCGAACGCATGCCGGTATGTCGTGCAGCCGCGTGATGGGCCATGCGGTAATCCATCCGATTCCCCTGTTTCGCTCCGTGACGCCTCATCGCGCGTCTCCTTCCTTGTTGGTCTTGTTACGTTTGGCGATGCCGTAGCCCATGCCGATCATGCCGAGCGCCACTACCGCGAGAAGTGTGCCGTAGCACCATCGTTGCCCGCCCGTGGAGGGAAGCACGATGGAGATGGTGTTGGTGATGGTGGAGATTCCGGTTTTTCGGTCATCGCTGATGACCGGCTGGCAGTAGCCGTCCACTCCGCTGATCGCTTCGCCCTTTTCGTTGGTTTCCTTCACCGTGTACACCTTGTTTTCATCTAGGTCGGTGAACGTGTATTGCCAGTTGTTGCCGTCGCTCAACGCCACCGTCTTGCCGGTGGATTGGCCGTTCGCATACAACGTCGCATATACCGCTTTCGGACGTTTGCTGCTGTCGCCGTAGTCCTTCCACACTTTATGCACGCTGTGGCTGGTATGCCCCGGCGTGTAGGTGTTGGTCAGCGTGTACGCCCAGGATTCCGCATTCTGACCGCTTTCGCTTGTTTCATCCGCCTTGTCGGATTCGCCCGACTCGTTGGCCTTGCCCTCGGCGCCGTCAGCCGCAGCGACTTTGCCTCCGGTGAGCGTCGGCGTGTAGTTCTTCACGGCCTCTTCGGTCACCGAATACTGAATTTCCTTGCCCTTGTAGTATTTGGGCAGGTTCGTGAAGGTGTAGGTCCACGTGTTCGCGCTCACCTCTTGCGAAGTGGTCGCTTCGCTTGTTCCGTCAGCCCCGTTGACGTTGGCCGTGGTGGCCTGCGTCGCTTTGGCGTTCTCCGAGGTCAGCACCATGCAGCTCACACCCCATGGATTCGTGCCATCCGTCGCGCCGGTGTTCTTGCACTCGCTGTTGTGTTGCGGTGAGGGCCATCCGGGCAGCGTCTGGTTCTTCGCATCGGTCCACACGCTGGAAAGCACCCAGATCGTGGCCTTGTCGCCCGGCCGTTTCACATTGCTGGGCGCATCAGTGTCATCCCACGTCTTGTCCACGCTCAATGTCGTGGTTTCGGGCGTATGCGTGTTGGTCACATCGAACGCGCAGGATTTGACCGTGCTCGTCACCGCACAGCGTGTTTCCGTACCGCCGGCGAGCGTCACGTCGCTTGCCGTATAGCCATCTACGGATTCCTCGGTTACCGTATACGTGTACGGATTGTTGTACAGGTTCTGCTTGGGAAGACCTTCGAACGTCCACGATTGCGTGTTGCTGCCGTTGGTTCGCACGGTTTGCACCACCAATTGTTCGGTCACGTCTTCCGTTTCGTCGGTACTGCCGCTCTTCGGCTGTTTGCTGGTTCCCCAAATATGGAAGGTCAGCGTCTTCGGCCGTTTGCCATCGTTGTCATCCTGATCGTTCCACGTTTTGTTCACCGTGATGCTTGCCGTTTCCGGCTCCCGAATGTTCAATACCGTGAATTCGGCGCCGTCGATGTACGGACGTTTGATCACGGAAACGCGGTATTCCTTACCTGTGAGCTCTTGGGTCAGTTCCTCGTCAACCGTGTAGTTGTACCTGTTGCCGTCCGCATCATATCGGGGCAGATCGGTCCACGTGTACGTCCAGTCGCTGGTGTTCTTGTTGTCCAACGTCCGCGTGTACTTCGCATCTTGCAGCTGCTTGGAGTTGCGCAGCAGGTGGAATGTCACCGATGTCGGACGCTCCGAATAGTTATGGTCGGACCAGATTTTGCGCACGCGCACCATGGTCGTATCCACGCGATCCTCGACGCGGATGGTGTTGCCATCCACCAGCTTGCCGTCCACGTATGCTTCGCCGCGGGAAATGGTGAAGTTGACCGCGTTCGCCTTTTCATACCCGACCGGCGCCTTGGTTTCGGTGAGCTTGTAGACGCCGTCCTGCAGCTGGAATTGTTTCGGCAGTCCGCCGCCGCTGGTCCAGGTGATCTCGTCGATCGTCTTGCCTTCGAAAGTTTTGCCGGTTATGGAGAATTCCGCTCCAGCCAGCTCGGCACCGCCGCCGACCTTGGTTTTGGAGAACAGGATGCCGCTTTTGCCCGGCTTGTCTTTCATGACGACGGTATTGGAATCCTGCTTCTTACCGTCGATGGTCACGCTGCCGTCGAGCCCGACGCTGAATACGATGTCATCCGCGGTTTCATAGCCGTCCGGCGCCACCTTTTCACGCAGGGTGTAGGTGCCGGGTAGCAGGGTGAGTTCGCCGGGTTCGCCGCCTTTGCTGATCCAGGTGATCTCGTCGATCGCCTTGCCATCCAAGGTGGTGCCGGTGATGCTCATCTGCGCGCCGTCGATATTGGTGATGCCACTGGTGAGACTGTTTTTATTGACGGTCACCTGATGCGTCCGGTACTGGTCGGTCATCACGATGGTATTGTCCTGCACGTCGGCATATGTGCCATCGGTTTGCTTGATCTGCACGCTGAGCTTGCCGGTGACGGCGTCGCTCACGACTTTGAATTCGACCGGATCCGCTACCAGATAACCATCCGGCGCCTTGGTTTCGGTCAAGGTGTAGGTGCCGGGCTTGAGCTTGATGCTCTTCGACTTATCCCGCTCACTTACCCAGGTCTGCGTTTCGAATTCGGTGCCATCATTCAGCGTACCGGTGAGGCGCATGGTGGCACCTGCGATCTCCGTACCCTTGAGGTCCTGCTTGGAGAACCACACCTCCTCGTTTTCGGGGTGGTGCGTGTTGGTGATGGCGAAACCTTGGGTTTGCGAGCCGGTGATGTGCGTGGTGTAGCCGCTCACCGTATCTTCGCGTATGGTATACACGATCTTCTTGCCATCCTCGTAGACGGGCAGATTGGTGAACGCGCTGTCGTTCCGCCAGTTTCCAACCGCATCGAGTGTCACGCTTTGATCGGTTTCCTCTCCGTTTTTCAACAGATGCACGGTTACGCTGTCAGGGCGCTTCTGGTCCTGGTTGTCGGCGTCGTCCCATGCTTTTTCAACGCCGATCGACGTGGTTTCGGGCGTGTGCGTGTTGGTGCATTGTTCGGTGGCAGCCGAACCGTCGGTGTTGTATTGCACGTCAGCGCATTGCGAGTCGTACCCGCCCAGCGTCGTGGTTTCGACGGCCATGTAGGCCGCGGTTTTGCCGTCGACTTTCACCGGCAGTCCCGTCCATTGCACGTTATCGTTCTTGTCGGGATTGAGTATGCGGCTTTGCCCGTCGACTTTCGTATAATCGGCATCGCCGTCGGTCTTGCGGTACAAATCGAAGGTGACGGATGCACGTTTGCCGTCCTGGTTGTTATTGTCGTTCCATGTTTTCGTAACAGTCAACGACGTGGTTTTCGGTGCGTCCTCCGCCTGCACGTGACCGATGCCGTCGCTACCGGTCACATTTTTGCCGTCGACGGTGATGGTGCCGTCTTCGCCGACCAGAATGATGATCGGATCCATGACTTGGTATCCGTCCGGTGCGTTGGCTTCGGTCAGCTTGTACCGTCCGGGCAGGAGTTCGAGCGTTTTCGTCTCGCTGCCGGAGGTGGTCCATGTCCAATCGGATTCCACCTGCGACGATCCGACACGAGTCAGCTGCATGGTGGCACCGTCGACGGGTACACCGGCATTCGCCGCATCCACCTTTGTGAATTGCACCTTGAACTTCGTTTTGTGGTCGTTGCTGCAGTTCCAACGGTAGTTGCCCAATGTGGTCGTCTTGCCGTCGCTGTCTTTGGCTACGGCGACGATCAATTTGCCGCTTTGCCCGTCTACGGTAACGGTTTTGTTGTCGTATCGTCCGTCGTATGCACCGGCAGCGGTCTGCGCGTCATGTCCGGGGAATATCACATAGAGCGGAGCGGATTTCTCGTATTGCGAATCAGTGCTGCCGGGCACTTTGCCGTCCGGACCTGTCAGCTCGGTGACCTTATATACGGTGTCGTAGTCCAGCTGCAGTCGGTCGGACAGTCCGTTGGATGCTCCTGTGGTCAGCTGCTTGGTGATTTCTTTGCCAACCGTACCATTGCAGGTGCCGTCGGCATCGGCCGTAGACGGCACGAAGTTGCATCCGGTGACGCTTTCCACTTTGAAGGTGGCGCTGCCCGCCGGCTTGCCGAGATCGCCATCCGCGTACTTGTAGATCTGCAGTGTGCTCTGGTCGTATTTCATGCCGCCTTTGCTCTGCTGCACGGTTCCGGTGATTGTGTTCTGCGAGGTTCCGCCGTTGTTCTCATACCCGGCGAGCACGATTTTGTTGCCGCCCAGCGATCCGAAGCTTTCGCCTGGTTTGAGCTGCACCGCGGCCGTGTAGGTGATGGTGCATGCACGGGCGTCGGGAATGGAGAACACTAGTTCGCGGGTCTGCGGATTGTATGACCATGTTGCACCGTTGATGGCGGTTCCATTGTCGGAGTCCATGATCGACACGCTGTTGGCGTTGAGGTCGAGTGCCTGACCCATGGTGTCGGTCAGAGTGAGGTTGTTGCCTTTGTTAAGCGTGTCCGCATTCGGGTTGACTTTGACCGTGTAGTTCACGTTCGGCGCGGTCGTGGCATCGTATTTGCCGTTTTTGTCAAGAAGTTTCGGCTTGCTCGCGCCCACTGTGGCGGAAGCGTCGCCTCCGGCGCTGCCATCAATGTCGATGTGCGCCTTGTTCTCGTAATTTCCCCAATCAGGTGCGGTGATCGGGTCGATGCTCGTCTCATACACGATGAGCACACCAGCCGAGGTCTTCGCCTGGCTGAACGCCGGGGTACCCTTGGCTATGGTGAAGGTCACCGTGCCGTCGCCGTTGTCTTTGGCGCTCACTCCGGACAGCATTTTTGTGGTGCTGGAAGCGTCGAAGATCTTCAACGATTTCGCGTCGTACCGCGTGTGGACGGGCAACGTATCGGTCACCACGATGTTTTCGGCGTCCGACATCACGTCATGCACTTTGATGCGCCAGCGGATCACGCCTTTGGAGTTGGCGGTGTAGCCGTACCCGTATTGGTCCCAATACTGGTTGGCGTCTTCCTTGCCGAGCACGTCGCCGCGATGCTGGTGTTTCGCCGTGGAGGTTTTGTTCAATGCCGAAGCTCGGTTCCACACGGTTTCGTCGGTCACACCGTCGTTGACGGTGGACTGGTATTGCACGTACACCGTAGTGCCTTTGGGCAATGATGCGAACACGATGGTGAATCCCCTATCGGTGGCCTCTGTCGTGTATCCGCCCGCGTATTGCTGCGTCAGGGCGGCGTCGGTGTACACTTTAATGCTGTCTTTCACCAAGGTTTGCTTGGATCCCAGATCCTTGCCGCTGTCGTCCACATCCAGCTTGTCGGTCAGTTCGGCGTTGGTGAGGTCTTCCAAGGCTTTCATGCTGGTCACCCACGTCAGGTTCTTCGCTTCGGATGCCGGCGACGTGCATGTTTTCTTCAGTTCGACCGCGTCCGTGCCGAGTTGAGGTTCGGCCGTGGCTGTTTTGCCGGTTCCATCCTGAGGTTTTACGGTGACTTCGTTCTTGTATTTCTGGTGTTCGCCGCTTCCTTCGACCGGCACGTTTTTCGCTTCGGTCCAATACTGGATTTGGAAATGGTCGTAGCCGCCGGAGGGCAGGGTCACGGTGCCTGCTACGAGATCGCTCCAGCTAAGTTTGATGTAATGCTGCGGATTGTACGGGTCGTCGTCCGTATATGCGCCGGGCGAGCCGGTCGGACACACGGATTTCCAGTCGCCGCTGTTGTAGCAGCTGAGCACCAGATCTCCGGTCGGTTCCTTGAGGTTGTTCTTGTCGAGCAGATCTTTGACGGTGGCTCCGTCGACGGATTGGCCTTCGCCAGCGCCGATGGTGATGTTCCAAGTGAAGCCTTGCGTGCCATTTTCGTCTTTTGCTGCGGTTGCGCTTTTGTTCACATACCAGTCGCTGTAGTTGAACCAGATGGAGTTGCTGGTTTCCTTCTTGTTGACGTCTTCGTTGCTGGAATAGGTCACCTTGTTTTTGTTTTCGGTGGCATTGCTGCAATTGCCGGCCTCGCGGCATGCCTTGATGACGCTGTCTTTGTCGGCGTTCACCGAGTAGCGCACGTATAGTTTCTCACCGTCGCCCATGGAGCCGATGGTGACGTTGAAATTATGGTCGTCGGTTTTGGAGGATTGCCATGCGCCCGTGTATTCGTTCTTGCAGTCGGCGTCGGTGTAGATGTGCACGGATCCGTCCACGAAGGTCAGCAGGCCGCCCATGGTGTCGTCTATGGTCACGCCGGTGTTCGTGCCTGTAGAGGTCACTTCCAAAACGAAATCGTAGGTGGATGCGTCGGAAGTGGAGATTGCCGGGCGTTTGACCACGTTGACCCTGTGTTTGCCCTCCACGTTCACGGTGATGGTGCCATATCCGGGGAAGGTAAAGCTGGTATCGCCGCCAGCCGAACCACCGGTTTTGTTCGAGGTGATGGTTCCGTCAGTGGTCACGAACGCTTCGATGTTGGACCCCGCCGATTCGCCGCGGGTGTAGGTGGCCACCATTTTGTCGCCGTCGATGGTGTAGTAGCCGACCACGTCGCCACCGTTGTAGATCGGGTATTTCTCGTTCGATTTGTATTCCAGATTGCTGGGAAGGTCGTAGACGAAGGTGTCGCCCTCGTTGATTTTGACGTCGTTCGGCACTTTCCAATGCAGTTCGGTGCGGATCTGATCACCGTAGTTGACCTGCATGCCGGAAATGTACGGCTTCCACGTCTTGCCTCCGTCGGAACTGATTTCGAAGGAGGTGTCGTCCTTGTCAACCCAACCGAGATCGCTGATATTGTATCCCTCAGCATACGCGCGTTGCGGCGCTGCGATCACACTTGCGAAGATCATCGCAACGATTGCCACCAACGCGGCAATCGTTGTCATTCCATGCCGCTCACTTACGGCTTTATGCATGCCTGCCATTCTTCCCCCTGGTCGCAATGCAATCTAGTCGGTTTTACCCGTAAACCTGCTATTTCTCTGGACCCTACTAGACCACCCCACACAGACAATGAAACACTCTGAAAACAGGTGCAAGCATGACCTTATAAAAGGTTTAACATGCCGTCAAAAGTTGGAAAAAACGTTTGACGGAACACCCCTAAATCGGAGGATTATGCAAGAAACGCCGAAAACAATCACCCGAGCTGTTTCAATGTTTCATGAAACAAACTGCAAATGGAAGCGTTTGCAAAACGGGGTGCGTCATACGGTGCACCCCGTCACATAACAACAGACCGTTCCGAAACCGACCTCATCCGAACATGAAAGGTCCCACAAACCGGATCAATGCGTGATACCCATCATCGAAAGACACCAAGCATTCTCATAGGAGATCTCCTCCCACTGCTTGTACCTTCCAGACGTACCCCCATGACCAGCCTCAACCTCAATCTTCGCCACGGCATCCACGCCCGCACGCTGCAGTCGGGCCAACCATTTCATCGGCTCCACATACAGCACACGAGTGTCATTCATCGACGTGGTAATGAAAATCTTGGGAAAAACCGCAACCCGCGCATCATTTGCATCAGACGGCGCATTCTCATACGGCGTATATTCCTTCATATACCTGTACACGTCCGCATTATGCAGCGGATCGCCCCACTCATCCCACTCCGTAACCGTCAACGGCAACGACGGATCAAGAATCGACGTCAACGCATCCACAAAAGGCACATCCGCCTCAACGCCCGCGAAACATTCGGGAGCCATATTCGCCACGGCACCCATCAACAGGCCACCGGCGGAACCGCCATCGGCCACCGTGCGAGCAGGCGACGCCAAACCGGCACGCTGCAACGCACGCACGGCATCAACGAAATCCTCAAACGAATGCTTCTTATTGAGCAAATGCCCCTGCTCATACCAGGCACGACCCATCTCACCGCCGCCGCGAATGTGCGGCACCGCATAAAGCACACCACGATCAAGCATGCTGATGCGTGACACCGCGAATCCCGGATCGGAACTGATCTCGTACGCGCCGTAGCCGGTGATGAACATGGCGGAATCGCAGGTCGGCACGTCACGCCGCCATACCAGCGAGACGGGGATGCGTTCGCCGTCGCGCGCGGTGACCCACACCCGGCGTTCCATGTAGTCGCGCGGATCGAAACCACCCAGCACGGTGGCGCGTTTGAGCAGACGGTCCTCGCCGGTGTCCGGATCGTAGTCATGCAGCTCGCCGGGGCGCGTGTAGCTGGCGAACGAGTAGCGCATGCGCGGCGCGTCATACGAGGGGTTGCCACCCACGCCGATCGAATACAGGCGGCGCGTCTCCCCCGGCATGCGGTCGGCGGTGGCGCCGTCCGACGACGTCATCGCCCGACGCGAGACGCCATGCACGGCCGATCCCTTGCCTTGCGCGGCGGCGGCCGCGTCCAGTTTGCCCCAGATCTCGGCGCGTTCCTCGTTGATCTCGTCCACGGATTCGTCGACGTCCCAATCGTCCTCCAGCGCGTGCGGCACCAGTTCGGTGAACCGCCATGGCCGGCCGGCCAGGAAATCCTCGGCGGCGGCCCGTTTCGTCATCACCGCGATGTGCGGCAGGCTTTCCGCGCGGTATTGCAATGCGACGAAATGCCGATGGATCGAGATACCCTCGATGCCCAAGCCGTGCGCGCCCTGCAGAATGGCGGGATTGCAGGGATTTGAATACGGGGTGCCGATCGGCATGGAGGAGGCGCCGGGGTCCACGTCGTCGCCATGCTCGCAACCGTAGGGCGATCCGACCGCCACGCGCACGCCTTCGCCCAGCCGGTATGGAGGCTCGTGCGTCCGCATATCGATCACATCGATCTCGAAATTCGGATTCAACGCGTTGTGGTACACCACGGCGAGCGGAATATCCTCGCCATGCTCCCCCGCGCCTTCGAAGCAGGCGAAGCTCACATCGTATTCCACGTCGGTTTCGCGCGGAATGAACGCCCGGAACGAGCCCTCTGGGGTGTCCACCGGCAGCATCAGCACCTCGGTGGTGGTTTTCGACCCGGTGCCGATCACGATGTTCCGTTCGTCGAAGGACAGTCCGATGCCCACCCAGAAGCGTTCATCCGCCTCGCGGTACACCTCCACGTCATCGGTCACGGGGGTGCCGACGCGGTGGCGCATCACCGCGTATGGACGCCACGCGTCGTCCAACAGCACATAGAACACCCATTGCGCGTCCGGCGTGAAGCAGGCTCCGCCGATGCCTTCGAACCGCTCCTCCAGCTCGTCGCCGGTCTCAAGATCACGGATGCGGAAATCGTAGCGTTCGTCGCCAGTCGTGTCGGTGCCGTACAGCATCCAACGGCCGTCCTTGGAAATGTCCATGCCGCCGATGCGGAAGAAATCGTGGCCTTGCGCCTCGGCGTTCGTATCGAACACCACCTGTTCGCCGTCGAGTGGCACGCCGGCCTCCACTGTCGGCGGATCCCAATCGTCCGCGCCGCGGATCGGCACGCGGCATTGCGTGGCGTATTGCCGCCCCTGCATGGTGCGGGTGAAGTACCAGTAGCCGTCCATGCGCGTCGGCACGGACATGTCGGTTTCCTGCACATGCGACTTGAATTCCTCGAACAACGTTTTGCGCAACGATGCGAGCGGTGCCATGCGCTGTTCGCAGTAGCGGTTCTGTGCCGCCACGTAGTCTTGAACGTCCTGCGATTGCTTGTCCCGCAGCCATTCGTATTGATCGATGAAGGTGTCGCCATGGAAGACGCGCTCCTTCGGCACCCGTTTCGCGCGCGGAATCGCGCCGAACCCATCCTGCTCCGATGCGGACGGGTCGTTCATGCCCCGAAATTCACTCATGCACGCGATTATACCGGCCTGCGCCGCCTAACTTTCCGACGGCGATGTGCGCCGATGCTTCCGGCAGCCGCACCGTGCAGCCATGCATGCTGCCGGATTCCGGGCCGGTCAGTCGGTTTCGCCATCCGCGGCTTGGGTGGCGCGCAGGTACGGCAGCATGGTTTTCATGATGTTCGACCCGGTCGCTCCCGTAAACACCGGTACGTCGGTGACCGGCATCGGCTGCGTGTTCGCGCGCCCCGCAACGGAACCGATGTTGCCCGCCACCTCGCGCGGCGTCAGCTGGCGGATGCAGATCGCCAGCACGCGGCCCGGATAGCGGCGTGCGATCGTGGCGTATGTGGTCGGATCCTTCTGCCCGTCGTCGCCGATGAGGATGAATTTCATATCCGGAAAATCGGCCATGAGCTGTTCGGCGTATTCCAGCTTGTGCTGCACGCCGGACGGCACGAACGTCTTCGGCCTCGGGTCAAGGTCGCGCAGCAGCAGCGGACCTTCCGGAAAACCGTGGTTCGTAATGAAATGGCGGATCGAGCTTTCCACATTCCATGGCGAAGTGGACAGGTAGAAGAACGGCGCGTCCGTGAACATGTCCGCGATGCGGTTGAACAGCAGGTTCATGCTGGCCACCGGCACTTTTTTGCGCGGATTAAGCAGCAGCAGATTGTAGGCGGCCTTCATCAGACGCGGCGCCTGCGTGACCATGATGGTGTCGTCCACGTCGGAGATCACGCCCACTTTGGTGCCGCTGGGAATGGTGAAAAGATTGGCGTTGACCGGCTTGCGGCTACGCACTTTGTACGAGACGTTGTGGATGCCCGGTTCGAGCGAATGCTCGGCGACGAGGTCGAGGTAGCCGGCATCGTCGGATGCCGCGAATTCGCTGGAAATATCAGGATTGCTGTCGATCGCGTCGTATACTTCCGACGCACCCACCTGCACTGTTTCGATGGGCACGTCATCGATGGCGATCCGCACTTTGGTATGCGGGGACGGCACCATCAGCATGCCACGGATGCCGCGAATCAGGCGGCCGGCCTGCCGTTTGAACGGGCCGTATACGGTACGGCAGATCAGTCGGGAGTAATGTTCGGTGCCATAGCCGACGTAGGGTTCGACACGTGGATACCAGTCGAGCGACCGTACCAATGCGGTCGAGAATTTCAGCCAGACGCTGAATGCTTTGGTGATCGTGCGGCGGAACAGCCTGGTCAGCGGCGGTTTGACTTCAAGACGCTCATGTCTGGAGGCCGCGTCGAAGGTGGTGACCACCTTGCGTGCCGGAATCGGCACGGTGGGCATGTCATCGCAAGAATCGTCCATCCGCTCCCCCATACGCTGCTGTTCGCGCTGCTGGTCGTGCTGCGGCGCACGCTGCGGCGGGAACTGCGGCAACGGCTGAATTTCACTCATATGCCCACTATAGAGGTCGCGTTCGAACAAACAGTAACGCCACCGAGAAAATCAGGGAACTTTCAGGGC
>OGPR01001097.1_pt1 | contig 23808 bp, 21 predicted proteins | sample 1552981 | NCBI WGS metagenome assembly OGPR01 (sample SAMEA2580260, study PRJEB22360) | human gut metagenome | biome: human gut; feature: human-associated habitat; material: faeces | place: Denmark | collected 2008/2010 | reverse complement strand
AACCGTTTTTTTCCTTGCCAGGGAACAAAATCCATCCCGCGCCGGAACGGTCGGCGTGGGGCGGCCCCTGGCGCAGACTGGCAGCGTTCGGCGGATCCTGCCAATGCGGGCGCCCTTTTCCCCCTGGCAAAATTTGGCGAAGAAGTTTATGAATCAGACGCGCGGCAAGCGGTTGCCGCGCGGTTTTCGCGGCGTCGTGCCCGGCACCTCTGGGGGCCATGCAAGCCCGTAATTATTGCATTGTAACCATCATGTTCCACACAATTATTTCCGTCCTTCTGCTGGCTTTGTGGGGTGTTGCCGCTCCGGCCGGTCCCGCCCTGGCGGCCAGTGCGCCGCAGCCCTATGCCGCCAATCTGTTTCAGGGGCATTTCTCCCAGGCCAAGGACGCCAAGGATACGTCCGTCATCATGCCCGGCGACCGGGTGGTTCTGCGGCTCTGGGGCGGCGACGTCCGTGTGGATCAGACCCTGGCCGTGGCTGACGACGGGCATCTGGACGTGCCCCAGGTGGGGGCCATCCCTGTGGCCGGTCTGGGCTACGACAAACTGGCCGAAGCGTTGCGCAGCAAGCTGGCCGCCGCCGGCCACGGGGACGTGCAGATCTACGCCGCACCTCTGGACGCCCGGCCCGTGGCCGTGTTTGTTACCGGCGGCGTGCAGCGACCCGGCCGTTACACGGGCACGCCCGGCGACCCGCTGCTGAGCTTTCTGGACAAGGCTGGCGGTCTGGACCCAGTGCGCGGCAGTTACCGCGATATCCGCTTGATCCGCAACAACGTGACCGTGGCTACCCTCGATCTCTACCCTTTTGCCCGCAAGGGCGTGCTGCCGGCCGTGCGCGTGCAGGAGGGCGACACGCTGGTGGTGGGCGACAAAGGCCCCAGCGTGGCGGCCGTGGGGGCCGTACGCAACGCGGCGCTGTTTGAATTTCCCAAGGGCAAGGCCACGGGCGCGGCCCTCATGGATCTGGCCGAACCTTTGGGCAGCGCCTCGCATGTGGCGCTTTCCGGCACGCGCAACGGCGCGCCCTACAGCACGTATCTGCCCATTCGCGAACTGCGCAGCCTGAAGCTGGAAGACGGCGATCAGGTGCAGTTTATTGCCGACGCGCCCGGCAACACCATTATGGTAGAAGTGCAGGGGGCCGTGCGCGGGGCTTCGCGCTTTCCCGTGCGGCAAGGGGCGCGGCTGGCCGAGGTGAAGAACTTTATTGCCGTGGAGCCGGGCCGGGCCAACCTGGCGGCCATGTACATCAAACGCAAAAGTGTGGCCGCCCGGCAGAAAAAAGCCATTGCCGACTCCCTGCGCCGCCTGGAGGAAACGGCCCTCACCGCCTCTTCGGGCAGTGCGGAGGAAGCGCAGATCCGCGCCAAGGAGGCCGAAATGGTCTCCAAATTTGTAGAGCGCGCCAAGGCCGTGGAACCCGAAGGCGTGGTGGTGCTGGACGGCGGGCCGGACAAGGCCGACCTCACGCTGGAAGACGGGGACGTCATTGTCATCCCCACCAAGAGCGACGTGGTGCTGGTGAGCGGCGAGGTCATGATGCCCCAGGCCCTGCTTTGGAACAAAAAGAAAGACGCTGCGGACTACATTAAGGGCGCCGGCGGCTACACCAACCGGGCCGACCACGACAAGGTGCTGGTGCTGCACCAGAACGGAGCCGTGACCCAGGACGACGACGATATCCGCCCCGGCGACCAGATCATGATCCTGCCCAAGGTGGAATCCAAAAGCATGCAGGCCGTCAAGGACATTTCGCAGGTCATTATGCAGGTGGTGGTTTCAGCCAGGATGCTGCTGGGCATGCCTTCGCTGTAGCGCCCGGCAGGGGTCGGGCGGAGCGGCGCCCCCCCCGCATGCGTATGCCAAAGACACGGACGCGCCCCGGCAAGGGCGCGTCCGGCTTGACGTTCACGCCCTGCGGCGGGCATAGTAGGGGACGCACGTTTCCATTTTCGCAAGGAGATTTCCATGCACCAAGCCCTCAAAGACGCCATAACCATTTGCAAAACCTTTTTGCGCAACGGCTATGACGCGCATGTGATCAACGCCCCCCTGCAGGAGCATTTGCTGCGCCAGGGTGGGGTTCCGGCCGTGGATATCGCCTGTGAACCGGATCTGGATACGTTGGTGCGCCTCTTCCCCGCGGCCGTGCCCGAACGGGAAAAGCGCGCCCTGGCCGTCATGGAGCAGGACGGCGTCACCTACCGTTTTTATCCGCTGGAGGTGGCCGCCGCCGGGCACCCGGAGCTTTCCCTGCTGCGCGTTACCCCCACCATGATCGACCGCATGAGCCAGGAGGAAAAACTCGACCTGCGCCTTACGGGCTTTGGCAGCCCGGAACGCACGGGCGACGCCTACGAAGGCTTTGCCGACCTCAAGGGCGGGGCCATCCGCCTTACGGGCCTGCCGGACGAAACGCTGCGTCACGATTACCTGCTGGCCGTGCGCGCCCTGCGCTTTGCGGCCAACTTTGACCTGCCCATTGAGCCCAATACCTGGCTGGCCATTGTGCGGGCCTCCGCCCGCGTGCTGGACTATGTGCCCGCCACGGACATCATGGACGAATGGCGCAAGGTGGCGGCAGAATCCATGTATCGCTTCGTGCGGCTGCTGTACGACGCCCACATCCTTCAGGGCCTGATCCCTGAGGTGGCCGCCCTTTCCTGCCTCACCCAGATGCGCAACAAGGAAGGGGATACGGAAAACGTCTTTGAGCACACCCTGGCCTGCATGCGCCACTATCCCGAAGAAGACTTCCACTACGACTGGCTGGGCACCATGGCCATGCTTTTTCACGATGTGGGCAAGCTCTACACCGGCGAATTTTTCGACGGCCAGTGGACCTACTACCAGCACCACCGCGTGGGGGCCAAGGTTGCCCGTAAGATCCTGCGCCGCCTGCACTTTGCCCAAGAGGACATCGACCTGCTCTGCCACCTGGTGCGCCATCATATGCGCTTCCACTTCATGATGACGGACAGGGGCATCCGCCGTTTCAAGGCCCTGGACGAATATCCCCGACTCATCGCCATGGCCAGGGCGGACCTCAAGGCCCGCGACGGCATCCCCACCTCTTTCAACCACAATATGAAGTACCTGGACCGGGCCGAAACCCCGGAACAGATGCTGGAACCCTTGCTCAACGGCAACGAAATCATGAACGAAACCAAGCTGGCCCCTGGCCCGCTGGTGGGCGTCATCCGCGACGCCCTGCTCCAGGCCCAGATCGCCGGCGAGGTGACGGACGTGGACTCGGCCGTGGGTTTTGTGCGCGACTACGCCCGTAAGGCTGTGGGGTAAGCCCCTTCATGCGCGACATCCTCAACCTGACCCTGCCCGAACTGGAAGCCTGGATGACCACGGAGCTGGGTGAACCCCGCTTCCGCGCCGTGCAGATCTGGCAGTGGCTGTGGCAGAAAATGGCCCGCAGCTTCGATGCCATGACCGACGTTTCCAAGGCTTGTCGGGAACGTCTGGCCGCCGCCGCCGTCATCACCTGGCCCACGGTGGACGCCGTGGAGCAGAGCGCCGACGGCACCACCAAGTTTTTGCTGCGTCTGGCCGACGGCGCGCAGGTGGAAACCGTGCTCATCCCCTCCGATTCCCGCGAGGGCGTGCGCCGTTGGACCCAGTGCCTTTCCTGTCAGGTGGGCTGCGCCATGGGCTGCACCTTCTGCGCCACGGGCCGCATGGGCCTGGAACGCAACATGACCATGGGCGAAATTCTTGGTCAGATTCTGGTGGCGCGTCAGCACCTGGGCGATACCCGTCCGGACTGGCCCGTGCTGCGCAACCTGGTCTTTATGGGCATGGGCGAACCCCTCGGCAACCTGACCGAGGTGCTGCGCGCCCTCCAGAGCCTCAACCACGACAAGGGGCTCAACTTCTCCCCCCGCCGCATCACCGTGTCCACCTGCGGCCTGGAAAAAGGCCTGCGCCAGCTGGGCGAAAGCGGCCTGGCCTTTCTGGCCGTTTCCCTGCACGCCCCCAATCAGGAACTGCGCGCCCGTCTCATGCCCAAGGCGGCCCGCTGGCCCCTGCCGGATCTGCTGGCGGCCCTCAAATCTTACCCGCTCAAAACCCGCGAGCGCATTACCTTTGAATATTTGCTCCTGGGCGGCGTCAACGACGGGCTGGAACACGCCCGCCAGCTGGCGCGCCTGCTGGCCGATCTTAAAGCCAAGCTCAACCTCATTGTTTACAACCCCACCGAAGGATCCCCCTACGTGGCGCCCAGCCCGGAACGCGTCCTGGCCTTTGAACGCTGCCTCTGGGATCGCCACGTTACCGCCATTGTCCGCAAAAGTAAGGGGCAGGACATTAAGGCCGCCTGCGGACAGCTGAAAACCGCGTGCCTGGGGTAGCGCCTTTCACGGAGAGCAAAAAAACTTTGACGCGAAGCTATGGGCTTCGCCGGGGCTGCCTGGGCTATCTCAAAGAAAGGGGCAGCGCGGTCCGGAAAAGGCGTCCGCTCCTTTCTTGGCGCAACCCCTTTTTCCCAAACGAAAAAAGGACGCAAGTATTTCTACCTGCGTCCTTCCTCCCACAAAGGCTGCAACAGCGCTTGCGTGTTTTTCAGCCTTCGGCCAGTTCCTGGGCTTTACATAAAAAATCTTCCGCCGGCAGTTGAAACAGTTTCCAGCGCGCCCGCAGGGTTTCTTCGGGCCAGTTCCACCATGCCAGGCGCTCCAGCCCCAGGGCCACGGCCGGGTCGGCAAAACGCGGACGCAGCTCGTGGGCAGGGTTGCCCACCACAATGTGCCAGGCGGGTACGTCCTTGGTGACGATGCTGCCCGCGCCGATGGCCGCGCCGTTGCCCACGCGTACCCCTGGCAGCAGCACTGCCCCGTGCCCTATCCACACGTCATGGCCGATGCGCACGGTGTATTGCTTGCGCCAGGCAAAAATGTCTTCATCAACGTCCGGTTCGTCCGCAGTGGTGAGGCCGTATCTGCCGGGGCGGTAGGTAAAGTGGTGCAGGGTGGGGCGCCACCAGGGATGATTGCTGGGGTTAATGCGCACGTGCGAAGCGATGGAAACGAATTTGCCCACATTGGCGTACATGAGGTCAGCGTCGTTGCCCACATAGGAATAGTCGCCCAGGGTCACGCCGTGCATCAGACAGCGCGGCCCTACGTCTGTCCAGCGGCCCAGGCTTGTTTCGATAAGGGTTGCGCTTTGCGCAACGCGCGGCGCTGCGGCGGAAGCGGCCACGACTGCGGGAGAAGAGACGGCGTCATTCAGGCTCATTGTTACACACCCGCGCTGTTCAGAGGAAAGGATTCCAGAACCCTGAACCGCCCGGTACAGGGTTTTCCCGGTTCATGACACGCATCCACAGGCTGGCGGCACAGGCACAGGTGCGCCACGCTCTGTGGCTGGGCTATGGCGTCGGCAAGGTAGGCGGCCACCACTGCGCAAAGGGCGGGCGAAGCCGTTGACGGTCCGGTGAGGGTGATATGAAAATCATATTCTTCAAAGAGATATGGGTATCCCCAGGTGCGAAGGAGGGAGAGTTGCCGCCCGGTCAACCCTTTAGCTCTGCGTAGGAGTTCAGCTTCGGGCGCCGGCCTGCGCAGCGGTGCGAACACGCGTGTGGCTTCACCCGCCATATGGCGCAAGGCCGTCTGGGCTCTGCGCCCTGCCGCAGTGGCCGCATCCGGCATAAGCGCCAGAAAACCCCGGTGCTCCACTACCTGCAGAGGAGTGAGCACAGCCGCCAGGCGTTTACAGAAGAGGCTCAGGGTGTCGGTGAGCGCATCTTCTTTGTCGCACAGCGGAAAAAAGGGAGCCACTACCGTGGCGTGCAGGCCATAGCGCATGGGTTCCGCCACAAGGGCATCCCACGACAGGTTGTGCGGCAGATCGCGTGGCAGGGGCAACGAGGGGGCAGGCACGTTCTGTCCCCTGAGCGCGTCGTAGCCCAGCAGGGCGGAACCCGCGGAGTAAAGTGGGCTGTGTTCCTCAGGGACGTAATAAACGGCATAACGGTATTGCATATTATACAAAGCGCTTGCGAATGAATTGGGAAATCATGTCAAAAACCACCACTACCGCAATAATGACAAGCATGACGGCCGATGTCTGGGGAAAATAGAACCCGCGGATCATCTCCCACAGTACCACGCCAATGCCGCCAGCCCCCACCATGCCTACTACGGTGGCCGACCGGATGTTGGATTCCAGCCGGTAGAGCGAGAAGGATATCCACAGGGGCAGCACCTGGGGGATGACGCCGTACAGAATTTCTTCAATAGCCAACGCCCCAGTGGCGCGCATGCCTTCCACCGGCTGGGGGTCAATGGCTTCTACAGCCTCGGAAAAAAGTTTGGCAAGAATGCCCGTGGTATGCACAAAAAGCGCCATCACGCCCGCAAAGGGGCCAAGACCTACGGCAACCACAAAAAGCATGGCAAAAACCATTTCGTTGATGGCCCTGCAGGCGTCCATAATCCGTCGCACGGGCTGGTAAACCCACCAGGGCACGAGGTTGTCCGAGCTGAGAATGCCCAGGGGCACGGCAAAGATCACCGCCAGGGCCGTGCCCCAAAGGGCCACCTGGATGGTGACCACCATTTCCTTGATATAAAGTCGCCAATCGGAAAAATCGGGGGGAAAAAATTCGCACGCGAACGAGCCCATGTTTCGGGCGTCAGTGAACAGGGCCGCGGGGTTCATTTCTGCCCCTCCCCACGACCAGACCAGCAGGGAAAGGCAGATGCCCCAACCCAGCAGCGAAAACCAGGGTCGGTTGACCGGCGTGTGTTGTGCGGATGCTGTCATGAAATATCCTTTTAGAGCATGCAACACTTGAAATGCTCGCTTACGGCAGGCAAAAGCCTGCCTTCTCGCATTTTGTGGCAAGGATTTTCAAGAAAATCCTTGCAGAGCAGTTAGCTCATTTCATTCGCTAACTGCTCTAACTGAAAGGCGCAGACCCGGCCGCAACATGGGGTAGCCCACTGCGGCCGGGGCGCGCTGCCTTTGGCGTAGGTGGGGCGTTATGAACCTTTTTTGATGGCTTCGGCGCGAGCGTTCAACGTAGCAAGGGCTTCGTCCACTTTTGCCAATTGGGCTTTCTTTTCCGCAGCGCTGAGCCTTCCGTCGCCTTCAATCTTGACGCGCGTCTTGAACAATTCCACCTGGCGAATGGGGATGGAGTGGTCATTATTGGCGGGTTTGAAAGGGGCCAGGCCGAGGTTGGCCAGAATTTTCAGATCTGCAGCTTTATGCGGGCCGGTGACGCCGAAGTTGAAAAAAAACTTGGCGATTTTATCCTTGGTTTCTTTGGGCAGGTCTTTGCGCCACACCAGCGGGTCGCCGGGGATCAGGGGCGAAGTCCAGATGATCTTGATAAGTCCGGCCTTTTCAGGGTGGGTGGTGCGCAGACGTTCAAGGCTTTCGCTGTTATTGGTTGCCAGATCCACTTGCTTGTTGGCCACGGCCAGGGCGTTGGTTTCATGATTGGCATTCAGGGTGCGCTTGAAGGCCGTTTTAGGTTCTATGTTGTTTTTGGCGAACACGTAGTAGCCGGGAATGACAAAACCAGAGGTGGAATTGGGGTCGCCGTTGCTGAACGTGATGTTCTTGGCGTTTTTCAGGATGTCATCCACGGAATTGTAAGGAGAATCTTTGTTCACGATCAAATGTGAATAGTAACCGCCGATGCCCGCCTGATCCATCGTTTGGGCGAAAATTTCGCCGTCGGCGCGGTCTACGGCTTCAATGGCCGATTTGTTGCCGTACCATGCCAGCTGCACCTTGCCATACTGCATGCCGGTAACAATGCCCGCATAATCAGGGGCAAAAAAAGCTCGCACCTTGAACCCGGTTTCCTGCTCCATACGTTTCAGGAAGGGCTCCCAGAGCGTGCGCAGATTTTGGGAAGATTCGGTGCTGATGATGCCGAAGTTCAGCACGTTCGGTTCAGCGGCCCTGGCCGATAGCGCGGGCAGGCCTGCAGCGGCCAAAACGAGGGCAAGGGTAAGCAGTCGCAACAGTTTCATGCTATAATCTCCTTAATTACACTTTGGTTATGCGGCATTGCAGGCTTGGCGCAGAGAAAGACGCGGCTCAAGGGCCGGCTCTTCATCCCCGCCAGTGGCGCGTGCGAATAACTCTTCGCTGGAGGCGCCGTAAATTTCACGCAAAAAGGCCGGGGTAAGCCTATCGGAAGGCCCGTCATACACGATGCAGCCCTCTTTGAGGGCCACGGTGCGTCGGCAGTAGCGAATGGCAAAGTCCACCTGGTGCAGGGTTACCACCACAGTGATGCCGTCCTGCTGGTTTACCTCGGCCAATAGCTCCATAACTTTTCGGGATGACTCAGGATCAAGAGAAGCAATGGGTTCGTCGGCCAGCAGCACCCTGGCTTTCTGCACCATGGCGCGGGCAATGGCCGCCCGCTGCTGCTGCCCGCCCGAAAGCGTTGAGGCGCGTTGAAAGGCCTTTTCTGCAATGCCCACGCGGCCAAGGGCCGTGAGAGCATCTACGCGCACCTGATGCGGGAACAGGCCCAGCAGAGAGCGCCACAGAGGTATCCTGCCCAGCGCGCCCAACATGACATTGGTGTGTACCGGCAACCGGTCCACCAAGTTGAACTGTTGAAATATCATGCCAATGTTCGTGCGCAGGTGGCGCACATGGCGGGCCAGGCGCCCTTCTCGCTGCATGACGCTGCCGAGCACATGCACACTGCCGCTGTTTTTGTCCGCCTCGGTGAGGCCCGCAATGTGGCGCAGCAGGGTGGACTTGCCGGAACCGGAAGCGCCAATAAGAGCCACCATTTCCCCTTCGGCCACCGACAGGCAGACATTGTCCAGCGCGCGACTGTTGCCGAACGTTCTGGTGAGATTTTCTATGTTGATCATGAAAGCCTCCTTACGTTGCAAAATGACGGGCATGGTTGATAATCTCCGTAAAAATGCGTCCAGCCGTTTCAAGGTCGCCGGAATTGTCTACCAGCACATGGTGGGGCAGATGCGGCAGCGGTATTGCGGCCCGGGCCAGACGTTCTTCAACCTCCTCCCTTTGCTCCCTGCCGCGCTGCTCAAGCCTGCGGCGCAAAATGTCGCGCCGCGCGGTTATTTCCACCACCAGCAGGGGGCTGATGCGACGGGCGGCCTCCGGGGCATATCCACGCGAGCCGTTGACCACAGCCACATGCCCCTGCTCCAGCAGGTCAAGCACCTGCCGATGTATGCCGTAGCGCAGGCCGTGGCTTTCCCAATCCAGGACAAAGTCGCCGCGCTCCGCGCAGAGGGAAAATTCCTCTGCGCTCAGGCTTATGTGGTCCTCCCCCCCCGCTTCTGCGGGGCGAGTGATGTGACGGCGTACAAAGCAGATGTCCTCCTGCCCGGTGCGGTGCGTCAGGCGGCAGCGGGCAAATGCCAGCAGGCTGTCCTTGCCGACGCCGGAAGGCCCCACCACATAGACCAGCAGGCCGGGATACTGCGCCATTAGAACACCTTTTTGCCCCGCACGTAGACTTCGCGCGCTACCGGCAGATCATCGTGCAGGGCCACGCGTACAAGGTCGGCCCTGAGCCCGGGACGCAGTTCGCCCCTGTCCGTCAGGGCCACGGCCTGGGCCGGACGGCGCGTGACCATGCTCACGGCGTCGGGCAGGGAAAGCCCGGCCTCGCGCTGCAGGACAAAAGCGCCGTGCAGCAGACTCATGGGTACATAGTCGGACGAAAGTCCGCTCAGGAGCCCTTCGTGGGCCACGTCCAGAGCGCTGATGTTGCCGGAATGAGATTTGCCGCGCACCACGTTGGGCGAACCCATAAGTACCGTCATGCCGTTATTGCGTGCGTGTCGCGCGGCTTCTATGGTGGTGGGAAATTCGCTGATGACGATGCCGTGCCCCAGGGCCAGGTTCACGTCTTCCACGGTGGTGTCGTCATGGCTGGCCATGGGTACGCCGTGCGCCGTGCAGAATTCAGTGACCATGCCGGTGTGCAGCGGGGTGTATGTTCTTTGGCGCTCCTGCAGTTCGGCCACATTGCTGGCGAACTCCTCTTCCGTCCAGGAGCGTATGGTGCTGTAATAGGTGCGGTAGGCATCGGTATTGCGCCATTGCCGCTGGCCGGGCGTATGGTCCATCAGCGAGATGAGCCCCAGCCCCGGTGTGGCCGACAGGGGCTCGAACATGCTCCACATATTAGGGTCATTAAGTTCGCAGCGCAGATGCAGGCGGTGTTCTGTCCGCACGCCCGTGTCTGCGGGATTGCCCGAAGTGCAGGCGGTAAAGGCGTCCACAGCCATGCGCAGCATGAGGTAGCGGCCTTTGTCCTGGGTTTCGCCAATGCATACCGAGTCGTACACCGTGGTTATGCCGGCCGCCGCCATCTGCGCGTCGTGAGCCAGAAAGGCAGCGCGAGCCGAAGGCCAGATAACCTTGGGTCGGGGCATGAGGTGTTTTTCAAGATTGTCCGTATGCAGTTCCACAAGACCAGGCAACAGGTAGTCGCCCCCCCAGTCCTCCACGGCAACCCCGCGGCTTATGGGCGGCGCGCCCGCTTCCAAGGCATGGATGCGTCCATCGCGCACGCAAAGGTGCCCTTCAATAACGGCGTCGGCCGTGACCATGCGGGCGTTGGCGATACAATATTCACGAGGCATGATTTCTTCCTGGTTGCAGATGAAAAACGGCGTCAGCCACGGCTTCGCGTACTTCGTCGTCATGAAAAATACCGATAACGGCGCTGCCGCGCGCCTTGGCCTCGGCGATCAGGGTGACCACCGTGCGTTTGTTGGCCGCGTCCAGCGAAGCGGTAGGTTCGTCCAGCAGCAACACGGGGCTGTGCCGGATAAAACCGCGCGCAATGTTGACGCGTTGCTGTTCGCCGCCTGAAAACGTGGCCGGAGCAAGGTTCCAGAGGCGTTGCGGAATATGCAGGCGGTCCAGCAGCACGGCGGCTTTTTCCCGCGCGGCGCTGCGCTCTTCGCCGTGGGCCGTACACTGCCCTGCCACAATGTCCAGCGTGCTCACGCGGGGGATGACCCGCAAAAACTGGCTCACATACCCCATGGTTTCACGCCGCACATCAAGCACGGCGCGGGGCCGGGCAGTGACCATGTCCACAAAGCCGTTGCGGTGGCGTACAAGAATACTGCCTGAGCAGGCTTTGTAATTGGCGTACAGGCAGCGCATCAGGGTGGATTTACCCGCTCCGGAAGGGCCGTGCAGCACAAGGCAGCGGCCCGCGTACGCTTCAAGATTCAGACCGCTGAAAGCCGCGATGTGCACGCCGCCCTGGGCATGCAGGGTGAAATTTTTGGCGAGTTCGCGCACCGTAAGCATCACTTGCCCCGTGGCGGAATCCGGTTTGGAATCCGTGGCGGGTGTAGCGGATACTGCGGGCGCAGGGAACGGAGTCTGATGCATGGCGGGCTATCCTTGCAGAATGGAAGAAACAAGCAGTTGCGTGTAGGGGTGGTGGGGGTCGTCAAGCACTTGGTCGGCAAGACCTTCCTCCACCACGTTGCCGCTGCGCATGACCAGCAGCCTGTCGGCCAGAAGGCGGGCCACGGCCAGGTCGTGCGTTACCAGCACCACGGCCAGGCCCAGATCGCGCACAAGGTGGCGCAGCAAATCCAGCAGCCGGGCCTGTACGGAAACGTCCAGCCCGCCAGTGGGCTCGTCCATAAAGACCAGCCGAGGCGACGACACAAGGTTGCGGGCTATCTGCAGGCGCTGCTGCATGCCGCCGGAATAGGCCGTAGGCCGGTCATCCAGGCGCTCTTCGGGAATTTCCACCCGGCGCAGCCAGCCGCGCCCGGCTTCACGGATGTCGCCATAACGGCGCGCACCGCAGGCCATCAGGCGTTCGCCGATGTTGCCGCCCGCGCTGACGCGCATGCGCAAGCCGTCGCGCGGGTTCTGGTGCACAAAGCCCCATTCAGTGCGCAGCAGTCTGCGGCGCTCGCCTTCGGACATGGAACCCATGTTGCGCGCATGCCCCAGGGCGTCACGGTACACAACCGTGCCTGAGGTCAGGGGCAGCCTGCCCGAAATGAGGCTCAACAGGGTACTTTTGCCGGAGCCGGACTCGCCCACAATGGCTACCACCTCGCCGGGCCACAGCTCAAAGGAAACGTCGGCGCAGCCTTTGCGTTCGCCGTAGTAGTGGGTGGCGTCTATGACTTGCAGCAGGGGGGCCTGGTCGTGGCAATGCAGGCAGGTCATGAGTGTGCCCTTTCTTTGCTGCCGGGGGCGACCACGGGCATGCCGTCGCCCTTGTGTCCGGCGGCCCGGCGGGATGCGCAGTATTCGGTGTCGGAACAGACAAAGAGCCGCGCCCCTGCATCATCAACAATCACTTCATCAAGGTAGCTTGTGGTGCTGCCGCACAGGGCGCATGGGCGGGACCAGTGCTGCACGGTAAAGGGGTGGTCTTCAAAATCCAGGCTTTTCACTTCCGTATAGGGCGGTACGGCGTAGACGCGCTTTTCGCGCCCGGCCCCGAACAGTTGCAGGGCGGGGCAGCCGCGCATCTTGGGGTTGTCAAACTTGGGAATGGGCGAAGGGCTCATCACGTAACGCCCGGCCACCAGCACGGGGTAGTCGTAGCTGGAGGCTATTTCGCCGTGCCTGGCAATGTCTTCATACAGCTTGACATACATGATGCCATATTCCTCAAGGGCGTGCAGGGTGCGGGTTTCTGTTTCGCTGGGCTCAAGCCAGCGCAGCGGTTCGGGGATGGGTACCTGATATACCAGTATCTGGCCTTCATGCAGGGGCTGTTCCGGTATGCGGTGGCGCGTCTGGATAATGGTGGCCTTCTCTGTTTCCGTGGTGGTGGCGACCCCCGCCACTTTACGGAAAAAGGCTCTTATGGATACGGCGTTGGTGGTGTCGTCCGAACCTTGGTCAATAACCTTGAGCACATCGTTCGGGCCCATGACCGATGCCGAAACCTGTATGCCGCCCGTACCCCAGCCGTAGGGCATGGGCATTTCACGGCTGCCGCAAGGCACCTGATGGCCGGGAACAGCCACAGCCTTGAGAATAGCGCGCCTGAGCGAGCGTTTTGTCTGTTCGTCCAGGTAGGCGAAATTGTAGGTCAGAGTGCCGAAGCCATTGCCCTGCGCAACGGTATTGTCCGCACCCTCGTGGGCGGGCGCGGCGCATTGCGGCCGGGCGTCTGGTTCAAGCCGTTTGAGTGCCGATGCGGCTCTGGATTGGGCTTGTGCGATCATTATTCCTGTTCCCCTTCAGCGGCGCTGTGTCCGGCGCCGCCCGTCGTTTCCATGGCCTGGCGCATGCCGCGTACAAGGGCCAACTCGGCCTGAAAATCCACGTAATGCGGCAGCTTGAGGTGCTGCACAAAGCCCGATGCCTCCACGTTGTCACTGTGGCTAAGCACAAATTCCTCGTCTTGGGCCGGGCCTTTCACCGGCTCGTCGTAATCGCCGGACTGCAGGGCCCTGTCTACCAGAGCCATGCTCAGGGCCTTGCGCTCGTTTTCGCCAAAGCTCAGGCCGTAGCCCCGTGTGAAACAGGGCTTCACGCCGTTGCCTCCGTGAAATTTGTTGACGGTTTCGCATTCCGTGAGGGGCAGACGGCCCACTACCACGGCAAAGCCCAGTTCCTCAGGTACAAACCGTACTTCTACCGAACCCATGCGTAGTTCGCCCGCAAAAGGATGGGTGGAGCCGTAGCCGCGCTGCGTGGAATAGGCCAGGGCCAGCATCAGCCCCTCGTCGCCGCGTGCCAGGTTTTGCAGTCGGGCGTCACGCCCCGCGGGCAGGGTCAGCGCGCTGCGCGTGATGTCTGCAGGAGCTGCAGCGGCCCCGTTGGTGCCCTCTTTTGCGGGGGCGGGCAGCAGGCCTTCCTTTTCAAGAAAATCCATGACTTTTGCGTAACTGCGGGGGGCTTCGGGCAACGGGTTTGCCGGGGATGAGGGCTGTTCTGCCACGCTGTCGGCGGGCGCAGCGGAGTCTGGCGCGCGGCTGTTCGTCGCGATGCCGGGCTGGGCGGGGCAGGCATGAGCGGCGGACGGCCGCGCCGTTTCCGCTTTGGAGGCCTGAAGACCTTCCGCGGCGCGGGTCAGCAACGAGGCGTCCAACAGCCGGTGCGTGTAGTCAAACGTGTGTCCCAGAATCTGCCCGCCGGGGATGTCTTTGTAGGTGGCGGAAATACGCCGTCGTACCCGCATGGCTGCCGTGTCCACGGGCAGGGAAGAGCCAAAGCGGCTCAACGTGGTGCGGAAGGCCCGCAGCAGAAAAATGGCTTCCACAAGGTCGCCTCTGGCCTGTTTTACCGCCAACGCGGCAAGTTCCGGCGCGTACAGCGCGCCTTCGGCCATCACCCTGTCCACAGACAGGGAAAGCTGCTCCATAATCTGATCCACGCCGAGTTCCGGCACCGCGGTATCGCCCCGGCGCACCTGAGCCAGCAGCCTGTGGGCGGCGTTGATGGCTTTTTCGCCGCCTTTTACAGCAACATACATATTCAGGACTCCGACTTTTGCGGCATGGGCCTTATGCCGGTTGTGCGGGGCAAACCCGCCATGATGGGCCCGTTGTCGGAAAGGTTATCGTCCAGCAGCAGCACGTCGACCCCCAGAGGGTAGGCTTGGCGGTTGTCCTGCCACTGCTCCACAAACGTGGGGGGCAAACCCCGGCAGGCCAGAGGGCGGGGGGGGTCCCGACCTGTTTCAGGGCCGCCGATGCCAGGGCCGGCAGCCAGAACGTCCGCCGGGCCGCTCAAACGCGCAGACAGTATCAGCGTGGCGCTCTGTTCGGGGCAAACGGCCGAACCCTGGGCAAAGGCGCTGAGGGGGGGCATGGTCAGGGGGGAAATAATAAAGGCAAAGGCGGCGAGGCCTGGGTCTGCCGTGATGGGGGAGCCGCAGTGAAACCGCAGGTAGGCGTGCAGCGCCTCACTGCGCAGCTCCGGCTGAAGCCACAGCGGGGTTTCGCCATCGCAGAGGGTCAGGGCCAGAGCGGCCATGCCGGAGCCAAAAGCACCACCGGGCACGGGCAGGGGCGGCAGCACCGGCAACCGCACGGGCAGGGCCGGGCGGCTCATGGCGTCCAGCACGGCGCGGTAGCAGCTCTGGCAGTCCAGTACGGGATTGGTAAAGCCCTGTGTCAGGGCGGTCATGCGTTTTCTCCCCGCGCCAGCGTAAAAAAGTTTACCCTAGTGGGGGCGATTTGGCGTTCTTCTTCGGCGGCTTCCTGTTTTTCCAGATCGCGCAGATGGTCAAACAGATCCGCCCTGAGGCGCGTGGCGTAGCCCGGCAGCTGCATAAGGGCATCACCCAACGCTGCCAGCTCGGCGTGACGCGGTCTGTTGCCGCATATCCAGGCATAGCCCTGCACAGGCCGGCCGGGCTCACCGGCTTGGGCAGGTGGATGGGACAGGCTGACGGCGCAACGCGTGACAAGCATTTCGCCCAAGTTAAACCGCGTACCGCCTGTTTTGCCTTCCACCATCAACAGCCCGGCTTCGGGCCTGCGCAAAAACGTATAGCTCACTGCCTGCGCCAGAGGTTGCAGCAGATCCCGCAAGGTGCCCTCTGGCGCCAGGGCCAACAGGCGCATCCATTGTGGCCGCGTCAGAGCGCCCGCGTGTTGGGCAAGGGTCATGTTCTTCCACCTATATTATTTGCTGTGCGCAAAAATTTGCGCTGAACAAGATATAGGAGGGGCCCGTGAACACGTATTGTCGATACGAAAGCAGTTTTGTGCCGATTCTGCTTTCAAGGCATGACACCAGTAGCGGAGTAAAAGCTGTTTAACCAAACCAGGCGCCACGGACCCGTCCATCAGGATTTAGCGTCCGTTCGGCGGCATCGTCCTGCGGGCTGTGCGACGCGAAATAGCCGTATGGCGGCCTTTCTACCTGCAATGGTTACTTTGGGGGGCGTAGCGGTGAAAGGATTGGGAGCGGTGACCGCACAACTCCTTAGGCTGGCTGACGCCAGAAGAATTTTGCCGACAGAACAGAACCCATAACCCAACAGGAACCACTAACTTACAAGTGGTATACGCAATGGGGTAAGGTCATCATGACCGAACTACAAACTATACTGAAAGAAGCATTGGCACGTTGGGAAGCGGAAAATCACAAATCAACGCGTCACCAGAGCCAACGATTGGATCAGCTTCAAATAGAGATGCAATCCGTTCGAGAGAAGCAGAAAGAATGCGATTATTGCATGAAGCACTTGAACGACTTATCCAGTTCTCTGGGGAAATTATTGCCCAAGTTGACAGCCTGCTTGCACGGCGAAAACAAATGAAACTGATTGGGAGCCGCCTTTTGTTACAGGATGACGATAGGAAATTGGGGATTCGTCCAGGGGCAGATCAAGATCTTAGCATATAGCGTTACCTGAAAAGTTTGTGAAAAAGAGGCAACGTATTATCCCTTAAGAAAACACTTGTTTTTAAATGAAGGCTGACACGAACATGTACTTGCTCCTGTGGCGCTAGCAAGAAGTCGGGGTAAAAGTGTCAGATGGGTTATCGTTATCCTTCTTAAATAATTCAGTAACCTCTTCAATGCAGACACTGGAAATATCGAATTGCTCTAGCGGCTGTGTTTGCAGCCAATTTTTTAATTCTCGGATGCCCATTTCTTTGTTTGGCATAAATTCAATCAAAGATTCTGCGGTTGTTCTCGATAGCCCCAACGCCATCATATTAATCATTGACCCCGATGAACCTCCCATTTCTAAGTAAAGCGGTACGTCAGGGATTGCTTCAATATAATCTGCCAGTGATTTACTCTTCAAAGTGTATGCAAGGAGTGAATTGTAGCATGTAAAATATTTTACATATCTAAATCTCAAGTCATCTTCAATATTCTCCATTGTTTCTCTTATTATTGATGCAACAGTTTTTTTAGGCTCTTTTTTTTTGTAATAAGAAATAGATGAATTAATAAGTTGAGGCAGAGAACTGCCTCTCATCCATCGAAGAGCTAGGCCTGCGAAGAAGGTATGTCGATTGTCGCCTGATTTGTATAGCAAAATATGATTGTGGATTCTTTTAAATGCACGCAAATAGCTTCTATATGAGGATTTAAAATCGTCGAGAGGGAAAGATGGGATTAGTTCGCTGGGGTCAACTTCTTCAATTCGCTTCATGAAATAATTAAGCAAGCCATTTTGGCGAAACACTGATACTCCAATGTTTTTATTTATAACATCAAATGGTAATGGAGATGAATCTGATATATGTTTAATATGCTCAGAGATTTTGTTGAGAGATAAATAATTTTCTTTGTTCTTGTATTTTCGAATGGTATCGCTAAGTCTATCCATTCTATGATCTAAAACAAGTTTCCCAAGGGTAATCTCAAAATTGGAATTTGATTCTGATGGATTTTCAACGGCAGTCAAAAATTCAACAAATTTATCAGAATTGTCTACTATGGCTGTTTTTAGTGCAGAGTCAACGAAAACGTCTTTTCGCTGTGAGACTGGTTTGTTTTCCCAATGTTCATAGTCAATTATGAATACATTGCCTTCAAGCTCTTTCCCGAGCCTTCCGGCTCGTCCTGCTAGATTCCAAAAATCAGGACCGGAGATAGGGGATTGGCGTCCCGTGGTAGGTTTTAGCATGAAGATATTTTTTGCAGGCATGTTTAGGCCATAAAGCAAAGTACTTGTGCAAACTAAATAAGAGAGTTTCCTGGATTTAAAATAGTCTTCTAACTTTTTTCGCAGCAAACTAGGCATATGCCCATAGTGAAATCCAACACCTTTTTCTAAAGTGCCCACTAGGGCATAGTCTTTATGTACATGCTTTTTGACGAATTTGATTAAGTCTACAAGGTCTTTTCGAGTGTCAGGGAGCTCGGGAAGGCTTTGAGATATGAGTTGTGAAATTTTTTCGGCGTCTGCTTTTCCAGCAGAGTATACAACTGAGCTACCTGTGCCTCCCAGTAGGGCGCTTAGGTAGCTTAATTTGTCTGTGTCAGTAGAGAGCCTGATCGGAAGCTCAACCTTTGCGACTTCATGATTTGTTTCCCCAATCTCAATACTGATTTTAACTTCACTCTTGGGAATGCTAGAATAATCCAAATGTATGATATTTTGTGTGACAGGTGATTGCCTAGTAGCGCAGGTCAAAACCTTATCTGTCTTTAACAACGTAGAAAAAAAATCTGGATTCCCGATCAGTGGTCCGCTAAAAATAAATTGTGTAGATGCTGATCTGTCTAATATTCTATCTAAAACAGATTCCAGAAGGACTCCTCGTGAACCATCTGAAATTATTTGAGCCTCATCTATAATGACAATATCAATATTAATGTCGGCATAAGAGGTTAATAATGCTTCAAGTCTTTCCTGCGTAAGAATATATAATATTTTATTTTTTCCATCTTCACGAATATCAACAGGGGCAGTTGTAATTAATACATCATCAATATTTTGCTTTTCTAGCTCTTTTGATGCATCGTCAGAGACTTGATTAATCAATGCTCTTGTTGGAACTATGTATACACATGACAAGTGCTTATGCGTTTTTAATTTTTCAATCAAATAAAGTAGCAATACATATGATTTTCCGGCTGAGGTTGGTCCAGTTATTGTGACTGAATACTGATTCATCAGTTTATTCCAGCCGTCCAGTTGAAATGGTGTAAAAGTTAATACGGAACCACACGAAAGGTGAATGGATTGTTCAATTTCTGTTTGGACAAATTCATACTGCAATGGAAGCGGAAGTTCCTTTGGCGTAATGTTATTTTCATTGGGCAAAAGGGCGGGGAAATTTCGCAAACGCGCTTGCGTTAATGAGAATAAAGCGCGCACAGAATCATCATCGTCGCATATTTTTAAGGCGGCTGTGCATATTCTTTGCGCCGCCTCCCGAAATCCCTCGTGGCTAGTATCGGCAAAGATTGCAGCTGACTGTAGCAAGCGGGCAAGCGCTGTCGAGTCGAATGGTTCTTCCGTCTGTTGTGTTTCTAGCGCAAGTGAGGAGAGGTCTTTAAGTATGCTTTTTTCAATCAATCTTGATAAATCGGTCTTAAACCCATCAGACGACCAAATATCATAGGCGATCTCTTCAGCAAGCTTCATGACCTACCCCAAAGCTTTGATTGAAATTTTTTTCGAGCGGCGTCAACAGAAGGAAAGGGCAGAAGAAAATAAGAAAATTTGAAGCTCCCTAACCCATATTCTTCTGTTTTATTTGAGATTAAATCGCAAAGTTGCTGAATTTTATTTTCATATTCTGAACAGAACATTTTTTCACAAGCATCATGTTTCACATTTGAAACTATATCGTACAGTGAAGAGTCGAATCCAGCAAGGCATGCATAGCAATCGATAAGATTGTTGCTTTCTTCTTTATATGGATCAAAATAACTTTTTAATGCATTTATTGCTTCTGAATTTAAGTCATCAATATTAAGATTTGACTTAATTATTCTTACTTCTCTTTTATATTTGTCTCTATCTTTAGTAAAACCAGATATTGACTCAGCAATGTCTGTGAGTGCTGAAGATTTATCCTTATGGAGTTTTGATTCTCCCCAATACATTATTAGATTGTCACCTTCAAAGCCCATGTGGATGCCGTCTACACCATGCACGGGCATTTGTAATGATGTTTTGAGGTACATTTTGCAGGCAACTATGGGTGCCTTTAAAACAGATTCTACTAGCATGTAGAGTAAAATTTCGCCAAGTTCTCCACTTCTGCCTGATTTTTCATAAGTCTTTATGAATAAATCTCTAGCTTCTGTAACTAGATCCACCCAACAATCGATCCTATCGGGGTTGGCCATCATCTCTGCTTTAGCCTCTTTAATTCGAGTACGAGGCATGCAAAAATTGACCATTCTGGCATGTGCTATGTCAATCAAATCGTCCACGGTTGGTGCGCTGTCTCTAAAGCGAACATAGAAAAAACGACCTTCAATATCATGTCCTGCGGATTTCCAGTGTCTACTGATAGAACCAATTCTAGCCGAAAGGCTGGGGGTTGTTGTACCTAGCAGTGAAACTATTTCAGCGGGAGTCAGGCTCATGGGAACTCCGAATAAGTATATATTTATCCTCGAATATTATTACCGCGTCTGGGATAGGTATTCAAGGTGGGCTAATCGGAGGGTAGGAATAGGGTAGGACAAATAAAAAAGCCCTTACGGCTCGTCTCCGTAAGGGCTTGATTTATCTGGTTGCGGGGGCAGGATTTGAACCTACGACCTTCGGGTTATGAGCCCGACGAGCTACCGAGCTGCTCCACCCCGCGCCATGTCGCAACCTTTCTCGTTGCGAGAAAAAATATGTAGCCCTTACCCCAGAGGCTGTCAAGCGATATTTGTTTTTTTGCGATTTTTTTTAGGCGATGACCGTAGCGGCAATGTCAGACGCCGCCCATGCGCAAGGCAGCGTCGCCGGGCTGGGCGTATCCGATGGGTAAGGGCCCCCAACAAAGTCGGCCTTCCCTGAGCGGGGCCGAAGAAGTCCGTGCAGGAGCGCCAGACCCGCACGCCGCGCGGAGCACGTCGCAGGGCGTCGGGCGTCAGGGCAAGAAGAACATCTCCCCCCCCAAAAAAAACAACGCCGGCGTCAAGGCAAGCTTTTTGCTTTTGTAGATGTCGACCCCCAGGCGGGGCAACGGCGTCGAGGCAAAATATCTGCCCCCTATAAAATGCTGGGCATTCCCCCAAGGAGCAATGGCGTAACGGCACAGGCAGGAGCTCAGGGCAGGGGTAGTGGGGGGCAGCACAGGGCAACCGCGGCGGCGCAGGGCAACGCCAAGGGGCAGGGCGGCGGGACAAGGCGGGCCTGTCCGCGCATTGTGCCCGGTCCGCGCATCTGCTATGCTCCAAGCCACCGCGCAAGGCGTCGCGCCGGGGCGTGTCCCGGCTGCGCCCGACCAACGCGGGCCACGGAGAACGAAGGCATGGGGCAGGACGTATTTGATCTTCTGGTGGTGCTCACCCTGGTGGTCTTTGCCGGGCGGGGTTTTTTTCAGGGTTTTGTGGCCGAAGTGGCGGGTCTGGTGGCGCTTTTGGGCGGTTTTGGGGCCGCGCACCACTACCACGCCCTGCTGGCCCCTCGCCTCACGGCCATAGCCGATCCCTCCTGGCGGGGCATCGCGGCCTACGTGCTGATTTTTCTGGCCGTGCTCATTGCCGTGGCGCTGGTGGCGCGCATCCTGCAAAAAATCCTTTCCTTTTCCTTTGTGGCCTGGGCGGATAAGCTGGCGGGCGGGGCCGTGGGCCTGGCCAAGGGCACCCTGCTCTGCGCTCTGGCGCTTTTGCTGTTGCAAAAATTTTTTGCCCAGGCGGCGTTTATGCAACATTCCCGGACGTTGCCGTATTTCAACGCGCTCATCGCCCAGGTGCGCGGCTGGCTGCCGCCAGACCTGCTGGCCCGCCTGGGCCTCTAACCCCTGCCGTAAGGATTGCTCATGGAACCTACCGCTCTTGAAGCGCTGCAAGCCGTTATCGACCGCCTTACCGCCGCGGACGGCTGCCCCTGGGACAAGGAACAGACCCCCCAAAGCCTGGCCGATTACATCATCGAAGAAAGTCACGAGCTGGTCAGCGCCATCCGCTCCGGCAATGTGGCGGACATTCGCGAAGAGCTGGGCGACGTGGCCTTTCTGCTACTGTTCGTGGCCCGGTTATACGAACGCCAGGGCCAGTTCAGCCTGGACGACGCCCTGAACACCAACCGGGCCAAAATGGTACGCCGCCACCCGCACGTTTTCGGCGACGTCACCTTTGACAGCCGCGATGCCCAGCTGGCCGCCTGGGAGCAGATCAAGCGCGCCGAGCACCAGGACGCCGAAGGAAAGCCGCAGGGGCTTTTTGCCAGCCTGCCCGCCAGCCTGCCGCCGCTGATCAAGGCCTACCGCATCAATTCCAAAGCGGCGCGCGTGGGCTTTACCTGGCAGGACGACGAAGAGGTGGAGCAGCAGGTGGAAGCCGAATGGCTGGAATGGCTGGACGCCTCTGCCAACGGCGATCAAGAGGCGCAGAAGCACGAACTGGGCGACCTGCTCTTCAGCATCACAGAGCTGGGCCGACGCAAGGGCATCAAGGCCAGCGAGGCGCTAGACCTGGCCACCCTGCGCTTTTTACGCCGCTTTGCCGCCATGGAGGCCATGGCCGCGGCCAAGGGGCAGGACTTTACCGCCCTGAGCCTGGACGACAAGGACGAATTGTGGAACGCGGCCAAGGCGCAGGAGGCAGTGGCCGCGCCCCAGGCGGACGCGGCATCGGCCGACCGGACGCCCCCGCAGCCCCTACGTGAAGTGGGGGCAGTGGCCCCTGAATCGGAAACGGACCAGAACTGAGATGAACAGGGCCGCGCGCACCGCACGCCGCGTATTCCGCCCCGCAGGCGCTGCCGTCCAGACCTACCCAGCGTGCGGGCAGGGCTGCAACCTGGTCCGCAACCTGAGCTGGGGACTACCACCAAGGGGTCGGCGCAGGTCCATTGTCAGAATATGCACCGCCGAACGGATTGCGGCAGTCTTGCGGGCGGGCGTCCGCGCTTTTGCGCCAACGGTTGCGGCCCACGGGCCCGCCCGTCGTCGGCCGCCTGCGTATCTGGCCGTGCGGACGCTGTCCCTTCTGCTGTTGCTGCCGCTCCTTTGGGGGCTTACGGCCTGCGCGCCGCACCGTCCGGCCGCAGGCAGGGGCACTGCGCCCGTGGCCCAAAGCGGCTTGCCGCGCGTGGACCCAGGCTACCTGCAGTGGCTGGAACGGCAGTCTTTTTTGGGGTCCGTACCGGCGCTGACGGGCCAGGTTTCCGGCACGGACCGGGTCTGGCGCAACAGCGCCACGGCCCGTCGGCTGCCCTTGCTGCTCACGGCCGCGCCCAACTGGCTGGACGTGAACCCCTTTACTCTGTACGCCGGGCAACCCCTGCTGCGGGCCCTGGCCCTGCAGGACGTACCCCGTTTCATGGTCCAGGCCGGGCTGGACGGACTTTTTCTTGCCCCCAGCGGCGAACGGGGCGACATCTGGACCGATGGCGCGCCCATTGCGCCGGACCGTTACGCCCTGCCGGGCGAAAACACCACCAGCCTGCAGTTTGACCCTGTCCTGGGTGCGGACGAAGATTTTGCCCGGCTTGCCGGGCAGCTGGATGCCCTGCATGTGCAGCTGGGCGGCGAGTTGCCCCCGGCGGCTACAGGCCTGGGACCGGATTTCATCCTTCAGGCGCGGCACGCTTCGCGTTTTGACGGGCTCTATGCCATGATCGCCGTACCGCGCAAGGATTGGGACGTTTTGCCCGTCACGGGCGGCGAATGGGATTGCCTGCCCTTGCGGCCGCAGGCCGTACAGACCCTGCAGCAGCGCGGCGTGCTGCCCGACGTTTTGGGCAGGGACGGACTGGGCTGGACCACGCCCGGCGGCTGGGCCGTCACCGGCGAGGTGCGCGGCGCGGATGGCCAGCCCCGGCGCTGGGCCTACCGTTACCACGGCCATGTCCTGCGGCCGGTGTTGCTCTGGCAGGATCCTTCAGGCCAGGCCAGGCGCGTCTTTTCCGCCGCCGTCATCCGGCATACGGGCCTGCAGGGTCAGGCCCTGGCAGGCCTGCGGCTGGAGGCCCTCATGGGGCTGGACGTGGGCCCTGTGGAAAAGAATGCAGCCCCTGACGCTCCGGCGCCGCAGGGCACGTCCGCCGCAGCGGGCATGGCCCCGGCGGAAGCCCCGACATCTGGCTCTCCGGCCCTGAGTCCCGGCCCGGAGGCCCTGGACGCGCTCTCGCGAGAAATCCACCGCTACGGCGGCTGGGCCATGCTGGACGACGCGCTGCCAGCCGCCCTGACGTCCCGTCTGCAGGGCACGGCTGTGGACGTGACCCGCG
>OGPR01001086.1_pt1 | contig 23947 bp, 19 predicted proteins | sample 1552981 | NCBI WGS metagenome assembly OGPR01 (sample SAMEA2580260, study PRJEB22360) | human gut metagenome | biome: human gut; feature: human-associated habitat; material: faeces | place: Denmark | collected 2008/2010 | reverse complement strand
TCAGCGCCGCCCAGCCCCGGGCGCAGGCCAGCAGCACCCAGAGCAGGTTCGTCCAGAAGCCCAGCGCGGCCATGCCGCCGTATTTCGCCATCAGCAGGAAGAACAGGTGGAGCGCTTCGGCGGCACCCACCAGCTGCAGCTGGCGCTGGATGGCCATGCCGCGCTTATACTCGGTGCTGAGCAGCAGCGGCCACGCCAGCGCAGAGCAGAGGTAGCCCGCCCAGCCGTTGACCATGTAGCTCACCATCAGCAGCACGAACACGCCGGTGAAGTTGCGTTTTTCCCAGCTTGCCGAGCCTTTTTCCGCCGCAAGGAAAAGGGCCGCGATGCCCGCCGCGGCGAATGCGATCTGCTCGATGAGGCCGAAGCTGGTGCCGCTCAGGACGGCAAAGCCGTTGAGCATGGAGGCCGCTGCGGAAGCCAGCAGCAGGAAATACCAGGTCTTTCGCGTGAATTTGAGTTTCATATCGTCCCTCCCGCCCGCAGAAAGGGCGCAGGCTCCCCATCAGTTTTTGGAATTTTTCAAATATTATAACACATTTTGGGGCGTGTTGTGTTACAATAAGGAAAACTCGACACAAATTCCATCGGGAGGCGCACATGAACGCTGTTTTTTCCATCCTTCTTCTCGCGGCCATTCTGGGCTTTATCGTATTTCTGCTGTCTAGGAAAGACCAGAATCGCCGCAGCCAGTACGGCCCCAGCGGCCTGTCCGAGTTCCGCACCGACCTGCCGCTGGACGACTGCTTCGACCGGCTGGACCAGCACAGCCCGGACGATGTCTTTGCCTACGAGTGCCGCCGGGAGAACGACGGCGGCTTCACCCTCCACCTGACGCTCCATCAGCCCACCCAGCAGCCGCTGGACACCCTCTACACCCTCCGGTTCGACCCGGGCCGCCAGACCATCGTGACCCTCATCTTCATCCGGGAAGCTTTTGGCTACAAAGAGCCGCTGTTCCAGCCCGCGATGCTGGACGAGTTCATGCTGCGCAAGTTCGACGCCCGCCGTACAAAATAATTCCGGCAAAAGGCTTTGCTTTTTTCTGATTTTTTGGTATACTTATAGTTAGTCCATGTGCGGCAGACCGCCGTCTTCGTGGGCCAGTAGCTCAGTTGGTCAGAGCTGGCGGCTCATAACCGCCAGACCTCGCCATTTTTCAACATCCTATATATCGTTTTCACGTTGTTTTTGTGCCACATCTTTCGTGAAAAATCGTTTTCACCTACTTTTTACCTACGAAGCGCACTTTGAAAAGTCACAGAACAACGTCATACGGGCCATTAGCTTAACGGTTAAAGCCGGCGGCTCATAACCGCTCCAGTGGGGGTTCGAATCCCTCATGGCCCACCAAAAAAGCACGAGATTTTGCGTCTCGTGCTTTTTCTTTTGCCTGATGGAGCAATCTCACTTGTACAGTTCTCTGCTCATCTGTTTCCGAATCTCATCACGCCGTCTGTCATAAACCTGTGTGTAAATCGCAAGGGTCGTGCTTGGCTGAGCGTGTCCGGCTTCTGCGGCTACTGTCGCCACGCCGATATTGGGATTGGACAACAGAATGCTGACGAAGGTGTGCCGGAACATATGCGGATGAATTTTTTCAATGCCCGCCTTTTTTCCAACACGGCGTACCAGTGCTGCATAGCTGTCCGGGTTGATGGGGAAACCGTAGTCGTTGCAAATTACAAAGTCGTTCCCTCGCAAATCCAGAAGTGACTGTGCGTATTTGGAGCCTTTCTTCTCCAAATTCTTCTGCCAGCTTGCACCCATCAGCTTCTTCTGGGCTTTCCACTGTGCATAATAGTCCTTCAGAAAATCCATGAACTCCGGCGCAACATCCACATCACGGATATTGCTTTCCTTCGTTGTGGTAAGCTGATAGCCATAGTTCGGAAAGACCAGCAGGGATTTTGACACATGGATCGTTCCCTCGCGGAAGTTTACGTCTTTCCATGTAAGACCAGCCAGTTCTCCACGGCGGACACCCGTGTTCAGCAAGCACAAAACGATTGCCTTTTCCAGCATAGAGCATTCCTGCAAGGCAGCTTGCAGAGCTTCTACCTCATCACTATGTAAGCAATCCACCGATTTCCCTTTTCGACCAGATGCCTTTATCATTGGCATTTGAAGTGATGTTCCATAGTTATCATTGGCGTAGTTCAGAACTGACCGAATGAACAGATTGTACTCTCGCATCGTCTTTTTCGTCATGGGACGGCGATCAATCTCTACTTCAAACATCTGTTCAACGGTCTTACCTAAAGCCGTTGCCACCTGTTGTGCCGAATCCAAAGAAACCGTTTCGCCACGGAAGATACGCTCAATGGTTTCCTCTCGGATGGTGCATTTCTTCGCAATTTTAGGGCAGGACACCGTTTTGAACTCTTTAGCTTCCGGTTTCAAAACTGCACGTTTGTAAACTCGTGCGTCGCTGTCCTCAATGAAGCGAATCATCGCATCACAATCTTTTTTTGTGATCAACGCAATCGGCTTTTCAGAAAACTCCGGATAACACTGGATGCGCTGAAGATATTTTTCCTTTTTCAAACTCGTGTTCTCTTTATTCCTGTTGCTATCATAGTCGCCCTTCAGACGAACTGAAGGTGCCATACGAGAACGGTTTGAAGCTATGTACTCCTGCGCCACTACTGCAAAGGTCTTTCCTGCGTTGCTGGCTTCTTTATCGGCCTTTTCCTGTTCCAGCCGTTCAAATTCGGCAGCGGCAGCATTTGCAGCAGCATTGCGCGCACGAGCGTTTTTCAGTTCGGTGGGGTCAAAATCAAACCGACCATAACGGCGTTCGATTTTGCCGTTCACCAGAACATTTGCAGTGAGCTGGTAATACCGGGGCTTCTTCTTGGGTTCGATCAATTTAACGGATGCCATATACGTTACCGTCCTTTCTGTTGGTTATCTCTGTCACGATGAGTATAGCAGTTCAGGCGGTTCTTTTTTAGGATGTCGCCATTTTCCGTGACATCCTTGACAAATCACAAAGTTGTCGTTCCCCCGTTGAAATAGTCAGCCATCTTGCCAAGGTTGATATACCATTTGATGCCTGACTGGAACGCCATGCCCGGCACTTTCCGGCAAAGACGGCGGATGTAATATTCAGGCAAGCTCATACGCTGGCTTGCCTGCTTGATGCTGACGATCTGCGGCAAGACAACTGCTTCGCTCTGGATCTCCGGCGATACCATCACTTTTTCATTCATCGGCATTCCTCCTGTCCCATTCATTGATTTCCAAACTGTTCATCAGAGCTTCTTCGATCCGGCGCATTTCATGCCGTGTAGTCTGCCCTAAGAAGCGCTGTATGCGGCTTTTGTCTATCGTGAAGATCTGTTCCAGTTGAACCACAGACGGCTTCTCAAAGGCCGTATTATGGGCTATCAGAACGTGTGTGGGCTGGTATCTCTTTTTCTCGGTGCGGGAAGTCACTGTCGCCACGATAAGGGTAGGCGCATAGCGGTTTCCTACATCGTTTTGCAGAACCACCACAGGGCGGGTACCGCCCTGTTCGGAGCCGATATGCGGCTCCATGTCTGCATAGTAAATGTCCCCTCTGAGGTATTTCCAGTCTTTTGGTATGATAGCGATCAGACCTCCTATTCTTATATATGTAGCAAGAGCCGCCCGGTTTTGACAGGCGGCTCTTGCAGGAAAAAGGAGTATGCCTAGAAAGGCGAGAATGTCACTGCTTGATGGGCAGATTAAAGCGGCGGCTAGCACCGTTGTAGGTGCGCAGGATCAGCATCATATATTTGTAGCTGACCGTGCCGCTCAGAGATTTCTCGTCGTTTACCAATGTCATGGGGTGAACAGTGTGCAGCCGCTTGACCAGACGCTCCGGGTCATACTCGCCCTGATACAGAGCCACAAAGCGAACCATGCCCTGCAGGATGCCGGAGCGGAGGGAATCGGGGTCACCCTCCCAGCCCTTTGCCAGCATGGTCAGGGCTTCTTTGTAAAGGTCTGCGCCGTAGGTTTTGTACTCCTTGAAAGCCGTGCGGATGCAGATGATCTTCCACGGGGCACGGTAGCTGTCCAGACCGAGCTGCAGACCGGTGCTTTCGGTGGCTTTCACGAATGCGAGAGATTCCGGGTCTTTGCCCACCAAAGCGGCGCGCAGTTCTGCACCAGCGGTCAGCGGTGTGGAAACGCCCGTCTGCCGGGAAAACAGCATGGCTTCTTCTTCCTCTGTCAGTCCCTCGTACACTTTGCAGATGATCGGAAGATCCTGCCCGCCGTTCATCGCCCGACGGGTCACGATGGTATGCTGACCGTCAAAGACGAAGTAGTGACCGTCCCGGTAGCTGACCTTGGGCGGGTTGGCGATAAGTTCGGTGAACTCTGCCGACATCTTTTCGACATTGGGAATGTTCAGCTTGCGCTGATATTCCGCAGGGATTTCGAGAAAGGCACTGTTGATGACCTTTTCTTCGTAAGGCCGCTGAGCGAAAAGAGCTTCGATGATTGCTTCATCTGTGATTTCGGGCATGATCTCAGGCATGGTGCTGACACAGTTCATATTCTTCATAGCAGTTCCTCCATCTTATCTTCCAAATTTTTCAGGTAATCTCTCAATTTCTGAATCGTTCGTCCTACGGATGCACGGTTCTCTGCATCGGACAGAATGTCGGGATATTCCCGGAAAACGCTTTCCCAGCGGCGCATCATACTGTTGGCGGCTCCCGATACCTCGCAAAGCATCGCTGTACCATCGGCAAGTCGTTTGGGTACATAACGGCTGTTTGCGATTTCAAGAATCTGCTGACGGTCGATTTTCAACGGTTCATTCACTCTTTGTGGAAAAGTCTGCTCCTGCGGAGCCGGAGTGTGAACCAGTTCTTCGTCCGTGGATTCTCCCTCGGATGTACTGGAATCGGAAAGCGGTTTGGATGCTGGGGACGATGTTGTTTCGACAGCTGCGGCTTTCTTCTGGTCTTTGGGTTTGCAGATTTCAGCTACCAGTGCCGGACGTTCTTCGGGAGGGGCACGGGCAACGGATGCGATCTCGGCGGCGGTTGGCTTGACCTCGCCGGAAAGCACTTTCTGCCGTGTGCCGGGAACAGCTTTTTCGGCGGCATCTACGCCCTTGGAAAACTGCTCAGCCCTTTTTACAAAGCTGTCATTGACACCGTTTTCATCGGCGATTCGTTGACGTGTCCACCGTTTGTCAATCGACTGGCCATTTTGGCCAGTCGATTTTTTAAGGTTACTTTTCTGATCACCGCCATGGTTTAACTTCTCGGCTTCGTACTGTTTTCCAATAAGGTACTTCTTCTGTTCCGGGGTGAGGTTGCGCCGCCCCAACTGGTTTTTGCAGATCCAGATGATGGCTTCATAGCGGCTGGCAAACTCTTTCTCGTGAACGGTGAAAGGAATCTCTGGGTGCTTCTTGGCAATGGTGTAGCGGTTGTGCCCGTCTACGATCAAGCCCTGCCATACGATGATCGGGTTGATGATACGACCATCTCGCAGGATGTTGGCTTCGAGCTGGTTCAGCTCCTCAAAAGTCAGCGGCGGGATCTTGCCCTGAAATTCAGGGTCAATCTTAAGCGCATTCAGATTCATCATCAAACCGTCCCTTCTTAAAGTAGGTGGATTTCGGGCTGGTGGGCTGGATGTAGTAGTCGTAGCCGAAGTTAGTCTGGCAGTAGGTACAGGGTTCCTTTACGATCTGACCGGGGTCTGCACGGCGGACACGGATGCCACGGTTGTTCCGAAAGGCGTTCAGGCAGCGGGGGCAGAGGGTGGTCAGGGTCGATTCGTCGGTCTTGTGGGTAAAAGTACGGCTCATAATCAATACCTCCGTGTCATCAGAATGAATATTCGGTATGGAAAAAGCCCACTGCCTTGATTCAGAAGAATCCCGGTGGTGGGCTTTGAAGTTTTGATTTAAGTTTTTCCAACCTATTTGTCCTCGACGCCCGTTGGATTTGGAATGCACCTCGGTAAGTGGGGACTTGCACCCACACTCCACATTGGCTTCTTCAGCCACCCCGTCTTCGTTATGACCGGGCCGCGAGTTACGGAAGTTTCATTATTTTGTCCGAGGGAATGATATTCAATTTTCAAGGTACGGCTTCCAGCTTTGGGCTTCTCCCCGTCTGGGGGGTTGCCCTTGCTGTGACCATAGTGTACCTGAAAACCGAACGCCTTTTTAGGATGTATTCCTTCCGCTTTTTAGGCTTTTTCGACTGCAAAATGCAGAAAAACCGGAAGCTTTCCTTCCGGTTTTACATAGATACGTTTCTTTTTGCAACAAAAAAGAAGTCGGAGAGCAACCTCTCCGACTTCCGATGGATTTGGTATTATTCGACTTCGATTTCCATTGCAAAAGCCAGAAGCTGCTCCCTCAACGACTTCATAATCTGCTTCTGGTCATCAATTCTTTTAGTAAGTGCCAGTTCTTTTTTGCTTTCTACTTTCCCAAGAATGAGGTAATCGAGAGTGACATCAAAATGTACTGCGATTTCAACGAACAAATCCAGCGGCGCATAAGTGCCTTTTTCCAGACTTCTCATATGCCGATCACTGATGTTCAATTTAATGGCAGCTTCTTCTTGTGTCAGCCCATGTGCTTTGCGTAATTTCTGGATTCTGTAACCAGTGGCATAAGGATTAAAGTACATAAGCCAGCCCTCCGACCATGCGGGAGTGCAGCCACAGGCCACACCACAGGGTCAGAGCGCAGGAATACAGTCGGCATCGAGCCATAATTTGGCTTCCGGGGCTGGGTTCATACTCAATCAATCTCTTTTTCATTGGTTTCTTCGTCCTTTCGTTGTCGATTGTGGCAATGTGGGCGGAGCATGAAGAACGCACGGTGCGCTCTCCATGATAGAGAAAAACATCCCTATATTATATAGGACAAAAAACGGGCAAAAGTTAGGGTTCAATCGCAAAAATTGAAGAAGTTGCATCTTTCCCGAAGCTTACATAAAGCAGATTCAATACATTCCGAGATGCTTCCGACTGTCACACCCTCATTTTGAGCAATATCTGGCATTGAGAAACCACGATAATAATAATCGTAGCAACGCTTTGCCTGTTTGGGTGTCAACGACATGATTGCTTCGTAAATATTTATAGCGTGCTGCTGTTGCTCGACTGCGTCCATGAGAGCTGACTCCCGAAAAAGAACACACTGCTCCGCAGAAAAATCCGGGTCATCCAACGAATGATACGCATGGTGTCGGCTGATCTGCCGGAGCAACGCATCCTCCTGACGTTTCAAATCAGCAAGTAGCTGGTGGATTTCCTCTGAAACTTCAACAAGAAAATCTTCGGTATAGGCGGTGGGATAATGTTCTTTCAAGTTGATCGTAGGCATAGACTTCCTCAAATCCGGTTGGGTTGTTGGCGAAATCGAATCAAGGGAGCGTAAGTACTCCTATTGTATCTCCTGCTCCAGTTCATCAAAGAGCGGACAGGAGAAAAACTCTCCAAGAGAAATGCCAAGGCCGTCGCAGAGTTTTTTGATCGTCCCGATAGAAACACTATGTCGGGAGGAATCGAGCATACTGTAAACGGTGGATGGCGTAACGCCGGAACGGACGGCAAGCTCGTTCGGACGAATATTCCGCTGATCGAAAAGTTCTTTGAAACGAATCGCCACAGCGTCTTTTACAGACAGCTCCACAACATCTTTTACCATCATACTTGGCCTCCTCTGCATGATAGTAACGGATATTGTGAAGTTTCGTGTACGCAACTGCGTATATTTGAAAAATCATGTTTTTTCGTGAGATTAAATCGCGCTCAGTCGAGTGGAAGGTGAAATAGCGCAAATATTCGATAAATACGTACATGGCAAGTGTGGACGTTACCGTCTCGCACTTGATTTGCACAGAAAATTTGTATGCAAAACAAACTGGACAGTATGTAAAGTGCAGTGAGTAAAATAGAAAAGGGAAAACGGTTTTCAATCATTTGGTTTTGTATTATAATAATATCAGAACTTTTTGCGGAAAGACGAAAAAACAACATTTCCAACGTCAGATGGAGGGACCATGGAAAACGACTACTACAAGCAATACGAGCCATTCTTTGGCTCATGGTACATCAAGCGTTTTATCGGTGCGGGCAGCTATGGTAAAGTGTTTGAGATCGAGAAGAAGGACGCACTGGACATGGTATACACCGGTGCGCTCAAGGCTATCTCTGTACCCGCTTCGGCTGAAGAACTGGACGAGGTGCTGCTCACCAACAACATGGACCCGGAAAGCGCGGCCACCGTTTTCCGGGACTATGCGGAAGTGCTCAACAGGGAAATCTCCCTGTTGAGCAAGCTCAAAGGGCACAGCAATATCGTCAGCTACGAGGACCACGAGCTGATCCCTCACAAAGACGGTCCGGGCTGGGATATCTTTATCCGAATGGAACTGCTCACCTCCCTGACCGGCTATCGAAAACAGAACAAGGGCATTTCCCGCAGGGACGTGGTGCGGCTGGGCATCGACCTGTGCAGTGCGCTGGAAGTGTGCCAGAAATATAATATCATCCACCGGGATATCAAGCCTGCCAATATCTTTATCTCGGACACCGGGGACTTCAAACTGGGTGATTTTGGCGTGGCGCGCACCGCCAGCGCTGCCACCGGCGCTTCCACCCGGGCAGGCACCCCTAATTACATGGCGCCGGAGGTGTTCCGGGGCGAGAAATACACCAGCAACGTGGATATTTACTCGCTGGGGCTGGTGATGTACCAGCTGCTGAACGACAACCGGATGCCGTTCTACCCGCCCCGCCCGCAGGTCGTTACGACTGAAAAGCAGGAGCAGGCACTGGCACAGCGGCTCTCGGGCATGGTGCTGCCTGCTCCAGCACATGCGGACGGCCGTCTGGCAGAGATCATCCTCAAAGCCTGCGCACCCCGCCCTGCCGACCGCTACGAAAGCCCTGCCGTGATGAAACAGGCTCTGGAAGCCATCCTCTATACGAAGGAAGAGGGCCGACTCATCTACCCGGACGGGGATACCGTCCCGGCGTCGGACACGTCCAGCTCCCAGAAGCCTCCGGACAGGTCAACAGCAAATGACAGGAGCGTAATGCAGAAAATCTTCCCTCCAGATATGACCTCCACAGACGATACCGCCACGGAACGTGTCACACCGCCGGAAGAAGAGAGTCGTCGTCAGGAGGAAGCCGCCCGTGCCGCCGAGGAGGAGCACCGCCGGAAAGTGCAGGAAGCCAAAGAGGCGGAGCTTGTCCGTATCCGGGAAGAAAATGCAAGGGCCGAAAAGGAAATGGCAGCGCAGACCGCGAAAAAAGTCAGCAGGCGAAAATTCCTCAAATGGACTGCGGCGGCACTGGGAGCGGTCGCAGTCGGAAGCACAGGCGGTCTGGCGCTGCTCCGGCTGAGTCGAAATCAGACGGCATCATCGCCATCTGTAAGCAGTACGGAAAATACGGCATCCAGCATTTCGGAGTCGGAAATATCCCAGATAAAGGTGACATTTGATTCCGCAAATGGTACGCTGTGCATCAGTGGTACCGGGAGCATGACAGATTACAATTGTGCGTATGATGCGCCTTGGAAGGACGAGGCAAAGGATATTCAGAGACTCGTTGTAAAGGATGGCGTTACCAGTATCGGAGCATGGGCAATCTATGGATGCTCACATTTGACTGCCGTTGAACTTCCATCCAGTGTAATAAGCATTGGCGACAGCGCATTTGCGCATTGTAGCCGCCTGCAATCTATTATTATCCCTGCCGGAGTGACAAGAATCGGTGAAAGTGCATTTGCATCCTGCGGTAGCCTGCAATCTGTTGAAATCCCTGCCAGCGTGACAAGTATCCAAGATTATGCATTTGCATATTGTGTCTGTCTGAAATCTGTCACGATTTGTAGAGGTTGCAGACTTGGCAATATGGCTTTCCCTGATGACGTTAAAATCAACTACTATGACTAAGTTGTAGAATAATCAGTTGCGGAGGAATAACATGGAAAACGACTACTACAAGCAATACGAGCCATTTTTTGGCTCGTGGTACATCAAGCGCTTTATCGGTGCGGGTAGCTATGGTAAGGTATTTGAAATCGAGCGCAGGGACGAGTTTGACACGGTGTACACCGGGGCGCTGAAAGCCATCACCATCCCTTCCAGCCAGAGCGAGCTGGACGAGATTCTAGCCGACGGCATGGACCGGGAAGGGGCATCTACCTATTTCCGGGATTATGTCCGTGACCTGAACCGGGAAATCGCCCTGATGAGCAAGCTCAAGGGCCACAGCAACATTGTCAGCTACGAGGATCATGCGCTGTTCTCCCACAAGGATGGTCTGGGTTGGGATATCCTCATCCGGATGGAGTTGCTGACGCCTATCACCAATTATCTGCGTCAGAACCATTCCTTCACCCGGAGAGAAGTCATCCATCTGGGCATCGACCTGTGCCGCGCGCTGGAGATCTGCCAGAAGTACAATATCATCCACCGGGACATCAAGCCTGCCAATATTTTTATTTCCGACACGGATGATTTCAAGCTGGGCGATTTCGGCGTGGCGCGCATTGCCAGCGCGTCCACCGGCGCTTCCACCCGGGCGGGCACCATCAACTACATGGCCCCGGAGGTGTTCCGGGGTGAGAAATACACCAGCAACGTGGACATCTACTCGCTGGGTCTGGTGATGTACCAGCTGCTGAACAACAACCGGATGCCCCTTTACCCGGCCTATCCGCAGCCCATCACCCCTTCCAGCAGGGAGCAGGCGCAGGCGCGGCGGCTCTCGGGCGTGGCGCTGCCTTCTCCGGCCAATGCGGACGGACGTCTGGCGGAGATCATCCTCAAAGCCTGTGCGCCCGATCCCTCCGACCGCTACGAAAGTCCGGCCGTGATGCGGCAGGCACTGGAAGCTATCCTCTACACGGAAAAAGAGGCCAGAATGATCTACCCGGAGGGTGACACCGTCCCCGTGCCGGACACGTCAAACTCCCAGAAATCGCAGGACAAACCCGCAGGGGACACCGGGAACGCAACAGTCGGCTTTTTTGGTGCCCCGGTGAGAAGAACCGTTCCAGCCCCCGCTCCGGCACAGAACGCCCCCGCAGAACAGGCCCCCGCACAGGACACACCGACAGAGCGTGTTCCGGTGCAGACTGTTTCCGCTCCGGTGCAGGATGCTCCGACAGAGCGTGTCATGGCACAGGATCTTGTCCCGGCGGACGATAAGACCCAGTTCCTTTTCAAGTCGCAGGAGGAAGAGCGCCGTCGTCAGGAGGAAGCCGCCCGTGCCGCCGAGGAGGAGCGCCGCCGGAAGGAGCAGGAAGCCAAAGAGGCCGAGCTTGCCCGCATCCGGGAAGAAAAGCGTAAGGCTGAGGCAGAGAGGAAAGCAGCAGAGGAAGGAACACAAAAAGAGGAAGATCCGGTTGAAGAGAAAAAAGAGCCTATTGCACCTCATGATAGACGGAAATTCATTAAATGTCCGGCGTCAGTAGTGGAAACTGTTGCATCTGAAAGTTTAGATAAATGGGGTGCGCTTCTACACAAATTGAATAAAACCAAGATAATATCACCGTCAGTATCTGCAAACAATTTAAAAAGTGCGGTATCCAGCAAGATTTCCTCAGACGTATCTAGTAGCACTAAGATAGAAGTAATTGGTTCAGGCAGGTGTGGAGAAAATGTCACTTGGAAGTTGTATTTTGATAGAACATTGCTTGATAGAACACTGTATATCAGTGGCTTTGGATGTATGGTAGATTATGACTCTACAAATGGTGTGCCTTGGAAAGATGAGGGGAAACGTATCCGAAAAGTTGTGGTAGAAGAGGGAATAACAAGGATAGGAAGCTGGGCATTTGCATCTGGGTATAATCTGACCTCCGCTGAACTTCCTTCCAGTGTGACGAGTATTGGAAATTCTGCGTTTCATGGATGCAGTTTGACCTCTATCAACATCCCAGATGGTGTTACAAATATAGAAAGCCATGCCTTTATGTGCTGTTCCGAGTTGACCTCTGTTGAACTCCCTTCCAGCGTGACGAGTATTGGAAAGTCTGCATTTTATGGATGTGGCCTGATCTCTATCGATATTCCAGATGGCGTTACGAGCATTGCAGATTTCGCCTTTTCTGCCTGTAGAAGCCTGACCACTATCAATATTCCAGATGGCGTTACGAGTATTTCTAGTTTCGCTTTTTCCGACTGTAGAAGCTTGACTTCTATCAGTATCCCGTCTAGCGTGACAAATATTGGATGGAGTGCATTTGATGGCTGCGAAAACCTGAAATCTGTTACGATAAGTAGAAAATGCACCGTTTACGAAAAGGCTTTCCCATCCAGCGTCCAAATCAATTACTACAACTAAGCTGAAAAATAACTAATTGCGGAGGAACCATGGAAAACGACTACTACAAGCAATACGAGCCATTCTTCGGCTCGTGGTGCATCAAGCGCTTTATCGGTGCGGGTAGCTATGGTAAGGTATTTGAAATCGAGCGCAGGGACGAGTTTGACACGGTGTACACCGGGGCGCTGAAAGCCATCACCATCCCTTCCAGCCAGAGCGAGCTGGACGAGATTCTAGCCGACGGCATGGACCGGGAAGGGGCATCTACCTATTTCCGGGATTATGTCCGTGACCTGAACCGGGAAATCGCCCTGATGAGCAAGCTCAAGGGCCACAGCAACATTGTCAGCTACGAGGATCATGCGCTGTTCTCCCACAAGGATGGTCTGGGTTGGGATATCCTCATCCGGATGGAGTTGCTGACGCCTATCACCAATTATCTGCGTCAGAACCATTCCTTCACCCGGAGAGAAGTCATCCATCTGGGCATCGACCTGTGCCGCGCGCTGGAGATCTGCCAGAAGTACAATATCATCCACCGGGACATCAAGCCTGCCAATATTTTTATTTCCGACACGGATGATTTCAAGCTGGGCGATTTCGGCGTGGCGCGCATTGCCAGCGCGTCCACCGGCGCTTCCACCCGGGCGGGCACCATCAACTACATGGCCCCGGAGGTGTTCCGGGGTGAGAAATACACCAGCAACGTGGACATCTACTCGCTGGGTCTGGTGATGTACCAGCTGCTGAACAACAACCGGATGCCCCTTTACCCGGCCTATCCGCAGCCCATCACCCCTTCCAGCAGGGAGCAGGCGCAGGCGCGGCGGCTCTCGGGCGTGGCGCTGCCTTCTCCGGCCAATGCGGACGGACGTCTGGCGGAGATCATCCTCAAAGCCTGTGCGCCCGATCCCTCCGACCGCTACGAAAGTCCGGCCGTGATGCGGCAGGCACTGGAAGCTATCCTCTACACGGAAAAAGAGGCCAGAATGATCTACCCGGAGGGTGACACCGTCCCCGTGCCGGACACGTCAAACTCCCAGAAATCGCAGGACAAACCCGCAGGGGACACCGGGAACGCAACAGTCGGCTTTTTTGGTGCCCCGGTGAGAAGAACCGTTCCAGCCCCCGCTCCGGCACAGAACGCCCCCGCAGAACAGGCCCCCGCACAGGACACACCGACAGAGCGTGTTCCGGTGCAGACTGTTTCCGCTCCGGTGCAGGATGCTCCGACAGAGCGTGTCATGGCACAGGATCTTGTCCCGGCGGACGATAAGACCCAGTTCCTTTTCAAGTCGCAGGAGGAAGAGCGCCGTCGTCAGGAGGAAGCCGCCCGTGCCGCCGAGGAGGAGCGCCGCCGGAAGGAGCAGGAAGCCAAAGAGGCCGAGCTTGCCCGCATCCGGGAAGAAAAGCGCAAGGCCGAGGCAGAGCGGAAAGCTGCTGAGGAAGCCGCTCACCGTAAGGCGGAAGCGGAGCAGAGGGCTGAAGCAGAGCGCAAGGCGGCCGAGGAAGCCGCCCGTGCCACCGAGGAGGAGCGCCGCCGGAAGGAGCAGGAAGCAAAAAAGGCCGAGCTTACCCGCATTCGGGAAGAAAAGGCAAAGGCTGAAGAGAAACGGAAAGCCGCCGAGGAGGCCGCTCGCCGTAAGGCGGAAGCAAAGCGGGACGCCATAGCGGCGCGGCAGTCTGCGGGGTCTCAGAAGCAGCGCAGCAAATTGCCGATCGTGATCGGCGGCGTGGCCGTTGCGGCGGCAGTGGCTGTGGGTGGATTTGCGTTGATAAAACCCGACAGCAGCACGGAGGTGTTCGAGGTCGCTTCCAGTTCTCAGACGAGCAAGGCTGCAAGCGTGGCTTCTCGTGAGAATGCGGCATCTTCCAGTAAGGCAGAAAGCGTTAAGTCGAAGAGCACTTCCAGCAAGGAAACGAGCTCCTCCTCTCAGGTGGCAGCATCGTCCTCGCAGAGCAGTGCGTCGTCAAAGCAGCAGTCCTCGTCCAGTCAGTCTGCGGCATCTAGCAAGCCTGCGGCGTCCAGCAAGCCGGAGACTGTATCGTCGAGTCAGTCGGTGGCGGTCTCTCAGCCAAGCGCCCCGGCAGAGCAGCCAGCGGCGGCACAGCCCGAGGCTGCGGTCAAGTCGGTATCCATTACACAGGCCGATAAAAACGTGATTCGATTCAGGACCACTGGTGGAACGTTCCATGTAAAAGTCGATTTTCTGTATCCGGATGGCTCCACAACAGCAAAATTTGATTTGGGAAGCTGTAGTGATGGAAGCCACGAATTCTCACCAGGAATTTCCATCATGGACCCCAAGGGCACATATACGGTCCGGTTCTATGATGATGCCGGAAGCCTTTTGACGTCGGCAAGTTTTGTCAACTGAAAATAGAAAATCCCACTGTGAAACCTGTTGCTGACAGATTCACAGTGGGATTTTTCTATTACGGGATCACTGCTTTGTGATAAGCTCGACGCTCAGTCGGCAATAACAAGAGAGTAGCCCTGTGCCTGGTAGTCGGACAGATCAATATCGAGATAGTATTGTCCACCGAGAACATTTGTATATGCGATACCGGAAGCAATATAGTCACTATAACTTTCCAAATACGAAACATCAGTTTTGAAATTTATAGTATCAGTATTGATGAAGGTAAGTGGAGTCAGCCCATAAGCTGTATAAAAAACAGGCATGTGCGTGAAAACGTAATCACATGTAGAGGAACCTTTGGAGGCAGAAAACAAGAAATAAAAGTTGATTGAAGGACGGAGTGGACGTGTTTTAGACTCAGAACGTATGTTTTCCTTGACATCAGCTTCGCTGATAAAGTCCTTGGATGACTCAACAATGATCCGTTTGATTTGAATGTTCTGGAGAGAGCCGATTTTTTGGGAAAGCACTGAAAAAGAGTCGTTGATACTGGAATAGTAAGCACGCATCCTGAGAAGAGGAAAAAGTGCAGTAGCTTCATTACCCGATGGTTGCTGAAAGGGAATAGAAAGAGAATATCCAGAATTCTGGTAATCGGATAGGTCGATGTCGAGCCAATAGGTATCGGCTGCGTAAGAAATGCCTGATGCAATACTTTCTGAAGCGTTGGAAATATGAGAAATACCAGAGTTGTAATTGGAAACATCCAGCTTGAAAGAGTTTAATGAGCATAATGTGTAGGTTGAATCAATGGCAAGATAACGACTGAAAAGATACTCCTGCACGGACGAGCTATTGGATGCGGAAAACTGGATATAAATACAGACACTGAGGTCGGACGAGTAGTCTTGAGCTTCTGCAACAGCCGTATTTTTGACATCAGCCTCGCTCGTGAAATCTTTTTTAGACTTAACAACGATGCGCTTTATCTGGACATTTTCCAGAGAGCCGATATTTTTGGATAAAAGGGCAACTGAGTTGTTGATACCGGCGTAATAGGCACGCTTCCGGGTCAGGGTCTCATCCGGCGACAGCTCGGACACAGCAGATGCAGATATGATGCACACAAAACAGAACATCACAGTAAGAGCCAGAGCGGTGATGGACTTTTTCATACTGGACCTCCTCAAACAGTTTTGTTTATCAGATGGCGAGAGAGTAGCCGGAGCTTTGGTAATCGTTCAGGTCGATGTCGAGATAATAGCTACCGCCAAAAGAACCTTTTGCGATGCCGGGTGCAATATGCGTTCCGTAATTCGCAAGACAGGTGATGGCATCATTGTAATTGGAGATACCGGCATCAGGGAAAAACATCGGGCACCATGAATAAGAGGAACTGGCCGGAGAATGCCAGAAAAGATAATCATCAACAGAATCTCCGTCAGAAGCAGAAAACTGAACTGAGATAGTGATGGTGTATACCAGCGGGTCTTTTTGCGATTCCGCAAGGATATTCTCACTCACAGTTTCTGTACTTGTAAAATCATTGGAAGAGCGGACGATGATTCTTTTTATCTGAATGTCTTTTAAGGAAGTTGTGGTTTGAGACAAGAGAGAAATTACATTGTTGATCTCAGGATAATATGCCCGCATCCGCATCAGCGGAAATAGTGCCGAAGATTCGTCGATTCCCGTTACAAGAGGGACAGAAAGGGGATACCCGGAGTTCTGGTAATCAGACAGGTCGATATCAAGATAATAAAATCTTGAGGTGTGTGCGACACCGGACGCAATCTGATAAGCGGGATTACTGAGAGAAGAAACTGCGGTAAAGTAGTTGCCAACGTTTGTGTCGGAAGAATTCAATGGACTCAGCGTACAGATTGAGCCAGAGGCAAGAGCGTGGTTAAAAAGATAATCTTGTACAGTGGCACCATCAGAAGCAGAAAACTGAATGTAAACGGTTACGAAAGCCGATAGTGAAAAAAGATGTTGAGATGCTGAAATGATAGCATCTTTAACAGCAGCCTCGCTGGTGAAATCTGTCGGAGAAAGAACAATAATGCGCTTTATCTGGACATTTTCCAGAGAGCCGATATTTTTGGATAAAAGGGCAACTGAGTTGTTAATTCCGGCGTAATAGGCCCGCTTCCGGGTCAGGGCCTCATCCGGCGACAGCTCGGACACGGCGGACGCAGATATGATGCACACAAAACAGAGCATCACGCTGAGCGCCAGAGCGGCGATGGATTTTTTCATACTGGACCTCCTTAAAAAGCCTTATCTATCAGACAGCAAGGGAGTGGCCTGAACTTTGGTAATCATTCAAATCAATGTCGAGATAATATGTTCCTCCCAGGTTTGAGCTATAAGCAATGCCCGGGGCAAGGCAGTCACTATAATTGTTGAAATAGGAAGCGTTATTGTTAAACGAAGTAAGAAAAATAGTGATGTAATCAGGAGAAGAAGAAAACTGGTTTGGGGAAAAAGTGGAAGGAAAAGAAGGATCGTAGGTAAAAACATAATCCTGAGTATTGTTTCCATCCGAAGCAGAGTACGAAATCGAGATTATAACAGGCGAGAATTTCGATTGCTTGTTTGCATATGCCGCAAGAGCCTTGGCAACGTCTGCCTCGCTTGTACAGTCGGAGGAGGAAGCAACGATGATTCGCTTGACCTGAATGTTGCTCAGACCATAATCAGCGTGTAATCTTCCTAAAAGAGAAAGGCCCTGTTCGACATTGCGGTAGTAAGCTCTCTTGCGGATAAGAGGAAAGAGAGCAATCGTAGAATCATCGGACTGTTGGAGAGGAATCGAAAGAGAATGGCCGGTATTCTGATAATCAGACAGATCAATATCAAGATGGTAATCACCGGCATAATATGCAATCCCAGGTGCAACCAGGCGGCCATTGCCTGAATCTAGTTGCTTGAGGATATTGTAGTAAATCGACTGATTGGAACCGCTTTCGGATTGCTCAGAAGCAGTTAAGGGAACAGGGTTGTGATCAGAACCGAAAGAAAGATAATGATCAAAAAGATAGTCCTGCTGAGCACCGTTTTCAGATGCTGAAAACTGGACATAAACCTTGATGTATGAAAGTGCGAACGCCTTTTGAGACTGTGAGACAGTAAACTCCTTGACATCGGTTTCGGTGGTAAAGTCTTTTGGAGAAGATACAACGATTTTTTGAATTTGGACATTTTCCAGCGTGCCAAGATTTCGGGATAAAAGAGAAAGCGTGCTTTCAATGCCGGCATAATATGCACGCTTCCGGGCAAGAGCCTCATCATCGGAAAATGCAGAGACAGATAAGATAAAGGGGACTAAGGCGATCACGGTGATAAAGATGGCTAGAAGCCGTTTTTTCATATAAGACCCTCCTCAAAAATATCCGGCGTACAGCAGGGAAACATTGACCTAAAGCTATCATTTTTTACAGTGATGTCAAGGAATGTTCAGCACGATTCCTGCGAAGATACAACCTGTTTTTTGCAAAACCGGGGTCGGGAGGGAACTCCCGACCCCAACATTTTATAGAGCCAAAATATCAGAAGTTATCGTAGATGTTCTTTGCCAATTGCAGGCCGCCCAGGAACAAACGAAGGGCCTCTTCGTCTGTCAGGCCGGAGCTGCTGCCGCTGTCAGACTGCGTGGGGGTACTGCTTGCCGCGGGAGCGGGAGTGCTTGCCGCAGGAGCCGGTGTGTTGGGAGCGGGAGTCGACGCGCTACCGGAAGAACCCTTGGACGAGCCTTTGGAAGAAGAACCCTTGCTGCTGCCGGAGGACGCCGCAGCGTTGGAGGTGGAAGTCGGCTGAGGTTCAGGCTGGATCTGCACCGACTTTTCTTCCTGATAGGCGATCTTGTCAATGGCCACGCCGTGACCCTCGGGAGAAGCATCATACCAGTAGGTCGTGCCAAACTGGACAAAGGCATACTGGCTGTCGCTGATCTGCTTGATGGTGGTGCGGGTGCCGTTGGCGGCAGTGTAGGTGCCGTTCTGGCCGCCGACGGCAAAGGTCATGGTGCCGTTTTCATAGCCATTGGCGTAGGTGCCGCTCAGCTCCAGCGTGGTGCCGTCAGCCAGCGTCTTGCGGTAGGTGCCAGTGCCGTTGGGTAGGTCGTTTTCCCATGCGCCGCTATAGACGCTGTAATTCCCGGCAAACATCTGCACGCCCTGACCGGAGCGCTTGCCGTCATGCATCTGGCCATAATACAGGCCCTTGGAGTCGATGACAAGCTCCTTGGCGTCAGCAGGCAGGCTGGCACGGATGGTATCCCAGACGGAGTTGTCATTCATCAGCCAGCCGTCCACATAGGCCGCTGCGTCATCGGTCAGAGAGTTTGCATCGGCAAGCTGTTTCAGAACCACGTTCAAGGTGCTGAAATCGCTGCTCTCGAACCAGCCGACGATGCTGTCATACAGCTCCAGAGTGGATTTCTGTTCAGACAGATAGGTGGCGGCATCCTCGATGGTCTTGCCGTTCACGGTCAGCCCCTTCAGGCTGGGAAGCGCGCTGAGTGCCTGCGGCTGGCACTGATCCACGCCAAGGTCGGTCAGGTCAGTCAGAGCGGTCAGCGGGGTGTAATCCGTGATCTGGTTGCCAGAAAGATCCAGCTTTTCCAACCGGGTAAGGCCCTGCAGAAAAGAAAGGTCAGTCAGTGCGTTGTGTGCCAGATCCAGCTCCCGCAGGGAGCGCAGTCCGTCCAGCCCCTTGCACTGTTCACTGGTCAGCTGGCAGTTGGTCAGGGACAGCTTTTCCAGTGCATCCATGTCTGCCAGTGTCCCGATGCCATCCGGGAACAGCATCCCGTCCACCGAGAGCTCTTCCAGCTTTTGCAGGCCAAGCAGCTTGTTCAGCTTTGTCTCGTTCAACTCGGTGCTGCCATTTCCGGTCACGGTCAGGCTGGTAAGGTTGGGCAGCGAGCACAGATTGCTCCAATCCTCGCTGGAAGGATCTGTCACGGTCAGGCTGGCGGTATCCTCAATGCTGTAAGAAGTGCTGCCGATAGTCACGTTCTTGCTCTGGGACAGGGTCTTCCACGCAAAAAGACCTCCGACTGCCAGCGCGGCCACCAGCACCACGACCAGCACTACGATGAGCACCACCGGGAACTTTTTCTTTTTGGGGGTGGGTTCTGCCGGGAACTCCCCCTCCGGCGGGATATTGTCTGTCGGGGGAACAAAAAAGGAATCGGCAGGCATCGTCACATTATCCCCGGCGGCGCCGTCCTGCGGCTGCGTAAAGACCCGGGCTGTGGCGTTATCGCCGGAGGCGGAAGGTTCCACAGGAGGCTGGATGGGGACGTACATGGTCGCGTCATCCTCCTGTGCGGCGGGCTGCACGGGGTGCCGGACAGGGACGTACATCGTTGCCTCGCCCTCCTGCGCAGGCGTCCGGCTGGATGTGTAGAGCGTTGCCTCATCTGCTGGGGCAGCAGGCTGCACAGGCTCCACGTCATTCTGCATTGCCGCAGGCCGGAAAGGGGTGCGGATGGTCGCTTCATCGTCCAACGGGGCGGCAGGCTCTGCCCCGGGCAGGACTATTGTGGTGGGGTCTTGTGGTGCGTCGGGCTTTGCCCCGGGCAGGATCACCGTGGTGGGGTCCTGCGGCACATCGGGTGCAGCTGTCACCTCAGGAAACTTGTGCCCGCAGACTTTGCAGAACTTCTGGCCGTCAAATTCCGCCTTGGTTCCACATTCCGTACAGAATTTCATTATGATTCACTCCTTACATTCCGCTCATTGATATCACGGCCACAGCTGCACATCCGAAAGGATGACTTCGCCATAATTATCTGTGTTTACTACGATCTTCAGGTACTCCGCACCGGTGAGGGGGGCGGTCACGGTGATCTGGTCAGTCTTTTGCCCGATGACCGGGGAGGTCTGTACCAGTACGTCGTCGGCGTAGATCTGCACATAGGCCGTGCCGTCCGTACCAATGGTCTTGTAGGGTACCAGATTGAAACTGATGGAGGAATATTTGCCGTAGATGCGGTATTCAGCCGAGAAATTCGCCGTCCAGGAAGGTCCTTTTATGACGACATAGTTGACCGCACTGGAATAATCATTGCCGAAGGGGTCCTCCGGGGCAGTAGCATTCCAATCCCAGCCACCGTTCAGGACGGACAGAGTGGACAGCGAGACAGGCTGAGAAGAAGATACCTGACTGAGTTTTGCCGTCAGGGTGCTGTCCCCGGGCAGATCTTTCAGGGCGGAGTTCAACAGGGTGCGCGCGCCGGAAAAGTCCTTTGCGGCGATCATTTCATCGGCCTGCGCCGTGATCCCTGAGACGTAATTCTGCTCGTACAGGGAGAGCTTGACGTTCAGCGAGGCATCATTGCCGATAAGGTCCATTGCGGACTTGATGGTCTTATAGGCGTTCAGGTAATCGCCGCTCTGCTCGTACTGCGTGGCAGAGGCCGTGGCAGACTTCTTGTAGCTCTCGGTATATTCCGTGATCTTCTGCAGGAAATCCGGGTCGTTGCCCAGCTGCTGCTGTGCCAGCTGGATGGTTTTCAGCGCGGAAGCAAAGTCGTTTGCGGCAGCGTACTGGGCGGCCTGATCCAGTGCCGTCTGTTTGTCCAACGCCGCTTTCTTTTCCGTATACTCGTTCTGCTTTGCGGTCAGTTCTGTATTGTCCGGGTATTTTTTCAGCCCGTCGGCAAGAGTCTGCAAGGCGTTGACGTAATCCTCGGCATCGGCATAGGCGGCGGCATCCGCCAGAATGGAATCGACTTCCTGCTTGCGCGCGTTCTCGGCATTGGCCTCACTGATGGCGCCGCCGATCAGCGGGATGCTCTCGCCGCTGTCCTTCAGCAGGGATGGGACGATCACGATGGCGGCAGCAATGAGCAGCACCAGAACGAGAAGAACGATCAGCTTGCCCTTGCCGTTCTTCTTTTTCTTTTCTTTCTTCTTCTTTTCCGGCTTTGCAGAAGCGGCTTTCGGAGCCGTGGCAGCAGCCGGTGCCGCCTGCTGAGACTTCTGAGACTGAGCGGGCTGCCGCTGTGCCGAAGCGGCAGCGGGGCGGGAGGCCATTCGGTCATCGACCGGTGCACCCAGCAGATTCTGCAGGGCACGCTTCATTACGGCAGCGGACCGGAAGCGTGCTTCCGGGTCATAAGCGCAGGCACAGAGGATCAGGTTTGCAAGATCTTTGGAAGCATTGACAGGTGCGGGCATGGCATCGCCCCGCAGGCGGCGGTTCAGTGCATCCGTGCGGGCTTTCTGGTCGTACATCTGCTGCTCGTTTTCGATAAAAGGCAGCATATCGTTGTTCAGCAGCTTGTACATCACGATGCCCAAAGAGTAGATATCCACCCGGCCGTCGTAGTTCGTGCCGCTGGCCACCTCGGGTGCCATATAATTATAAGTTCCCTTGATGGACTGGCTGCCACGGGTGCCGGAAAGTTTGCGCGCGATGCCAAAATCACCCAGTTTGAAGAAGCCAAACTGATTGATAAAAATATTTTCCGGTTTGATGTCCCGATGAATGATCTGCTTTTTCTCGCAGATCTCCAGAGCGGAGCACATATCGATGCCCAGCCGTATCACCTCAGCCTCCGAGAGCCTGCGGTCGCCTTTCCACTGGGTGAAAGGGGTCAGGAGTTCCATGCGGATGTAAATATCCCAGCCGATCTCCCCGACCCGGTCCACGACCTTGTAATCCTCCACGCTGACGATGTTCTGGACGCCCTTCAGGCTCTCCATCAGCTGGATCTCATTTACAAAGTCATCCACGATGCCCTGTAAATAGGTGCGGGTGCCATCCATCGACATCCCCTCTGAGCGCAGAGAGTCCATCTCGGAAGCATCCCGCGGGATGGAGATGACTTTGATCGCGGCGCTGCTGCTGAGATTGTGGTCAGTGCGTACCGCCTTGTACACGGAGCCATAGGCACCACTGCCGATCCGGCCTTCCACTTTCCATTCCGGCCAGATCTTTTCGATTTCCTGTGTCATTTCTGATTCCTCCTCGGTTCAAAGCACTTCTCCTGCCCGATATGCCCGGGCAGAAGGCGCGCGATATTGCAAATATGCCGGGGATCCGGCACTGTTTCCTGCAATTAGCCGAACAGCTTTTTCAGCCGTTCAAATGGGCTGGATAATGCCTGTTTTTCGGTCTGGAGCACGATGAGCGTCACGTTGTCTTTTCCGCCGTTGTCCAGAGCGCGTTGGAGCAGAAGCTGCGCGGCCTGTTCCACGGAAAAATTGGTAAGAATGCGGGTGATATCTTCCAGCGGGACCATATCCGTCAACCCGTCAGAGCACAGCAGATACTTTTCGGCCGGGGTATAGGGCAGCGCCGTGTAGTAGGGGCAGAGTACCAGTTCCTCCGGGGGGATGCCGAGATACTGGGAGAGCGGCGCTTTCTCGCCATAAGGCGCAATGGAAAGGTGATCTTCTGAAAACTGTTTCAGTCTGCCGTCGGCACAGCGAAAGATCTTGCTGTCTCCGATGTTGCACAGGTTGACCCCGTTCCGCCCCGGCAGCAACATGGCCGCCGTCGTGCCGCAGGTGGCAAGATCATGTTCCTCAACATAACGGCAGATATCGAGGTTCGCAGTCCGACACACGTTCTCCAGAGCCTGTTGAGGGCTGCCGCCGCACGGGATGGCAACGGCAGCCTTTGCGGCAAGATAAGCGGCCATTTCGCCCCTCTCCTCGCCGCCCATGCCATCGAACACGCCAAAAAGAACAGGCCGGGCAGAAGATACATTACCGGTGAGCGGAAAGTGAAGCGGCTGAGTCTGCCCCGCTGCCGCACAGACGCCCGCGCACAGGAAATTATCCTGATTCATGCGGCGACGCCTGCCGATGTGGCTGATGCAGGCATAAGAGATGTTATATTCCATAAGATTCCCCCAACGGATGGCAGATCACAGGATCTGTACCACGACCAGTGAATAATTATCCGGCGCGCCTTTGGAGCAGACGAGCTGACTGACACGGTTCAGCACGGGTTTCAGTTCTTCTGCCCGGACCGCCAGCGACAGTTCTTCCCGCAGGCATTCCGGCGGACAATAGCGGTAAATGCCATCGCTGCACAGGGCAAACAGGGTCCGACGCTCTGTCATGCCGGTCTGTACGGCATAGCGGGTGGCATAATCGGAACCGATACAGTTCGTCAGTTTACCCTCGAGAGAGGCGTCCTGCGGCCCGGAGGCGTGATATACATCATCGGTGCTCAGCTGACAGAACTCCGTGTGCAGCAGGCCGGCTTTGAGCCGGTAGCAGCGGCTGGCCCGCCCCGTGCAGTCTCATGCTTATGCT